>Ga0302178_10001376_pt1 | contig 20481 bp, 23 predicted proteins | sample I_Palsa_E1_3_FD_198790 | JGI IMG/M metagenome (GOLD analysis project Ga0302178, IMG submission 198790) | Peat permafrost microbial communities from Stordalen Mire near Abisko, Sweden - I_Palsa_E1_3 | ecosystem: Environmental > Terrestrial > Soil > Palsa > Peat permafrost | place: Sweden... | reverse complement strand
ACGCGGTGCTTGAGCTGTCGGCCGGGTTCACCGCGCTGACCGGTGAGACCGGCGCCGGGAAGACCATGGTCGTGACGGCGCTCGGGCTGCTGTTCGGCGGCCGGGCCGATCCCGCGCGGGTGCGGCCTGGCGCCGCGCGGGCCGCGGTGGAAGGGCGGCTCCTGGTCTCGGCTGAGATAGCGCGGGAGATCGAGGATGCCGGGGGCGATCTCGATGACGAGGGCTCGACGCTGGTACTCAGTCGATCGGTATCGGCCGAGGGCCGGTCCCGGGCGTTCGCGGGCGGGCGTTCGGTGCCTGTGTCCCTGCTGCAGGTGCTGGCCGACGATCTGGTCGCGGTGCACGGCCAGTCCGATCAGCAGCAGCTGCTCAAACCCGGGCGGCAGCGGGACGCGCTGGACCGGTTCGGCGGCCCCGACCTGGCCGCCACGCTGTCTGACTACCGGCGGGTGTTCAGCCGGCACCGCGCGGTTCGCGAGGAGCTGGAGTCGCTGACCCGCGCAGAGCGGGAGCGGGTGGCCGAGGCGGAAATGCTGCGGCGCGGCCTGGCCGAAATCGAGGCCGTGGCCCCCGTCGCGGGGGAGGACGCGACGCTGTTCGCCGAGGACGAAAAGCTCGCGAATGCCGACGCGCTGAACGCGGCGGCCACCATGGCGCACGAGGCGCTGCTCGGTGACCCGACCGCGGCTTCGGTGGACGGCGGCTCGGACGCGGTGACGCTGCTCGGGGTGGCCGGGCGTGCGCTTGAGCCGGTCCGTGCGCATGACCCGGTGCTGGCCGGGCTCGCGGACCGGCTGGCCGAGGCCACGTACCTGGTTTCCGACGTGGCTGCCGAGCTGGCGTCTTACACCGACGCGCTGGATTCCGACCCGGCCCGGCTCGCCGCGGTGCAGGAACGTCGAGCGGCGCTGGGCAAGCTGGTCCGGGCGTACGGGACCACCGCGGGTCAGGGGGTCGGGGGAGCCGGCGGGCCGGGAGACGTGGCCGCGGTCCTCGACTGGGCCAAGCAGGCCGGGTCGCGACTGGCCGAGCTCGAGGGCGACAACGACAAGATCGCGGCGCTGGCCGAGGAGGAATCCTCACTGGCCTCCCAGGTCACCTCGCTCGCGGCCGAACTGACGGCGCTGCGCCTGGCCGCGGCGGAGCGGTTCGCGTCGGCGGTGACCGCCGAGCTGATCGCGCTGGCCATGCCGCACGGGTCGCTGACCGCCGTGGTCAGCGCGCTGGACGCACCTGGCCCCTACGGAGCAGACGACGTGGAGATCCGGCTGGCCGCCCATCCCGGGGCGCCGCCGCTGCCACTGAACAAGGGAGCTTCTGGCGGCGAGCTTTCCCGCGTCATGCTGGCCATCGAGGTGGTGTTCGCAGGCGCGGACCCCGTGCCGACGTTCGTCTTCGACGAGGTCGACGCCGGCGTCGGCGGCAAGGCCGCGGTCGAGATCGGCCGGCGGCTGGCGCGGCTGGCGCGCTCCTCGCAGGTCATCGTGGTCACCCACCTGCCGCAAGTGGCGGCGTTCGCTGACAACCACCTGGTGGTGGAGAAGTCAGGTGACGGGCTGGTCACCGAGAGCGGCGTGATGCGGCTGGACCGGCCGGCCCGGCTGCGCGAGCTGTCCCGGATGCTGGGCGGCCTGGAAGAGTCCGAGTTCGGCCAGGCTCACGCCGAGGAACTGCTGGCGATGGCGGACCGTGAGCGCGAGGCGGCCGACGCCTGACCCGCCCGCCGCCACCGGCCCGTCGGAATTGCTCGTGGCCTCGAAGCTGGTCTTCGAGGTCGGGGGGGATTCCACCGTGGGCTCGAGGCCGGCGCACCGCATTACAGTTGCTGAGTGGCCGATGATCAGACGGGGCGGGTGGACAGCTGGATCTGGTCAGTGCGGCTGGCCAAGACCCGCTCGGCCGCGTCCGGTGCCTGCCGGGCCGGACACGTCAGGGTCAACGGGATGCGGGTCAAGCCCGCGCACTCGGTGCGGGCCGGTGATGAGGTGCGGCTGCGTCAGGACGGACGCGAACGCGTCGTGGTCGTCGTCCGGGTGATCGCCAAACGGGCCGGCGCGCCGGTAGCCGCCGAGTGCTTCGTCGACCACAGTCCGCTCCCTCCGCCTCGCGAGGCGACGGTGACGGTGGCTGCCCGTGACCGGGGTACGGGCCGGCCGACCAAGCGCGAACGCCGCAGTATCGACAAACTGCTCGGACGTCCGGCCCGCTGAGCATCGGGCCGCCTCTTGACATCAGTCCGGCGGTCCTCACCGCCTGGGTCACTGCGGATCAGCCAGGTCCGGGTGCTCAATGCGGTGGTGTCTTAACATGCCGTATCTGTCGTGGTGGCGAAGCCAGCCCATATGAGGACTGTCGCTGCGCCCCGGTGGCTGCTCCCAGTCTTCCTGCCGGCCGCGGGCGGTGAGGTCGAGCCAGTTGTAGGTGCTGGAGAACAGGTCAGTGCTCCGCGCGTAGCTGGAGTAGGTATGAAAGACCCGGTCACCGCGGCGGAGGAAGGCGCTGATACCGTGCATCTCGCCAGACCAGCCTTGCCACTCCGGGCCGAGTTCTGCCAGGCCCCGGTAGTTGTACTCGACGGGGGCGACGGCCTGGTCCAGAGTGACGTGGAAGTCGTAGTTGAAATCGCTGCCGGAGGAGGAGTACCAGGGGACGGTCCAGCCCATGCGCTGCCGGAACGGCTCGATCTTGGCTAGCGGCGCCCGGCTGACCAGGGTCAGGGTGGTGTCCCGAGCGTGCAGGTGGGCCGGGTGGCCGATGTTGTCGGCCAGGAACGAGCAGGACTTGCAGCCTTCTTCCCAGTCCGGGTCGAACATGAAGTGGTAGATCAGCAGCTGGCCGTAATCTCCGAACAGGTCCAGCAGGCTGGCCTTACCGTCCCTGCCCTGGAACACGTACTCCTTGTCTATCTCGGTCATCGGCAGCCGGCGCCGCTCGGCGTTCAGCGCGTCCCGCTGCCGGGTGAACTCCTTCTCCTTCGCCAGCAACTGCCCGCGGGCGGCGAGCCACTCATCTCGTGACACGACCTGCGGATCATCCATTTCGTCCTCCATCGCCTCATCCCGCAAGATATGACCTGGCGGCGCCGCTGAACTCATCGGCCGCGACACCCGGGTCCCTGCCGTCTCATGTTTGCCTTATGTTTGCCCGTTTCCCGGACCAGCACCAGTCAACATAGGTGCTGTGGCAGGAGCCATCGAGCCTGACAGCACACCTGGCGGGGTGGGCTGACTCGCCCGGAGCTTGGTTCAGCCGAGCGGTGCCGGGACCGTGCCGAGCGGTTCGGCCCGGCCGCCCACCCAGATCTCGCCGTTTGCGTCGGGCGGGGACGCGGTGATCAGGCTGGGCCGGCCCATCGCCCGGCCCTGCGCGATCCGGTAGCCGCCCGGGGCGGCCGGCCGCAGGCCGTGGCCGTCCAGGTAGGCCGCAAGCGCCCCGGCGGCCACTCCGGTGGCCGGGTCCTCCGGGTATCCGACCCGGACCGGGAACTGGCGAGCCGCGACCTGGTAGCGGCCGCTCGCGCTGAGCGCGAACGCGTATATCCCGGTTGAGCTGTACCGTTCGCAGAGCGCTTCCAGGGCAGGGAAGTCCGGCTGGAGAGAGTCGAGCACGGCTTCCCCGCTCAGCGGCACGATCGTCTTGGCCCTGGCTACTGAGACGGTCTGCACCAGCCGCAGCGGGCCGCCCACAGCGGAGGGCGTAATGCGCAGCGCGGCGGCGATCTCGGCCACCGTGGGCGCGGAGCCGGCGATCTCGGGCTTGGCCATCTGCACCATCACCTGATCTTGCTGGTCCCGGACGACCCGGCGCAGGCGCTGCGGAGTCTCGACGGTCACCTCCCCGGGCACTGTGCCCGCCTGCATCAGCATCGCGACTGCGGCCACGGTGGCATGGACGCACATCTCGAGTTCACGCCGCGGGACGAAGTAGCGGAACCGGCGCACGCCCCCGGCCCGGGGCGCCAGCACAAATGCCGTCTCGAAGCCGAAGTCGGCGGCAGCCTGCTGCATCTGTTCGGCGCTCAGATGGTCGGCGTCGGTCACGATCGGAGCCGGGTTGCCGCCGCCCGGACCGTCGGCGAAGGCCACCCACCAGGTTGCGGTCGGCACGGGACCCATCATTCCGCACGCAGGCCTGCAAGCTCTTTCCGCGGTCAAGTGACGCCCGTGATGCAGCAGGCACCGCGAGACCGAATCCCCTATGGGTAACCAGTCGTGCGGTCAGGCCGCCTGGAACGACCGCTTGGCCAGCCCGAGAGCGTAGCCGTCGATGACCGTGGTGGGCGGCGCCGCCGGGTCGGTGGCGGCGCCCAGGGCGACGAACAGCGGGGTGAAGTGCTCCACGGTAGGGTGCGCGTACGGCATGCCGGGTGCGCTGGTGCGGAACGCAGCGAGTTCGTCGACGTCGCCGCGGGCTAGCGCGTCCGACGCCCAGGAGTCGAAGTCCGAGGACCAGCCCGGCACCTGGTCAGGGTGGCTCCAGTCGAGGAACGGGAGGCCGTGGGTCATGTACCCGGACCCGATCACCAGGACCCCGGCCTCGCGCAGCGGCCGCAGCCGCCGGCCAAGGTCCAGCAGCCGCCCAGGATTGTGGGTCGGCATGCTGAGCTGCAGGATCGGGATGTCGGCGTCTGGGTACATGATCTTCAGCGGCACCCACGCTCCGTGGTCCAGGCCGCGGCTGCGGTGCTCGTGCACCGGCTCGGTGTCCGGCATCAGCCGGGTGACCTGTTCCGCGAGTTCGGTGGCGGCCGGCGTGTCGTACCGCATCTGGTAGTACATCGGGTCGAACCCACCGAAGTCGTAGACGAGCTCGCTGGGCTGGCTGCTGCTGATGCTCAGCGGAGCAGACTCCCAGTGCGCGGAAACGATGAGGACAGCCTTCGGCTTGGGCAGCGTCCGCGCCCAGGAGTGAAGCTCGGTCATCCAGGCCGGCATCTCGAACAGCATCGGCGCGCCATGGCTCAGGTACAGGCTGGGTAGCGGCCCGTCGTCGGGAGTCCACAGGCGGTGTGCGGCGGCTCGCTCGGCGTCGGCGGCCCGGCGCAGGTGCGCGGCGAACGGGTGCTGGCCGGGGATGCGGCGATCGGCGGTCGCGGTGGTGCTGGGCGCTGGCGGGGACGTCATACGGGCTCCTTGGGGCCGAAGGCGGCGGTGCAGATGCGACTGGTGCGAGACGCCGTGCGGTGGCCGGCCGGGCAATTAGTTGTCTCTACAAGCGTGACAGTATCATCGAATAGTTGTAGAGACAACTATTTGGTGGAATGATGTGACGGTGGATGCGGAATGGCTGAACGACGAGGAGCTGGCGGCCTGGGTGCGGCTGGCTGCGGTGCTTGAGCTGCTGCCAGGAGTGCTCGATTCCCAGCTTCGCCGCGACGCGGAGCTGACGCACTTCGACTACTACGCGCTCGCGATGCTGTCGGAGGCGCCGCAGCGGACCCTGCGGATGACATCGCTCGCCGCGCAAACCAACGCCACCTTGCCCCGGCTCTCCCACGTGATCCGCCGGCTGGAGGATCGGGGCCTGGTGGAACGCTTCCCCTGCCCGGAGGACGCCCGGGCCACCAACGTCCGGCTGGCCGTGGCCGGCTGGGATAAGGTGCGCCGCACCGCCCCGGGCCACGTCGCCAACGTCCGGCAGTACGTTATTGACGCCCTGACCCTCGAACAGGTCCACCAGCTGGCCGGCATCACCGAGGCCATCTTGCGCAGGCTCGACCCGGACGGCACGATGGCCGCGATGTACCACCGCTACGACCCGGAGCCATCCGACGTGCGATAGAGGACCCGGCCGTGCTTAAGGGCAAGCCGCATGATCCTCCGCGACGTGCTCAATCAGGTTCTCGACGATAGCGACAGCCGCGATCCTTCGGTCGGCCGGGCTGGAGCTCAGCTCAGCTGGGCACGGCGGGCACGGAGGTTGCGGTTCTTGAGCCGGTTCCCGCATGAGGCCATGTCGCACCACGCGCCGCGGCGGCTGTGCGAGCGGTCGTAGAACGCCCAGCGGCAGTCCGGATTGCCGCACAGCTTGAGCCGGTCCCAGCTGCCGTCGGCCTGCGCGTCGCGGATGATCAGGAGCAATCCGAGCAGGCCGGGCGCCACGCGGCCGGCCGGGGCTTCGGCTTCGAGGCTGACCTGACCGTCTGAGGAGACCCGTAGCCGGGGCTGGCCTTCATGCCCGACCTGCTCCAGCGGAAGCCGCTCGTCCTCGGTGAGCGCCTCGGCGTCGTTGTGGTGCGCGATCAGGGCGCGGATGCTCGCCCTGACCTCCCGGGCCAGGCGCAGATCGCTGGCAAAGTCCGGGCTGGCGGGTCCCGCGCTGGACGCGGCGTCGATCAGTCCGGCGTCGGCCAGCCACGCATGTGCTTCCTCGGCGCGGGCGAACATGTCGGTGTCGAGATCCAGGTCGAGAGTGTCGACGAACGCCTGGACGAGCAGGAGCGGGGGCGGTGCCAGCTTGTGATCGAGATGGGACGCCCACGAAGGCAACGTCACCCTGCTCACCTCTCCGTCTTCTTGCCTCGCATCTACCGAGACAATATATGACCAGTCAAATCCCTTTACAGGTCATGCATGACCGGTATAATGGCTTTATGGGTCACACCAGAGAAAACGAAGCGATGTATGTCCTGCTGGAAGACAATCTCGGCCGCCTCGCCCTCCGGCGGTTGCGGCCATGGGACCGGGTCCTGGCCCGATGCCGGGCGGCGCGACTCGACGAGGAGCTGGCTCGCGGTGCCAGGCCGGAGACGAACGTCGGCCTGGCGGCGCGGGCGGTCCAGCTGACCTCTACGAGGTGCCGTCGCGACCTGGCGCGGAGCCTGCAGCGAATACTCGCAACGGTCCTGCCCGTCAGTAGCCGCGGAGGCCCGATGGCGGCTGATCCGTCGGCTCGCGTCGTTCGTCAACCGCACGTCCCTATCCGCCAGGACCGGGTCAGCCGGTCGGCTTCGGAACTCGCGGAGCTGGCCGCCCGTCTAGTACAGCCCGGCCCGGTCCCCGCGCGCGGCGTGGCGATGGTAAACCAGCTGCTGACCGACGGCGGGGGCCCGCTCTACCGCAAGGCGTGCCGCGACGATCTGGCGGCCATCGCCGAGCGGGCCACGCAGGCGCTGATCGGCTAAGCCTAGGATCGGGGCATGATCACTGGGGTACATGCGATTGTGTTCTCACCCGAAGCAGAGAAGGTCCGGGGATTCTTCGCGGACGTGCTCGGGCTGCCGTCGGTGGACGCGGGCGGAGGCTGGCCCATTTTCGCTCTGCCTCCGGCCGAGCTGGCCGTTCATCCCGCCGACGGCGAGAGCCGCCAGCAGCTCTACCTGATGTGCGACGACATCCGGAGCACGCTGGCCGAGCTAGAAGCCAAGGGAGCGGAAGTCACGCAGGAAGTCTCCGATCAGGGATGGGGGCTGCTGGCCGCGATCCGCACCCCGGACGGCGGTGAATTCCCGATCTACGAGCCCCGGCATCCCTCGCCCCCTCGGTCCTGATCGAGGTCGCGCGGAGCCGACGCGGGCTAGCGACTAGCGTAGAGGGATGGGAAAGCTCAGGGTCTTGTTCATCGGCGGCAGCGGGGTCATCAGTTCGGCGTGCTCCCGGGTCGCGGTTGAAAGCGGCGTCGAACTGTTCGTCTTGAACCGGGGGCGGAGCACCACCCGGCCGCTCCCGCCCGGGGCCACGATGCTGCAGGCGGACATTCGGGAACCAGGTACCGTTCGGGAAGTAATAAAGGATCTTGACTTTGACTCGGTGGTCGACTGGGTGGCTTTCACCGCTGAGCAGGTCAGGACCGATATCGACCTGTTCACCGGGCGGACCGGGCAGTACGTCTTCATCAGCTCCGCGTCGGCCTATCAGACGCCGCCCGCGCGGGTGCCCGTCACCGAGTCCACCCCGCTGCGCAACCCGTTCTCGCAGTACGCCCGCGACAAGATCGCCTGCGAGGACCTGCTCGTCGAGGCCTACCGCGAGCAGGGGTTCCCGGCCACCATCGTGCGGCCCTCGCACACCTACGACCAGACCTCGGTGCCGTTCGGCGGCGGGTGGACGGTGCCGGGGCGGATGCTCGCGGGCAAGCCCGTCATCGTCCACGGTGACGGGACCTCGCTGTGGACGCTGACCCATCACGACGACTTCGCGCGCGCGTTCGTGCCGCTCGTGGGACACCCTCGAACGCTGGGCGAGGCGTTTCAGATCACCTCCGACGACGTGCTCACCTGGAACCAGATCGCGGCGACCATGGCGGCCGCGCTGGGTGTGGAGGCGCGGGTGGTGCATGTGCCTTCGGATGCGATCGCGGTCGCCGACCCGCACTGGGGGGGTGCCGGGCTGCTGGGCGATAAGGCCCACTCGATGGTGTTCGACAACGCCAAGCTGCGCAGCGTCGTGCCCGGATGGAACGCGGTGATCCCTTTCGAGCAAGGTGCGCGCGAGATCGCGGACTGGTATCTGGCCGATCCGGCGCGCCAAGTCACCGACACTAGCCTGGACGCGGTGATGGACAAGCTCGTAGCGACCTGGACCCAAGCGGCCTTATGACGCCGGGATCGCCGGGCATCGTCGCGGCCGCCCGCAGGTTCGCGGACGATGTGCTGTTCCCTGACGCGATCCGGGTGGACAGCCTGGACGCGGTCCCGGGCGCCCAGCTCGACGCGCTCGCGGCGGAGGGCCTTTACGGTGCGTCCGTGCCACAGCAGGCGGGCGGCCTTGGCCTCGACCTTCTGACTACCTCGGCGGTGACCGAGGAACTGGCCAGCGGCTGCCTGGCCACGACGTTCGTCTGGGTCCAGCACCAGGGGCTGGCCAGGACGCTGGCCGCAGAAACCGCCCCGGCCGCGCTGCGCGACCAGTGGCTTGAGCCGGCCTGCCAGGGCAAGGTGCGCGGTGGCGTCGCGCTCTTCGGGCTGATACCCGGACCGCCGCTGCTGCGTGCACGGCCGGTTGAGGGCGGCTGGCGGCTGGACGGCGAGGCTCCGTGGGTGACGGGCTGGAGCCTGATCGACCTGCTGCTGGTCGTGGCTCGCGGGCCGCAAGACACCGTCGTGTCGCTGATCCTGGACGCCGCCGCCCAGCCTGGGCTGACGGTAACGCGCCAGCGGCTGGCTGCCGTTAACGCGAGCGTGACGGTCCGGCTCGATTTCGATGATGTCGTGGTTCCGGCGGGACGTCTGGCCAGCCAGGAACCTTTCGATCCGGCGGCGAGCCTGCGCCCCGACCGGCTGCGCATCAACGGCTCCCTGGCGCTCGGCGTAGCCGGCCGGTGCTGCCGACTGCTCGGACCCGGACCGCTCGATGATGAGCTGGCCGCCTGCCGGGCGCGGCTCGACGACGCCATCACCGGCGACACCGAGGCGATGGCCGAGGCCCGCGCGGCGGCCGCGGTGCTGGCGGTCCGGGCCACCGCGGCGCTGGCGGTCCGGGACGGGAGCAGGTCCATCATGGCGGACACCCATCCGCCGCGGCTCGCTCGCGAAGCGCTGTTCCTGCTGGTGTTCGGGTCGCGGCCGCTGATCAAGAGTGCCCTGCTGCGTCAGCTCGGCGCCACGGCCGGCTGAGCAAACTGCTCTCGCCCGCCTGATTCAGGCGCACACCAGGCAGCCGGTGTGGGTCGTCACCTCGAAGGCAGCACCGGGACGGTCCGGGAGTCTGCTGGTCACGGCCGCGATGACCGACTCGGGCGTGGCGACGCCCTTGGTTTCTGGCAGGCTGCGCACGTAGTCCGCGACCGGTTCCGGACCGGGCAGCAGAAGCCTACTTACGAAATCGTGCCTGGTCACGGAGGCGAATACGGGACGTAGCAAGGTCTCGCCCTGATCGAGGGTGAGCCGCTCCCGCGGCGCTCGGTCGCGACCGATGCTGGCCAGCGCCGCCGTGATGACGTCGCGCATTTCCTGCAGGTGGTCGGTGCCGTTGAGGCCGACAATCAGCCGTCCGCCCGGGCGGGTGACCCGGCGCAGCTCGGCTATCGCCTGCCCGGGTTCGGGGACGTGGTACAGCATGTGCATGGCGAGGGTCAGGTCGGTCGCCGCATTGCGGAGCGGCAGGGCGGTCGCGTCGGCCGCGAGCAGGGCAGGGCTTCGCCGTGCGGTGTCACCTGCTCGCTGCCGGGCCGCGCGCAGCATCCCTGGCGACATGTCGACGCCGAGGAAGGGCCCGGCGTGCCTGCGGCGGCCTAGTTCGGCCAGATAAAGGCCGTTTCCGCAGCCAATGTCCGCCACGACCTCGAAGCCGCACGGCGCGGCCAAGTCCAGCACCTGGCTCATCAGGTTGACCGGCGGCTGCTGGTACGCGTAGATCGACTGGCGCGCGGCCAGGTTCCTATCGGTCTGGTACTGGACTTCGCGCAGGAAGGTCCGGTCCGCCCACAGGCCCGCCCCGGGCTCCGCCACGGCCGGCCCTCAGCCGGACGATCCGCCAGCCACGTCGTACGACCAGAGCTCACTACCGATGCCCACCGGCCCGGGCGACTCGCCTCCGGCCCGTTCGGCAGCGGAACGGTGCCCGTGCCCGAACGCTGGGGAATTCATCCACGCCTTGAACGCCTCGTCGTCCCGCCACCTGGTCACCACCAGCCAGGTAGTCCGTCCGTCGGTCGGCTTGAGCAGCTCGAAGCCCTCGAAACCGTCCTGGTCATCCACCGCGCCGGCCCGGGCCGCGAACCTGCGGGCGAGCTCGTCGCCGCTGTCGGCGGGCACTGTGATCGCGTTGATCCTCACAACTGTCATGCCTCGATCATGCCAGCAGCGTGCGGGAGCACGATCGCACCATGACCGAACGGAAGGGGGTGCTTTGACTGAGGCCAGGCTCGCGCCCTCCGCGGTTTGCCCTCTCACCCCAAGAATGGTCCGAAGAAAAACCAAGAGTTCCGGTCCGGGGCTTGCCCCGGCCTTGCCGCCCAGCCGGCTCCGCCGCACTAACCGGGGACCGGTCAGCCGCTGCAGCGGGCCCAGGTATCGGTCCCCTTTGCCCGTCGGCAGCCCTGCCCGGCCCCCGGTCCTGACGGCTAGTAGCCCTGCTGCTGGCTGCCTTGGTCCTGACCGTACTGGTCACTCTGCTGCTGGCTGCCTTGGTCCTGCTGCTGCCCGCCACCTAGCCCGAACTTCTTCTCCGCATCCTGCTCGCCCTCTTGGACTTGCTGCGGGTGTTGCTGCGCGTACTGCTCGGCGTCGTCCTTGAACTTGTCGAACTCGCTCACTATGGCCTCCGTCCCGGTGGGCCGCCTCGTCACGGCCGTCTCGTGATGCCGACAAACTTCGCCGGCGGCCCGATGCCCTACCCGCGCCTTGCGGCCTGACACCTCACGACCCGGGTCAGCCGATACTCACCAGCGCGTTGACGTTATCGCTGGGCAGCACTCCGTTGATCGTCGCCGTGACCTCGGTTTCGATCAGCTCGACCGCACCGCCGTAGGTGGACATGAACGCGGTGTCGGCCGCGTCCCGGCCGGTCGCGATGCGGATCAGGCTGGCTCGCGGGGCGAGCAACGTAGCGTCCACGACGCACCATTGGCCGCCGACCAGCGCTTCGGCCACCGCGTGGAAATCCATCGGCTCCAGGCCGGGGGCGTAGACGGCCGCGAGCCGGGCCGGGATATCCAGGGCCCTCAGCAGCGCGATGACCAGGTGCGCGTAGTCCCGGCAGACGCCCTGCCGCAGCAGGAGCGTGTCCACTGCTCCGTCGATCGGCCTGCTGCTCCCAGGGACGTAGCTCAGCCGGGTGCCGACCCAGGAGGACACCGCGGCGAGAAGGGCCGCGCCGGTGCCGATCCCGCCGAACTCCCCGCGTGCCACCGCGGCCAGCCGGTCAGATTCCGCGTACCGGCTCGGGCGCAGGTAAGTCACGCGATCGGCTTCGGTCACCTCCGGCCGGAGCGTGGTGCCGCGGACCACGGCACCGTATTCGACACTCACCCGGCCCGGATCCAGGACCAGAAGATGCGCCCGCCCGCCGTGCGTCATGGCGACCTCGGTCGTCTTGACCGGCTCCCCGTCGAGCCGGACCGTCAAGTCCTCCTCGACCTGCAGGCCTGTCATACCTGCCACCGCGACTTGCAGGATCGTTTCGGCCTGCTGGTGAACCCGCAGCTCGAGGCGGGCGCTGACACGGCGGCTGGGATGATTGTCCACCGCCTCAGTATGGGGGCAGACGCGAGCCGTCCTTACCGGCCTAGCGCCCGCGCGGCACCAGGGCCGTTCAGCCCGCACCGGGCAGGCAGACCTGGATCGCGCCGCCGACCTCACGGGCCTGGAACGCCGGCTGCGGCGCGGTGGCGGGCCCGCGCGCCACGGATCCGTCGGCGACCCGGAAGACGCTGCCGTGCCACGGGCAGGTCAGGCAGCCGTCCACGAGCTCGCTGTCGGAAAGCGGACCCGACATGTGGCTGCACCGGTCGGATAGCGCGTGCACTGCGCCGTTGATCCGGACGGCCACGACCGGAACCTCACCGAGCAGCTGACGCACCGGCTTGCCCTCGGGCAGGTCGGACGCCGTCATGAGATGCTGCCAGCCGGGCTTGACCAGGTGCGGGACTTCCTCAGCGTGGTTGGCCCCGCCGGCCAGGCGGAACGAGATATGGCCGCCGAGCAGTCCGCTCGCCGAGAGCGCGGCCAGGCCGGCCAGCCGCAGCACCTGGCTCCGCCGTGGACGGCGGGAGATCAGCGAGGCCCCGTACAGGCTCATCGCGGCGATGTTGCCTGCGGCATGGACTACCCCCACGCGCATTTGCTGTTCATGCTGTTCCGACCAGTCGGCCGCGCCCGCCACCGCGGCCGGAACCGACGCGGTGAGCCCGGCCGCGACCAGGTGCCGTGATGCCTGTTCATCGCCGCCGAACAAGTCCAGAATGCTCGCCGACAGCCATGCCCCGGCCGAAGCCTGGACCAGCACCGGATGCAACGGATGCCCGAGCCAGACGCCGTGCAGCCCATCCCGGATCTTGCCGGGCCTGATCAGCCGGGCAACCCGCTGACCCGCGGAAACCAAGGTATCGAGGCCGGTTGCCTGCTCAAGACGGGAAATCAGCTGCATGGCGAGCGCGGCTGCCCAGCCCCGGCAGGCTTAAACCGGCGGACGGATGGTAGGGGGCACGGCTGGGATCAACGCAGATGACAGAACAACAGAAGGGGGACTTTCATGGTCACCTACACCGTGCCCGGAATGAAGAGCGACGACGCGGAGAAGGTCGTTACGATCCTGCAGGACCGGCTGAACTCTCTCAACGACCTCGCGCTGACCCTCAAGCACGTGCACTGGAACGTGGTCGGACCGAACTTCATCGCGGTCCACACGATGCTTGACCCGCAGGTGGACGCGGTGCGCGCCATGGTCGACGAGACCGCGGAGCGGATCGCGACGCTCGGCGCGTCCCCGGTCGGGACGCCCGGCGCCCTGGTCGCCCAGCGCGACTGGGATGACTACTCCATCGGCCGCGCCGACACCCAGCAGCACCTCGCTGCCCTGGACGTCGTCTACACCGGGATCATCGAGGCTCAGCGGGAGGCCATCGAGACCACCGAGGAGCTCGACCAGGTCACCCAGGACATGCTCATCGGCCAGGCGCATCAGCTGGAACAGTTCCACTGGTTCGTCCGCGCTCACCTGGAGACGCCGGACGGCTCGCTGACGACGGCGAAGGCCAGGACCGAGAAGTCGGCGGCCAAGAAGGCGAAGCGCTAACCAGGTCGCCGAGGACATGGATGTGGCACCCCGCGCGAGCGTGCAGGGTGCCACATCCATGCGCTGGTCGGCATCCATGCGCTGGCCGGCGGCCCGTCGTGGGGGCTAGGGCTGCGGGGCTGGGGCCGGACTGCCGAGCTGGACCTGGACGCCAGCCGGGTCGATCCTGTCCAGGGAATGCTCCCAGGTCCGGTCGGGCCAGTGGTAGCGGACCAGGCCGTCGGCGGGCCGGTACTCGGCCGTGTACAGGGTCCCGAAGCCCTCGTGGAAGCGAGTGGCGTAGAGCGGGGAGCGCAGGCAGGCCGCGACCACATCCGGTACGCCGGTACCGGCGGCCAGCAGTTCCTCCAGGTAGTCCTGACGTTCGACACTGCGGATCGCCGCGACGTAGGGCGCCCATTCCACCTCGCCCTGATGGTTGGTGGCGACGGCCAGGTCGGTGACGCGGGCCGGCCGGTCCGGAGCGAGGTACACGGTGGCCCGCCGCCCGTCGCGGTCGAGCGCGGTGACGTTGTAGGACATGTGCACCGGGACCCGGCGCAGCACCCGCACCGCTTCCTCGACGGTCCCGCAGACCTCGAGCACGTAGCGGATCACCAGCGGGATCCCGAACCCCTCGCCGACCTGCGGCCGTCCGCCGAACGTGAGGGAGACCGCGAGCCCGGCGTCGTTGACTCCGTCCAGCAGCCCCCACAGGCAGTCGAGCATCCCGAGCACCCGGCGGCCGGTGTACGCCGTCCTGGCCACCACCCCGTCGAACAGCCGGTAGTCCCAGTCGTAATTGCGGATCAGCGCCGGACCGCCGGGCAGTACCGCAGCCTGCGAGCAGCCGGTCAGGAAGGGCGGCGGGTTCCATAGCGCGAGCGCGGCGCCCGCGTCGGAGCCATCCGGCCCGTGCTCGAGCATGGCGGTCAGCTGCTCCCAGGCCGGGATGAGCTCGGGCATGTGCTCCTCGAGCTTGGCCCGGGCCTCATCGGTCGTCGGACGGGTGTTCGCGCCTCCCCGCCACCACTGCCGCAACGGCGGCCAGGTCGCTGCGAGGTGCTCGCGGATCCGGTCACCAGGCTGGTCTTCGGCGAAAGCCCGCAGGGTGAGCGGGATCTCCCCGCCCCGGGGCGCCTGTTCCCACGGGGCGCCCGGGGCCCGTTCCCGGGTCCAGTCGGTGCTGGTCCAGTCGGTGGCGGTCCAGTCAGTGGCGGCGAGGCGCTGAAGCCAGGACCGCCAGTCCGACCAGTCGACGCCCTCCGTCCACCGCTGCCAGTCTTGCCAGCCGGAAGGGGCCGTTCCCTGGCCTTCGCCGTCCCGATTTTCCGTCACGCCGTCTCCATCCCCAAACCGCTCCGATGCCCGCCTTGTGGTACCAGCATGCCCGCCCGCGCTACAGCGTCGTTCCCGCCGGACCAGACCGCCATGACTGCTACCCGGGCCAGGAACCTCAACCATCGCACCGAGGTGACGGCGCTCACGGTTACGGGTGGTTTGACCTGGAATGCGGCGGGTAGCGCATAGAGTCCTGAGGGGGTAATAATGTCCACAGCCGCTTTTCCGGCGACCGCTTTTAATCTGTTGACGGGTGACAACCCGGATCCTGATCCAGGTGAGAACCCGATCGGCGACTGTCCCGCCGCCCGGACCGCGGCGGCCTTCACCGACGCGGTCGAATCAGGTCGGCTGAACCTGCCGCTGCCAGGTGGTGGCCGGACCCGCGAGCGATGGGCTGCCCTGGCCGACCTGGCGGAGGAAGACCTCTCTTTGGCCCGGCTCGCCGAGGGGCACGTCGACGCCCTTGCCATCCTCGCTGAGCTGGGTGCTGCTGAGCTGGGCACTGCCTCACCGCCGGCCGCGAGCCGCTGGGGCGTGTGGGCCGCGCAGCCTCCAGGCCCGGGGCTCGCGGCCAGCCGGTCTGACACCGACGGCGGCTGGCGCCTGGACGGCATGAAGCGCTACTGCTCCGGCGCCCGTTCCTGCACGGACGCGCTGGTGACCGCGACGGCGCCGGACGGGAACCGGCTGTTCGCGGTCAGCACGCAGGACCTGTCGCCCGTCCCTGGCAGTTGGCCCGCCACCGGCATGGCGGGCAGCGACACGCTCGACGTCCGCTTTTCCGGCATCGCGGCCGAGCCGGTGGGCGGTCCCGGCTGCTACATCGACCGGCCCGGCTTCGCGCACGGCGGGGCCGGGGTGGCCGCCTGCTGGTACGGCGGGGCGCGAGCCGCAGGCCGGACCCTCCTGGACGCCGCGGCCCGGCGCGATGTCGGCCCGCACGCCCTGGCTCATCTCGGCGCCGTCGACATCGCCCTGCGGACCGCGAAGCTGGCGCTCGACACGGCGGCCGGTGAGATAGACGCTGACCCCGACGACCACAGCGGCGGCGGCCCGCTGCGGGCCCTTCGGGTGCGCGCGCTCGTCGAAGCGACCGCCACCGAGGTCATGCTGCGGGTCGGCCGCGCGCTCGGCGCCGGCCCCCTGGGCCACGACGAGGCGCATTCGCGCCGGGTCGCGGACCTGACCGTGTACTTGCGCCAGCATCACGGCGAACGTGATCTCGCCGAGATCGGCGCGCTCGTGGCCGGTAACGGCACCACGTGGTGAGCCGGCCGGCCATAAAAGGTCAGCCGGATGTAGCAGGTCAGCCGGATGTCGCAGGTCAGCCGGGCGTGACCAGTCGTCGTTCCCTCAACCGGATCGACCGGCCCGGTACCGCCGAAGACGCCTGGGCGTCGTGGCCTGAGCTCCGGCGCCTGCCCCTCGCGCACCCGGAGGCATGGCAGAGCGTCGTGGTGGTGGCGGCGCACCCGGACGACGAGGTGCTGGGCGTCGGCGGGACGATGGCGATGCTGGCGGCCGGGGGAGTCCGGCTGCGGCTGATCGCGATCACCGACGGCGAGGCGTCGCACCCGGGCGCCGACTCCGCGGTCATCGCGCAGACGCGGATCAACGAGTCGGCCGACGCCCTTGACCGGCTGGGAGCGCGGGACGTCGACGTGGTCAGGCTGCGGCTGCCCGATACCGGCCTCGCCGCTCGCGAGCAAGAGCTGTCGGACATCCTGCGCGAGCAGTGCGCCGGATTCGAGATCTGCCTCGCGCCGTGGGAAGGCGACGCTCACGCCGACCACGAGGCGGCCGGCCGCGCGGCCCGGCGGGCGGCCCGCCAGGCCGGGCGCAGCGTGCTGACCTATCCGGTCTGGATGTGGCACTGGGCCGAACCTGGTGATCACCGGGTGCCCTGGCGCCGGGCCTGTCAGATCGCGCTTCCCGCCGAGATCGCAGACCGGAAACGATCGGCCATCGATGCCTTTGTCAGCCAGTTGACCGACCGTGAGGCCGGCGTCGGCCCAGTCGTCCCGCCGGACATCGTGGCGCATTTCACCAGGAGGCAGGAGGTGCTGCTGCGGTGACCGCGTCAGTTAAACCGGGGCCAGCCGGTCCCGGATCGGTGCCTGTCACGCTCGGATCGGGCTATTTCGACGCCATGTACCGGGCCGCGAGCGATCCGTGGGGTTTCGAGAACCGCTGGTACGAACGGCGTAAGTACGCCCTCAGCCTCGCGCTGCTCCCGGCCGAACGGTACCGCAGCGCGTTCGAGCCAGGCTGTTCCATCGGCGTGTTCTCCGAGCTGCTCGCCCCGCGCTGTGATGCCCTGCTGTGCTGCGATGTCGCCGCGGCCGCAGTCCGGGCCGCCGCCGAGCGCACCAGGGGTTTGCCGCAGGTCCGGGTGGAGCGGTGCGAGCTTCCCGGGCAGTGGCCGGCCGGCCGTTTTGACCTGGTCGTGTTCTCCGAGCTCTTGTACTACTTCGGGGATCACGATCTGGAGCAGCTGCTAAGAAACGCGGTGGCCTCGCTGCGACCGGGCGGCACGCTGCTCGCCGTGCACTGGCGGCACCCGGTGGCTGACTACCCCAGGTCCGGCGATGACGTCCATGGCGCGATCGCCGCCCTGCCCGGCCTGGCCCGGCTGGTCAGCCACGCCGAGCCCGACTTCCTGGCCGAGGTCTACATCCGCTCCGACGGCGCGCCCGTCTCGGTCGCCCAGGCGACAGGCCTGGTGTGACAGGGCCAGGGGGCATTGAGGCGGTCGGCGTCGTCGTGCCGGCCCACAACGAGGAAACGCTGCTGCCGGCCTGCCTGGCGGCTGTAAGCCGGGTCACAGGGGGCGCCGGCCTGCCGGTCTCCGTGCTGGTGGTCGCCGATACCTGCACCGACAGGACCGCCGCCGTCGCGCGAGCGTGCGGTGCCCGGGTCATCGCCATCGGCGCCCGCAACGTCGGCGCCGCGCGGGCCGCCGGGATGGCCGAACTGCTGCGGCTGACGGCAGGAGTGGATCCGGCCGCGGTCTGGCTGGCGACCACCGATGCCGACACCGTGGTGCCACCCAGCTGGCTGGAACGCCAGCTCAGGTACGCCGGCCAGGGCTGGGACGTCGTGCTCGGAACCGTCACCGTCGCCGACTGGGACGGCCATCCGCCTCATGTGCCGGCCGCTTTCGATGCCCTGTATGAGTTCGGCGACGGACCGCATCAGCATGTTCATGGTGCCAACCTGGGCATCCGGGCGTCGGCCTACCTGGCGGCCGGCGGATTCCGGTCGCTGCGCACCGCCGAGGACCACGCGCTGCTCGCCGCCGCCACCGAAGCCGGCTGCTCCGTCCTGCGGGCCAGCGACATCACCGTCGAGACCTCAGCCCGGCGCCGCGCCCGCGCGCCGCTCGGTTTCAGCCACCTGCTGCGCACCCTGGCCTGAGGTAGCGCAGCACAGCATCCTTGGTCAGGTCGCGATGTCGGGATAGGGCAGCCGAATATGCTCCATGGCCCGCGCGTAAGCCTTCTGGTACTCCAGCGGTCCGTGGTCACGCTCGAACATCGCGATGAACAGCGTGAGCGTGAGAAACGGATGCGCGCCGAGCTGGAACAGTGCCACGTGGTCATGCTCGCGGATGGCCTGTCGTTCGGCGTCGGTAAACCTCAGCCAGGTCGACCGCTCGGCCGGATGGCAGTTGAGCAGGGAGTTAGCGATCTCCCCTTCCCACCAGTCCAGCGTGCCGGCCGGATCGTCGCGGTAGCGCTCGACGAGCTGGGGATCGCGGTCCACCGTGTAAAGGAACTTGTCGAGCAGGTACGTGCTCACCTCAGCGCTCCCTCGGGATACCAGGTGAAGTAAGCCTCCATGGTGTGGAACAGGTCCAGGGTGTCCACATGGTCGGCCTTTGCGCCGTCGCCGGCCGCCCCCATCATCAGCATGAAGTCCATGAACCCGTGCGTGGCGTTCCCGGGAGCGTGCAGGCTGTCCAGGGTGACCTCGGCCAGGCAGCCGTCGATGTCGCCGTTGGCGATCCAGGCCACGGCCTTGCGGTCGAATTCAGGGTCCGGGCCGTGCTCACCGAACTGGCGCGGGCCGCCGAGCTCCAGCGACAGGTGCCCGGTGCCGATGATGGCGACCCGCTTGTCGGCCGGCCAGGACTCGACCAGCTGCCGCAGCGCCCGGCCGAGCTGCACGAACCGCGAGGGCCGGGGCATCGGCGGCGCGAAGATGTTGGTGTAGACCGGGACGATCGGCAGGTCCGCCTCCGGCCGCAGCGTGATGATCGGGCAGGTCACGCTGTGGTCGATCCGCAGTTCGTTGCTGAAGGCCAGGTCGAAGCCGGCGTCCAGGCCCTCGCGCAGGATGTGGGCGGCCAGGTCTTCCTGGCCGGCCAGCAGCATGCGCGGCAGGCCGAACTCCCGTTCCTCGTTGTACCAGTTCGCGTCGAAGAAGGGCGCCTTGCCGACCAGGAACTGCGGCATGTTGTCCAGCCACAGCTGGTGGAAGTGGTCGCTGCCCACCATGAGCAGGACGTCCGGCTCGGCCCGGGTGAGCGTGGCCCGGAACGCCTCGATCTTGGCTACCCATTCGTCGGCGAAAGGCGGCCGGTCGGCGCCAGTCGAGGTGCTCGCGCGGTAGTAGAAGGGGTGATGCGTCGATGCGATGACCGCGGCGACGGTGGCCATGCCGTACTCCAGGGGCTCGTGACGGTGATGGGCTAGCTTGTCTGGTCGGGTTCGACGTAGACGGCGTTGCGGTCGACGGTCGTGTAGACGTCCATCCCGATCGGGCGGCGCTGTTCCTCGGCGATCTGGCCGAGCAGCCCGGCCGCCCGGGCCAGCAGGGCGAAGCCGCGCAGCAGCTCCACCGGCAGCCCCAGGTCCGCCAGCGCGGCGCCGCACACCCCGGCGCCGTTCAGCGGGAGCCTGCGGCCGAGCACCTGCTCGTGCACCCGGCCGATCGCTTCGATCAGCCGCAGGTGCGGGCCCCGCAGGCCCTCCGTCTCCGCGATCTCGATCAGCACGGGGGTCCGGGGGTCGCGTACCTTGTGCACCGGATGCCCGAGGCCGGGAACGAAACGCTTCTGCTCCCGGGTCTGCTGGACCGCGGCCAGGGCCAGCGCGTCCCAGCCGTCGTCGTCGGCCGGCAGTGCGCCCCCGGCGGCCTCGTGCCGCTGCAGCGCGTCGTGCAGGTAGATCCCGCAGTCTTCGGTGACGCCCAGGAAGCGGGATCCGCCGCCGAGCAGCCCGGCGGCCAGCGCCCCTTGCAGCGAGTCCGGCGCGGACAGGTAGGTCAGCCGGGCCGCGATCGCGGTCGGAGTGAACCCGTGGTCGGCCAGCGCGACCAGCACGGCTTCGAACACGCGGGTCTCCGACGGTGTCGGCCGCCGCATCGCCACCAGCCAGAAGGCGAGTTCCCCGAAACCGACCTTGCCCATCAGGTCGGCGGTGAGGTCCTGGCCGAGCAGCCGGATCTGGTCCGCACTGGACGTGCCGAGGGAGGTGGGGAA
>Ga0302178_10001373_pt1 | contig 20528 bp, 17 predicted proteins | sample I_Palsa_E1_3_FD_198790 | JGI IMG/M metagenome (GOLD analysis project Ga0302178, IMG submission 198790) | Peat permafrost microbial communities from Stordalen Mire near Abisko, Sweden - I_Palsa_E1_3 | ecosystem: Environmental > Terrestrial > Soil > Palsa > Peat permafrost | place: Sweden... | reverse complement strand
TCGTCCGCAAACCGCCAGCCCCGCCGAAACTGCCAGGCACATCCTGGATCAACCCGCCCCCAGACAAGGAGACCGGCACTCAGTAAGACCCGCCTGATGGTGCCTCAATCAGGTTGACAGATTCCGACCTCGTACTCCCACTTTCCAGTCCATCTGTTCGGCTGGGCAGTGGGACCTCCGCGGTACCAGACGAGCTTGATGTCCTTGCCTTGATCACGCCAGTGCTTCAAGGCGGCGATCAGTTCTACTCTCGACCAGCCGTTGACCGTGTCGTGCGCTGCCGTGATCCCGTCAGCCAGTTCCTCGTCCGTGAAGTGCGCGAACTCGTAGCACGAAGCGTTCCAGACGCGGATCTCGACGAGGTGCTCCAGTTCGTCAGGGTTGGGACGCTCGACGCCTTGAGCCCTCAGCACCTCCCTGATCTCATCCAAGAGCTTGGTGCGCTCCTTTCCGACGTTCTCTGGAGTGTTGAACGGCTTGTCGGGATCGACCGCCATCAGGAGGTAGGCAGAGGGCCTGATCACACTCCAGGCGGCGGCTCCGGGTGCGGGTACCTGCTTGCCGATGAGTGGCGCCACGTTCAGCGCGGCCACCTTCTGCAGGTTCTGCCCGACACCCCCGAGCTTGAGTATCCGGATGAGCTCAGGAGCAGAGGAATAGCCGAGCGTGCGCCAGACGAGGGGGGCGTGGTACACCTCGGTCTCGCCCTCCAGCGCGAGCACCACGCGCGGATGCGGAGACACACCAAGGTCGGTCAGGGCTTCGTCGAGAGTGTCGTTGCGGTTGCTCAGCCGCTCGTGCAGCGGATGCCAGCCCATTGAGCCGGACAGGTCGGGCAGCGGCTCGGCGTTCCCGTGGAGCGCGAGGTCCTCGTAGAAGCGCAGCAGGATCTCCGCCGCGATGCGGTCGTCCATCGCGATCAGGGCCGCGTCCTTCAGGTGCTTCCGGGACTTCGCGGGTGCACGCCGCATGAGCTGGCTCCAGTCATCGCCAACCGGGTCGCGCCGGTGCGCGCGCATCAAGAGGAGGAACTCTGCGTCATTGCGTATCTGCTCGGACGGGTAAGACAGCCATCCCTGAGTCTGCACCGGGTCGAAGCCGCCGCGGTATGCCGCCCAGTCCGTGATGTAAGGCACGTTGCTCAGCTGGATGAACTCGGGATCGAGGTTCGGCAGGTAGCGGGGTTCTACCGCAGTGAGAACGATGGCTATCTTCCTGAACCGCCCCAGGCGGTCGAGCAAGAGCTGGCTTGGCTTCGGCATGCGCGCGATGATCCGCTCGCCGCGCCTGTGGAACGTCTGCCGCGCCACGGTGGCGTCAAGTTCGGGCAGGGCGAGAAGCTGGTACGGGGAGTACAGCACTCCCGTCCACGGAGGATTCGACGGCCAGGTCCACTTGACCGGCTCGAAGGACAGTCGTGGCTGGTAGGGGAGTGCGGCCAGGTCGCGGAGCCGGCCGGTATCGCGAGCCTGCCGGAGATCCGTGATCGGCGTGCCGCCGAAGGGCGATCCCGCCGCATCCGGCCCGGCCGGGCTGCGCACTGGGCGATTCGTGATCTGGACGAACGGTATGAGCAGGCGGTGCCGGTACAACTCGCGCAGGCTCGCGGGACGCAGGTGGAAGCCGCGTTTCTGGGCTTCCTTGATGAAGTCATCAACAGCAAGTGGCTCGTTCTGGGTCATCGCCCAGGGCATCGAGGCGACGTCAACGGAGGTAGCACCGTCCGGCAGGTTCACGGGCCCACATCGTAGCGGTGAGACGCGAGTGCTTCCCAGAACGCACGGCATCATCATGATGCTTGTGAAGCCCGCCGGGTCCGTCGGCGCGGACACGCTACGGCCTGTCCGGCCCATAGGGCGCCGTGCCGGCGCGACAGCGGCCAGCCCGGGATTCGGGGGCGTTCCCGGGGCGTCCGGCCCGCGTGCGGCCCGTCCGCACGCTCCCGCCCGCACGGTCGGGTATCCTGAAAGCGTATCAGTGCAGGTCAGTGCGCGAATGTACCTCGGATGTACCTGGGTGTCCGGCCTGCGGACAGCACGTCGCCGAGGGCGCCCTCCAACTTCCTGGCCGCCCTCGTCCGCCGACTGGAGCGCGTCTGCGCCCCGCGTGCCAATCGCGTACGGGGCCGGTCCGAAACCGGAATTCGTCTCGGACCGGGCGTGCTGAATCCGTGCTGATACCACGGGGTCATGCAGGCCGCTGACCTGCGTAAACTGCCCCTACCGCCAGGATCTTCACGATCTTCGAGGGCACCTCGGAGATCCAGCGGATGCTGATCGGGCGCGCCGTGACAGGGCTTGATGTTAGGTAGCCCTGACCTGCGGATATACCTATCGTTGACCCGAGAAGGTGGGCCATTCCACGGGCGAGTGGTGCGGTCCCTTCTCGTGTGGCGTTTGTCCGGATCGTCCCGGTGATTTCCTGTCATTTCCGGACCCCGTGCTGAATCCGTGCTGATACCTGGGGCCTTATGGTCTATACCAATCGGTATAGTTCCGGCCGGGTGGTGGCGTCCTACGGGGTACAGGCGTCTCATGCCGATGGGCGGGCAGGCTGCGGTCGGCTTGACGCGGCGGGGTGCGGGAGCTTCGAGCAACAGTACGCAATGTTGCGACATGATCGCAGAAGGTCAGAATGTCGGTGAGTGGCCTTACCATCACAGTCACGGGCTGATGGTTAAGGAGCGACATGGAGCCGGTAGCTGATGCGGAGGGCGACGGCTCGGCTGGGGGGAACTCCCGGGCCGTGCTTGGGGTTCTTTCCGGAGGGCGGCCCGGTGGTCTGAGCGTGTATGAGGCGTCATTTCCGCCGCGTGTGGCCGCATTCCTGCGGTACAGCCCGGTTATCGAGGCGGCGCAGACCGCGCGGCGACGCGGCTGGTCTGACGGCGCCTACGACATCGTGACGCTCGCGCTTACGGCTATCGACCTCGTGGTGTCCCGGCAGGGCTTCGAGGAGGAGGCGACCCGCGCCGACGTCGTGTCCGCGCTCTCCGGACTCGCGGCCCTGGCCGCCCCGGACCGGACGGCCGAGGAGCACGCGGACGTGGCGCGGTTCGTGATCGACTTCCTGCTGAACCGGCAGGCGCACCACGCGAAGTTCCAGTACCTCACCAGCGACTACTCCAGCGCGGAGCGCCAGCACCAGCGCCGGGAGGTACCGTTTTCGCTGCTCGAGGAGCGCGACGACGCAGCACGGGACGAGAACGTACTGCGCGCCACCGCCGATGCGATCAACGCGCTGATCGGCGGGCTGAACTTCGACGTGGAGGACGAGCAGGTCGCCACGGAGCTCGTGCTGGAACGCCAGTTGCAGCGCAACGCCTTCGACTCCGCGGTCGCCTCCGCCGAGCGAGCCCGGCTGCTGTCGCTCAGCCTCTCCGATGAACTCGACCGCCTGATCAAGCAGACCCGCCGGGACCTGCGGATGGTCGAGGGTGAGTGGGCGTCGGGGGTTCCCGGGCGGCTGGACGGCGCACGGGACCACATCCGGGAGCGGCTGCGGGCCGAGCGCGCCCTGCTCGGCAAGGTGCAGGATGCCATCGCGAGCGGCGACTCGCGGCTCCTGGCTGCCGCGCGGCGGATCGCGGACCTTCTCACGGAGTGCCAGCGCCGGCACGAGGACCTGCACCGGCGGGTCATCGACGCCCGAGGCGTGTTCCTTGAGGAGCAGGAACGGCAGTCGTTCCGGCCGCCTGCGTCGATCACCATCCCGGATCCGCACCGGCAGGTTTTCCTGCCGGCCCTGGAACTGGGGCAGGAGCACGCCATCGACTTGGCTGGGCAGTTCGTCACCGACATGTGGGGGCCGGTCGCCCCGCGGCTGCCGCGCCTCTACCGGCTGATCAATGACCTGTGGCAGCAAAAAGACAAGGCCGTCCCCGAGGGCCGGGGCGAGGAGGAACCCGAGCTAAGCGACCCGCCGCTGCCCCTGATCCGCGAGGAATTCGTGGCCGTCGCGATCCGGGCGGTCCGTGCGGTTGGGCTGCCTGCCCGGCTGTCTCAACTCTTGGCCGCCTGTGCAGCCGATGCCCAGGTGGAGAGCCAGCCCGCCGATCCGGGGGCGAGGTGCTCAATCTGGCGGTCTTGTGGGCGTTCTCCCCAGAGGAGGCGGACGACGAGGGCGGTCTGATCGCCGGGGATCTCGTGGGCCGGATCCTCGGCCCCCGTGCGGCGGTGGACAGCGACGGTATCCCGCTTGCCCTTCCTGGCTGGGAGGGCGACGACGTGATCGTGGCACCGGACTCCGATTCGCTCGTATCGGCGCTTCCCGTTCCCGTGACGACTTCACAGCCGGACCGCCGAAGGCTCCAGGAGGTGCCATGACCCTGATGCGCGAGGACCATGTCGATATCGGCGTGCTGGTGGCCTGGGCGCTGCGCCCCAACCAGCGCCCAGGCCGCAGCCCCGAATACCAGCGGGTGCTGGATCGCTATCGCACGGTGGCGGAGTTCCGGGCGGCCGCCGACGCCGTCCTGCACGGCCTCGGGGCGCAGGTCCTGTCCGATGGCGACTTCGGCCTTGTTCTCGGCGTCGTGCCAGAGTCGCCGCTGGCGTTCCGCGTTACCGACATGCAGGGCCTGTACAAGAGCGACCAGAAGGTCGTTGCCGGGCTCATCCTGACCGGGCTGGCGGCCTTCGCCTATCCCAGCGCGCAGGAACTCGACGAGGACCGGCTCCGTCCCGTCGCTGTGGCGGACTTCGAAGCCTGGCTCCGAGACCTGTGCGAGCGGCTCCGCTCACACGACGCCGGCGGCGAGGTGATCCCCGAAGAGGGCCTGGACGCCGCGTGGCGAATCTACCTCGCCATGCCGGCGCAGCACCTCAGCGAGACCGGCCGCCTTACCAACAAGTGCACCCGGTACTGGATCAGGCAGCTGCTGACCTGGCTCACCGGCCAGGGCATGGCCCGGCCGGATCCTCTCGCCGATGACACGTGGACCCTGACCGAGCGCTTCCGGATCCACGCCAGGGAGATCGCTCTCGAGCGCGCCTACTCCTTCATCGCAGAGCTTGGCCGCGGGAAGGCCGGCGGGGCTGGTGCCGCCCGGCCTGACGAGGGAGGCCAGCCGTGACCTACAAGCTCGCCGCGCTGCGCTTCCGCTCGGTGGGGGAGCGGTCCGCGCGGTTCCAGGACCTCACGCTCACGTTCACGGCCCCGGCGGACGGCGGGAGCGAGCCGCAGGACTCTGTCATCTGGCTGCGTAACGGCGGAGGCAAGTCCAGCATCCTGTCGCTGCTGTACGCCCTGCTGCTGCCGCGCGCCGCCGACTTCATGGGACGCTCGGTCAAGCGGAGCCTGACCGACTACATCGACGGCGGGGACACCGCGCACGTGGTCGCGGTCTGGGAGCCGGCGGGCGCGTCCCGTACGCTGCTCGGCGAGGCGGACAGGCTGCTGGTGACCGGGGCGGTGCACGAGTGGGCCGACCTGAGAAGGCCTGCCCAGCCGGAAGCGTCACGGGACCGGCTCACCACTCTCTATTACGCGTTCCACGCCGTTCCGGGAGCCCTGGACCTCATGACGCTGCCGTTCACCGATGCGACGGGGCATATCCGGCGGCTGACGGAGTTCCACGACGCCCTCCGGGAGCTGGCCCGCTCGTACGGCCAGCGGGCGAGCTTGGTCGCTGTCGACAAGCAGCATCAGTGGCGGAGCGCGCTAGGCGATCGGCACCTCGACCCCGAGGTGTTCCGCTCCCAGAAGCAGATGAACCACGTCGAGGGCGGAGTGGAGGACCTGTTCCGGTTCTCCTCGGCGCAGGAGTTCATCGACTTCCTGCTCGACCTCACCGTGGCGCCCGATTCTGTGACCGGGATCGCCACACGGCTGGGCCAGGTGAGCAAGCAGTTGGCGGCCAAGCCCGCCAAGCAGGAGGAACAGCGCTTCTGCACCCTGGCGGCGACCGACCTTGAGGGTGTCGCCAGCGGCCACGCGGACGTGGAGCAGGCGGTCGTGGCAGCGAACGAGGCCGGGGCGGCCGCCACCGCGCTGGCCGCGTCGTTCCAGGCGGCGATCAGCGCCGCGGACTCGGAGCAGGCAGGGCTCCTAGCGGAAGAGGAGGTGGCCCGGCGGGCGGCAACCGCGGCGAACAACGAGCGTAACCAGGCCAACGATCTAGCGTACCTGTACCGGCGAGAGGCCGCGCGGCTGCGGCTCGGCGAGGCCGAGGCCGAACAAGAAGCAGCGAAGGATGCCGCTTCGAGCGCCACGGCTTCCATCCGGGCGTGGGAGGTAGTGCCCAGCCTGGCAGGGCTGGCCGGGCTCAAGGCGGACCTGGACCGAGCCGAGAAGGAGGCAGCGGCGGAAGAGGCGGACCTGGCGCCCCTGCGCGCCGAACACGCCCGGCACGCCGCCCGGCTGCGGCACCGCCTCGAAGCTCTCGCTACAGCAGCCGATGCGGCGGCGGGAGCAGCCGATACGGCCCGCCGGGCCGCGGCTCAGGCAGTAACGGACGAGAAGGCGAGCGCGGAGCAAGCCCGCAGGGAGGAAGGCGAGGCGCGCAACGCGGCGACGAAGGCCCGGACCCGCCTGGAGGAGCTGGACAGCCGGAGGCGCTCGGGCGTAGAACGCGGACACCTGCCCGACTTCACGACGCCGCCAGCGGAGCACCGCGACATCGTCGGCGGAATCCGGGACGGCCTCGTCGACCGCCTCGCGGAGATCGCGAAGCAGACAGAGAATCGGAGAACGCAGCGGTCTGCCCTCCGGGACCATGAGAAACAGCTCATCACGGATTGGAACACCGCCGACCAGAAGCTTGGCGCCGCCGCCAGCGAGCGCCAGTCTCTCGGCGAGCGCCTGGACGCGCTGTGCGCCTCGCCGCGCGTCCGCGAACTGGCCGAGGCGTCGGAGGGAGAGTCGGTCATCCTCTGGAGCGAGTCCCCGGTGATCCTGCGGCGCCTGAGCGACGCGATCCTCGCGGCAGACGACGAGCGGATACGCCGCAGGGCGGAGCGGCACGCCGACGAGCGCACGATCACGGAGCACGACCGGAGCCAGTTCCTGCCGTCCAGCCTGGACGCCGACCAGGTCCGCGAGGCGCTCACCACCGTCACCGCCGCTCAGACGGGCTGGGAACACCTGCGGGACACCGTCGCACCGCGTGACCTGCTCGCCCTGCTTGACACCCCGGCCATCGCCCGGCTCGGCTCCGGGGTCGTGGTGCCGACCACAGCGGCCGATGACGCGGTCGCCTGTCTCGAAGGCGGCGGCATCCGGACGACCAGCCTCGTCAGCGTCTACACGGCAGTAGCCGCCGACGCGATTATCGCGGCCGCGCGCGTCGGTGACGCCGCCGAGGACGCGCCCGCCTGGACGGCGCTCCGCCGCGGGTTGGTGGACCAGGACGAGGCCGCCGCCACCGTCCGCTTCCTGAAGGAGCGCGCCCGGGCGTCCCAGCGGGAGGACTCGGAGCTCGCCCAACGACGCGCGGCTGACCAGGCCCTGCACGACCAGATCGCCACGTTCCTCGACGACTGCCCCGTGGGGAGGCTGGAGGCCATCGACGCCGACATTACCCACTGGGACGCCAAGCGCCGCGGGGTCGAGCAGGCGCAGGACTCCGCTCAAAAGGCGCTGAAGGGCCTGGATGAGGCTGACCGAGCGGCGGACAAGGAGAGCACCGAAATCTCGAAGACCCTGCGCAAGGTCGATTCCACCCTGGACTGGCTGGACGAGCTGATTCCCGCCCTCCGCCAGGAGGAGAGCCTGCGCCAGGCCCTGTCCGAGGAGGAAGAACGTGCGGCCAAGGCCGCAAAGCGGGCCTCCGACCACGCCGAACGACAGGTTGTCGCTGCAGGGGCGGAGCAGAAGCACCAGGCGGCAACGCGGGCCGCGGACGAAGCTGCCGGACGTTACCGGTCGGAGGCCGCGCTACTCGCGGCCGGCGAGCCGGCCGTCGTAGTCGTTCCCGATCCCGCCGTGCCGCTCGACACGCTCCGGCAGAACGAGGCCAACTTCCAGGCCGCGCTGGAACGGCGCGCAGCGCAATCGGTGCTCGCCGACCGCGTACGGAGCCTGACCGGGCAGGTCGCCAAGGCAGGCGCGGAGATAGCACGCCACCCAGCCGAACTGCAACGGCACGCGCAGGATCTGCTCGCCACTCCCGACGGCCAAGAAAGGGAGCTTCGCGCCCGTGCGATCGAGAAGGCCAGGAACGCCGACAGGGAGGCGGCCACCAAGGTCGGCACGGCCAAGGAAGCCGTCCGCCAGCGCCGCGAGTCCGTCACGGCCATCGAGCAGCTGCGCCGTGAGCCGCCGCGCCGGACCCTGCCCGTGCGTCCCGCGACGGCGACCGCAGCCGACGAACTGGCGTCCCAGCAGGAAGCGAGCTCGTCGGCCGCGGGCGAGCGCCTGAACGCGGCGGAGATCCACCTCGACCGCATCGACAAGAGCAAGCGGGAGTCCACGAGCCGCAAGGAGCAGTTCACCACCCTCCTCAGTGGCCTGCCCGACGCGGCGCAGGCCTCGCAGGGCGCGGAGTTCGCTGGCAGCGTGGATGACGGCCGCACGGCGGCCGTAGCGGCGCGCCGGCGGATGACCGACGAAAACTCCCGGCTCGCCCAGGCCCAGGACACGCTCACGGCGGCCATCGACAAGCTTCGGCACACCAGCGGGGACTTCCCGAAGATCTCCGGACCGGTAAAGGACCGCGTCATGCATGACGCGCCGGACGTGCTCGGCCGGAACGCCCTGGCCCTGGCCGCCCAGCTGCGCCTGCGGGCCAGCACCCTGGAAGGGGAGTTGGCGGCCATCGCCAAGGACCAGGGCATCCTTGCGGACTCGCTTGCGGGGGTCGTGCGGGACAGCATGGAGACGCTGGCGAAGGCGGAGCGCAGCTCGCGGATGGGCACCGCTCCCGGCGCGTGGGCGGACAGGAAGGTACTCCGCATCGGCTTCGAGCGGCCCGACGACGGCGTCCTGCACGCGTACGCGGAGCGGGTCATCGACCGGGTCATCCAGAAAGGGCTCAAGCCCGAGGGCATGCCGCTGCTCAAGGAAGCTGTCCGCGAGGCGGCCGGGCCGGGCGGGTTCACCGTCCGGGTGCTGAAGCCAACCGAGGACACCACCCCGGTCACCGAAGACATCAGCCGCCTGGCCAAGTGGAGCGGCGGCGAGAAGCTCACCGTCTGCGTGGCGCTGTACTGCACGATCGTCGCGCTGCGCGGCGCCAGCACCGGGCGCGGCACGCGCCCCGGCGGGGTTTTGCTGCTGGATAACCCGATCGGCCGAGCCTCGTCGGCGCACCTCGTGCGGCTGCAGCGGGACGTCGCGGCCGCGCACGAGGTCCAGCTCATCTACACGACGGGGGTCAAGGACCCGGCCGCGGTGATCCAGTTCCCGAACGTCATCCGGCTGGACAACAGGCAGGGCGGCACCCAGGGCCGCCGCTACATCGTCGCCGACGCAGACAGCACGGACACCACGGACGGGAGCCTGATCAGCGGAGTCCGGGTCGCGCACGCAGACCGCCGGTGGGACGGTCTAGCAGCGGCGGGGGATAGCGCATCGTGAGCCTGCCGCTGTCTCCGCTGGCTGCCCGCCTCGCCCTGCAGGTTGCCGCCGCCCGGAACAAGCGGATCGTGGTGGCGGAGCTGCTTGCCGCCGCGCAAGAGCATGACCTGAGCCTGGTCGGAGACCCGGCGGCACGTGCCCGCTTCCGCCGGGCGCTAGGCGAGCTCGCGAGCACGTCCCTGGTGACGCTCCCGGCCGCGGCCTCGCGATCGGGCTGGGACGCCAGCGTCGAGCCGCCTCTTCCCGTATGGGTAATGCGAGTTGACCGCGAGGCACCGGGGCGTCAGGCCCGCGCCGCGCGTGTGGCCAAGCGCACTGGAAGCGGCAGGCCGAATCGCCAGCCGCCCCGACGAGTACGCGCTGCTGGAGCGCGTCGCCGGCTGGCTACGGGACAACCTGGCACCGGTCCGGGTGCCTGCCGAGGAGCGCTCGGCTGAGCTGTTCGACGATGAGAAGGCGCTCGACCGGTACCGGAAGACCAGGCTCTTCACCTCCGGCGCGCTCACCCTGGACCTGCTGGCCTGCTACGACCCGCCGCTTCCGTTCGTCTCCCAGCACGTGCCGGGTAGCGGTCCCGTGACCTTGCTCGTCGCGGAGAATCTGGCCACCTACACCTCGTTCCTCACGGCCGTGAGAGCCCTGGATGAGGCGACGCGGCCCCACCTGCACGTCGCCTGGGGCATCGGCGGCTCCTTCGAACAGAGCGTGCTGAGTATCCCGCTGCTGGACCCGCAGCCCCGGCACGTCCGCTACTTCGGGGACCTGGACCGAGCCGGGCTGCGGATCGCGGCCAGCGCGGCCCGCCAGGCGGCCCAGGCCGGCCTCCCGCCGGTGCTTCCCGCGACCGGGTGCTACCAGTTCCTGCTAGACGGCCCCCGCCATTGGCGGCGGCCCGACGACAGCAACCGCGTCGGCCAGCCGGATCACGGGGATGCCTGCGCCTGGCTGCCCTCGGCGCTTCGCCCCCGAGTCGGAGAACTCCTGGCATCAGGCGAGAAGGTAGCCCAAGAGCACCTCGGTCTCCAGTCCCTCCTGGGCGATCCGACCCTAATAGCTGGGTTGGCCTCTTGAGCGCGATCAATTGGGGCCGCTGTCGTTTAGCCAGGACTTTGTGCTCTCCTCGCAGGGCCGACTGTGCCCTTCATCGCCAGTGGTGCCCGATCATCGCTACCCATCGGGCGGTTCGGGGTCAGAGTGCGGGCAGTAGCTCGAAGGCGGCGCGGTGCGTGGGTGCTTTTAGAGTGCTTCGGGGAGGAGCCTGAACGCGGAGACATGCCTTGGGCGGACGATGCTGAAGTGCTTGCGGTCCACCGTCGCGACCTCCGTGAGGTTCAGGCGCTCGGCGATCGCGATCACTGCCGCATCGACGATGCCAAGTGGAAGGCTCACGTACTGCTCGACGAGTTCCGCGATGCGCGAGATGTCGCCTTCCTCGACCTCAGCAACGTGGAAGCCGTTGCCGCCGAACGACTTAAGGAAGGTGACCTCGGCGTGCGGCCCGACGCGTGACTGGAGTAGGTAGCCGATCTCGCCCAGGACAGGAGACGGGACGAGGAGCGGCCCCTCGGCAGCGCGCATCAGCGCGAGGCATGCGGCGTGATGGTGGTCCTTCACGTTGCCCGCAGCGAGCAGGACACCGGTATCGCACAGCAGCATGTCAGCGGCCGAGTTCGGCCCGCAGGATCTCCTCTGACCTCTCTGCCAGATCCGGATCAGACTCGAAGGACGCGAAGAACGGCAGGTCCCGTACGACGAAAGCGGTGTCAACCCGGCCCCGGATCAGCTCAAGAACCGGCCGAATCTCCGCTTCGGGCAACTCGTCCACTAGGTGATGCAATTCCTCACGCATCGCGCTCATGCAGCCAGTATAGGAGCACCGGCTGGAGAAGGCAGCGCGCCTTGCCGGGGCGAGACCTCCGTGCTCCTGGGCGAGATCTGCGGCCAGGGGCCCGAGGCTCATCCCAGGCAGGCCGCGCCTAGTGCCGGTACGGCCCGTAGGTGCTCCAGCCATGCATGTGCGGCTGGAGTTCTTCGTGGCTGCAAGAGGTGACCTCCTCTAGGCGCAGTGGCCCGTTCAGCGGGTCCGTGCGCTCGGCATGCGCGCGGATCCACTCGGCCCACCCGCGTGCCGCCTGCGCGGCCGGGCATTCAGGGCCGCGGCACGCGCGTCGATCTCGTCGGCGTACGCGCGCATGGCCGCTGCGGCGTCGCGGCCGCCGAGCTCAGCCAGGAGGCGCTCGGCATTGCGCTCATAGCCCACACGGCCGAAGGTCTCCCTCCCTGCGTTCCTTGCGGATGTCCGCGCGGCGCTTCCTCTTTCCGTGCCCACTCGGCCTCGGTCTTGTCGATCTCAAGCAACCGGATGAGGGCGGGCAGCTGGTCCTCCAGGGTGGATCTGCCGGTATCGCGCTGGCTGAGGACCGGGTGCTGCTCCCATTCCCGTGTCAGCGTCACCTCCAGCCTGCCGGAGGCCGTGAAGCTCTTGTTCACGGTCGTGCGCTCCGTGCGGGTCAGGTAATCGGTCTGGGTGATGAAGGCGCGGCCCGGGCGCCCGCGCTCGTCCAGTTCGCGGATGGCGGCCTGAAACTCGCGAGAGGGAAGCTTGATCGACAGGTCAGGACCTGGCTCGCTGCGGCCCGCATAGCCGCCCTGAAGCTTCGCCGGAGCCGACCAGCCCATCTCGGCCACGGCGTTCACCAGTCCCTGGAGGTACCGGGCGGCACGAGGTATCTACGGCCGGGAGACGTGCTGGCGCTTTTCCTGAAACGCGGTCACAGCCGGATGAGGTCCGCGAAGCTGCTGGGGGACCTTGAAGGCCCGCATCGGCGTCAGCGCCGCGAAGTCAGGCTCAAGGTACGTCCCACCTGCGCTCCCAGCCCTCACGTTCCGCTGGATCCCTTCCGCCAAGTCCGGATCGTACCGAACGACACGAAGAACGGGAGTGCCCCGCGACCAGTGTCCGCCCGGCTACGGATCAGCTCAAGAACGGGCCGGGCTGATGCTCGTCGGCCTTCCGCCCGGGAACCCTCGTCGGCGGTCGGAAGGGGCATGGGCACCCCCGTCGGCAGAGGCTATCGGAAACCCCGCGAGTCCACGTTTCCGCAGGTCAGAATGGTCACTGGGGATACCGATGACTCTGCCTTTCCCGCGAAGATCTTCACCATCTTCGAGGGCACCTCGGAAATCCAGCGAATGATCATCGGCCGTGCGGTGACCGGGCTTGATGTTAGGTAGCCTGACCTGCGGATATACCTATGGTGTACCCGGAAGGCGGGCCGGTCTGCTCTGGAGTGGACCGGCCGGCCTCCCGTCCCGTTTGTCCGGAACGTGCCGGTTATTTCCTGTCGTTTCCAGACCGCGTGCTGAATCCGTGCTGATACCTGAACCCCCTGTGGTCTATACCAATCGTGAAGGGCCTTGTGGCGGGAACCCAAGGGGATGACTCGCGGTGGATGAGCCTGGACCCATGAGTTCCCGAACGTACGGGCATGTGCAGGTGGCCATTTGCTCACTTCACGGCGGTGTCCTTGGCATGCAGGTCGATCGAGGCTCGATCGGCGAAGTAATCGCGGAGCAGGGCGTGGGTGAAGACGTAGCCCGCGCCGCTGCGTCGAAGCAGCAGCCGTTCGGTCATCGCGTCAAGGAAGGCACCATATCGCCACGGCGCGACGCCGGCGCCGACGAGCAATCCACGCACACTCCAGTGCCGAAGGAGCCGGAGCCCGCCAAAGATCAGGTCGTAGAGCAGCGAGATGATTCCGTTGCCCAGCAGGGCAATAAGGCAGCACGCCACTCCTTCGAGGAGCGTGAAAAGCGCGGCGACCAGCCCGCTGAGCGGTCCGCCTTTAATTCCTTGGGCGATCCCGAGGACGGCCGCCGCCGCGAACGTGAGGATTGTCAGCGTCGAGGTGAGGAAGACGATAAAGGCTTTCTCTTCCAGGAAGTAGTCTCTCAGCTTGGCCCTGAGAGTTCTGCCGTCGCGTTCGCCCGGTACAGATGCGGGTCGGCGGCGAGAAGGCCCAGTCGAAACCACCTGGTCATGTTCCTCTTTATGCGCCAGATTCTCGCGGGCTGGGAGAGGAAAAGGACCATCTGATCGAACCGAAGCTCAGCCTGCTCGAACTGTTGCAGGTGCCGCGCCAGCCATATCAGCCAGCCAATGGCCTGCTCGCGGCTGTATCGATGATGCTCGTTGAGCGGGCGCTGCTCGAACATCCGGTCGACGTAGGCTCGCCACAGCTGCTGTCTTCGTTGCTTGGCGGTACCTGGCCGCGTAAGGGCCAGAGCCGGACGGCCGTGGTAGGCGAGAGTGATGACGTGCAGCATGAGCGGGGAACGCATCAGTTCCTGCAAAGCCTCATCGGTGTCAAGCGCGGCGCGCACGTCGGCCAGCTGGGTGCCGGTCTGTTCCAGGTACCGGAAGTAGCGGTCGATCTGGGCGCGGGTGGGAGGCAGCAATTCGACGGCCTCTTCCACGTGCAGCCGGACGGTCATTTCCTGGATCGCCTGGGTGCGGCTGCATACTGCCATCAATGCGATGCCGTGTTCCTGCCGATACCGGTTGATCGCCTCAGCGCAGGCGGGGCGATAACGCTCAGCCACCTCGTCGAAGCCGTCAAGGAGCACGGTCAGCGCGTCGTTTGCGACCCATGCCGACGAGGTGCGCAAGGGCACGTTGTAGCCGGCGGCGAATTCTTCAGCCAGCCAGGTGGCCAGCGGCTGGCGGCGGATTGCCCACGAAGCCAGGTTGAATACCACGGGAACCGGCTCGCCGGGGTTGGCTTCGGCTCGCTTTATGAGTTCGCTGGCCAGTTCCGACAGCAAAGTGGTCTTGCCTGCGCCGGGAGCGCCGAGGATGAGCAGGGCGCCCTGTACCTCATCGAAAAGACGGACAATCGTTGTCCCTGCCGGCAACTGTATGGTCCGTTGCTGCCGGTGGCGGCTGGCCCACGTGCCGGACTGGCAGATGTCGGACCGGCGGGTCAGGCCCAGGGCGAGCCAGGCGGCATCGGCAAGCGCTTGTTCTTGCGTTTCGCTGGCCTGTCTGTACTGAACCCGCCGCAGGATTACCGTCCGTTCCCGGGCTTGCCGCCCAGCAGCACGTCTGGGGCTGCGTCGGCCGCGGCGGCGGAGAACGAGCGGGATGACGGCACTCATGACGCTGCCGGCCGCGCCGACGGCGACGGCGTTCAGCCAGTGGGCGTCTGTCCAGCGAAGCAGGTGAGCAACTACCCGGTGGGCGCCCAGCAGCGGTGCTGGCGGTGTTGTCCACACCGCCAGCACCGTGAGCACCAGAGCCAGCAAGCCCCCGACCGCAAGAACACGGCTCAGCACCTGGGCTGCTGGCTTGCCGCCAGCCCGCTGTCGTACTTGTCCCTTCACGGGGACGATATTTGCACGCCGGGCCACTGCTGGGCGCTTCTCAAGCGAAACCTGAGCATCGAGCTCGGTGGCTGGTGTGGTTCATCGCCTGGGCGGATGCCCGGTGTATGGCGTTCCCGCAGGTACCGGGTCGTGACGCCCGTGGACGGCGTCGACGTAGCGCTGGGCGGTATTGGGGTGCAGCCCGAACATCATGGCGATGTGCATCGGATCGCGCGTGCTGGTGGCGGCGGCCTCTTCCAGGATGCGGTCCTGGCGGAGTTCGGCCATGGTGGACTTCCAGCGGATGATCCGTTCGCTGATCCACCAGGCGCTGACCGGCCCGTCCTGCAGTGCGCTCAGCTGCGAGAGCAGCAGGTGCCGGTTGGCTGTGAGCGGCCAGCGCCGGGTCCGGTAGGCCAGGTAGCTGGTGATCGCGTCCTTGGTGAGCTGGTCGAGGGGGCGGCGGTGCCCGTCAGCGGTGAGGGTGGCACGGTCGAAGTCGATGTCGTCCAGGGTCAGGCCCGCGATCGTGGTCCCGGGCAGGGCGTGGTGGCGGATGAGCACGGTCACCAGCCATTCGTCGGGGCGCATGGTCATCGGGGCGGGATCATGCGCTTCGGCGCGGGCGGGCACGGGCAGCGTGCGGTGGCGGTGCCGCCCGATGTTGGCGGGCAGCCTGCGGCCGCTGCGGGAACGCAGCCCGGCATCCCGCCGGGAAACCGTGGCCGCCATCCTCGACCTGCGCTCCTATTCCGAATTGCTCACCGCCGGCGGCTACTCGCCCAGCCTGCATCCCTGGAACGGGGAACCGGCCAGCGTCATCGCCGGAGTGATCCACCGTGACCAGAACACCACCCCTCCCGTCGCCGGCCCGGTGCTGCGCCCCATGCTCGCCGCGGCATTGCACATCACCGAGGTCATCGGCCCGCTGGTGGCCGACCTCAGCCAGCAGGTCCGCGCCGCGGCCGTGCCGCCGCCGACGGGCAGGCAGCCCGGCCGGCCAGACCCGGTAGCCCTGATTACCGCCACCCTCCGCGAACAGGCTGCCGCGGGTAGCCCGCTGCCGCTGCTGGCCAGCCCCCGCGTCCGCGGGCGGCTGAACGCCGGATGGGACCCCGATGACCCGCTGCTGACCGTCAGCCTCGGCCAGATCGCAGCGCGGGCAGGGCTTGCCGGCTTCGACCGGGCGTGGCTGCCGGCCCTCCGCCCAGCCCTGGAAGACACACTGGCCCAGGTCGGCGCCGCCAGGCCATGGGGCCGTGACGCGGCCCGCATCCCCATAGCCGAAGGCAGCGGCAGCGTCCCGTGGACGCTGCCGCTGCACGCATTCGAAGTCGTCCACCTGACAGAAGTCGCCCGCACCGCGTGCCTGCTGGTCATCGCGACCGTGACAGGCATGCGGGCCGGCGAGCTGATGGAACTGACCACCGCCGCTCCGCTGCCGCCCCGCGAGAACGCGCCGGGACCGGCCCGCTGCAAGCTCGCCGGGCGGGTGATCAAGGACCAGCCGCACGGCGGCACTCCCGACGAGTGGGTCGTCATCGCCGAGGTGCACCGGGCCGCCCGGCTCGCCGCCAGCCTCACGGCCGGCCGCGGCGACGACACGCCCGGCCAGGACGGCGGGACCGGACCGCTGCTGTTCGGGCGGTTCTCCTTCGACAGCAGGTACTGCGCCTTCCGCGACTGGGTTAACGGCCCGGCCGGCCAGCGGCTCGGCCTGGCCCCGATTCCCGGGCCGCCGCCGACACTGCGGGCACTGCGCCGCACCCTGGCCATCGAGCTCGCCTACCGGCCCGGCGGGCTGCTAGCCGCAAAACTGCACCTCAAGCACATTTCGGTCGCCACCACCGAAGGCTACGCAAACCGCCCCGGCGGCGCCCAGGCCCGGCTGCTCGCCGAGGTCAGCGAACACGAACAGCAACGCAACCTCGAACTTACCCTGCAAGCATTCCGCGACTACCAGCAGGGCATCCACCCATCCGGCCCCGGCGCCCGGGACCTGCTGGACTTCTTCGCCGGCATCGACGATCGCCTCACCGGGCCGGCCACCTCCAGCCCGGTCGTCATGGGCAGCGACCGCGAGGTCCTCAACCTGATGTCCAAACGAGCCCGCACCCTGCACCTCGCGGCGGCCAACTACTGCTGGTTCGCCGATCCGGCCAAGGCGCTGTGCCTGCGGCTGGCCGGAACCCCGGACGCGGACAAACCGCTGGCCGGGCTGTGCGATTCGGCGCGCTGCCCGCAGGCCACCCACCACCCCTGCCACCGCGAGGTCTGGGCAGACCACGCCGCCAGCACCGCCGCGTTCCTCGGCGCCCTCGGCCCCACCCGCCGCGCCGAGAAGACCCGCCTCCAGCACGAACACGACCGCAGCCTGCGCGTGCTCCAGCAGATCGACTCCGCCTCCACCACGAAGGACTGACATGCCGCTCACAGACCAGCAACGCCAGCAGACCGAGGCCCGCATCCAAGCGGCCACCGACCAGCTCCTGCGCGGCGACCTGCCGCCCGGCGGCCGCTGCGACATCAAGACCCTCGCGGCCACCGCCGGGGTCTCCCGCGCCGCCCTCTACCGCACCTACCCCGCCTCAAAGACGACTTCGAGCAGCGCCTCGCTCAGGCCCGCGCCGCAGGCCAGGTCACCGACCCGCGCGACGCCCAGATCACCCGCCTCAAACAGGAAATCAAAGAACTCCGGCAGCGCCTGGCCGGCCGCGATGTCGCCATCACCGAACTCACCGAGTTCAAGACCCTCGCGCTGTCACGGCTCGCTGCCCAGCACGACGAACTCCAGCGGCTCCAGGCCCAAGCCGCCCGCCCCGGCAATCTCCGCATCCTGCCAGCCCCGTCACCAGCCCCCAGTCCGCCTGGAGCCAGCCATGCCATCACGTGATCTCCGCCACACCCTCAAGCCCGCAACCGCGACACCGGCCACCCATGCCATGTCCGACCCGCCAGGGCCTGACCGCAGGGATCATGGCCGCAAGAACATGCGGTCGCCTTGGGCCTCAGGCAGTCCGGGCGGTGCCGCCGTCCGGCTCGATGCCGTGCTGCCGGAGCAGGGCGCGCAGGTGATCCAGCTCGCGGTGCAGGCGCTGGTTCTCCGCGATGATGGCCCGGCCACCCCGGTCGGCCGTCAGCAGGGTCTCCAGCCGCAGCTTCTCGGCGAGCAGCTGCCTGTCCTGGTCGCGCAGCGCTGCGGCGCCATCAAGGTCCCCCGCGTCGAACGCGGCCTCCTTTTGCCGCCGTACCTGGGTGAGCCGCTCTGCGGTGTCGGCAAGGTCAGCGGCCAACTGCATCTGAGCGCTGCCTGCTCGCTCTCGCCGCGCAGAAGGCCTAGCACCTGTTCCCGAACCTGGGCATCGCCGGTGCCGAGCCTGGTCAGCACCTGGGCGCTGACACCGTCGCCCTCGCGGAGCAGGCCGAGCAGCAAGTGCTCAGTGCCGATGTAGTGGTGCCCGAGGGCCAGCGCCTCTCGCAGCGACAGCTCCAGCACCTTCTTAGCTGGCGGAGTGAACGGGAGCGGGCGTGCGGGGGAGCCCTGGCCAGGGCCGGCGATCTCCTCGACCTGGCCCTGCACGTCCTCCCGCGAGATGCCCAGCGACTCCAGCGCCCTGGCGGCGACACCCTCCCCCTCGTAGAGCAGGCCGAGCAGCAGGTGCTCGGTGCCGACGTAGTCGTGGCGCAGCAGCCGGGCTTCCTCCTGGGCCAGGAAGATGACGCCCCTGGCCTGGTCGGTGAACCGGGCGAACATGCCCGTGGGCTGGGTCCGCATCGTTGCGTCCTTGATCCTCATGGCGAGCGACACTGGACGTCCTGGCATCGGTGCATCCTTCACACGGGCAGCTGGCTGGCCGGCGGCCCGCAGCCGGGGTGCCAGCCGCTCGGCGACGGTCTTGACATCGAGCGTGCCGGCGGCAAGCCCCGCGACCAGGGCCGCGACCGGCCCTGGCGGGTCGGGTCCATCTCCTGGCCGTTGAGGGCCAGGAACTGCAGCGTGGCCGCCAGCGCGACCTGCTGGTTACCGCGGCGCAGCGGCTGGCCGCGCACCAGCGCGTCCAGCAGGGCGGCAGCCCGGCCCGCCGGGTCACCCGGATCGCGGCCCAGCCGCGCCTGCGCCAGGGCGGACTCGGCCGCGGTCGCGTCGAGCAGGCCGAGTACCTGGCCGGTGTCCAGCCCGAGCGTGCGGCTGGCGATGACGACCAGGTCGGCGACCTCCAGCGTGATCATCGCGGATCGTCCCGCAGCATCGTGAGCGCCTGCTGGTGGCGGGCAAGGTTGTCCTCCAGCAGCCGAGCGAAGCGCTCATCGCGGCGGCGCTGCTCGACCAGCGCGGTGATGGCCTCGCGCGCAACATCGGAGACCGTGCGGCCCTCGACCTCGGCCACGGTCTGCAACTGCCCGGCCAGACCGGGGTCGAGGCGCAGCAGCAGGCTCTTGGTGCTTCCCGGTTTCATCGGCATGGTGCTATCAAGATATCACCACGTCCCTGCTCAGCCAACAAGGCGGGGCAGGACACCACGAGCCGAGCCGGTCCCAGAAGGCTGGCCGGTCAGTTCGGCGACAGTCACCCCGCCAGTGCAACCAGTCACAGGAGGCGGCAAACCGCCATGCCAAGTGAGACACGACCACCGAAACGAGCCATGTCAGCCCGCCATCCGGCCTGCCCGCCAGCCGCGACACGCACACAGGCGGACACGCGTCGTGCCGACACAACCGCGCTCGGGTACGACACGCAATGGCTCTGCCTACGCGCGTCCGACGCCGGGGCCTGCCATCGCCGCGACCGCCTGTTCGCCCTCGCCTGGCAGCCCTCCGCCCGCTCCCGGCTTGGCCGGGCAGCCCGCAGCCTGCCAGCTCTGGCCCTCGCCTTCAGGAGGCGGTAAGCCAGGCGCGCCCGGCGGGGCGGGCGCGGGACGCGATGGCTGCACGCCCCGCGCCCGCCCCGCCGGCATGATGCGATTCGCGGCGCCCCGTCATCCTGCGGCCATCCCCGCGCCGCACGGGGCCGCGTCGCCGCGTTAGCGGGGCCAGCCGCACACGATGCCATCCCCGGCGCTCCGCCCGCATGCGGCCATGCTCGTCCCGACTTCCTCGGACATTGGACCGCGCCGGGAAGTCGCAGGTCAGCGCTCAAATGTACCTGTCATGTACCTGTATATGGCGGGTACCAGCGCCGGCCTCAGCTGGGTGCTGGCGGCTCTCCCCGGCGGGCACCGTGACCCGTGTAGGGATCCGCTGAAGTTGTCATTTCAGCCCAGGCTTGTTGTCATCTGGGGAGCCTCAACGCCTGCTCTGTTGTGACTCCCCAGCGATAGTTATCACTTGCCCAGAGCTATCTGTCACCAAGTTCAAGGAAGGCGCACAAGGGTTGTGACTTTGAACTGTAGTTGGCCCCTGTGAATTATAGATGGTCCGATATTTAGTTCGATTATGGATCGGACGGTAGCCTTGCAGACCTGCACAGACGCCGGCATCGCCCCGCCCGGACGCCCGGCCTCCACGGAATGTGGCCCAGAGCCCAGTCGGAGCGGTCCTAGCCAGCCCGGCCGGGTCCTGCTCGCGCGGCTCGAACTCGTTCGGGTCCTTTAGGTCGTGGAGCGGGCGGGCGAGCACCGCGCCGGGCGTGCAGCGCACTGGTGAGGTGG
>Ga0302178_10001371_pt1 | contig 20537 bp, 15 predicted proteins | sample I_Palsa_E1_3_FD_198790 | JGI IMG/M metagenome (GOLD analysis project Ga0302178, IMG submission 198790) | Peat permafrost microbial communities from Stordalen Mire near Abisko, Sweden - I_Palsa_E1_3 | ecosystem: Environmental > Terrestrial > Soil > Palsa > Peat permafrost | place: Sweden... | reverse complement strand
CAACCCATGAAGGCCGCCGTCGAAACCTCGCAGTCCGGCCGCGTCCGCCAGACCGCCTTCCTCGCCGCCAAGGTTCAACGCAAATTTCGCAGCGCCGAAGGCGCTCTCGTCGCGAAAGAAGTTAACGGCTCCTTCTACGAGTTCATCACGCGGCTTCCGCTGCCAGAAGAAGACGGCAAACAAAAACTCGATCTCGGCTTCGACAGCTCCAACGCTCAAGCCATCTTCAAGATGACCGCCACCGGCAAGGCCTAACCGCAAGGAGATGACTAAGGCCTTTCTCCTACTCTTCAATCCGTTCAAGCGCTGGAGCGTTATGACTCAGTTTCTTCTGCTTCGAAGAGATATTGTCCAGCAGATGCCTTGGATGGTAGCGGAGCTCAAGCCTCTGATCCTTCCGTATATTCCGACTGAAAAGCTTCCTGGTATGGGTTACATCTCAGCAAGCCTCCATACTAGACACTTCATCGTGCTAATTAGGAGAGAAGTACTCAGCGACGGATTTGACTACATCATTTCGGTAACATCGACATGCTCTCCCAATGAGCAATTTCCGTTTAGTGTTGCGATTCAAGCCATTGCCGAACTTAGCGGAATTGAACATTTCGACCAGCATACGTATGACAGCTTGGTCGATCTTGACTATGCGTTGCAGGTTGGATTTGATGAATTACGAACCCATCTGTCGTGCGAGAATTTTGGAAAAACCAGATTGGCAATAACTCGTCTCTTGAAAGAAGCGGTGGTTCATAGCACCCGGGCTTCATAACCATGCCAGCAATAGGAATAAAAGTAGCGCTCATTGAGATGCAGTAATAAAGAGGTGTCATAGCAATTCGCGCTATATGAGCCTTGATTCTGCCAAGAGGCTGGACGGCAAAGCGGCTAGATCATTGCTGTTGCCGTTGTCTGTTCTTCCCCTTCAAACTCCACCACCTGTCACCGTATAGTGAGCACTATGTCCACCTCCCCCTTCGTCGTTCTGCCCAGCTCCCACGCCCGCGCGCACGACACCTTCCCCGACGCCGACGAACTCGCCTCGCTCCTTCGCGAGCAGATCCTCGGCGAAGTCCGCTTCGACCCCGCCTCCAAAGCCCTCTACTCCACCGACGCCTCTAATTACCGCCACATCCCCATCGGCGTCGTCATCCCCCGCGACGAGGCCGACGTTATCGCCACCGTCGCACTCTGCCGCCGCTTCAACGCGCCCATCCTCACCCGCGGAGCCGGCACCTCGCTCGCAGGCCAGGGTTGCAATGCCGCCGTCATCCTCGACTTCTCCAAATACATGAACGGCATGGGCGAAATTGACGTTGAAAATTGCACCGTCCACGTCCAGCCCGGCATCGTCCTCGATCGCGTTCGCGACGCCGCCGAAAAACTCCACCTCACCTTCGCACCCGATCCCGCCACACACAGCCGCTGCACCATCGGCGGCATGATCGGCAACAACTCTTGTGGCGTCCACGGCCTCATGGGCGGTAAGACAGTCGACAACATCGTATCGCTCGACCTCCTCCTCTACGACGGCACTCGCCTCACCGTCGGACCCACCACCGAATCCGAACTTGCCGCCCACATCTCGACCGATGGCCGCATCGGCGAGATCTACGCCACGCTAAAATCCCTCCGCGACACCTACTCCACCAAAGTCCGCGAGAAGTTCCCCAACATCCCCCGCCGCGTCTCCGGCTTCAACCTCGACGAACTCCTTCCCGAAAACTCCTTCAACGTAGCCCGAGCCTTAGTGGGCAGCGAAGGCACCTGCGCCATCATCCTCGGCGCAACCCTGCAGCTCGTCGAGTCCCCACCCTGCCGCACCCTCGTTGGCGTCGGCTTTCCCGACATCTTCCTCGCCGCCGACCACGTTCCCCAGATCCTCGAGCACAAGCCCATCGGCTTCGAAGGCATGGACGGCCTGCTCCTTGACGCCATGCGTCGCAAGCAAAAGTTTGCCGAAGAGCTCACGCTCCTCCCCGGCGGCAACGGTTTCCTCATCGTCGAATTCGGCGCCGACACTCAGGCCGAAGCCAACACCAAAGCCCGCGCCCTCGTCGCCTCACTCAAGACCATCGCCCCAAACGCAACCAGCCGCATCTACAACTCAGCCGAAGCGAAAAACGTCTGGCGCATCCGCGAATCCGCCCTCGGCGCCACCGCGTTCATCCCCGGCGTAGGCACCGGCTGGGAGGGCTGGGAGGATGCCGCCGTCGATCCCCCACAGCTCGGCAGCTATCTCCGCGCTATCTTTGCGCTTATGAACGAGTTCGGCTACCGCAGCCCTATGTACGGCCACTTCGGGCAGGGCTGCGTTCACATGCGCCACAACTTCGACCTCGTAACTCCCGAAGGCATCCTCAAATTTCGCGAGTTCATGGACCGCGCAACCGACATCGCCCTAGCCCACGGCGGCTCGCTCTCCGGCGAACATGGCGACGGCCAGGCCCGCGGCGCTCTCCTCCCAAAAATGTTTGGCCCCGAACTCATGCAGGCCTTCCGCACCTTCAAACGCCTCTTCGATCCCACCAACCGCCTCAACCCCGGTAAGCTCATCGACGCCCATGAGCCGCACGAAGACCTCCGCCTCGGCGCCGACTACAACCCCTGGCATCCCAAAACTCACTTCGCCTACGCCGAAAACAATGGCAGCTTCGCTGACGCCAATCTCCGTTGCGTAGGCGTCGGAGCCTGCCGCAAAACCGACGCAGGCACCATGTGCCCCAGCTTCATGGCCACAGGCGAAGAGCTTCACTCTACCCGCGGCCGCGCCCACCTCTTATGGGAGCTCATGCAGGGCGAAGTCCTCCCCGACCAATGGAAGAACAAGCAGGTCAAAGAGTCCCTCGACCTCTGTCTTGCCTGCAAAGCCTGCAAGTCCGAGTGCCCCGTCTCGGTCGACATGGCTACCTACAAGTCAGAGTTTCTCGCCCACCACTACGAAGGCGAGTCGCGCCCACTCTCGCACTACGCCTTCGGCCGCATCGACGTCTTTGCGCGCCTCGCCTCCTACGCGCCGCACCTCGTCAACGCGATCAATCACACCCCTCTCATCAGCTCCATCATGAAGAAGATTCTTCATATCCACCCGAAGCGCACCTTCCCGCGCTTTGCCAAACCTTTCACGCCCGACCGCCGCCACGCACGCGATGCGCGCCGCCTGCGAGGCAATCGCCGTATCCCTCTGCCGGCCGACGCGCCCGAAGTCTTCCTCTGGGCCGACACCTTCAACAATTACTTCCATCCCTCCGCCATGCGCGCCGCCCATCAGGTCCTCACCACCGCCGGCTTCCGGGTCACCCTGCCCACGCAACATCTCTGCTGCGGCCGCCCCCTCTACGACTTCGGCATGCTCGACACCGCGAAAGACTATCTCCTCAAAACCCTCAACGCCCTTACTCCGCAGCTCCAGACCGGCACTCCTATCGTCGTGCTCGAACCCTCCTGCGCCTCTGTCTTTCGCGACGAGCTCACCAACCTTTTGCCCCACGATCCTCGCGCGCAAAAGCTCCGCGACCAGACCTTCCTCCTCAGTGAGTTCCTCGTAAAACGCGCCCCACACTACAAACCGCCGCAACTTGACGAAAAGATCCTCGTCCACGGCCACTGCCACCACCGCGCCACCATGGGCATGCAAGACGAGATAGCCCTCCTCCGCCTCACCGGAGCCGACGTAGAGCTCCTCGACTCCGGCTGCTGCGGCATGGCTGGCCCCTTCGGCTTTGAGAAAGACAAGTACACCGTCTCGCAAACTCTCGCCAACCGGGTATTGCTCCCCGCCGTACGCAACAAAGCCGCCAACACCATTCTCGTCACCGACGGCTTCAGCTGTGCCGAACAAGTCACTCAAAACACCGACACCAAACCCATGCACTTGGCCGAAGTCCTCGCCAAACCACTGCGCGACTAGCTTCGCGCACTACGACAAGGCATAAAATTCCTCCATGCCGCACTTGGTTGAAAAAGTCAGCGCAACCGGCCGAACCCGCAATCTGCTCGTGCTGTCTCTGCTCCTGTATGTGGCAGGGAGAATCCTGCAGCTCTACTCAGATAGAGTTCCAACTCTACTCATCGTTGTTCTTCACGTAATCCCGGCCGCCGCCTTCGCATGGATCCATGGCAGTCTCCTCTACCGCATACGCGGTGTTCTGGTCTTCACGGCGCTCTGTCTCGGCAGTGGAACATTCTTCGAAAGCCTCAGTCTCCGCACAGGCTTCCCCTTCGGCCACTACTACTTCACCGATCTCATGGGCCCCAAACTCTTTCAGCTTCCCATACTCCTCGCACTCGCTTATCTGGGCATGGGTTATCTGTCATGGGTCCTCGCGCTTTTGATCCTTGGCCGCAGAAGCGACCCGCCGCAAGGCCGTCGAATCGTCTTCCTTCCGTTGATCGCAAGCTGCATCATGGTCGCGTGGGATCTCTCCATGGACCCCATCTGGGCCAATATTGATCACGCGTGGGTTTGGAAAGAAGGAGGATCCTACTTCGGCGTTCCCATCAGCAACTTCCTCGGCTGGTTTCTCACAACCTACCTCTTCTACCAGGCATTCGCTCTCTACCTGCGAAGGCGACGCACCGCATCGCTTCCATCCCCACTCTGGCGCCTCCCTATTCTCTTCTACGCCGCATCCGCCGCCGGAAACATCCTCCTCTTAGCTCAACCCGGAACCCCCTCCGTAATCACCGACCCTTCAGGCAGACACTGGCTAGCCTCAGAGATCATCCACGCAACTGTTCTCGTCTCACTCTTCCTCATGGGAGCATTCGCATTGATCGCATGGCTCCGGTTTCGCAATCCGGCGAAGTCTTCTCAGGTCTTCGATGCCACCCTTCCCCAAACTGATCTCAGCACTCAGTGAGTAGTACCCATCACTCACTCCGGCAACTTCCTTTACGCATCCAATCGATCCGATCCCGAGGCGCGGTCAAACGGTGATTCGTTACGCTAGCCCCGAATTCGTCGCCGCTCACCCGACTTAGCAGCGCGTCGCAAGAAACAAATTCCGCCGCCGCGTCCGCGCATCGCTGAAAACCGCGTCTACTCCTATGAGTCTTCCATCGGCTCCACGAGGGACATGAAAAAAACAACTGCACTCAGTCGCCGCACCTTCCTCACCAATACCCTCGCTCTCGCGACGACCCTCGAACTGCAACGTGCAGCCTTGGCCCTCGGCCTTCTGCAAAACTCCGACGTCTGCAAGCTCACGCCCGAGCAGGAGGTCGGCCCCTACTACGTCGCCGACGAACTCCTTCGCTCGAACATCGTCGAAGACCGGCAAGGCGTCCCCCTCGAACTTCGCATCGCAGTCCTCGACGCGCGCACCTGCAAGCCGCTCTCCAACGCCGCCGTCGACATCTGGCACTGCGACGCCCTCGGTCTTTACTCCGGCTACACCACCCAGAACCCCATGGGGCCCGGAGGCCCTCCTGGCTCGCCTCAAGGCGGACCACCGCCCGGGCCGCCACCAGACTTCGACCCTACTCACCCGCACAATCGCCCAGGCCCACGCGAGGGCTTCGGCCCGCCACCCGAAAACCATCCCACGGACAAGCTCACCTTCCTCCGTGGCATTCAAATCACTGCGCCAGACGGCTCCGTAAACTTTCGCACCGTCTTCCCTGGCTTCTACATGGGCCGCACCAACCACATCCACTTCAAAGTCCGTATCGACGGCCACGAAGCAAACAAGACCTACGCCGCCGGCCACACCTCTCACGTCGGCCAGGTCTTCTTCCCCGAAGAAATTGCAACGCAGCTCATGCAGCATGAGCCCTATACCAACCACAAGATCCACCGCACCACCCAGGCCGAAGACCACGTCTTCAGCGATCAAAATGGCCAACTCCAAATCGCGAATCTCAAGCCCCTACACGCCGGTGACTTCTCCAAAGGCCTTCGAGCAGAACTCATCGCAGCCGTCGACCCCTCTGCAACGCCACCAGCCCAGCGAATGGATGGCCCGCCCCCACGATCCTGACCTCACAAAGATGCCAAACCCACATCTCTTCGAATAAAATCTCCGCTGTAGAAGTTGTAATGCAGAGGTCGAAGAGACCATGGACAAAAAGCGGCGGTGGACGATCCCGAAGAAAAACGAACTTCCAGGCTCCCACCGAAAATTTTGCGGCGCTATCGTTCTCGTGTTCGCGCTCGCTGCGAGCAGCAACAACGCGCAATCGCAAACCGAAACAATCCCACCGGCACAACCTTTAGCGACAACAACTCGCTCAACTCCCACTCTTCACGTCTACACCAATCTCAAACAGGTCCCGGTCCTCGTGCTCACTCACGACTACGAGCGAATGAAGCCGATCGACCCCTCGGGGTTCCGTTTGAGCCTCGATTCCGGTCCACGTTTCCGCCCTACCTACGTTCGCCGTGAGGGCGATGATCCAATCTCCCTGGCAATCCTCATTGACGCAAGCAAACCCGACAACGAGCTGCTGCCGTCGCTCATTAAAGCCATCGCTGCCCTCCCGCCTGATTTCCTCCATCCACAGGATCGCGTCTCGGTCTATGCCATCGATTGCTCCCTGATCCGCACGACCTACGACTCCGCGGCCAACCCGGCGGTACTCACTGACGGGGTTCAAAGAGCCATGGCGCCATGGCAGATCCGTCAAACGCAAAACGACGAGCTGAAGAAACAAAAGAAGGTCCCTCCACCACCTTGCAGGACACGCCTGCCGCTATGGGACTCTATGGCAGAGGTGCTCAACGACCTCGACCAACAGCCAGGGAGACGCGTACTCTTGGCCGTCACCGATGGCCAGGACACGGGCAGCAGAACTCTCTGGAAAGACGTCATGACCCATGCACAAACACACTCCGTGACTGTCTTCGGTCTGGTGCCAACTCCAACCTTCATCGTTGGGAAGCCACGTGAAGTATCAGAGATATTTCACGTAGACTCGCCCTTCTTCCGAGGCCCCGAGGACAAGTTCGAACAGATATGCGTGCAAAGTGGTGGAATCCAGCTACAGGCCAGCGAGCACACCACCATGTATCGGCTCAAGGAGTTCACGCAGATGTTGCGGGAGCGCTATATCCTCGAATTCCCGCGTGCGACCAACGAAGAGGCAGGCATTCACACACTCGCGGTGACTTACAAAAAGAAGAGCAACCTCTACATTGCAGCCACCGGAATCTCAGTTCCGGTTGCAAGCGAAGAAGAGAGAAAAGGTGCGAACACCATTCAAGCCGATCCGTCGCAAGCACCAACAGAAGGCGACCGGAAGGTGCTCAACCCGAAGCAATAAGTCTCATCGTCTACGAACCAACAACCTTTGAGTCGTGAGCGAATTTGTACATTCGATGGCCTCGAAGCTACACAGCAGGGGCTCATCCCGGGGATCACCCTTTACTTCCTCTGGCCGCGCATCTCCGTCTCCTAATTGAGTTTTGTTACGACTTCGAAACGGCCCTGTTGTAGGCCCTAACTCCTTTGCTTGGAAATTTGGACATACCCCTTTAGCATGAGGATTTTACAGATCGAAACGTCGCGCAAACTATTGATTTAAATTTGTTTATATGCCGCATGCAAGGAGACGACACCCGCTGTCAACTTGCCACTCGTCACACCAACCATCTACGCTAGCCACGAGAACAAATCCAGACAAAACCATGACGATCAAACAAGAAGTCGAAGCCATCCTCGCGCAACTCGGCGTCCCCGCTGTCACCGGCAACCTCACCGTCCGCACCCCCATCACCGGCGAGGTCATCGCGCAGATCCCCACCATCACCGCCGACGACGCCAAAAAGGCAATCGCCCAGGCGCACGCTGCCTACTTAGAGTGGCGTAACGTCCCCGCTCCCAAACGCGGCGAACTCATCCGTCTCCTCGGCGAAGAGCTCCGCGCCAACATCGAACCTCTCGGCCGCCTCGTCACCATCGAAACCGGCAAGCTCCTCTCCGAAGGCCACGGCGAAGTCCAGGAGATGATCGACATCTGCACCTTCGCCGCCGGTCTCTCCCGCCAGCTCGCCGGCCTTACCGTCCCCTCCGAGCGCTCCAAGCACCGCATGATGGAGACCTGGCACCCCCTCGGCGTCGTCGGCATCATCTCCGCCTTCAACTTCCCTGTCGCCGTCTGGAGCTGGAACGCAGCCCTCGCCCTCGTCTGCGGCGACGCTGTTGTTTGGAAGCCTAGCGAAAAAACTCCGCTCACTGCCCTCGCAACGCAAGCTATCTTCGAGCGCGCAGCGAAAAAGTTCGGCAACATCCCGCAGGGTCTCGCGACACTTCTCATCGGCGACGCAAAGGTAGGCGAGCAGTTAGTCGACAGCCCGCTCATCCCACTCGTCTCAGCCACAGGGTCCACCGCGATGGGCCGTGCCGTAGCTCCAAAGCTCGCCGCGCGCTTCGCCAAAGCCATCCTCGAACTCGGCGGCAACAACGCGGCCATCGTCGCACCCACCGCCGACCTCGACCTTACCCTCCGCGCCATCGCATTCTCCGCCATGGGCACCGCAGGCCAGCGCTGCACCACCCTGCGCCGCCTCATCGTCCACACCGACGTCTACGACAAGCTCGTCCCGCAGCTCAAAAAAGTCTACAGCTCAGTCGTCATCGGTGACCCCGGCACATCCGGCACTCTCGTAGGGCCACTCATCGACGAGCGCTCCTTCAACGCGATGCAAAAGTCACTCGAAGAAGCACGCAGCGCAGGCGCAACCGTCACTGGCGGAGAACGTATCTCCACACCTAACGGCGACGCCTTCTACGTCCGCCCCGCTCTCGTCGAGATCTCCTCTCAAACCGAGACCGTAAAACGAGAGACCTTCGCGCCAATCCTCTACGTCCTCAAGTACACCGACTTCGCCGACGCCCTCGCACTGCACAACGACGTCCCCCAGGGCCTCTCCTCGTCGATCTTCACCATGAACCTCCGCGAAGCTGAGCTCTTCCTCTCCGCGACCGGCTCAGACTGCGGCATCGCCAACGTCAACATCGGCACCTCTGGCGCGGAGATCGGCGGAGCCTTTGGCGGCGAAAAAGAGACTGGCGGCGGACGCGAGTCCGGCTCCGACGCATGGAAGCAGTACATGCGCCGTGCCACTAACACCATCAACTACGGAACAGACCTGCCGCTCGCACAAGGCGTCAGCTTTGATATCAACTAACTACGAACGTCCGCGCTGACTATGCTGCAAGCCCCAGGGTCGAGTTCACCGTAGCCAGCGCGGCCTTCTCCTCCTCCGAGACAAGGACGCCTCCGAAGCCAAGGAAACCACCTTCCTTTGTGGCCTCCGCGGTCGCTTTAGCAACTCCCGCCAGCCACTGCTTCACCTCGGTTGCCTCTTCAGGCGACGCCTTCTGTGCCAGCAGATCCGAAGTCCGCTTCAGGATCTCCGTCGCGGCTCCCTGCACCTGCGCCGGGGTAGCACCCGCGGGTGGCTTGGGAATCGACATCTTCTGAGTCAGGTCCTGCGCGAGATCTTTCAACAGCGGCGTCTGCGCTGATCCCACCGCCTGCAGGATCATCTTGCCCGCCGCCGTAGACTCCTGAACGAGTCCGATCGGTCCACTGGGGCTGGCCGCCACCACCAGGATGCTGGCCATAAACGGAGAGGAACGCAGAAGGTCCCACTCATCAACGCTGAAATCTGCTCGTGTGCTCATAGAAAGTAGCCTTCCGCCCCATCGCAACCACGTTCGCCGCCGACAAGGGCTCTTGGGATTCGGGCAGCAAAGGATTGGCCCACCAATCACTGCCGGACTTTGAGGCTATCGAGACGGCTGTGCCCTGTCAATCGAAGCACCGTGAATTTTGCCCGTCTCGCGCAACATTCGAAGCCTTCCAAACCCACGGCAAGCCGGTTCACCCTGCGCCGCTCGCTACAAAAAAAATGGCTGCGACGGTGTCATCCGCCACAGCCATCCCTCTTCCGAGAGCTACTTCGCAGGAGCAGCGACCTTCCCTGCCAAGTGTCCATCCATATCGGCCAGTACGTAAGACACCACAGCCAACATCGCAGCGTTTTTCCTGAACTCCTTCGGATCGACCTTATCCAACGTGTCCGCCTCGGTATGGTGCCAATCGAAGTAGTGCAGATCCTCCGTCCGCGGAGCCAGCGCAGGCACACCATCATCGGTTAGCGGTTCAATGTCTGACCCGCCCCCGCCCGGCAAAACCTTATCCGCACCAATCGGCGCTAGCAGCGAAGCGATATCCTGCAAAGCAGCGAACGACTGCTGCTGATCCGCCGGCAGCTTGCTCAAATCAAACGCCGGAGCACCCGGCATCATCGACTCGAATCCGCCATACCCCATCCCCATTGGCTTCTCAGCACCTTCATCCATCTCGATCGCCGCAACTTGATCGGCTAACTTGTCGCCAATCACCTTGCGATACTCCTTCCCGCCGCGTTCTCCGTTCTCTTCATTCACCCAGAACACCAGCCTGATCGTCCGCCTCGGCTTCAACCCCAGTTTATGAAGCAGCGTCACAGCTTGATAAGCCGCCATAATCCCCGACCCATCGTCCTGCGCTCCCTGTCCCACATCCCACGAGTCGATGTGCCCACCAATCACCACCACCTTCTCCGGATGCTCGCTTCCAACAATCTCGCCGATCACATTCCCAGCCTTCACATCCGCTTCCATATGCGCATCCATCTGCAGATGCACCTTCACCTGGCCGTCCTTACACAGCCGCTCGATCATTAGCGCGTCCTCAACCGAGATCGCAGCCGCCGGAATCTTCGCCACCTTCTCGTCGTAGTAGAGCCCGCCAGTATGCGGCGTCTGCATCGCCAACCCCGTCGCGGACCGAACCAGCACTGCCACCGCACCCTTCGCTGCTGCTTTCGATGGCCCAAGCGCCCGATACATCACATTCGCCCCATAGCCATGCCAGCCCGGATTGAACACCACAATCTTCCCCTTCACCTGCTCCGGCGACAGCGCGTCCAAAGCAGCAAAGCTCGGCACAAACACCGCATCCGCCGTAATGCCATCCTTCGGAGTGCCCACACTCATCCCGAGCCCCAGCATATGCAGCGGTCGCGTGATCGGCCCCGCCTCACCTTTGTAAGTCATGTTGGCCGACTCATTTCCCCTCACCCAATGCGGCACCATCACCGGCTGCACCGACACATTCTGCAGCCCTGCCTTCCGCATCAACTCCGCACCCCAAGCGACGGCAGTGTTCAACTGCGGAGAACCACTCAGCCGCTTTCCAATGTGATCGCACAGATACGTCAGCGCAACATATCCATCGTCATCCGTCTCAGACGCCTGCAAAATTTTATCCGCGTCAGCCTTGTACTTCGCCGCGAGCGGGCCGTTGACGGCTGGCATCGAAACCGGCGGCGGCATATCGGGCGTACCCATCTGAGCCAGCCCCGTCTGAACGAACAACAACGCAGCCCCAATACCGACAGCGGCAACACCTCTCATGCGAATCTCCTTTTATTTGAACCGGATTCATTGACCATAAAACCTCACATCGCCAAACACAAGAACTTGAGAAAAATCAATGCGGATCAACGTCAATTGAGTAAGCACACCACAACCCACGCCGTGCCCATCTCGCGTAGCATCTCAATAGCGAGCGCATGATTAACTTCCACCGAACTCCCCGCCGAATCCTCTCCCTTTGCATCGCCTCGACCCTTGCGGCAGCAGCTTCCTTCGCCGCAGCTCAAACCCTCGCGCGCCCCGGCTGGGTAGGTTCCGGCATAACCACCGACATCTGGTGGAAGCGCGCCATCATCTATCAGATCAATCCCATCGACTTCAGCCCCGCCGGAGACAGTCCCCTCCATGGCATCGTTCATCGCCTCGACTACATTCACTCCCTCGGCACGGACGCCATACTTCTCACCCATCTTCAGTCCGACCCGGCTCACGCGGAAGCTATCGACCCAGCACTCGGCAGCCTGGACGATCTCGACGACCTCCTCCGTCAGGCCAGCAGCCGCCATCTCCGCGTTCTACTCGACCTCGACCCCGCGATTCCCAGTGCCGATCTTCCCGATGTCGCAAGGTTTTGGCTCAACCGAGGAATCGCAGGCTTCCACCTCAGTGGCAGCAGCGATACACTCCACAACCAGACCGCAACACTGCGCACAACGACCGCCAGCTATCTAGGCCAGCGCATTCTCATTGCCGACTCTCCCGTCGAGCAGATATCAACCGCAACCGCCAAATCCGAAACTGCAACGTCCTCTCAACTTCATGCTCAGACAGAACCAGAGGCCACCGCGCGCCCCGGTCACCACGCACACTCCCGATCCCGACGACACTCCCACAGTCACTCAAGCTCTCAGTCCACGACCCAAGCCAATACACAGACGAGCGCGGTAACTCCATCTCAAACGGCGAGCGCTTCCAGCACACAAACTCAATCAACCACCCACACCCAGGTTCACACAGCGCTCGATACCCACTCCCCGCAGCTTCTGCTCAACGATCGCATCGGCACCATCACCTCTCTGAGCGCCGCCGCAATTCGTCCAGTCATCGACGATCTTCAGTCTGTCCAGCAAGCCGGTCACAGCCTACCCCTTCTGGCAACCGACGGCCTCGGGTTCACCCGCAGCATGAGCCGCTACTCCGACGGAGTACACGACCTCGCCATCGCCAAACTCCTCGCCACGCTTCTCTTCACGACACACGCTGAATCGCTTATCTACTACGGCCAGGAACTAGGCGTCCGAAACTCAACTGAACCCAACGCAACCACACCGTTGATCCTATGGGATGCACCACCGCCCACGAAGCCCGCTCCAACCAACGAAACATACATTCCGTATAAGCCGCCGACCACCTCGGCCACCCCCAATGCTGCGTTAGAAGACACCGATCCCGACTCTCTTCTGAACTGGTATCGGCAGCTTAGTTCCATCCACCACGGCAACGCCACTCTAGCCACAGGCACCAGTCTCACCATCAACCGCGACGACCAGAACGTTCTCGTAATCGTCCGAAAGCCGAAGGTCGTATCAGCTAGCTCCCCCGTATTGATTCTGCTCTTCAATCTAACCGCACAACCTGTACAGCTCTCTCTCAAAGCAGACACAACGAAGCTCGGCCTGCGCGGAAGCTTTCTCAAAACCGTCCTGCGCTCCTACGAAGGCATGGGGACCATGAACCTCGAACAGATGACGTTGCCAGCCTACGGGGCGTATATCGGCGAACTCCGTTACTAGATCGTCGTAATGCTGACGTTTCCATCGGAGGCACGAATGCTGAACGGAACGCCGCCGTTGTTCAAGCGCCCATGAAGGTGGTGTCCTCCCGACTCTCTGCTGTTGTAATGATCGATCGTCAGCGGAAGCGTGCAGTTCAAGTGCCCATCTCCCGTAGCGACATCCATGTCAGCAGAAAGTGTCTGCGGCAGCCGAATCGAAACCCGGCCATCAGAGCTCTTAATCCGAGAGGCACCCGTAAGCTGCGAGCCCGGCGCAAGCGTAAAGTCGAGGCTTCCATCGCTCGTCTCCAACTGAACCGCAGTGAACTGCCCATCGACCCTCATGCTGCCGTCAGAGCCTCGCGCATCCACTGTGCCAACTGCGTTATGGACGCTTACGGCGCCATCCGAAGCGACAAGATGCACATCCCCTTTAATGTCATCCAGAGTCACCGCCCCGTCGCCAGCATGGATCTGAACGCTGCCAACCAGGTTGCTCGCCGAAAGATTGCCATCGGCCACCCTCGCGTCGAGATCAAGCTTTCCCGGAGTCTCCACACTCACCTTTGTCTTCCGGCCCTCATTCCACTCAATGCGAAAGCCGATGTGCGGCTTCTCCTTGAGACTAAAGAAGACATGATCTCCCTCCTGGTGCTCCTCAAGCGTGTATTCGCTCAACTTCCGGGTTGACTCGGCATGAATCCGAATCTCCTTGCAATCTCCGCACGAGTGAATCTCAAGACCACTATCGCCCGTCTCTACCGTAAGCGCAGCGCTGCCTCCAAGCCTGTACGTCTTCTGCCAATCATGGTCGGAGTTCTGCCCAAATGCGGCGGAAGAAACAAAAGAAAATCCAATCGCCGCGACTGTAGTGGCGAATTTCGTTGAGCGAGTAGCTGTAAACGGCATAGTGATCTCCTCGGAGCCAGATCGGCGAAGAGTGATACGCGAATGCTTGCAATCTGGTTCCACACCGATTCGGAATTCAGCCAAAGCGCAGCCCAAACCCCTCAGTCGTTCTGGACGACCCGATCCTTCAACCCGTTCCTCCGAACCGGCAGTACCGTCTCGTAACCCGCATAGACACGGTCAAAAACCGCATCCCAGCTACATCCCAGCGCATACTCCCGTGCTTTTAGCCGCATCGTGTCGAGCCGCAAGCGGTCTTTCGCCAACTCCGCCACTGCCGCGGCAAAATGGTCGTCGTCAGTTACAAATCCGGTCTCCCCATCCCGAACAATAAACTTCGGGCCGCCATCCGGAGTCACCACCGCCGGCACTCCACTGGCCAGAGCCTCCAGCACCACGTTCCCGAACGTATCCGTATGCGAAGGAAACACCAGCACATCCATGTTCGCGTAGGCCTGTGCCAGCGCGGCTCCCCGCAGCACACCCGCAAACTCCGCGCCTGCCAACTCTTGCCGCAACTCAGCCTCGTCGCTGCCATGTCCAACGATCAAAAACCGCACCCCACTCACACCCATCGAGGCGAGCTCCTTCTGCACCCGTGCCAGCAGCTTCACATTCTTCTCAATCGAAAGCCGCCCCACATATCCCAGCACAACCGCCCTCTCACTCTCATTACGCGTGCGATGTGCTGGCGAAAACCACTCCGTATCCACACCGCGCTGCATCAGGTAGCAGGGCCTCTCCGTCGTTCTCTCCAACATCTGGCAAAGCTCTTCGTTCGGCGCAAACAAGACCTTCGCCAACTGATAGAACCGCGACGTAGCCCATAGAGCCCCAGCCTCTACGCCGCGTTCAGTGGTCGCGCCCGCCCGCTCCGACATCTTCTCCGTAAGCCACCCCATCCTTCGCGCCGCGTACTCATGCACATTCGTGTGCCACGAGGCCGCCAACGGTATCCCAAGCTCCCAAGCAAAGTACGCACCGAACATCCCAAGCTCGCTAGGCCCGGTGATGTGGATCACGTCCGGAGAAAACCGCTCCAATTCCCGTCGAATCGCACCGCCATGCCGCCAGAACAGCGTGTCAAATTCGAGATCTTTCTCCATCCGCACCGAGCCCCGGCTACGCTCCAACTCCAGCGTGCGAAGCTCACCCACCTGTTCAAATGAAATCTCTCGCGCCCCCGCACGAACGCAAAGAAACGCATACCCGTGCCTCTGCGCATAAGCCACAAAGTTGCGGCTCGTATGCGCGACTCCGTTCACCTCATGAAACGAGTCCGGAAAGTAGGCAACACGCGGCACCCGCATCGCTCTAGACTACCCCGCGCACATCTCGCTAAATAATCAATTTACGGCCTGACGGCCGTCGACCGAAAAAGTCCGCTACACGCGGGGCGGTCACTTCGTGACTTGTATACCCCTTCGGTTGGCGCTCCCGTTGGTCGCGAACAAGAATCCTTCCGCCGACTATCGGGAGGCCCGGGGGCGAAGCCGGTATACCCACGAAGTGGGCGCCGCCCGCGCAGGGCGAACTTAAGCAACTTTTAAGCCGAGCATATCTCGACAATCAAGCATCTAGCTTCGCCAGCGTAGCCCGCATCTCGCCGCTGTCATTCCAGGCCATGCGCAGCCCGCTCGAAACCGGCCCTGCTCCCATCATCCGCACCATCACCAGCACAGCCCGGAAGAACGCAGGAGCATACCCCGTCGTCCAAAGCCGTGTCATCGGCTGAATCACACCCTCAGCATCCGGGTGATAGACCCGCTCGTCCCACAGTCTCGACCCCTCCGGAAACTCCGGATAGTTCCTGATCGCATCAATCGTCGACTGCAAAATCCGATGTTTCCACGGCTCGGCATACTGTGGCATAAACAGCACATGGCTCTGCCGCTCGCGCCTCACCTCATGTACAAACTCGTTGAAGCTCGTCGCCCGCGTCAGGTTTACATTCGCGTTCGGCTCAACACCATGCCGGTCGCCCCCGCTGATCACCAGCTGATTCCACTTACCTGCCAGCGTTGAAGTCTCGCGATTCTCTTTCCAGTCGCGCAACCCGTTCAGCTCCAGCGCATGGACAAACTGTCCATTCACCGCCAGAAACTCGTTCACCAGCACCTCGTGCTTCTCCGTACCCACCCGGTACAGATCCCACAGCGGGTGGTTGAACACGATCAGCACTCCGGGCAGCTCATCCATCTCCGCCAGCAGCTCCGTCAGCAGCTTCGGAGCGCGCGTCGCCACCGGTATGGCTGTAAATGCAGCCAGCCGCTCCATCCACTCCGCTCCGGTCGCACTCGGCAGATTATGAATCCCCAGGTGGAACGCCGTCGCACCAAACGGAACGGTCCACTCCACCGAAACCGGAATGTGCCGCGAAGAAGGAACCGTCCGCAGCAGCATCGGCGCATTGATGTCGTCATGATCGGTGATCGATACGAGCCCCTGAATCTGAAGCTTGTCTTCAATCTGCTTTCGCTCCAGATCGAACGCCAGGCTAGGCGTCAACGGCGGAGTCCAGTAAGCCCGCGCATAATTAGGATTGATCCCCGTCAGCCTCTTGCTTCGCCGCTCGCCCCATCGGATCACCGGCTGCAAAAAGCTCCACTCCTTCGAGAGCTCCGTGATGAAATCCAAGGTCTCTTTAGACTGGTTGGTATGGCTATGCAGCGACACGCCCGTGGTAAAACCCCTCGCCGCCTCCGGTTCCCTCCACAGGTACGACACGCTCGACTGGCTCATCGGGTAACCCCCCTTGGCTCGTAAGCCCTCAGGCTGCTTACGAGTGCAGTATGGAGTCAATATGTGACGAGGGTGTGACTGCACCAACAATGCAGCTTCAAAATCCCTAAACCCCGTATCTACAATGATTCCCCGAAGGTTGTAGCCAGTTCCCTAACGCAATCCAGGCGCGTCCGCGTCAAGTGCCATCGTTCATCCGGATTGGATCATGCCGGACACAGCACGTCGCCGTCTCCAGCACCGAGAGTGCAACCGAATCTATCTAGGCTTACCGCCCGAGCCCTTGTTCGATGACGGTCGTGATCCCGACGACGGACGCCCCGCCGGCCTCGACTGCGGGGAGGGCCGGCTCTGGTTGGAGGGCCGGCTTTGGCCTGTCGGTCGGCTCTGTTGTGTCGGTCGAGGCTGCGGCGCAGGTCGGCTCTGCGTAGGCCGTGGCTGTGTCGGTCGACTCTGCGGCGTAGGTCGAGTCTGTTGCGGCGGCCTGCCACCCTGCCCCGGCTGGGACGGACGGCCTACACTCTGACCACCCCCTGGCCGACTTCCATTCCCCGGACGGTTTCCCGGCGTAGTCCCAGGGCGGCTTCCATTCGAACCACCAGGACGATTGCCCGGTGTAGTTCCGGGACGCGATCCTGGCGTAGTTCCGGGGCGATTCCCGTAGTTCGGACGACTTCCTGCTACTCCACCCGGACGATTTCCCGGACGGTTACCCGGTCGCCCATAACCAGGCTGACCAGACCCAGGTCGGCTGTACCCTGGACGATTCGCCGACATCGGCGGACGATAGTTCCGCGGACGATATCCCCAGTTGCCGCCGTATCCCGGACGATTCCCGTAAACCACCGGTCGAGGACGATAGTAAGGCCGCGGCGGACGATACCCCCCACGCCATCCACCCCACGGACCATGGTTGTAGTAGATGCTGCGCCCGCCCCAGTTCCATCCCCAGCCACCCCAACCCCACGGCTGGTTATTCACTAGCAGCGCCCCGATCCCAATCCCCAAGCCGAAGCCAATCACCGATGCTGCAACCACATCGCCCGTGCTCGGCGCATAGACCACAGTAGGGTCATACTGCGGCACATACACTACCTGTGGATTCGCTGGCTGAATCGCATAAACCGGCTGCCCGCTATTCTGCTGCACCTCAACCTGCTGTTGCGGCGTGCTGCGCAACGCGCCCGACGCATAGGCCTGGGCACGCAGCCGTTGAACCGAAGCCGCCACCTCTGCCTGATTCGTCGACACCGCCTCGCCTAATGCGGCATAGTCGTCGATGTTTTCTGCCATCATCTCGATGACAGACGGAAAGTTCACCAGAGCGATAAAAGCCGGATCGAAACCCTGTTTCTGCGCCGCATCCGTCAACGCCGCTCCGCTCAGACCCTTATTCGTTGCCAGCCAGTTATCGACGTCCAGAATCTCCTGAGGATTCGACGACGCCGTCGTAATCTGCGCCAGCAGCGAGTCAGGGTAGAGCGCTATCGGCGACAGCAACTGATCCAGCTGCTCAGGCGTAGGTGGCGGAGGCGCTGGCGCAGTTGCCTGAGCCAGAAGGCTCGCTCCGAAGCTTTGGAACATCAACAATGCGACCAATAAAAGAGCGGCAGAAATACTTGGCTTCCGTTGCATGCAAGACCTCGTACAAAGATAGGTGCCGCGAACGATCTGATTCCTTCAAGCTCGTGCCAAGACAAGATCCTATCAGAGCGTCAGCATCAACGATCAAGTGACGATCCAATCTACCGCGTCTTCGCGATATCAGGCCCCATCATCTCCTGCACGCTCGGCGCCGGATGATCCGGAATCTCTTCCTTCTCCAACCGAGTCTGCTCCCGTTCGTAGTCCGACTCCAGATGATTCTCCGTCAGCCCAGCCTTCAGCAGCGCGAACGCCGCCTCCGGCGTATCCGCAAACTGAAACAGCTCCAGGTCGGCCTGCGCAATCGCACCCTTCGCCGCCAGCAGTTCCAGATTGATCACCTTCTTCCAATACTCCGACCCGTAGATCACCACCGTGATCTTCTTCGCCAGCTTCTTCGTCTGCGCCAGGGTCAGCAGTTCGAACATCTCATCCAGCGTCCCAAAGCCGCCAGGAAAGACCACCAGCGCCTTCGCCAGATAAGCAAACCAGTACTTCCGCATGAAGAAGTAATGAAAGTCAAAGCTGAGCGTCGGCGTGATGTAGGGGTTCGGATGCTGCTCGAACGGCAGCTTGATATTCAACCCGATCGTCTTGCACCCAGCCTCGTACGCCCCGCGATTGGCCGCCTCCATAATCCCCGGCCCGCCGCCCGAGGTCACCACAAACCGATGCCGCCTTCCCGGCAGCGTCTTCGCCCACGAAGCCACCATTCCCGCCAGCCGGCGCGCGTCTTCGTAGTATCGGGCCATCTCGACCGCAGCCTCTGCCAGCTTCAGCTTTTGCGCACTGGCCTCGCCACTCTCAATCTCCGCTGCCCTCGCCGGTTGCTCCTCCTTCGGCGCGGGTTGAGTCGATCCCGTATTCGCCAGCAGCTCCAGCTCCGAGTTCGCCACATCCAGCGCACGAAACCGCGCCGACCCAAAGAAAACCACTGTGTCCTGAATCCGCTCCCGCCGAAACCTCGCCATCGGCTCCTGGTACTCCGCCAGGATCCGTAGCATCCGCCCATCCGGCGAGTTCAAAAAATCCGCATTCTCATACGCCAGCGGAGCCTGCTCCAGCGTCTCCAGCACCTTTGGGTTCATAGTTTTTTCATCCAGTCGATCAAAAATCGAGCGGCGCTCATCCCCGGTAGTCGCGGTAGTGCACCGCCTCGGAGATACCGATCCATATATCCAACAGCCCCAACCCGGAGATCATCCCCCGCACCGCGCCGTTGTGCAACACCGCCGCAAGCCACGGCCGTGCCAGAATAAACTCGTTGCGGTCCCAGATCCGTGTCCACCACGGCAACACCATCACCAGCACGCCCAGGTACACACAAAACAGCACCAGCACAAACAGCGACAGCCGCTGCAACCATACCGGCGCTGATCTCTTTACAGGTTCTCCCTGGCTCACTGGCGGTTCTGCCACCGCCGGTTCAGGGTTCGGAAATAGTTGTGGCTGTCCGGACATCAAACTCCGCATCAAAACGTTCTGCGCAAATCCACTTCCGCTCGAATAACTCGCAAACCAATTACTCTCAATTCTGACACTAGCAGAGCGCCTCGTCCTTGTCTCTCCAACAGAAGCATTACCCGAGGCTCCCATTCCCTCATTTCGCTGATTTTGCAGGAGTTGGCAGCGCAGCCGGAGCATTCGTGTCATGCGGAAAATCCAGCCGAAGATCATACGTCGAACGCGTCCCCGTCACCTTGATCGGCAGCTCCAGTCCCGCGCCATTCTTCTTCAACATCTTGTCGAACGGGCTCAGCAGCAGACTCTTCCACCCCGTCACCATCTGCGACGCCGTAGCCTCCGTCCTCACCTTCCCATGAAACTCAAACGTACTCGGAACCAGCTCCACCTGCCCACTCATCGTCACCTGCGCACCCGGCATCTGGTAGTTCATCTCCGGAATCTGCAACACCGCATCGGCCTGCGAGAACTTACCCGTCATCGACGATCCCACCACCGCAGCATCCTGCGCATTCGCCAGCTTCGGCTTCCCCTTCGCCCTCTCGCTCATTGAATCAAGCTGCTGCTGCATCTTCTCGTTATTCAAAAACGCGTCGTGGATCGCAAACGTCCCCTCCAGCCTCACCTTGCGCGATACG
>Ga0302178_10001368_pt1 | contig 20545 bp, 17 predicted proteins | sample I_Palsa_E1_3_FD_198790 | JGI IMG/M metagenome (GOLD analysis project Ga0302178, IMG submission 198790) | Peat permafrost microbial communities from Stordalen Mire near Abisko, Sweden - I_Palsa_E1_3 | ecosystem: Environmental > Terrestrial > Soil > Palsa > Peat permafrost | place: Sweden... | reverse complement strand
GCGCGGCCGGCATATTGTGCAGGCCCGCCGACGCGGTCATCCGCCCCGCCGCACCGTCCGAGCCGGTCCACGCGCCGCGCAGCCGGCCGTCGGCCCCGAGGTGCTCATCCAGCCAGGCGTAGCCGTAAGTGGTGGCGATCCGCTCCGCCTTGCGCCACACAAGCAGGGCGCCGACCAGCGGATGCGCGTCCCGGAGCTCCCGTAGCCGCCAGGCCCGGGTATCGGGCACGTCCACCCCGACCCGGCTGAGCAGCGTCCGTACCTGAGCCGGGCTGCGCAGGTCGGCGGTGACGCCGGCCGGGGCGTGCCGCAGGACCTGCGTATCGCGGGCGGCCCGCAGCGCGACAGCTTCGGTCTCGCTGCGCGGCCTGGGCCCGATGAATCCCGCCAGCACCTGCTCGGCGACCGCGCGGTCCATCGGCAGCCCGTCCGCTGACAGCTCGGCGCACAGCAGTTCGGCGGTGGACTCGCAGCGGGCCGTGGCCAGGGCCATCGGCCGTTCGGCCAGCGCGGCGAGCGCCTGGTGCTGGAGTCCGGCCACCGTCCGAGCCAGGGCCGCCCACCGGGCGATCCGCTCCAGGCTGTCCGACCAGCCGCCGCCGATCCACTCGGGTCGCAGGTGCCCGTCCGGCGCCACCGGGTCGTCGTCGTCGCCCCCTTCGATGCCGAACAGGTCAAGCGGGCCGGCGGCCGGCAGCGTATCGGCGGCCAAGCCCTGCAGCCGGGCCCACGCCCAGCCCGGATCAGCCCGCCATCCGCCGAACAGCAGGCGGTGCGCCGCCGTGATATCCCAGCACGTGGCCAGCCGGACGCCGTCGGCGGCCAGCCGCGCCGCGGTCTGGCCCGACCACACCACCCACCGCGGCCGCAGCGCCTCGTCCGCCCGCAGGAGTCCGGCCGCCAGGCCGCTCGCGGTCACCCCGTCCAAGCCGACCGCCTTCGAGGTGACACCGGCAGCCGTGCTCGTCCCCGCGGCCGCGGCCCAGGAGCCCTTGGCCGTGGCCAGCCCGATTCCCAGCGCGGGGGAAATGACCAGCCCCACGAGGTCGCCGCGGGCCACGCCAGCCTGCCGCAGCGACGTCACTAGGTCCGCGCCCGGGCCCGTCATCGGGCCACCGCCACAGACGCACTCACCATGGACCAACCTTGCCACGGATGTACCGGCGCCCGCGGGCAGGCGGGGGCGGCACGCTGTTACCCGATTTCCGGTGACTGCCACCACGGATCGTTCGGAAAAATGCTGGTGAAGCGGCCTCAGCGCATGACGACGGAGCCCAGGCTGCGCATGACCTGCTTGCGCATCACGATGAACAAGACCACCAGGGGCAGCACGGACAGCAGGACGGCGGCCATCACGGCGGGGACGTTGATGGCGTACTGGCCCTCGAGCTTGGTCAGGCCGAGCGGTAGTACGGCCACGCTGTTGGACTGGGTCAGGACGAGCGGCAGGATGAAGTTATTCCAGACGTTCAGGCCGTCGTAGATGCTCAGCGTGGCCAGCACCGGCTTCGCCAGCGGCACGATCAGCCGGCGGAAGACCGTCCACTCGGTGCCGCCGTCGACCAGCATGGCGTTGATGAGCTCACGCGGGATGTCCCGGACGAAGCTCACCATGATCATCACCGACACCGGGACGGCCGCGGCGCTCATCGTGAGCATCAGCGCGAACAGCGTGTCGTACAGGTGCAGCTTGTAGATGAGCAGGTACAACGGCACGATGATGGCCTGGATGGGGATGGCCAGGCCGAGCAGCAGGATGCGGAACGAGGCCGACGCTGCCCGGGTCGACCGCCGGACGATGCGGAACGCCGCGCCGAGGCAGGTCGACACCGTGAGCACGATGCAGACCACCGTGATGATCACGCTGTTGAGCAGGTAGCGGCCCAGCCCGGCGCCGAACACCGTGCCGTACTCGCCCAGGCTCAGGCCGCCCTTGGGCAGCCACGGATTCTCGGTCAGGTAGTTGCCCTGGCTGCGGAAGCTGGCCAGCACCATGTAGTAGATCGGCGCGATCACCACCACCAGCCAGGCCGTGGCGAGCAGGAATGCGACCACCCGGCCCGGGCTCAGCCGGCGGCGGGCGCGGGACGGCGCCGGAGCGCCGCGGTCCGGCCCGGACCCGGAGCGGACCGGCCGAGTCACCTGGCTCACGCGGCACCCTCCTGCTGGCTCGCTATCGAGCCGAACCCGCTGAACCGGACGAGTCCGAGGGCGACGCCGACGCCGATCACGCCCAGCACGACGGCGAGCACGCTGGCGTAGCCGAACTCGTTCTGGGAAAACGCGGCCTGGTACATGTCGAGCGAGAGCACCCGCGTGGTGTAGCCAGGACCGCCGTTGGTCATGATGTAGATGATGTCGAAGTAGGTGAGCGACCCGACGATGATCAGCGTGCTCGACGTGACGACGGTGTAGCGGAGCTGGGGGAGCGTGACCCGCCAGAACAGCTGTGCGGGGCTGGCGCCGTCCAGCCGCGCGGCTTCGTACAGCACGGGCGGGATCTGCCTGCGGCCCATCTGGTAGAGCAGCGAGTGGAACGGGATGAACTGCCAGGCAATCAGCGCGATCACCACGTACAGCGTGATCTGCGGGTTGCCGAGCCAGTTCTGCTGACCGAAGCCGAGGTTCAGGGACTTCGACAGCGCGGTAAGACCACCGAAGTTCGGGTCGAGCAGGGCTTCCCACATCAGCGCGATGCCCGCCGTGGACAGCAGCAGCGGCAGCACGTACAGCGCCGCGTACACCGAACGGTAGCGCTGCTTGCCCGCGGTGAACATGCCGAGCGCGATCGAGATCGGTGTCTGCACGACCCAGCTGATCACCACCACCTTGGCCGTGACGACCAGCGCCTGCCGGGCCAGCGGGTCATGCGCGAACTGCACCCAGTTCGCCCCGCCGGCCCACTGCGGCGTGCCGAGCCCGTTCCACCGGAACAGGCTCAGGGCCACCGCGCCCAGCATCGGCACCGCGATGAACACGCCGAACAGCGCCATGGCCGGGGCCAGCCCGGCCAGGTCAGCCAGGCCCCGGCTGTGGCTGGGGTGGCTGACCTGCCGCGGCGTCACCGCGGGCGCGGGCCGGTTAGGCACCGGAAGGCTGGCTGTCCATCGTGGCCGCGAACTTTTGCGGGGTCATCGATAGCTCGAAGACCTGGGCCAGGTCAGCCAGCATCGGCGTCGCCTCCTGCGGCGGCACCGCCTGGTCCCAGGAGTACTGGAAGCTCGGCGCCTGCTGGACCGAGCTGTAGATGGTCTGGTCGTAGGAGGACAGCTGCTGGCCGGCGAACAGGTCGGTGGCACCCTTGATGACCGGGACCTCGCCCGCGCCCACGGTGGCCTTGGCGTAGGAGGCCGAGGCCAGCACGGTCTGCATGAAGGCTTCCGCCGCGCTCTTTTGCGCCGGGCTGGCCTTGCTGGCGATGGAGACGTAGCTGGCCGTGTTGCCGGCCAGGTCAGAGGGGTTGCCGACGCCGCCTGCGACCGAGGGGAACGCCGCCATGCCGAGGTCGTCGCCGGTCACGAAGGACTTGTCCAGGCCGAGCAGCTGCGAGATGTCCCAGTCGCCCATCAGCTGGATGGCGGCCTTGCCGCTGTAGACCAGCGCGTCGGAGCCGCCGCCGCTGTAGTGCAGGGAGTCATAGCCGCTCTGGAACGCGCCCGCCCGGGCGAGCTGCTGGATGTCGGCGAGCGCCTTGATGATCGCGGGGTTGGACCAGGCGCCTGCCTTGCCGAGCTCGATCGAGGAGAAGACCCCCGGACCGCCGATCCGGTCGGTCAGGTACTCCAGGTACATCAGGCCCGGCCACTGATCGCCGTTGGCCAGCGAGATCGGCGCGTAGCCGTGCGCCTTGAGCGTGCTCACCGCGGCCAGCAGGCCGGAGAAGGTGGTCGGGAAGCTCAGGTGAAGCTTGCTGAAGATGGTCTTGTTGTAGAAGAAGTAGACCGGCTGGGTGCCCTCGATCGGCACGCCGTAGAGCTTGCCGTTGAAGGTCACGGCACCGAGCGAGGACGGCAGGAAGTCCGAGGCCCAGCCCGGGTTGCCGAGGGAGGCGACGTCGCCCGCGTCGATGAACTGCTTGAGCGGGCCGCCGCCCCAGGTCCAGAAGATGGTCGGCGGATTGCCTGCGCCCATCGCCAGCTGGATCTTCTGCTTGTACGACTGGTTCTCGATGAAGTCGATCGTGATCGTGTCGCCGGGGTGGCTCTTCTCGAAGGAGGAGACCGCCTGGTTGATCACGGTGTTGGCCGGACTCGGGCCGGTGGTGACGAGCCACATGGTCAGGTTGTTGCCGCCGGCCTTGGCCGTCGGCGACGCCTTTCCGCCGCCCGCGGCCGAACCGCACGCCGCGAGCGCCACCGTCATGGCCGCCGCGGCCGTGAGCATCAGCCATCTTCGGCTGCCTGTTCTACGCATGCTGGTCATGGCACTCCTCCTGGCTCCGCAGGGGACCGGAGCGCCGCGGGGGACCGGCGCACCGCAGGGACCACGTTCGAAACATTTAGAAAACATTTCGAACGTGGTGGTCATACTAGAGAGCGGTATGCGGCCGGTCAACCCTTAGCTCCCCTTACGTTACAAGTTCCCTGATCGGTCTGTACGACGAGTTTTCCCGTGACTTTCCCGCCTCAGGTGAGTTACCATCCCGTCATCGAAACTATTTCGAATGGCCGATGATAGGAGGAGTGCTGTCCAGCAGCGAGCATGCGCCTGAGCGGGCCGCTACGGTTCTATCTGTGCCGCGTATCAGCTCCGATGCCACCGACCCGCCCGGCGATAACCGCCGCACGACGGGGCGCACCACCCTGGCGGCCATCGCGGCCGAGGCCGGGGTCTCGCTGCCCACCGTGTCGAAGGTCGTCAACGGCCGTCCCGACGTCGCGGCCGGCACCCGGGCCCGGGTCGAGCGGCTGCTCGACGAGCACCACTACGCCCGGACCGGCGCGGGACGGCAGCGGCGATCGGGTCTTATCGACCTCGTGTTCAACGGCCTGGACAGCCCCTGGGCCGTGGAGATCCTCCGCGGCGCCGAGGAGTGGGCCACGAGCCATGAGACCGGCGTCGCCGTCTCGGCGGTCCGGCACGGCAACGCCCGGCCCGCCAGCTGGACCAGCGCGCTGGCCAGCCACGACACCGACGGCGTGATCCTGGTGATCTCCGACCCCACCGCCGAGCAGCTGGAGCAGCTGCGTAGCGCCGGCATCCCGCTGGTCGTGGTCGACCCGGCGAACCCCCCGCCGCCCGAGCTCCCCAGCGTCGGCGCGACGAACTGGGCCGGCGGCCTGGCCGCCACCGAGCACCTGCTCGGCCTGGGGCACCGCCGGATCGCCGCCATCGGCGGGCCCGAGGACTACCTGTGCAGCCGGGCCAGGATCGACGGGTACCGCTCGGCGCTCGATCGGGCCGGCGTCGCCTTTGACCAGGCCCTGGTCCGGCACGGGGACTTCCAGCACGAGGGCGGTTTCGTGCGCGGCGGCGAACTGCTCGACCTGCCGGACCGCCCGACCGCCATCTTCGCGGGCAACGACCAGCACGCGCTGGGCGTCTACGAGGCGGCGCGCCAGCGCGCGCTGCGCATCCCGCAGGACCTGAGCGTGGTCGGTTTCGACGACCTTCCCGTCGCCCGCTGGCTCTCACCGCCGCTGACCACGGTGCGCCAGCCGCTGGCCGAGATGGGCCGGGCGGCCGCGCAGATGCTCGGCGAGCTCATCGAGGACCGGCCGCTGGGCAGCAGGCGCGTCGAGCTGTCGACCGAGCTGATCGCGCGTGAATCCACCGGACCCCTGGGAGCAGCCAGATGAGCCATCCTGCGCTCACCGAGCAGACAGCGCCGTGGCGCGATCCGTCCCGGCCGGCCGCCGAGCGGGCCGCGGACCTGCTCGGCCGGATGACGCTGGAGGAGAAGGTCGCCCAGCTGGCCAGCATCTGGGTGGGCAACCAGCCGCGGGACAGCAACGTGGCCCCGATGCAGGGCGATTTCGGTGCTCCCGAAGCTCCGTTCGCCAAGCTGATCTCCAGCGGCCTGGGCCAGCTGACCCGCGTGTTCGGCACCCGGCCGGTGCCGCCAGCCGAGGCGGCGCGCACGCTGGCGGAACTTCAGGCCCAGATCGTGGCGGCGAGCAGGTTCGGCATCCCCGCCGTCGCCCACGAGGAGTGCCTGACCGGCTTCGCCGCCTGGACCGCCACGATCTTCCCCACGCCGCTGGCCTGGGGCGCGACCTTCGACCCCGGGCTGGTCGGCGAGATGGCCGCGGCGATCGGCACCAGCATGGCCGGGGTCGGCATCCACCAGGGGCTGGCGCCCGTCCTCGACGTGTCCAGGGACCGGCGCTGGGGACGGACCGAGGAGACCATCGGCGAGGACCCCTACCTCGTCGGGATGGTCGGCACGGCCTACGTACGGGGCCTGCAGTCGGGCGGCATCCAGGCCACGCTCAAGCACTTCGCCGGGTACTCGGCGTCGCGCGCGGGCCGGAACATGGCCCCGGTGGCCATCGGGCCGCGTGAGTTCGCCGATGTGATCCTGGTGCCGTTCGAGATGGCGCTGCGGCTCGGCGGGGCGAAGTCGGTGATGCCGTCCTACACCGACGTGGACGGGGTGCCGGTGTCCGGCGACCGGACGATGCTGACCGGCCTGCTGCGCGACCAGCTGGGTTTCGACGGCCTGGTCGTCTCGGACTATTACGCGATCGCCTTCCTGCAGACCCAGCACGCCGTGGCGTCGACCCCGGCCCAGGCGGCCGCGCTGGCGCTGGACGCGGGCCTGGACGTGGAGCTGCCCAACGTCGCCTGCTACGGCGCCGCGCTGGTGACCGCGGTTCGCGAGGGCCAGGTGCCGGCCGAGCTTGTCGACCGGGCCGCGGCCCGGGTGCTGCGGGCCAAATGCGAGCTCGGGCTGCTCGATCCCGGCTGGTCCCCGTCAGCCGGCGTGCCCGCGGCCGTCATCGACCTCGACCCGCCGGCCCACCGCGGGCTGGCCCGGCGGCTGGCCGAGGAATCGGTCGTGCTGCTGGCCAACGGTGACGCGTCGCTGCCGCTGCGGCCGGACGCCAGCATCGCCGTGGTCGGGCCGCTGGCCAACGACCCGCTGGCCTTTTTCGGCTGCTACAGCATGCCCCGGCATCTGGGCGGCCGGTACGCCGAGGCCATCGAGGGGCCTGACGCCACCACCTTGCTCGACGCGCTGCGCGCCGAGCTGCCCGCCGCCGAGATCTCCTACGAGGCGGGGTGCGCCGTCCGCGGCACGGACCGGTCGGGGTTCGCGCATGCCGCCGTGCACGCGGAAGAGGCGGACCTGGTGGTGGCCGTGCTCGGGGACGAGGCCGGGCTGTTCGGCCGGGGCACCTCGGGTGAGGGCTGTGACGTGACCGACCTGCGGCTGCCCGGCGTCCAGGAGGACCTGCTGCGGGTCCTCATCGGTACCGGCAAGCCGGTCGTCCTGGTCCTGGTGACCGGGCGGCCGTATGCGCTCGGCCCGCTCGCGGACCGGCTCGCCGCCTCGGTTCAGGCGTTCTTCCCCGGCGAGGAGGGCGGTGGCGCGATCGCGGGCGTGCTGTCAGGCCGGGTCGTGCCCAGCGGGCGGCTACCGGTGGAGATGCCCGGCTCACCGGGCGCTCAGCCGTCGTCGTACCTGAGGTCACGGCTGGCCGGGAAGCACCCGGGGAGTTCGGTCGATCCCACGCCGCAGTTCGCCTTCGGCCATGGCCTGTCCTACACCAGCTTCGAGTACGCCGACCTGGTCCTGACGCCAGCGGAGATCCCCACGGACGGCGCGGTGGAGATCACCTGCACCGTGCGCAACACCGGCGACCGGGCCGGCGACGAGGTCGTCCAGCTCTACCTGAGCGACCCGGTCGCCCAGGTCGTCCGGCCGGTCCGCTGGCTGGCGGGCTTCGCGCGGGTGCCGCTTGAGCCGGGGCAGGCGCGCCAGGTCACCTTCCGGCTGCACGCCGACCGTACCGCGTTCAGCGGCCGCTCCGGCGCCCGCATCGTGGAGCCGGGGGAGATCAGGGTCGCGATCGGCGGGGCGTCGGATCAACTGCCGCTGCAGGGATCGTTCCTGCTGACCGGCCCCGAACGCCTGGCGGGCGCCGACCGTGTCCTCGACACCCCGGTGCTGACTCAGTAGCTCATGCCCATCGCCGTCCGCACCTCCCCGAGGGTGGCCGAGGCGATCTCGTTCGCGCGCGCGTTGCCGTCCCGCAGCACCTGCCGCACGTAGCCCAGGTCGCGGGCGTACTCGGCCCGGCGGGCGCGCACCGGCGCCAGCAGGTCGTTGACCGCGGTGGTCACCGCGGTCTTCAGCGCGGCGGACCCGCCGGCCCCGATCCCGTCGGCGAACGCACGCGGATCCTGATCCAGGCACAAGGCTCCGAGCAGTACCAGGCTGGACACCTGCGGCCGCGCGTCCGGGTCGTAGCTGATATGCCGCTCGGCGTCGGTGCGCGTCCCGCGGATGAGCCGGGCGGTCTCATCCGCGCTGGCCGCGAGGGGGATCGTGTTGCCCCGGCTCTTGCTCATCTTGGTCCCGTCGGTGCCGAGCAGCAGCGGCGCGGCGGACAGCAGCGCGTCGGGCACGCCGAACACCGGGCCGAACCGCTCGTTGAACCGGCGCGCGATCACCCGGGTGATCTCCAGGTGCGGCAGCTGATCCTGCCCGACCGGCACCAGGTTGGCCTTGCAGAACAAGATGTCCGCCGCCTGGTGCACCGGATAGGTGAGCATCAGGCCGCTGACCGCCGCCTGCCTGGAGTGCGCGATCTCGTCCTTGACCGTGGGATTGCGGGTCAGCTCCGGGACCGAGACCAGGCTGAGGAACGGCAGCAGCAGCTGGTTCAGCGCGGGCACCGCGCTGTGCGCGAAGATCACCGTCCGGGCCGGGTCGATGCCGATGGCCAGGTAGTCAAGCAGCAGGCCGGTCACGTGCTCATCCAGGCGTTCGGCCGTGTCGCGGTCGGTCAGCACCTGGTAGTCCGCGATCAGCACGAAGACCTCCGCGCCGAGATCCTGCAGCCGGACCCGGTTCGCCAGGGTGCCGAAGTAATGGCCGAGGTGCAGCAGCCCGGTCGGCCGGTCCCCGGTCAGGATCCGGAACACCCCGGCGTCGGCGTCAATCTGCTCCTCGAGCTCGGCCGAACGCCGCTGGGCGAGGCTGGTACTCATCGTTCTCCCTTTCAAGGTTCGCGGCGCCCGGAGAACCAAAAAGGCCGTCCACCCGGGACGGCCTCTGGCTTTTAGCGCTGGATGCAGCGGCGACCGTCTCTAACCGGTCGCCCACCACTGGGTAGTCACTGCGCAGCGCATCTTTTCAGCCTAACAAAAAATCACGATCATTTTTCCGAACGGACCGCCGTGTCAGTGGCCGGAACCTTCTTAGCCGGTCGCGGCAACGCCGCGGCGCGGTCAGCGGCCGGGTCCCGCTTCGCCGATCGCAGGGGTGCCGCGGCGCGGTCAGCGGCCGGCTCCAGGTTCGCGGATCGTCTTGCTGGCCGCCCCGTGAGCAGGTAAGCCGCCGCGGCGCACAGCTCGATCCCGGCCGCGACGAGCAGGCAGCCGGTCACCGACCGTCCGGCCAGTGTCCCGGCGAGCGCCGCGCCGGCCGCCATCCCGCCGATCTTCAGGCTCGCGGCCGTGGTGAAGATCTGCCCGCGCATGTGCTCGGGTGATTCCCGGTGCCGTACCGCGAACAGCGCGGTGAGCTGCGGTCCCTCGCCCGCGCCGACCACCGCGACGGCCAGCACCGTGAGCCAGCCCGGCGCCAGCGCGGCCGCGGCCATGCTCACCCCGATGATCAGCGTGCTGGCGAAGACGCGGATGTCGGGTTCACCGCGCCAGCCGCGGCGTGCCAGGATCGCGTTGGCGGCCAGCGACGCCACCGCGATCGCGCTGATCAGCAGCGCACCGCGGGTCGCCCCGCCGAGCCGGGCTGCGCCGAGGACGGGGCAGCAGACGATCAGCATGCCGATCCCGGCATAGGACACCACCGAGGTCACGGTGGCCCGCAGCAGCGGGCGCCTGGCCACGATGGCCGCGAACCCCGCCGCCATCTGCCGGTGCACCGCCACCTGCCGTTCCGGGGCTTGGGCCGGACCTGGTGCACGGGACGGCGGGTAGCGCCGCAGCGAGCAGGCGGCAGGCACGGCCAGGCCGACCAGGGCCGCGGCCACCATGACCGCCAGCCGGGCGCCGAACCCGGCCGCGATCAGCGCCGCCAGGGCCGGCCCGGCCAGGCTCGCGGCGCTGAAGGTCATCGCGTCAAACGCGGAGCCGCGGGACAGCTCCGGACCGGTCACGATGCGGGGGAGCTGCGATGTCCAGCCGCCCGCCACCGCGGGATTGAACAGCCCGGCCGCCAGCGCGATGACCACGACGAGCGGCATCGGCAGCGCGCCCGCCACGGCCGCGATAGTGCCGATGCCCAGCGCGTAGGCGGCCAGCGTGGCGGCCAGCACCCGGTCCGGGCGGCGGCTGCGGTCAAGCAGCGCCCCGAAGAACGGCCCGCCCGCGGCCCCGGCGATGGTCACGCTGGCCAGCAGCTCGGACCCGGTGGCCGGCCTGCCGGTCACGGCCAGGCCGAGCAGCAGCAGCGCCGGGCCCGACATCTCATCGCCGGCCCGCGCCGCCGAAGCGCCGCCCAGGTACTTCCACAGCCGGCGCCATGGCAAGTAACTATTAATCATGTAAACACGTTACACTAGCGATCGTGAGCCACACCGAGGGGCTGCTCGGCAGCAACGTGCATGACGCGGCGCAGCGAGCGGCGGACATCATCGACGTCCTGGTGCCCCGGCCAGGCAGCCGGGACGAGATCGCCAGGCGGGCCGAACCCCGGCCGCTGGACGAGCGGGGACGCCTGATCGCCGTGCTGAGCGCCTACGGGGAGCCCGGGCTCATCGAGATCTCCGATGCCGACCTGGCCGCACTGCCCCAGGCTGCTCTCGACGTGCGGGAGGTCTTCGCGGCGACGGATGTGGCCACCGCCGCTGACCGGATCAACGAACTGCTCGCCGGGCGGGCGCATCCGCCGCGGCTGACCAGCCACGGCGGCCAGTCCGGCTGGCACCTGCACGTGGACAGCCACGACGACGCGCCGTGGGCGGAGTGGTTCCTGACCTCCTCGTGCCTGGCGCTCGCGGTGCTGCTCGCCGAGCGGCAGGCCCCGCCGGCCGGCTTGTGCGGATCGCCCTCCTGCGGCAAGCCGTTCGTCAACGTGGGCCGGGGCGCCGCCCGCCGCTACTGCTCACCGACCTGCGGCACCCGCGAGCGGGTTGCCGCTCACCGGCACGGGCCGCCGGCATGAAAAGCTAGGACGCATGGAATATACCCACCTTGGCCGCTCCGGCCTGAGCGTAAGCCGCCTCTGCCTCGGGACGATGAACTTCGGACCGCTGACCTCGCCTGCCGACTCGCACGCCATCATGGATCACGCGCTCGAGATCGGCGTCAACTTCCTCGACACCGCCAACCGCTACGGCGGCTCGCAGAGCCCGCCCGGGCAGCTCGCGGAGCACGACGAGTCGCACGCGGGCTGGACCGAGGAGATCATCGGGGACTGGTTCGCGGCCGACAGCACACGCCGGGACCGGACGGTGCTCGCCACCAAGCTGTACGGGGCGATGAGCGACTGGCCCAACGACGGCAAGCTCTCCGCGCTGAACATCCGGCGCTCCTGCGACGCGTCGCTGCGCCGGCTGCAGACCGATTACATCGACCTCTACCAGATGCACCACGTCGACCGGGACACGCCGTGGGAGGAAATCTGGCAGGCGATGGAGGTGCTCGTTGCCCAGGGCAAGATCCTCTATGTCGGCTCGTCCAACTTCGCGGGCTGGCACATCGCCCAGGCCAACGACACCGCGGCCGCACGCGGCTTCTTCGGCCTGGTCAGCGAGCAGTCAATCTACAACCTGCTGACCAGGGAGATCGAGCTTGAGGTACTACCCGCGTCGATCGACTACGGCGTCGGCGTCATCCCCTGGTCCCCGCTGGACGGCGGGCTGCTCGGCGGCGTGCTCAAGAAGGAACGCGAAGGACGCCGGCGCCTCGCGGGCCGGGCGAAGGCGACGGTCGAGCGCAAGCACGAGGAGATCGAGGCCTACGAGAATCTGTGCGACGAACTCGGCGAGGAGCCGGCCAACATCGCGCTGGCCTGGCTGCTGCACCAGGAAGGCGTCACCGCGCCGATCATCGGGCCGCGCACCCTGGCTCAGCTCGACGACGCGCAGCGCGCGGTGACCCTGCGGCTCGAAGACGACGTCCTCAAGCGGCTCGAGGACCTGTTCCCCGGGTACCGGACCGCGCCGGAGCACTACGCTTGGTGAGGGCACCAGCTTGAGCGACCTCGCGGAAGCCGACCCTTCGGACGCCCCGCCCGCACCCGCCCCGCGGCTGATGCGGGACCGTTCGGGCTCGCACCGGGTCACGAACATCGAGCTGTTCTTCGACCTGGTGTACGTGTACGCGGTCACGCAGCTGTCGCACTACCTGCTCGGCCACGCCAGCGTGGCGGGCGCGCTGCAGGCCGGGTTGCTCTTGCTCATGGTCTGGCTGGTCTGGTCGTACACGACCTGGGTGACCAACTGGCTGGACCCGCAGCAGATGGCCGTGCGGCTGCTGCTGGTGGTCCTCATGCTGTTCAGCCTGGCCATGTCGGCGTCACTGCCCCGGGCGTTCGAAGACCTCGGCCTGTGGGTGGGCGGCGCCTACGCGGTTCAGCAGATCGGCCGGACCGTCTTCATGGTGATCGCGCTGCGCGGCCACGCGCTGCGGGCAAATTTCCAGCGCATCCTGGTCTGGTGCGTCGTCAGCAGCGCGCTGGCGGTCGGCGGCGGCTTCGCGCACGGCCTGGCCAGGGAACTGCTCTGGCTGGGCGCGGTGAGCGTGGACCTGGCAGGCGGCCTGGTCGGCTTCGCGACTCCGTGGCTCGGGCGGTCCCGCACGTCGGACTGGACGATCGAGGGCGGCCACTTCGCCGAGCGCTGCGAGGGGTTCATCCTGATCGCGCTGGGAGAGTCGATCGTGATCATCGGCACCACGCTGGCCGGGGTGAAATCGGTCACCCCGGCCACCGTGGCCGGCTTTGTGGTCGCCTTCGCCACGTCGGTCACGCTGTGGTGGCTCTATTTCGACCAGAGCGCCGAAGCCGCCACGGAGAAGATCGCGCACTCCGATGATCCCGGACGCCTGGGCCGCTCGGCCTATCACCTGATCCACCCGCTGATGGTGGCCGGGATCATCGTCACCGCCGCCGCCGACGAGAAGGTGCTGTCCGACCTGGACGCCGCGGCCAGCACTACGTCAGCGTGGATGATCCTGGGCGGCCCGGCGCTGTTCCTGCTTGGCCACGCCGCGTTCAAGTTCGTGGTGTGGCGCTTCGTCTCCTGGCCCAGGCTGGCCGGGATCGCCGCGCTCGCCCTCCTGGCCCTGGCGGCCAGGGCCATCCCGGCGCTGGCCCTGGCGGCCTGCGCGGCCGGCGTGGTGGCGGCGGTCGCGGCCACCGACCGGTTGCGCTGGCTGCCGCGTCCCGCCGACCCGGCCCCGTCCTGAGCTGAGCACGTTGTCTCGTTTTGAGCGGCTGTCAGCTTGCCGCCCGGCCTACGCGGCAGAACAGTGGCGTGCTGCCACGGAGCGGCCGCCTAGAGGGAGATGAGAACATGACAGTAACAGTGGACAGGAGCGTCGAGGAGTTCACCGCCGCCCCGCGACAGCTGTTCATCGGCGGGCAGTGGACCGACGCGGCGTCGGGCAAGACGTTCGAGACGCCGAATCCGGCCACCGGCGAGACGCTCGCCCGGGTCGCCGAGGGCGACGCCGAGGACATCAACCGGGCGGTCCGCGCCGCGCGCGGAGCATTCGATGACGGGCCGTGGGGCAGGCTGACCCCGTCGGAGCGAGGCCGGATCATCTGGCGGATCGGTGACTTGATCCTGGATCACGCCGATGAGCTGGCCCAGCTGGAGTCGCTGGATAACGGCAAGCCGGTCGCGGTCGCGCGGGGGGCCGATGTGCCGCTGGCCGCGGACCTGTTCCACTATAGGGCCGGCTGGGCGACCAAGATCGAGGGCAACACGATTAACATCTCGGTGCCCTACATGCCCGGTGCGAACTTCCACTCCTACACGCTGCGGGAGCCGGTCGGCGTCGTAGGCCAGATCATCCCGTGGAACTTCCCGCTGCTGATGGCGGCGTGGAAGCTGGGCCCGGCGCTGACCAGGGCAACACCGTGGTGCTCAAGCCGGCCGAGCAGACCCCGCTGACCGCGCTGCGCCTGGCCGGCCTCATCGCCGAGGCCGGCGTGCCGGAAGGGGGTGGTGAACGCCGTCACCGGCTTTGGCGAGACCGCGGGCGCGGCGCTGGCCGCCCATCCCGACGTCGACAAGGTCGCCTTCACCGGCTCGACCGAGGTCGGCAGGCTGATCGTGCAGGCAGCGGCGGGGAACCTGAAGAAGGTCTCGCTGGAGCTCGGCGGCAAGAGCCCCAACATCGTGTTCGATGACGCCGAAGACAACGCGCTCGAGGGCGCGGCCAACGCGATCTTCTTCAACCACGGTCAGTGCTGCGTGGCGGGCTCCCGGCTGTTCGTCCAGCAGGACCGGTTCGATGAGGTGGTGAACGGCGTCGCGGAGATCGCCAAGGGCATCAAGCTCGGTCCCGTATGGAGGCCGGGACGCAAATGGGGCCGCTGGTCTCCGACGAGCAGCTGCGCCGCGTTACCGGCTTCCTGGAATCCGGCAAGGAAGACGGCGCTACCGCCTTGACCGGCGGCGGGCGGTACGGCGACCGCGGCTACTTCGTCGAGCCGACCGTCCTGACCAACACCCGGCCCGACATGAAGGTCGTCCGCGAGGAGATTTTCGGCCCGGTCGTGGTCGCTGCCCCGTTCAGCGACCTAGACGAGATCGCCGCCGCCGCCAACGATTCGGAGTACGGGCTCGGCGCCGGCATCTGGACCCGCGACATCTCCAAAGCCCATGCCCTGGCCAAGAAGCTCCGGGCCGGGACGGTCTGGATCAACTGCTACAACGTTTTTGACGCCTCGCTGCCGTTCGGCGGGTACAAGCAGTCCGGCTGGGGCCGCGAGATGGGCCACGAAGTGCTCGAGGCCTACACCGAGGTCAAGGCGGTCACCACCCAGCTGTGACCCAGTCCTTCTAGCCGGGGCGGGGCGGTCCATCTCCGCCCTGCCCCGGCTGGGAGCCTCGACGCCCGGATCCTGATCACCCGGCAGGCCCTGCCGTTCGAGCTTCCCTGCACCGCTCCGCTAAGGTTACTTAACGGTAGCCCGGACCCCGCCGAGGGTCGTGGGTTCGCGGGACGGGACGGGAAGGACCAGCGACACGATGAGCCATGCCGCGGCCGATAGGTACGCCTGGATCGAACCTGACGTCGAGGATCTCGGCGGCGGCGTATACCGGATCCCGCTGCCGCTGCCCATGGACGGGCTGAAGGCGGTCAACGTCTACGCAATCACCGATCCTGGCGGAGTCGACCTCATCGACGCCGGGATCGCGCTGGTCCCGGCGAGGGAACGGCTCACGGCGGCATTGCGGCAGCTCGGCTATGAGCTGGGTGACGTCCGGAACTTCTTCGTGACCCACATTCACATCGACCACTATTCCCTCGCCGTGGAGCTGCGGCGCACCTTTCACAGCCTGATCTCGCTGGGCGAGGACGAGCGCGCGAACCTGATCGCGACCAGAGAGCTGATGAACGGCAACGGCAGCCGGGAGCAGTTCTTCGGCTTTGACAGCTTGCGCAGGCTGGGCGCGGCGGAGCTGGAGGCCAGCCTGGCCGCGGCGAACCAGCGCCCGCCGGCGAGCGTCGCATGGGAGGATCCCGATCGCTGGCTGGCCGACGGGACCGACCTCGACCTGCGGACACGGACGCTGCGGGCGGTTCACACTCCTGGTCACACCCGCGGCCATCTGGTCTTTCACGACGCCGCGGCCCAGCTCATGTTCGCGGGCGACCACGTGCTCCCGCTGATCACTCCCTCGATCGGTTTCGAGGCCGCGGGCAACCGGCTGGCCCTGGCCGACTACCTCAGCTCGCTCGGACGGACCCTCGCGCTTCCTGATGCCCGGCTGCTGCCCGCTCACGGCCCGGTCACCGCCAGCACCCATGACCGGGTGAACGAGCTGCTCGCCCACCATGACATCCGCCTGGCGGAGATGTTCAGCGCCGTGCAGGCAGGTCACGCCACCCCGTACGAAGTGGCGAAGGCGATCAAATGGACCAGGCGGCAGCACCCGTTCGGCGCGCTTGACCTGTTCAGCCAGATCCTGGCGATCAACGAGACCGCCGCGCACCTGGAGGTGCTCACGGTCCGCGGCCAGCTGACCCGTGAGGTGTCCGCCGAGGGCGTCGACCTCTACCAGGTCGCGGCGCCGCGGGACTAGCCGCCCTGGGCCGGCCGACGGGTTAGCCGACGGCCGCGGCAACGTCCTCGGTGATCACTCGCTGCGAGCCGGCGTAGACGTTCATCGTGGCGCCGCGCAGGAAGCCGATCAGGGTCATGCCGCCCTCTTCGGCCAGGGACACCGCCAGCGAAGACGGCGCGGACACCGCCGCCAGCACCGGAAGCCCGATCATGAGCGCCTTCTGTGCGAGCTCGAACGAGGCCCGCCCGCTGACCAGCAGGACGTGCCCGGTTAGCGGGACCAGACCGGAGCGCAAGGCCCAGCCTGCCACCTTGTCCACCGCGTTGTGACGGCCGACGTCCTCCCGCAGCACCAGCAGTGTGCCGTCCGGGGTAAACAGGCCGGCCGCGTGCAGGCCGCCGGTGCGGCTGAAGACCCGCTGTGCCTCCCTGAGCCGGTCGGGCAGGACGGCCAGCACGGCGGGGGACACCCGGACCGGATCGGCGGCCACGTCAAAGGCAGACCGGACCCGGATCGCCTCGATGCTGTCCTTGCCGCACACCCCGCACGCGCTGGTGGTGAGAAAGTTCCTGGCCGCGGACTGGCCCCCGTCGACCGCGTTGACGCGGGCCCTGAGCAGCCCGCCGTCGTCCGCGACGGTCACCGCGGCCACGTTCTCGTCGCACATCCGGATCTCGCGTACCTCAGCGAGGCGGGTCAGCAGGCCCTCGGTGAACAAGAACCCCGCGGTCAGGTCGATGTCGTCTCCCGGGGTGCGCATCGTCACCATCAGCGGCTCGCCGTCCACCCGGATCTCGAGCGGCTCCTCCACCGCGAGCAGATCGGCCCGGTAATCCGCAGCACCGGATACCGGAACACGCAGTACTCGCCGCCTGGCCGTCGAAGTGCTCATAGACCGACATTACGCCCGGTCATCTTCCGCTGTCCCCAACGGGCGGCGCCGGGTCCGGACAGCCAAATGCCGGGCCCGGCGGGAGGTCGGGCCCGGCACATGGGTCGGGAGGCGAAAAGGAAGTAGTTAGACCGCGAAGTCGAGCAGCGGCTGGGCGCGGCTCGGGTGACGCAGCTTGGACAGCGACTGCTTCTCCAGCTGACGGATCCGCTCGCGGGTCAGGCCAAGCGCGCGGCCGATCTCATCCAGCGTGTGCGGATTGCCGTCGTACAGGCCGAACCGCATCGCCATGATCGTCGCCTCGCGCGGCGTCAGCGCGTCGAGGGCCGAACGCAGTTGCTCCGCCATCAGCTGGCGGTCAACGAGCTCGGATGCCTCCGGCGCGTCGACGTCCTCGATCAGGTCGCCGATGCTGGTCTCGCCGTCCTCGCCGATGGTGGAGTCCAGGCTGATCGGCTGGCGGCTGGTACGCAGCAGCTCCTCGATCTGGTCCGGAGTCCGGTCAAGCTCGACGGCGAGTTCCTCGGGAGTCGGCTCGCGGCCCAGCTTCTGGTGCATGTCGCGCTCGACGCGGCTCAGCTTGCTGAGCATCTCCAGGACGTGGACCGGCAGCCGGATGGTCCGGGCCGAGTCGGCGAAACCACGCTGGATGGCCTGCCTGATCCACCACATGGCGTAGGTGGAGAACTTGTAGCCCTTGGTGTAGTCGAACTTCTCGACGGCACGGATCAGGCCCAGGTTCCCTTCCTGCACCACATCGAGCAGGGACAGACCCCGGTCGCTGTACTTCTTGGCCACCGACACGACCAGGCGAAGGTTGGCTTCGAGCATGTGCGACTTGGCGCGCCGGCCGTCCTCGGCGACGAGCTCAAGATCACGGCGGTAGCTCTCGTCGAGCCCGCTCGCGGTCTCTAGCTTGTGCTCGGCAAACAGGCCGGCCTCGATCCGCTTGGCGAGGTCTACCTCCTGCTCGGCGGTCAGCAGGCTGGTACGCCCGATGGACTTCAGGTACGTGTGGACCGAGTCGCCCATGGCGGGGGTCTGGTCATCCAGATCCACCTCGGTCAGCCGGTCGGACTCGCTCAGCGCGGCCGCCTCGGCTTCCAGGTTCACCACATCGGCGTCGGTTACCGGGTCCAGGTCGGCCTCAGCGTCGTCGCCCGCTCCGGAAGCCGGGTCCGTCCCGCCGCTGGTCTTGGCCGCTCGCGGCCCAGTGGTCGACGTCGCGGCGGACGCCGGACGGGCCGCACGGACCTTCGGCGGCTTCGGGTCCTCGGTCAGCTCATTGGCTAGCCGTACCCCTGCCTCGCTCAGCTCACGCAGAATGGACCGTCCCTCGGCCGGCGTGAGACCTGCCTGGTCAAAGGCGGTCCTCAGCTCCGCAAGAGACAGGTGACCCTGGCTTCGCCCGCGCTGGATGAGGTCATCCACACGGGTCGTGCTTGCCTCGTCATCCGAGTCAGCGATGCGCTCGACGGTTGACGTCGCCATGGCAATCCGCGGCATGAGACACCTCCCTCCTCCTAGTAACAACGCACGCAGTACAAACGTCGTTCATTTGGGCTTCCACCAAGTACCCCTCGCCGCCCCGCGCATTCCTCAACGGAGAACATTGTCCGGGCACTATTAACTAACGTTCTCCGCCGCAGTTTGTTCCCGCCGCAGCAGCTCTAGCTTGAGCCGTGCGATGTCGTGCTTCCCGCTCGGGAGCATCGGAACGGCATCGACTATTACGACCCTGCTGGGAGCAGCGTAACGCGGCAGCCGCTGCCGCACATGCAGACGGAGCAATTCTAGCGTCGGCGGATCCGCCCGGTCAGCGGGCACCACGACCGCTATGACCCGTTCGCCCCATTCGGCATCAGGTTGCCCCACCACCGCCACATCCCGGACGCCCGGGCAAGTCTCGAGCACCGCCGCGACCTCGCCCGGGACCACCTTGTGGCCGCCGGTGTTGATCACGTCATCGGCCCGGCCGCGGACGGTCAGCCGCCCGGACGCGTCGACCTGGCCCAGATCGCCGGTGCGGAACCAGGGGAGGACGCCGTCCGGGGGGAGGGGGACGCCTCGGTAGCCGGAGAACAGGACGGGGCCGCCGATCCAGATGCGGCCCGGGAGGCCGTCGTCATCGTCGCGGATCGAGACCCGCACGCCGTCCAGTGGCCATCCGTCGTACACGCAGCCGCCGCAGGTCTCGGTCATGCCATAGGTAGTCACTACCGGGACGCCCGCGGCCCGCGCCTCATCGAGCAGGCTCTGCGGCGCGGCGGCCCCGCCCAGCAGGACCGAGGCAAACCCGGCGAGCGGTGTCGATATATCGCTTTGCCGGCTTTGATCAGCCAGCAGCCGCCGGAGCTGGACCGGAACCAGCGAGATGTGCGCGCAGCCGGAACTGGCCACCGTCTCGGCGTCGGCACTGGTGGCCAGCACCGTTTCTGTGCCGCTGACCAGCGAGCGGACGAGCACCTGGACCCCGGCGATGTGCGTGGCCGGCAGGCAGCACAGCCAGCGCTGGCCTGGCCGGGCATCCACCCTGGCCAGCGAGGCCCGCGCCGAGTGCAGCAGCGCGGCCGCGCTCAGCTCGACCCCCTTGGGCGTGCCGGTGGACCCGGAGGTGCCGATGATGACGGCCGTACTCTCGGCGACTCCCATTTTCCGGCCCGAACGAGCCGTGGTGACGCCGTCGGCATCCTCGACCGTGTCCGGGGCGAACGCGGCGATCAGCTCAGCCAGCCGGGCCTGGGGCAGGCCCCCGTCCAGCGGCAAGATCGCGGGCCCGCTGCCGTCGAGCGCGGCGGCGAGCAGTTCGACGAGGCGGGGGCTGGCGCGCTCGACCAGGACCGCGTGCAAGGAACGCATTGTCACGATCGTTAAGGTTAGAACCCTGACTCAGGGAGGTTACGAGTGATCGAATGGCAGCGGTCTGGCCCGGAACCAGGAAAGGACTATTCCGACATCCTTTACGAGACCGCCGAAGGCATCGCGAAGATCACCATAAACCGGCCTGAAGTGCGAAACGCGTTCCGGCCCACGACCTTGTTCGAACTTTCGAACGCGTTCAACGCCGCGCGTGATGACCCCGGCATCGGTGTGATCATTCTCACCGGCGCGGGAGACAAGGCGTTCTGCTCGGGCGGCGACCAGAAGATCCGTGGCGACGACGGCTACGTCGACGACCACGGCGTGGGGCGGCTCAATGTGCTCGACCTTCAGGTGCAGATCAGGCGCACGCCCAAGCCGGTGATCGCGATGGTGGCCGGCTACGCCATCGGCGGCG
>Ga0302178_10001366_pt1 | contig 20580 bp, 22 predicted proteins | sample I_Palsa_E1_3_FD_198790 | JGI IMG/M metagenome (GOLD analysis project Ga0302178, IMG submission 198790) | Peat permafrost microbial communities from Stordalen Mire near Abisko, Sweden - I_Palsa_E1_3 | ecosystem: Environmental > Terrestrial > Soil > Palsa > Peat permafrost | place: Sweden... | reverse complement strand
ATGCAGATGCCGCCCACGTTCGGGCAGCCGCCCACGCCGTTGATCCAGCCTCGCTTGGGCACGTTGCACTTGACCACGGGGCCCCAGCAGCCCAGCTTGACCAGGCACGTGGGCGAGCCGTACTCGGTGGCGAACTCGCCTTCCTCGTAGTACCCGGCCCGGTCGCAGCCCTGGTGCACGGTCGCGTCGAACAGCCACTTGGGCCGCAGCGCCTCGTCCAGCGGGATCATCGGCGCCTGCCCCGCCACCTGGTAGAGCAGGTACAGGATCGTCTCGGACAAGTTGTCCGGCTGGATCGGGCAGCCCGGCACGCAGACGATCGGCAGGCCGGCCTTGGACTTGTAGTCCCAGCCGAGGTAGTCCGGCACGCCCATGGCGCCGGTCGGGTTGCCCGCCATGGCGTGGATGCCGCCGTAGGTGGCGCACGTGCCCACGGCCAGGATGGCGATAGCCTTTGGGGCGAGCCGGTCGAGCCACTCGTTGGTGGTCATTGGCTGCCCGGTCGCCGGGTTGTTGCCGAAGCCGCACCAGTAACCCTCGGACTTGATCGCCTCGTTCGGGATGGATCCCTCGACGACCAGGACGAACGGGTCGAGCTCACCCCGGTCGGCCTTGTGCCACCACTCGATGAAGTTGTCGGCGCCCTGCTCGGGCCCGCATTCGAAGTCGATCAGCGGCCAGTGCACGGCCACCTTGGGCAGTCCCGGCAGGGCCCCGAGCACGATCTCCTCGATGCTCGGCTGGGTCGCGGCGGTCAGCGCCACCGAGTCCCCGTCACAACCGAGGCCCCCGTTCATCCACAGAATATGTACGACCGGCTCTTCCGCGGCCTGGGTCATTGCGGCCACCCTTCGGTAGAAGGCCCGCGTCGGCGGGCGCCCCGGTTAAGGTCACGCGCGAGCGGATCGCTGCGGCGCGAGCGCGGGCCAGGTCGGCCGATTTGCTGAATAAGCCTGGATCGCGCTGGTATACGGTGCGGCCCGGAGGCGCCGGCATGACCGCGCGGCGAGATCCGGGTCGTGCGGTATCGCTGAGTCAGGGGAGCCGATGCTCGCCGTGGCCCAGTAGCTCGCCGGCGAGATGCGCCGGCCCGCTGACCGCTCATCACATGCTCACAAAAAGCCGGCTCACGGCAACGGCGCCATCACCGGTCTCGCAAGCCTATTCCTGCCGTGCGCAGATCTCAAGACAGAACAGTCGCCCTAATGGACACATATGTCTGTCTGGTGTGACTCGTCTACAGGGAGATATTCCACGTACCCTCATTGTCATACCCCGGCGACAGCGGCGCCCGGGGCGATTCGGCGCGATTGGCGACCCGGAGGGCGGCGATGGACGGGCGAGACGACTTGATCAGCGACAAGGTTGAGGTAGTGCCGGTCGTGGTCCTGTCGCAGACATTCCCCGCGCGCCCGTCATCCATCCCTGACATCCGCGACTTCGTTCGCCGCTGCCTGTCCCAGTCACCGCTGTCCGAGGACGACAACCGGGAGGTGGGCGAGACCGTCGCCCAGGCCCTGCTCGAGGCGGCCGGCGAGACCGGCGCGATCAACGTCTCCTTCCGGATCTTCCCCGACCACGTCGAGGTCGACGTGCTGCGCTCCGGTGCCCAGATCGGGACGCCCGCGGGCCTGGACGCCCTGGCCTCGCTGCTCAAGTCCCAGGAGCCCGCCAGGTTCGGCGCGGACCCGCCAGGCGCCAGCCGGAACGACGACGAGACGGCCTTCGCCGACTGGATGGCCGCCGCGCTGCGCCGCGAGGGCATGACCATGGAGGTCGCCGCGCGCCAGCTCGGGGTTTCGGTCAAGACGGTCAGCCGCTGGGTCGGCGGCACCACCGAGCCGCGGCTGCGTGACCTGCGCCGGATCCGCGAGCTGTTCGGCGACTTCCCGCTGCCCTGACCCCGGTCCCTGGCGTACGGTTGGCCCGTGGCTGCTATTACGGGTAACTTCCGGCTCGGGCCGGACAACGGACGCGTGGTACTCAAGACCGGCCGGGCCGGCCTCGCCTCCCGGGCCGGCCATGATCTGACCATCGAGGTCACCCGCTGGTCGGCGGAGGTGCAGGTGCCGGACGAGGAAGCGGGCGGCGTCACCGCGGCGACCGTGCAGGCCGACCTGGACCTCGGCTCGCTGGAGGTCCGCTCGGGCACCGGCGGCGCCAAGCCGCTGAGCGACCGGGACCGCGCGGACATCAAGAAGCAGATAAGCGGGATCCTTGGCACCGGCACGGCCAGCTTCGCCTCCTCGAAGATCGTCCGCGTCGGCTCCAGCGGCGGCGCCATCGAGGGCACGCTCACCTTCAACGGGCAGAGCGAACCGGTCCGGCTGCAAGTGTCCGAGTCCGAGCCCGGCCGGTACCGCGGCTCAGCGACGGTGATCCAGACGGCGCTCGGGATCAAGCCGTACGTCGGCTTTTTCGGCGCGCTCAAGCTCAAGGACGAGGTCGGGGTGGAGTTCGAGGTGAATCTCCCGGCCGCGGACTCCGCGTGAAGTCCCTGATCATCGCCAGAACCGGCCGCCCCGCCACAAACTGGTTATTTTCGCCGTACGCACCGTAGCGACCGCTCGCCCAGGGTAACTTTGCGTCCCGGTAATGTTGCGCAGAGTAAAGGAGTGGACGCACGATGAAGGTAACCGGACCACGAGTCCGCAGCAGGGTGGCTGGCGTAGCCGTCGCCCTGGCCCTGGCCGGGGGTGGCACGGCCGCGCTGACCGCCGGGTCCGCCACCCATTCCGCGGCGGAGCCGACCGCGCGGCATAACGCGGTGCTGGCGGTCGAGGCCCACACCTCCTTGCTGCGGTACCTGAGCAAGGACAAGGGGTGGAACATCCCCGTTCCTGGCGGCGGCCCGCACGGCGTGACGCCCTCTACGGTCAACGCCAGCGCAGGCCTCCATGGCGGGACAGCCGAAAGCTTCAACTGGTCCGGCTACGCGGACACCACCACCACGGTGGGCGCCTTCACCGCCGTCTCCGGCAGCTGGGTGCAGCCCGCTGCGACCTGCACGTCCGAACAGCGGCTGACCGCGTTCTGGGTCGGTCTGGACGGCTACTCCAACACGACCGTCGAGCAGGACGGTACCCTCGCCTACTGCTTCGAGGGCGAGCCGTACTACTTCAGCTGGTGGGAGATGTACCCCGGGGGCTCGGTCACGGTCGGATCCCAGGTCCGGCCGGGTGACATGATCAGCGCATCGGTGAAGCGGTCCGGCACCTCGTACACCCTGGCGGTCAGCGACCCCCAGCACCCGCAGAACAGCTTCTCCACCGTGCAGACCTGCGCCGCCTCCACCTGCGAGGACCAGAGCGCGGAATGGATCGCCGAGCGGCCGGCCTTCTCGATCGGCATTACGCCGCTGGCCACCTTCGCCAACTGGACGCTGACCAACGGCTCGCAGACGGTGAACGGGGTCAAGGGAAGCATCTCCTCCGGGCCGAACTCCACCGGCATCGAGATCATCGATGCCACCGAGACCTATCCGCTGGACAGCGTCTCGGGGCTCACCGGCGGCACCAGCTTCACCGCGCACTGGCTGAACAGCTACTGATCGCACCGCCCCGCCCGGCCGGGCGTCCCGGGAACGTTACGGGCGCCCGGCCAGGGCCGCGGATGTGTGGCAGGCTGGCCGGGTGACTGAAGCCATGATCGAGGTCGGTCCGCTGCAGGCCGGCGACCGGTCCGCCTGGGAAGGGCTGGCCCGGGGTTACAAGGCGTTCTACCGGGACTGGATCCCGGACGAGGCGTACGAGGCGACCTGGCGACGGCTCCGGCCCGGCACCGAACCGCGCGGCGCTGAACTTTACGGGCTTGGCGCCCGCCTCGACGGGCGGCTGATCGGCATCGCGCACTACTTCTTCCACCCCGCGTTCTGGAGCGGCGACGCATGCTACCTGCAGGACCTGTTCGTCGACGAGGACGTGCGCGGTCGCGGCGCGGCGCGGGCGCTGATCGAGGGCGTGGCTGCGGCGGCCCGCGAGCACGGCGCCACCCGGTACTACTGGCACACCCAGGAAGACAACGCCCGGGCCCGCGCGCTGTACGACAAGGTGGCCCAGTTCACCGGGTTCATCCGTTATCAGTACCCGCTGTTACGCACCCGCCGGGCCACTTCCGTACCGCTCGGCCATGGCCCGGACCCCGGCGATGAACATCTCCACGCCCAGCCGGTAGTGGAAATCGGGGTCGCAGTCGGCCATCTGCGCGGCGCACTGGACCAGGCGCGGGTACCGGGCGGTGGGCAGCATGGCCAGGTAGATCTCGTTGCGCCGGTGAAACTCGGCGCGCTCCTCCTCGGACAGCTCCGGGTGGTAGCCAGCCTCGCTCATGACCAGCGTGATCCCGGTCCACAGCGTGCTCCTGGCGATCTCGGCGGCGTGCTGAGCATCGAACCCGGCGCTGACCAAGATCTCCAGGGCGCCCTCGGTGGCGCGCAGCGCCGCCTCGTTCCGCTTCTCGTGCTCGAGCACCAGCGCGGGGGCCGACGGATGGGCGCGTAGCGCCCTGAGCAGGGACTCCAGGCCTCCCCGAAGCTGAGCCCACCACGGGACCGACGGGTCGACGGTCACCTCGATCTCGCTCCAGATCCGTTCCGCCACGCCCTCCAGCAGGTCTTCCTTGCTGCGGAAATGCCAGTACAGCGCCATCGGGGTGACGCCCAGGTCCTGGGCCAGCTTGCGGATGGTCAGCGCGTCCAGCCCTTGGGTGTCGGCGAGCTTGAGCGCGCGGTCGACCACGGCGCGCTTGCTGAGCCGCGTCCGTTCGCCGTCCGGCTCCTCGGACCCCGGGTTCTCGTTAATCACTTGACAACTGTACATCGTACGGTAGACGCTTGACAACGTACATGTACGACGTATAAGAACGTAATACAGGTACGACGTATATGAGTCCCAGGGGAAAGGACGTCGCTGTGTCAGCGAGCACCACCTCAGCGAGCACCACCTCAGCGGATCCCGCAGCAACGGATCCCAGGCGCTGGTGGGCGCTGGCGGCCATGAGCCTGGCCGCCTTCATGACCTATCTCGACAACAACATCGTCAACGTGGCGATCCCGACCATCCAGCGCAGCCTGCACCTGTCGGTGGCGGGGCTGGAGTGGGTGGTCAGCAGCTACCTGCTCACGCTGGCCGGGCTGCTGCTGGTCGGGGGCCGGCTGGCCGACGTGTACGGACGGCGCCGGCTGTTCCTGGCCGGCCTGGCCGTCTTCACGCTCTCCTCGCTGGCCGCCGGCCTGGCGGGCACCGGCGGCACCCTCGTCGCCAGCCGGGCCGTCCAGGGCATCGGCGCCGCGCTGCTGATGCCGGCCACGCTGGCCATCATCATGGCCACGTTCAATGACATCAAGGAACGCACCATGGCCATCGGCATCTGGGCCTCGGCCGGCGCGCTGGCCCTGGCCACCGGCCCGGTGCTCGGCGGCCTGATCAGCCAGCACGTCCGCTGGGGCTGGATCTTCCTGATCAACGTCCCGGTCGGTGTGATCACCTTCGCCATCGCCGCGCGGAACGTCCGCGAATCCCGGGAGCCCTCCTCGGTCCGGCGGCTGGACCTGCCCGGCCTGGTCACCTCCGCGGTCACCCTGTTCGCCCTGACCTACGCACTAATCGAGGGGAACGTCCGGGGCTGGACCTCGCCCCTAATCCTCGGCGCGTTCGCGCTGGCCGCCGTGGCCGTCACCGCCTTCCTAGCCATCGAGGCCCGCACCGCGAACCCCATGGTGGACCTGACCATGTTCCGGAGCCGGGAGTTCAGCGGCGGCACCGGCACGATGATGATCTGGGCCTTCGGCATCCTCGGCATCTACTTCTTCACCTCGCTCTACCTGCAGCAGACGCTCGGGTTCTCGCCGCTCAAGGCGGGCCTGGCCTTCGTGCCGATGGCGCTGTGCGTGGCGGTGTTCGCGGTGATCGCGCCACAGGTAGGGGCCCGGGCCGGGGCGCATCGCACGGTGGCGTTCGGGATGTTGCTCATGGTGATCGGCCTGATCCTGTTCGCCCGCCTGGGCTTGCAGGCCACCTACACCAGCCTGCTGCCGGGGTTCATGCTGTTCGGCGCGGGGGCCGGGCTGATGAACGTGCCGCTCACCAACTCCATCATGGCCGCCACCCCGGCGGCCCGGGCCGGCATCGCCTCCGCGCTGCTCAACGCCTCGCGCGAGGTGGCCGGGCTGCTCGGCATCACGGTGATCGGCGCCGTACTGAGCACCCGGCGGGCCGCCGCACTCCGATCCGGCGCCGACCCCGTGCACGCGTTCCTGGACGGGTACCACACCGGCCTGTTCGTCACGATCGCCCTGCTGGCGGCCGGAGTGGTGGTCAGCTACCTGACCCTGCGCCCGCGGCCGGGCGCGGCCCGGCAGACCAGCGAGATCACCACGGTGACCGAGCTCGAGGCGATCGGTGAGTCCCTAGGAATGCCGTAGCGGGATCCGGGGTTGCGGGGGTCATGACAACCGTAGGCATCATCGGCAGTGGCATGATCGGCGGCACCGTGGCCCGGCTTGCCGTGGCGGCCGGGTATCACGTCGTCGTGAGCAACTCCCGCGGTCCGGAGACCCTGGCCGAGCTGGCCGCCGAACTCGGTCCGCTCGCGACCCCCGGCACCGCCGGGCAGGCCGCCGAGGCGGGCGACCTGGTGCTGGTCAGCGTCCCGGTCAAGGCGTTCGGCGACCTCCCGGTCAAGCCGCTGGCCGGCAAGCCGGTCCTGGACACCGGCAACTACTACCCGCAGCGCGACGGGTACATCGCGGAGCTGGACACCGGCGCGCTGACCAGCAGCGGCCTGCTGCAGCGCGACCGGCCCGACGCGCAGGTGGTCAAGGTGTTCAACAACATCTTCTTCAAGCACCTGGCGTCGCTGGCCCGCCCGCACGGAGCGCAGGACCGCAGCGCCCTGCCCATCGCGGGCGACAGCGCGGCGGCCAAGGCGGCGGCGACCGCGTTCCTGGACGCGATCGGCTACGACGCCGTCGACGCCGGCTCGCTGGCCGACAGCTGGCACCAGGAACCGGGTACCCCCGTCTACGGCACCCCCTACGGCCCGTTCACCGACGAGGCGGGTACCGTCGCCCCCGCCGTCCGGATCCACGCCGACCTGGTCGGCGCCCACCGATGACCACGCCTTACGCGCCGGGAGTGACGAGGCCGGATTCGTAGGCGGTCACGACGGCCTGGGCGCGGTCCCGGAGGCCGAGTTTGGCCAGGATGCGCTTGACATGGGTCTTGGTCGTCTCCCCGGCGATCGAGAGGGTATCGCTGATCTCGGCGTTCGACATGCCGTGGCCGATCAGCTTAAGGACTTCAGTTTCCCGGCTGGTCAGGACGTCGAGCGCGGCCGGGGAGGGAGTGCGGGCGGGTGGCGTGCGGGTGAAGTCGGCGATCAGCCGTCGGGTCACCGATGGGGCGAGCAGCGCGTCGCCGGCGGCCACGACTTGTACAGCGCGGATCAGTTCGGCGGTGGTGGCGTCCTTGAGCAGGAAACCGCTGGCTCCGGCCCGGAGTGCCTCATACACGTATTCGTCGAGGTCGAAGGTGGTCAGCATCAGCACCCGGGGTTTGTCCGCCCCGCGCGTGGCGGTGAGGATCTGGCGGGCTGCTTCCAGCCCGTCCATGACCGGCATCCGAACGTCCATCAGCACCACATCGGGGTGCAGCCGCCGGGCCTGGCGTACCGCGTCGGCGCCGTCGATGGCCTGCCCGGCGACCTTAATCCCTGGTTCGGCCGCGAGCATGGCGGCGAAGCCCTCCCGGACCATGGCCTGGTCGTCGGCGATCAGGCAGCGGATGACCCTGCCGTCTGGGCAGGGGCCGTCTGTGGAGGGGCCGTCCGGAGACGGCCCGTTGGAGGTCATGACGGCGAGCCGCTGAGCGGGAGCACCGCGGATACCGCGAACCCGCCGCCGGGCGCCGGCCCGGCCGATAGCGAGCCGCCCAGCAGTTCGGCCCGTTCTCGCATCCCGGCCAGCCCGTGGCCTGGCCCGTGCCCGTTCGCGCGCGGCCCGGCGGGAACCCCGGGGCCGTTGGTCACCTGGAGCGTCACCGTGCCCGCCTCGTGGCGTACCGATACCGTAACCGGGGCTCCGGCCGCGTGCCGGCCGGCGTTGGACAGGGCTTCCTGGATAATCCGGTAGGCACACACGCCAGTGCCCCGCGGTACCCGGTCCAGGGTCGGCGGCGCGATCAGTTCCACGGCCATCCCGGCCTGCCGGGCCGAGTCGATCAGCCCGGGCAGATCCGCTAGCCCTGGCTGCGGGGCGCGTCCGGTGGGCTGGTCGCTGCGCAGCACGCCGAGCAGTCGCCGCATGTCCGCCAGGGCCTCGCGTGCTGACCCGCTCAGCGCGCCGAACTCGGCGCGCACCGGATCCGGCAGTACCCCCAGCCGGTGCGGGGCGCTTTCTGCCCGGATGGCCATCAGTGACATGTGGTGGGCCACCACGTCGTGCAGTTCCCGCGCGATCCGGGTGCGCTCCTCCAGCGCGATCCGCCGGGCCCGCTCCAGTTCGGTCTGCTCGGCCTGCTCAGCCAGGTCACGCTGGATCTGGTGCCCGGCACCCGCCCTGTCCACCGCGACCGCCATGGCACCGGACGCCACACTGCCGAGCACCGCGATGACCGCGCCCGGACCGCGCCATTCAATCCAGAACCACCACGGGACCAGGGTCAGCGCCCACAGCCAGCCCAGCATCGCCCGCTCGCGCCGCATCCCGGCTGCGCACAGCAGCACCAGCAGCACCAGGATCTGCGCCGGACCCCACGGCAGGCCGCCCCGCCAGTCCAGGCCGAGCAGCGGGACCAGCAGCAGTCCGAGCCACCCGATCCGCCAGCCCAGCAGCGGATACCGGACCGCCAGCGCCAGCGGCACCACAACCACCCCCGCGGCCAGCAGCGCCCACAGGTTCATCGGCCCGCCCAGTATTCCCAGCAGCGGGTGGGCACCGAGGCAGTGCACGACCATCCGCCCCGCCAGTTCGCGCGGCTTGGCGCCAGGGCACGGCCCCGCCCAGGCGGGGCCGCTGGCCAGGCTGGCCAGGCTGGCCGCGCATAGCAGCAGCGTCGCCCCGCCGAGTACCGCGTAGGCGATCCGGCGCTGCCCCGCCGAGCGCCAGGCCCCGCGGGGGCACGGATCGGCGCCGAGCAGCACCCCGGCCAGCCCGCGCCACGCCATCCGCATAACCGGCTGGACGCCCCGCACCGGCGAGGCGGTGCCGGATATCCCTTGCACATCGCCAGATTAGGCCGCTGGCGCGCCCGAGTCGTCCCCCTGCAGGGGGTCGCCGCCAGGTGGTAGGCCACCAGGCGGCCGAGCGCTGCTACCCCTGCGGGGTGAGTGGTGGTTTGCCCCGCCCGGGGGATGACGCGGCCCCAACCTGTCCGGCAGCGTGACAGCATGCCTCACGACGAGAATCATTCCCGCGTCCGGCGGCGGGCGGCCCTGCAGGCCGTCACGGTCGGCCTCGCCCTGCTGACGGGGGCATGCGGCGGCAGCCCGTCATCCGCCCGTTCCGCCGGTTCCCCGAACGCGGAAGGTTCGGCGCAATCCCAGCAGCTCGCCTTCGCCCGGTGCATGCGCTCGCACGGGGTCACGGACTACCCGGACGCGGGCCCGATCCAGGCCAGCCCGGGCAGCGACCTGGACCCCAGCAACCCCACCTACCGGGCCGCCCGGCAGTCCTGCCAGTCGCTGCAGCCCACGGAGAACCTGAACCCGGCCCAGGCGGCGCAGGGTAACGCCGACGCCCTCAAGTTCTCCGCGTGCATGCGCAACCACGGGATCACGAAATACCCCGACCCTCAAGTCGGCACCGGCGGCAATGACACCATCAACCTCAGCGGGATCGACTTGAACAGCCCGCAATTCCAGGCCGCGCAGCAGGCCTGCCGGCGCTTCGTGCCCCCCAACGGCAAGGGGGCATAAGTCATGAGCAGGACGGTTTCGCGCCGCCGGGGCGGCTGGGCGGCCACGGGCCTGGTGCTGATACTGGCGACCGGTGCGGCGGCCGCCTGGGGGGCGGGGGTGTTTTCCGCGGCCGCCTCGTCCGGGGCCGGAGGGCAGGGCGCGGCTCCGCCGGCGGTGGCGGCGGTGACCAGGCAGGATATCGCGGCGGCAACGCCGGTGAACGCGACGTTGGGGTATGCCGGGTCCTACCCGGTGCGGGGGCAGGGCGGCGGGACGCTGACCTGGATGCCGTCGGCCGGGCAGGTGATCAGCCAGGGGCAGCCGCTGTACAAGACCGGTAACGGCTCCCCAGTGGTGCTGCTGTACGGGAGCGTCCCGGCGTGGCGGACGCTGGACGAGGGCGTGACTGGCGCGGACGTGACTCAGCTCAACCATGACCTGGTGACCCTGGGGGATGCGGACAGCGCGGACATTTCCGCGCTGGGCTGGGATTACTTCTCCTGGGCGACCAAGGCCGGGGCGCAGAAGCTGCAGTCGGCGCTAGGAATCTCCGCTCCGTCGGGGTCGCTGCCGCCGGGCCAGGTGGTATTCGAGCCGGAGGCGATCCGGGTCAGTCAGGTAACGGGAAGCCTGGGCGGGCCGGCGTCGGGGCCGGTGCTGACCGCGACCTCGGACCGGCACGTGGTGACGGTCCCGCTGGATGCCTCCCAGCAGTCGCAGGTGCAGGCGGGTGACACGGTGACCGTCACGCTGCCGGACGGGACGACGACGCCGGGCGTGGTATCGGCGGTGGGCGAGGTGGCGACCACGTCCGGGTCGGGGCCGGACGCGACCACCACGATCCCGGTGGAGGTGACGCTGACCGATCCGAAGGCAGCGGGCGCCCTGGACCAGGCGCCGGTTACGGTGAACATCACCACCGCCACCGCGCGCAGCGCGCTGGGGGTGCCGGTGGGGGCCCTGCTGGCCCAGTCCTCGGGCAGGTACGCGGTCGAGGTGGTCGGCGCGGGTAACACGCGGCACCTGGTGCCGGTGATGATCGGGATCTTCGACGACGCCGATGGGATGGTGCAGGTGTCCGGGGCGCTGACGCCCGGGCAGCTCGTCGTGGTGCCGGCCACATGAGCGCCGGGCCTGTGGTTGAGCTGGAGCGGGTGTCGAAGGTGTATCCAGGGTCGCCGCCGGTGCGGGCGCTGGATGAGGTGAGCCTGCTGGTGACCGCCGGGGAGCTGGCCGCGGTCACGGGCCCGTCGGGGTCGGGCAAGAGCACGCTGCTGCACCTGATGGGCACCCTGGACCAGCCCACCAGCGGAAGCGTACGCATCACCGGGGTCGACGCGGCGCGGATGCGGGACCGGGAGCTGTCGGCGCTACGCGCGTCCCGGATCGGGTTCGTGTTCCAGCAGTTCTTCCTCGCCGAGCACCAGACCGTGCTGGGCAACGTCGCCGACGGCCTGCTCTATGCCGGCGTGCCACGCGGCGACCGGCGGCGGCTGGCGGCGGACGCGCTGGCCAGGGTCGGGCTGGAGCACCGGGCCGGCGCCCGGCCGACCCAGCTGTCGGGCGGGCAGCGGCAGCGGGTCGCCATCGCCCGGGCCATCGTCGGCGCGCCGCCGGTGGTGCTGGCCGACGAGCCCACCGGCAACCTCGACTCGGCCACCGGAGCCTCGATCCTGGACCTGCTGGAAGAGCTCAACCAGTACGGAACGACGATCATCGTGATCACCCACGACCAGGCCATCGCCGCGCGGATGCGGCGGCGGATCGAGATGCTCGACGGGCGCATCGTCGCCAACACCAGGCCCGGAGGATCTTCATGACCCTGATATCCACGCCGCCGCCCGTCTCGTCCGCGACAGCCGAGCCACGCCTGCGCCCGGCGGACCTGGCCGGGCTGGCCAGCGTGGGGCTGCGGACCCGCAAGCTGCGCGCCGCGCTGTCCGCGCTCGGGATCGCGATCGGCGTGGCCGCGATCGTCGCCGTCCTCGGCCTGGCCCGCTCGTCCCAGGCCGGGCTGATCAGCGAGATCAACGCCCTGGGTACCAACCTGCTGACCGTCACCGATGGGCAGAACTTCGCCGGCCAGCCCGCCGAGCTTCCCTTCGCCGCGCCGGGGATGGTCGGCCAGCTCCCCGGCGTCACCGCCGTCCAGTACACCGGGGATGTCCCCAGCGCTAACGCCTACCGCAGCCCGTACATCCCCGCGATCAACACCAATGCGCTGACCGTGGCCGCCGCCAGCCTGGGCCTGCCCGCCGTGGCCGGCACCAATGTCGCCCAGGGCAGCTACCTCAACGCCGCCACCGCCCGCGAGCCGGTCGCGGTGCTCGGCGCCGCCGCCGCCCAGCGGCTGGGCTTTGACCGGGTCTGGCCCGGGATGCGGATCCAGGCCGGCGGCGTGTGGTTCTATGTGGTGGGCATCCTCCGCCCGGCCGTCCTCGCCCCGGAAATCGACTCCTCCGTCCTGGTCGGCTTCCCCGCCGCCGAGGAATACCTGCACTTCGACGGGCATCCCTCAGAAATCTACGTCCGTACCACTCCCAACGACCAGGCCGTCACCACTACCGTCGACAATCTGCTCGGCGCGCAGGCCAACCCGGAAAACCCCGCTCAGGTCAACGTCTCCCAGCCGTCGGACGCACTGACCGCGCAGGCCGACGCGGCCGGCGCGTTCGACACCCTGTTCCTCGGCCTGGGCGCGGTCGCGCTGCTGGTCGGTGCGGTCGGGGTGGCCAACATCATGATCATCTCCGTCCTGGAGCGCCGCCAGGAGATCGGGCTGCGCCGCGCGCTGGGCGCCACCCGCGGCCAGATCCGCACCCAGTTCCTGGCCGAGGCTGTCCTGCTCGCGCTGGCAGGCGCCGCCGCCGGGGTCCTCCTCGGCGTCATCTCGACCGTCGTCTACGCCCGCGCCCAGGGCTGGGCCGTCGTCATCCCCCCCGAGGCCTGGGCTGGCGGCCTGGCCGCTGCCCTGCTCATCGGCGCTGCTGCCGGGCTTTTCCCGGCCATCCGCGCCGCCCGCCTGTCCCCGGTACAGGCGCTCTGGACTGTGTGACTGTCTCGGTCCTCGCTCGTTGTTCGCGGCCGACATCGGTCACGTGCTGGCCTGACGGGGCCTGCGCCTAGGCTTGGTGGTCTATGAGCACGACAGGGGCGCCCGAGCCGGACGCCGTCATCCACACCGAGGACCTGACCAAGGTCTATCCGGGCACCGACTTCGCCGCGGTGGACAAGCTCAACCTCGACGTCCGCGCCGGGGAGATCTTCGGCCTCCTCGGACCGAACGGCGCGGGCAAGACCACCACGGCCGGCATCTTCACCACGCGCGTGGTCCCGACCTCCGGCCGCGCCTTCATCGCCGGCGTCGACGTCGCGGCCCATCCCGCGCTGGCCAAGCAGCTGAGCGGCATCGTCTCCCAGCAGAACACCCTGGACCGCCAGCTCACCGTCTGGGAGAACCTGTACTTCCACGGCCGGCTGTTCGGCATCGGAGCCAAGGCCTCCAAGCAGACCGCCACCGACCTGCTCGAGCAGTTCCAGCTGAGCAAGTGGGCCAAGGCCTCGGTTTACGCGCTGTCCGGCGGCATGGCCCAGCGGCTCATGGTGGCCCGGGCCATCTTCCACCGCCCGAGCGTGCTGTTCCTCGACGAGCCCACCGCCGGGCTGGACCCGCAGAGCCGGCTCGCGCTGTGGGACCTGCTTGGCGAGCTGCACGGCGAGGGCCAGACGATCCTGCTCACCACGCACTACATGGAGGAGGCCGACCAGCTCTGCCAGCGGGTCGCGATCATGGACCACGGCCGCATCCTGGCCCTGGACACGCCCGCCGCGCTCAAGCAGAGCATCGGCGCCGACACCATCGTCAGGGTCAGGAGCACCGGTGACCTGGGCCGCCTGGGCGACCTGCTGGCCAAGAACGTCGAGGGCGTGACCCGGACCAGAGTGGCCGACGACACGCTCGAACTGCACATGCAGGGCGCGGACCGGCTCGTGCCGCGGATCGTGCTGGCCGCCGAGCGAGAGGGCTTCGACCTGGTCGACGTATCGATCGCCGAGCCCACCCTGGAGACCGTGTTCATCAACCTGACCGGAAGGGAGCTCCGGGAAGAATGACCGCCACCCCGGTAACCGCCCCGGCCCCGACCCCGGGAGCCCGGCGGATCGGCGGCGGCCCCACCCGCTCGGTGGCCGCCGCCAGCTGGACCGCGCTGGGCGCCCTGCTGCTGCGCGACGTGGTGGTGCTGCGCAAGCACCTGTGGGAGTTCGTGCTGCGCACGCTCATCCAGCCGTTCCTGCTCTGCTTCGTGTTCCTCTACGTGTTCCCGAAGATCGGGCAGGGGATCGGCGGCTCCGGGCCGGCCGAGGAGTCGGCGTTCGCGACCATCCTGGTCCCGGGCGTGGTCGGCATCTCGATCATGTTCCAGGGCGTGCAGTCCATCGCGCTGGCCATGGCCCAGGAGTTCGGCTTCACCCGCGAGATCGAGGACCGGGTGCAGGCGCCCTGCCCGATCTGGCTGGTCGCGATGGAGAAGGTGCTGTCCGGCGCGGCCCAGGGCGTGCTGTCCGCGGCCATCGTGCTGCCCATCGCCTCGGTTGTGCATGCTCCCGGGGTCCAGGCCCACCTGACCCTGCACTGGTGGCTGATCGTGACCTTCGTCCCGCTGGCCTGCATCGCGATGGGCGGCCTGGGCCTGGTGCTCGGCACCAGCTTCGAGCCGCGGAACATCGGCCTGATGTTCGGCTTCATCATCTTGCCGATCACGTTCCTGGGCGGCACGTACTACCCGTGGAACAAGCTCGCCCCGGTCCAGGTGGGCGGCTGGCACTGGCTGCAGACGGTGGTCCTGATCAACCCGCTCATCTACGTGAACGAGGGCATGCGCGCCGTGTTCACTAATGCGCCGCACCTGCACCTGTACGTCATCTACCCGGTCGTGGTCGGGTTCTCCGCCGCGTTCCTGGCCATCGGGCTGCGCAACTTCCGCCGCCGCGTGCTCTCTTAGCCGTCCACTGGCCTAGCGGTCAGGCCTTGGCGGTCGTCTCGAGCTGGGCCCGGACCTCGGCCATGTCCAGCTCCTCGGCCTTGGTGATCAGCTGCTCGAGCGCGGACTCCGGCAGCGCGCCGGGCTGCGAGTACAGCACGATGCCGTCGCGGACGATCATCAGCGTCGGGATGGACGAGATCTTGAACGCCGCCGCCACCTCGGGCTGCGCCTCGGTGTCGACCTTGCCGAACACCGCGTCCGGGTGCTGCTCGGACGCCTTCTCGAAGATCGGCCCGAACATCCGGCACGGCCCGCACCAGGCCGCCCAGAAGTCGACGAGCACCAGGCCGTCGCCGCTCACCGTCGAGTTGAAGTTTTCGGTCGTAAGCTCGACCGTCGCCATCGTCGCCTCCTTGCGTCGTGAATACCCGTAGGGGTATGTACAACGCCAGGCCGGAGAAAATTCCGCCCGCCTCAGGTGATGAAACCCCGGGTTTCACCAGGTTCTAGCGTGCTGAAACCCCATTTTCATTCCGAACGGCCGGGGGTGCGTCAGGCCAGCGACAGGAACAGCTTCTCCAGCCGGGCGCGCTCGGCCGCGGCCTGCTCACTGGCCGCCTGATCCCTGGCCGCCTGCTCGTCGAGCATGCACTGGCACAGCCCGCTGGCGATGACCTTGAAGCCGGCCCGGTCCAGGGCCCGGCCCGCCGCGGCCAGCTGGGTCAGCACGTCCGCGCAGTCCTGGCCTTCCTCGATCATCCGGATCACGCCGCCGATCTGGCCCTGCGCGCGCCGCAGCCGCCGGATCACGTCCCCGAGTTCCTCGCTGTCCACGTTCACGCCCGACAGGGTACCCCACGGGGTATCGCTAGACGCCGCCCGTCCCGTCTTCGGGAGCGGGCTCGCGGCGGCCGCGATGCCCGCGCATGCCGTCGTCCCGCAGGCCCCGGTCGTGCCTCAGCGTCCCAATACCGTGGAGGATCCGGCTTACGCGGAGGATCCGGGCAGCTCTAGCTGCCAAAATGCTCCGCATAAGCCATATCCTCCGCATAAATTTCCATCGCTTCGAATATACTGGTGAATTGCGGGACGGATGAGGTGCCTGCGCCCGGGGTGAGCCGCCCGGGCTGGCCAGCGGGCCTGACACACGCTGGCCCGGGTCCGCGCTCCCGGACGGCGCACCCAGACCCTGCCCCCAGCACGACAGGCCGGCGGGCACGACAGCGGCACGGGCCCCAGCGGGCACAGGGTAACCACGACCTCGACGGTCAGCCGCCGGGCACAGTTGGCGCGGTCCTCTTTTCGGGAGCGGGCTCGCGGCGGCCACGCCGGGCGCGCAGGACCTGGACGCAGCCGTTGCCGGCGGCCAGCAGCACGAGGCCGCCGGTCGCGGCTATCCCCACGTGCCCGGTCGCGATCCCCGCCGTGAGCAGCACCGCCGCGCCGGCGATCACCCCGGCCACGATGAGCCTGCGCTTCCACGGCTTGGCGTAGACCAGGTACTGCCCGACGGCCTGCCGCGCCACTATCAACCCGCCGACATGCATCACGGTTCCTTTCGGGCTTGCAACCCGCCGACATACATCACGGTTCCTTTCGGGCTTGGTCGAGCTGGCGCCGGATGGGCCCGGGCGACTCCGGGCGCAGCCGCTCAGCCAGCGCGGTCAGGGTGCCGATGATCTCGCCCGCATCAGCCGGGTCGCCCAGGGCCGCGGCGAGGGCCGCGTCGACCGAGGCCGAGCCTTTCGCCACCACGGTCCGGGGGTGCTGCGCCGTGACCCGGACCAGCGTGCGCCGGCCATCGGCGGGATCGGCCGACGTCTGTACGATGCCCAGGTCGCGCAGCCTAGCCACCGATTCGGACACGTAGCTCTGCGGCAGGCCGGTCCGTCCCGTGATGTCGGTAATGGAGCTGTCCGGGTGGGCGAACACGTCCCGCAGCACCAGGCTCGGCCCGGTCGGCATGGTCTGCGCCTGCGCGCCGCGCAGCACCTCCTCGCCGATCCTGGCCAGCTGGCGGCCGAGCATGATCAGGTCGAGCGCATTCATATCGGCAACGATACATCTCTACAGCTGGATCTGGAACGATAAGAACTTCCCGGCGGGGACGAGTTACCGTGAGGGCAACGAATCACCAGGAGGCACCGATGAGCCTGCACGGCTTGGCGTCGGTCACCATCGGCGTGCCGAACGTCGCGGAGACCGCCGCCTACTACGCCGACTTCGGCCTCGCGCCGCAGGCCGGCGGGTGGTTCAGCACCCGCGACGCGGGCCGCCAGCTGCGGCTCGTGCCCGCGCCCACCCGGCGGCTGATCGAGATGCGGGTCGGCGTGGACGACGCCGACGACCTGGCCCGCGCCGCGGCGAACCTGACCCGGCTCGGCCTGGTGCCGGACCTGACGGAGGGCCGCCTGGAGGCGACCGAGCCGGTCACCGGCGTGCACGTCGGCCTGGACGTCGCCCCGCGTACCCGGCAGGACCCGGTGCCGGCCACCGCCTATAACGGCCCGGGCCGGTTCGAGCGGCAGGGCAGCCGGGCGCCCGGTTTCATCCGCCCCGACCGGGTGCGCCCCCGCAAGCTCGGGCACGCCGTGCTGGGCAGCACCGACCCTGCGGCCACCACGTCGTTCTTCACCGAAGGCCTCGGCTTCAAGGTCAGCGACCGGATCAAGGACGTGGGCGCGTTCATGCGCTGCTCGACCGACCACCACAACGTGCTGGTGCTGGCCGCGCCGGTCAGCTTCCTGCACCACACGTCCTGGCAGGTCGACGACGTCGACGACGTGGGCCGCGGGGCCTGCGCCATGCTCGAGGGCCGGCCCGAGCGGCACATCTGGGGCCTGGGCCGCCACTACGCGGGATCGAATTTCTTCTGGTACCTGAAGGACCCGGCGGGCAACTTCTCCGAGTACTACTCCGATATGGACTGCATCGTCGACGACCAGCTGTGGACGCCGGAAGACCTCGAGGGCGCGCGCGGCCTGTTCGCCTGGGGGCCCCCGCCGCCGCCCTCGTTCCTGCACCCGGACGACCTGGCCGCGCTGATGACCGGAGCCCACTCCGCTCGCTGAGCCGGGTGGCCTACCATCAGCTGGGTGAATGGTGCTCAGGCGCTGATCGCCAGCCTGACCGGGGCGGGCGTCGACGTGTGCTTCATGAACCCGGGTACGTCGGAGATGCACTTCGTCGCCGCCCTGGATTCGGTGCCGCAGATGCGCGGCGTGCTGGCCCTGTTCGAGGGCGTCGCGACCGGCGCCGCCGACGGCTACGCCCGCATCACCGGCCAGCCCGCCGCGGTCCTCCTCCACCTGGGCCCCGGCCTGGCCAACGGCCTGGCCAACCTGCACAACGCCCGCCGCGCGCACACCCCGGTCCTGGTCATCGTCGGCGCCCACGCCACCGGCCACGCCCGCTACGACGCCCCCCTCCAGTCCGACATCGAGGCCCTGGCCCGCACCGTCTCCGGCTGGGTGCACACCAGCGGCACCACCCGCGACCTGCCCCACGACGCCATGCGCGCCCTAGCCGCCGCCCGCCGCGGCCAGATCGCCACCCTGATCCTCCCCGCCGACGTCTCCTGGACCGACGGCGCAACCCCCGCCCTACCCCGCCCGAACACCCCGACCCAGCATCGGCGGTCGACTATGGTCGACGACGGTCAGGTAGCGGTGGTCGCCGACCTGCTGTCTCCCCGGGCGTTGCTCTTTCTCGGCGGGAGAGCCCTGTCCGAGCGCGGTCTGCGGGCGGCCAGCCGGATCAGCGTCGCGACCGGAGCGCGGCTGCTCGCCGAGACGTTCCCGGCCCGGATGGAGCGCGGCGCCGGCCTGCCGGCCGTTGACCGGCTGGCCTACCTGGCCGAACAAGCCGAAGCCCAGCTGGCCGGCGTCGAGCAGCTCATCCTGGCCGGCGCGCGCTCGCCGGTCTCGTTCTTCGCCTACCCCGGCCAGCGCAGTGACCTGGTCCCGGACGCGTGCTCGGTGGCCGTTCTGGCTGATAAGGAACAAGATGTGGAGACGGCGCTGGACCTGCTCGCCGACCTCGTCGCGGGCGGGACCAAGCCGCTCCTGGCGGCCCCCGCGGTCCGCCCGGCCGAGCCGGGCCCGCTCACCGCGATCAACCTGGCCAATACGATCGCCGCCTCGCTGCCGGAGGGCGCCATCATCTCCGACGAGGCCAACACCTCGGGCTTCGCGCTGCCTGCGGCGCTGACCGGCGCGGCCCGGCACAGCCTGCTGACCCTGACCGGGGGGTCGATCGGCCAGGGCCTGCCCGTCGCCACCGGCGCGGCGGTCGCCGCCCCGGACCGGCCGGTGCTGTCCCTGGAGGCCGACGGCAGCGCGCTGTACACCATCCAGGCCCTGTGGACCCAGGCCCGCGAGCAGCTCAACGTGACGACCGTGCTGATCAACAACGCCGCCTACGCGATCTTGCGGATGGAACTGGCCCGCACCGCCGCCGGTCAGGCGGGGGAGCGGGCCGCGCGGATGCTCGATCTGTCCGGCCCGACCCCGGACTTCACCGCGATCAGCACCGGGCTGGGCGTGCCCGCCGTCCGGGTCACCACCGCCGAGGACCTCGACCGGGAGCTGCGCCGGTCCTACGCCGAACCGGGCCCGCACCTGATCGAGGCCGTCGTGCCCCCGATGGTGCCGGCCCGGGGGACGGCTTGGTAAGGCTGAATTACGCCTGGCTGAGTTACGCCTGGCTGAGGAATTCGGTGAGCTCATCGTCGAAGTCCATGAACGTGCTTTCCTGCCCGGCCGGGACGAGCTGGAAGGTGCGGTCCAGGAAGCCGGCCACGGCCGCGCTCGGCGCCTCGAACTGTGCGTGCCCGAACGGCGAGGTCATCACGATGTTCAAGATTCCGGACCAGCCAACGGTCCCGTCTTCCGCCGGGCCACCGGTCGCCGCCGTCGGCCAGGCCTGCACGTCGCCGATACCCTCCCGGGCGAGCAGGGCGGCCGCGAGCAGGTCGCGGGCCAGGACCCATTCCACCGGCTCGTCGGTGCCGACGTGAAAGGCCATCTTGACCGCGTACGGATCTTCGCAGGTGTAGTGCAGGCTGGCCATCAGCGGCACGATCGTGTTCTCGGGCCCGACCAGTCCGAAGTTCAGCTCGGCTGAGACGGCCACGCGGTTGCTGTTCATTGACTGCCACCCTGTTGGTGTCGCCGAACTCACCGAGCCCGGATCATCGAGCGTGTCCCCCGGGACGGCCAGGTCGGCCGGCCCCGAAGCGCGTTCGTTCATCTAGTTGCTACGTTCGCGGGGCCCGGTAGCGGCCCGGTTGCCCGGCCAGGTGCAGAACGGTTGCGGCAGGTTTGCCCCGGCCCGCGTTATGGTGACCTGTGGGAGGAACTCTGATGACTACGCCGTCGTTCGGTGACTACCAGCTCGAGATCTACGGCGCCGGGCTGCGCGGGGTGCTGCCCGCGTTCCCGATGGCATTCGCGGAGCTGGAGGCCCGGGCCGCGCAGGCGCTGCCGCCGTCGGTCCTGTCCTACGTCGCCGGCGGCGCGGGCGGCGAGCACACCCAGCGGGCCAACGTCAGCGCGTTCCGCCGCTGGGGCCTGATGCCGCGGATGTTCGTCGGTGCGGTGCAGCGGGACCTGTCGGTCGAGCTGTTCGGGATGACGCTGCCTTCGCCGCTGTTCATGGCGCCCGTCGGCGTGATCGGCCTGTGCGCCCAGGACGGGCACGG
>Ga0302178_10001365_pt1 | contig 20588 bp, 17 predicted proteins | sample I_Palsa_E1_3_FD_198790 | JGI IMG/M metagenome (GOLD analysis project Ga0302178, IMG submission 198790) | Peat permafrost microbial communities from Stordalen Mire near Abisko, Sweden - I_Palsa_E1_3 | ecosystem: Environmental > Terrestrial > Soil > Palsa > Peat permafrost | place: Sweden... | reverse complement strand
CGTGGTCGGGATCAGCGCCACCAGCAGGGCCACCAGGATCACCAGTGTCTGCGGTGCCTTGGAGTAGAACGCCATCGGCTGCAGCGAGATCACCGCCAGCATGAAGATGATGGTCAGTGAGGCCAGCAGGATGTTCAGCGCGATCTCGTTCGGCGTCTTCTGCCGCTTGGCCCCCTCGACCAGGGCGATCATCCGGTCGATGAACGTCTCGCCCGGCTTGGAGGTGATCTTCACCACGATCCGGTCCGACAGCACGGTGGTGCCGCCGGTGACCGCGGACCGGTCGCCGCCGGACTCGCGGATGACCGGGGCCGACTCACCGGTGATGGCCGACTCGTCCACCGACGCGACGCCCTCGACCACGTCCCCGTCACCGGGGATAACCTGGCCCGCCTCGACCACCACGTAGTCGCCGAGCGTCAGCGCCGTGCCCGGCACCGACTCCTCCCGCAGACTGTCAGGTGAAGCCCCGGGCTGCCAGGAGACCAGCCGACGGGCCATCGTCTCCCGCTTGGCCCGGCGCAGCGTCTCGGCCTGCGCCTTGCCGCGCCCCTCGGCCACCGCCTCGGCCAGGTTGGCGAAGACTACGGTCAGCCATAGCCAGACCACGATGGTCCAGTTGAACGCCGAGGGCGTACGGATGGCCGTGTACATGCACAGGACGGCGCCGACCTCGACCACGAACATGACCGGGTTCTTGAGCTGGACCCGGGGGTCCAGCTTCTTGAACGCGTCCGGGGTCGAGTGCCACAGCATCTTCGGGTCGAGCAGGCCGCCGCCGACCCGGCGCGGTTCGGTGGCCTGCCTGGGGGAGGCCGGGGCCGGGGTCCCAGGAGTCTCAGTTGTCACAGACATCTCAGTGCTCTGTTCCATTTCTAATGCAGGCCTTCTGCGAACGGGCCCAGCGCGAGAGCGGGGAAGTAGGTCAGGCCGACGAGGATGAGGACCACGCCGACGAGCATGCCGACGAACAGCGGCGTTCTCGTATCCAGCGTTCCGGCGCTGGCCGGTGTCGGCGATTGTCTGGCCAGCGACCCGGCTAGGCCGAGGGCGAAGATTTCCGGCGCGAACCGGCCGAGCAGCATCGTGATGCCGCCGGTGATCTGGTAGAAGGTGGCTCCCGTGCCTAGGCCGGCGAACGCCGACCCGTTGTTGTTGGCCTGTGAGGCGTACGCGTACACGATCTCGGTCAGACCATGCGGCCCGGGATTGAAGATGTCGCTCTGGCCCCAGTGCGTGCCGATCGCGATCGCCGACATGGTCAGGATGACCACCGGCAGGGTTAGGAAGTACAGCGACGCGTACTTCATCTCCTGCGGCCGGATCTTCTTGCCGATGTACTCGGGCGTCCGGCCGACCATCAGCCCGGCCACGAACACGGTCACGATGGCCAGCACCAGGATGCCGTACATGCCGGCCCCGATGCCGCCGGGCGCGATCTCGCCGAGCGCGATGTCGAACAGCGCGATCCCGCCGCCGAACGGCGTCAGCGAATCATGGAAGCAGTTCACCGCCCCGGTCGAGGTCACCGTGGTGGACGACGCGAACAACGAGCAGCCGGGCGTGCCGAACCTCACCTCGGTTCCCTCCGCGGCGCCGTGCGCCAGCGTCGGGCCCGCGCCGCCGTGCAGCACCTCGAACAAGCTGATCCCGCCGACGGCCGCCGCCCAGATGATCACCATCACGGCGACCAGCGCGTAACCCTGCCGGTTGTCGCCGACCATCTTGCCGAACGCCCGCGGCGTGGCGAACGGGATCAGCAGCAGCAGGAAGATCTCGAAGATGTTCGTGAACGGGTTCGGGTTCTCGAACGGGTGGGCCGAGTTGGTGTTGAACCAGCCGCCACCGTTGTTGCCCAGGTCCTTGATGACCTCCTGCGAGGCGACCGTGCCGCCGGGGATGGTCTGGTGGGCCCCGGACAGCGTGGTGATCGTGTGGTAGCTGGCCAGGTTCTCGATCGTCCCGCCGGCCACCAGGATCAGGCAGCCGATGACCGCGATCGGGATCAGCAGGCGGATCGTGCCGCGGGTCAGGTCAACCCAGAAGTTGCCCAGCCGGTCGGTCCGGGACCGGGTGAAGCCGCGGATCATCGCGATCGCGACGGCCAGGCCGACCGCGGCCGACATGAACTGCTGCACCATCAGCGCACTCTGCTGGGTCAGGTAGCTCATGGTGGCTTCGCCGGCGTAGTTCTGCCAGTTGGTGTTGGTGGTGAACGAGACCGCCGTGTTCCACGCCGTGTCCGGCGTGACATTCGACATCCCGACCACCCAGAACAGCCAGTGCTGGGTCCGCTCGATGAGGTACACGAACAGCACGGCGACTAGCGAGAAGGCCAGGATGGAGCGGACGTAGACGGTCCACCGCATGTCCGCATCCGGGTCGATGCCGGTCACCTTGTAGATGCCACGCTCGACCCGCCAGTGCTTGGTGTCGGTGAAGATGCGCGCGATGTAGTTACCGAGCGGGATGTAGCACGCCGCCAGGGCCGCGAACAGCAGCAGGAACTGCAGCCAGCCCGCAAGCGCCGAATTCATCAGAACCTCTCAGGAAGGACGAGGGCCACGAACAGGTAGATCGTCAGCAGGATGCCGCCGATTAGGCCGATCCAGTTCTCAGCGCTCAAAGGTCTCAATCCCCTTCAAGATGAGGAGGAGGAAGGCGAAGACGACGATCGTCAGGCCGACGTAAAACAGGTCCCACACGGTGACTCCTAGTGGTGTGCCGCTAGTGGTAAAACTCGCCCGGGGCATACGCCGCTCCTAGGCAAATCTCAGTTAAGCCCCAGGAACCACCCGCCGAAACGACCCTTACGTGACGCATGCGCCAGTCATCCGGTTCCTAACAGAACCCATGCGCCCCACCCCAATGAGGCCTGAACGGGCCTGCCTCCCGCCCCCGGGCATGCCAACCGCCGCCCGCGGCTAAGCCCGGCGCAGCGGTCTACGCGTCCGGGGTGTCGGGAATGAGCGCGTGCCTGCGCAGCTGCCAGGAACGCAGCGGGTTTCTCATCTCGTCCATCAGCGCCGAAGGCGGGATGGCGAGCACCGGGCACCTGGCGTGCGCCAGGCAGTACCGGCTCACCGACCGGTGCAGCACCCGGCCCAGGCCGGCCCGCCGGCCGGTGCCGATGATCAGCAGGTCATCCGGCTGGTCGGCGGTGTCCACCAGCACGGGACCGAATTCACCGCGCGATACTTGCGGTTCGACGCGCAGGTCGGCGGGAACCCCACCGAGACCGACGTCGAACGCGGTCGACAGCCGCCGCCAGGCGTCGTCCCGCCAGATCTTGCGCAGGGAAGGCGATGAATGCCGCCGTTCGGCCAAGTCGCCGCCGGGCGGCACCCAGACGATGACGGGCAGCAGCGGCACGTCCCGCTGCCTGGCCTCGTCGGCCGCGTATCGGAGCGCCTGCAGGCTCCCTAGAGACCCGTGCACACCAACAATGATCCGACGTACCGTAGGCACGCCACTCGCCTCCTACTGCCGCCACTGCCGCCGTGAAAACGGCGCCCCCGCCACCGGTTACCCCTCACGTTAACCTCTAATCCGCGCCGTGGAGTTCCGGTTCCAAACGGCTTGCTAACGGCGTCCTGCCCCGACCAGACGAGGCAAGTGACTACCGGATATAGGCGTTGACCTTGAGAATTGTGGTGCCGGTGATGCGATAGGCGCGCCACTTCCTGGCGTACGCCGGCGGGTGCCCGCGGACCTGCACGAGGACCGCGAAGGGCTCACCGGGCGCTGCGCTCCCGGTCGACGCGCAGCCGGCCTCGAACGCGATCGGGATGTATTGCACCCCGGCGATCAGGCAGGGTGGCCGGACGCCCCGGGCGGCGAGTTCGGCCACGATCCGGGTGTAGTCGTCGTGGAACGTCACCGTCCCGCCGACCTCGTGGTCGAGCACGACGTGCTGGGTGACGAGCTGGAGGATGAGAAAGCACGTCACCGTCGTCGTCACGGCCGGCCGCAGGTCCCGGCTGACGGCGGTGAGGATGAAGGCGAGCCCGTCAGCGACCGGGATGGCCAGCAGCGCGTAGGCGGGCAGCAGGAACCTCGGTGCCGCGTAGTCGATCATGAACAGGTACTGCGCGGCGAGGCAGAGGCCGCACCCGGCGGGCAGCAGCGCGCTGGCTAGCCGGCCGGCCCGCCGGGCGGCCAGGATGCCGAGCACGGCCAGCACCGGCAGCGCCAGCCACCACAGGTCGAGCCCGGGGTCCCGGAAGCCGACCGTGCAGGGCCGGCACAAGGTCGGGCCGTTCAGCGCCCGCAGTTCATCGGGCAGCGCGAAGTGCAGCCCGAACCCGCCCTGTTCGCCCCCGGCCGCGCGCAGCCGCTGGGCGATACCGCCGAAGCGCGCGTACGCCTCGATGACCCACTCGGCCCCGCCGGCCGCCATCCCGCCGGCAATCACCCCGGCCGCCGCGCCGTACCGCGCGAACCGGCCCGCCGCCAGCGCGCCCAACCCGGACACGACGAGCAGCGGCACGCACAGGTAGACCGCGTCCCCCGGCCGGACCAGCGTCACAAACGCGACGCTGACCCCCAGCCCAGCCAGCGCCCAGTAGCCGGTCAGCCCGCCACCGCCAGGCCCGCCACCCCCAGGCCCGCCACCGCCAGGCCCGCGCAGGCCGAAGGCCCAGCGGCAGAAACACCCGGCCGCGGCCAGCCCGCCGAGCGCCGACCAGATGTCCGGCATGGCCTGCGGTCCGTAATACTGCGCGACCCACAACCCGCCGAACGTCACTCCAGCCAGCCCCAGCACCCAGTCCTGCCGCAACCCCCGCCAGGTCCACAGCGCGAGCGTCAGCCCGAGACCAGATAGCACCGCCAGGTACACCCGCAGCGCCGTCACCGAACCGGTCAGCAGCGCCACCGGGGCGACGATCAGCGGCACCCCCCGGGCCCGGGCCGGATCGAAATACGCGGCCGGCGCGTGCCCGCTGACCTGGCTCACGTACACGGATTCGTCCCAGCTCAGACCCATCCGCAGCGACACAAAGAGCAGCTGCGCCACGGTGAACAACAAGCCCACCCCGACCAGCCACAGCCCACTGTCAGGCCCTGGCGCGTGGATTCGCCGCACCCGGGGCATGGAGGTCACCGCCGTTGCCGCGTCCACCGTGTCGTCAGCTCCGGCGGGTGCGGACGCCGACCTCGTCGATGCGGGCGAGCATCTCGGCCGGGTCGGCGTAAACGCGGTACGCGCCGGCCCGCTCGAGTTCCTCCCGCCCGTACCCGCCGGACATCAGCCCGATGCCGAGCGCCCCGGCCCGCCGCGCCGCGAGCAGGTCCCAGACGCTGTCGCCGACGACCATCGCGTACCGGGGTTCCACGCCGAGCACGGCGGCGGCGGCCAGGAACAGGTCGGGGTCGGGCTTGGCGTGCCGTACCAGGTCGCGGGTCACCATCGGGGTGTCCTCGGGCAGCCCGAGCAGCGCCAGCGCGGGCCGCGCGGTGATCGCGTACCCGCTGGTCGCGATGGCCCACTGCACGCCCGCCTCGGTCAGCGTGCCGAGCAGCTCGCGCGCCCCGGGCAGGGCCGTGACCGAGTCCATCTGGGCCCGGTACTGCGCCGCGTGCGCCTGCTGCAGCCGGTCGATGTCGGCCGCGGACAGCGACAGCCCGGTCTCCCGCAGCAGCGCGGACACGAACAGCCCGCCGCTCATCCCGATCCGCCGGTGAATCCGCCACACCGAAAGGTCGATGCCGAGGTCGGAAAGCGCGTAGCGCCAGGCGATAACGTGCTGGTACACGCTGTCGATGAGCGTCCCGTCCAGGTCGAAAAGGAACGAGGGGGTCGGTGGTTCGCTGTACGTCACTGCGGAGGCCATGGCCCATAGTCTGCCCGCCCCGCCGCCGCGCCGTGACCCGGTATCCCTCCCAGCCCGGCGAAAGACCCATTTTTCCGAACGGCCCCGGTATCACCGCCCGCCACCCTCACCCCTGGCGTCCGGATGGCATCATGGGCGGAATGGCGGCAGGTAACCTCGGGCCCGCAATCGGCTCGTACGTGGCGATCGGTGACAGCTTCACCGAGGGGCTGAATGACCCGTATCCGGACGGTGGGTACCGGGGCTGGGCGGACCGCGTGGCCGACGCGATGGCGCAGCGCCAGCCCGGGTTCCGCTACGCCAACCTGGCCATCCGGGGGAAGCTGCTGGACGAGGTCCTCACCGAGCAGCTGCCGCGGGCGGTGGAGATGGCCCCGGACCTGGTCAGCCTGGCCGCCGGCGGCAACGACATCCTGCGCGGCTCCGACGTCGACCTGCTCGCCGCCCACTTCGAACCCGGCGTCGCCAAGCTGCAGGCCGCGGGCTGCCGGGTGGTCATCTTCACCGGCTTCGATCCGCGTGTCTTCCCGGTCATCCGGTGGCTGCGGGGCCGGATCGCCGCCTACGACATGCACCTGCGAGGCATCGCCGACGAGTATGGCTGCGACCTGGTCGACCTGTGGTCGATGCGGGTCCTGAACGACACCCGGGCCTGGAGTCCGGACCGGCTGCACCTCACCGCGGAAGGCCACCGCCGGGTAGCCCTGCGCACCTGCGAGGTGCTCGGCGTCCCGGTCACCGGAGACTGGCGGGTCCCCCTTCCCCCCATCGCCGCCGCCCCGGGGAATCGGGCCCGGCTGGCGGGCCGCCGCGAGGATGCCCGCTGGACGCGTGAGTACGCGATGCCGTGGGTGCGCCGGAGGCTGGGCGGCGGCTCAAGCGGCGACGGCCTTTCCGCCAAGCGCCCCGAGTTGCTGGCCCTGTCAGCGGCCGAGTCGGCGGCCGGTGCCGCTGCGCCCTCAGTCGCGGACGGGGCCGGTGAGGTCGGCCAGGACCTCTTCTAGCCGGGCCAGGGACACGGCGATCCAGGGCAGGGAGCACGGGTCGGGGGAGTTCAGCGCGGCGAGCCGCTGGGCGTCGGTGTCGCCGTAGAGCATCGCGGTGGCGACCCTCATCCGCAGCCGCCAGCTCTGGTCGCCGAACGCGCAGCCGGGCAGCACCCCGACGCCGTACCGGTGCAGCAGCACCGCGGCCAGGCTCTCGTCGTCGGTGATGTCATGCCGCTGGAGCAGCACGTCCGCCATCGGCGTGAAGTCCGGGTATAGGTAGAACGCCGCCTGCGGGGCGGGCACCGACGCGCCGGCCGCGGTGAATCTGTCCGCGACCGCGCGGGCCACGGATGCGTGCAGCCGCCGGCTGAGTGAGATCCGTTCCACCAGCGCGGACGGTTCGGTGAACGCGAGCGCGGCCGCCTGCTGGACCGGCCCGGCCGGCGCGGACCAGATCTCGCTGCCGATCCCGAGCAGCCGGGTGCGCAGCTCGCGTCCGAGCCAGCCGTCCGGCAGCCGGGTCACGCCGAGGCGCCAGCCCCCCAGGGCAAGGTTCTTGCTCAGGCCGGTGGTCACCACCGTCCGTTCCGGAGATAGGGAGGCGGGGGTGGCGAACGGCGTGCCGGGGTCATGAATCAGATCCCGGTAGATCTCGTCCGAGATAATGATCAGGTCGTGGGTCTCCGCGACCTCGCACAGGGCGCGCACGGCCGCGGGCGAGGCTAGTGTCCCGGTCGGGTTGTCGGGCAGCGTGATGATGACCGAGCGGACCTGGCGGCCGGCCGCCCGGGCCGATATGACCGTCCGGGCCAGCTGGTCGGCGTCGGGTACGCCGGCTGAGCCGCGGGCGAAGTGGGCGACCCGTCCGGCCAGGGTCGCCTGGGCGGCGTAGCTGACCCAGCTGGGCCGGGTCACCACGACGTCGCCGCCGATCGCCGCCATCAGGCCGAATAGCAAGGCCTTGCTGCCCGGCCCGCAGACCACGTTGGCCGCCTCCGTGGGCAGACCGCGCCGCGACCAGTAGAAGGCGGCCGCCTCGCGCAGCGCCAGATGACCGGCGACGGGCCCGTAGGAGGTGTATCCCGCGGCCTGGGCCAGCGCTCCGCGCAGCATCGGGTGAGCGGGCAGTCCGGCTTCGCCGAACGCCATCGGCAGCACCGGCTCGCCGTCGCGGCGCCGCGCGTCCATGGTCTCGTTGGCGGCAAGCGTGGCGGAAACGCCGATCGTCGAGGGGCCCAGCCGGGCGTGATCCGGGTGAGCGTGATCGGCGCGAGCGCGCTGCCCGCCGGAGAAATCGGTGTCGGAAGAAGGCAGGGGATGGGTAGGCGCGACGGTGAGAGCCACGGGGGCTGGCACTTCCTAGCTGCGGGATCGAAGGGTAATACGGTCATCACGGGTATCAAGGAGTGAACGGTTTTATCTCACTTGCTGTGACAACGCTGTACACCTGTTCAAGTGTCACCTGGATATACCGTTAGCGCAAGCGCTGATCTCTATGGCTGAGAGTAAGATTTACTTATGCTCGACCTGCACAGACTACGCCTGCTCCAGGAATTCGCGGCCCGCGGCAGCATCGCCGGGACCGCCGCCTTCCTCGGCTACACGCCGTCCGCTGTGTCCCAGCAGCTCGCCGTGCTCGAGCGGGAGGCGGGCACCGCCCTGCTCGACCGGTCCGCTCGCCGGGCCGAACTGACCGACGCGGGCCGCCGCCTGGCCGGGCACGCGGAGCGCATCCTGGCCATGGTCGAGGAGGCGGAGACCGACTTGTCCGCCCGGGGCGCCGAGCCCGCCGGCCGGGTGGTGGCGACCGCGTTCCCCTCCGCGGCCGTCGCGTTCGCACCCGCCCTGGCGCGCAGCCTGCGCACGCACCCGAGGCTGGCGCTGGTGCTGCGGCAGACGCAGGCCGCCGACGGGCTGCGCCAGGTCCGGTCCGGCGAGGTGGACGTGGCCATCGTCGATGACTGGAACAGCCGCCTGGCCACCGAGATCGAGGCCGGCGGCATTCTGACCTGCTACCACCTGATCCGGGACGAGCTGGTCCTGGTGCTGCCGCGGACGCACCCGGCGGCCGATCCCGGCCAGGCCGTCGACCTGCGCGCGCTGCGGAACGAGCCCTGGCTGGCCGCGCCGGCCGGGGAATCGTCCCGGCTGGCGGTCGACCGGCTGCTGGCCGCGGTGGGGGTGACGCCGCCGGTGCTTTCTGAGTTCGAGGGCATGTCGACGATCGTGAGCCTGGTGGCCCGGGGCATCGGCATCGCCATCTTGCCGCGGATAGCGGTCACCGCGGCCGGCCGCCGGGTGGCGGTGCGGGACCTGCCGCACGGCCTGGACCTGGCCAGGGACATTCACGCCGTGGCCCGCACCGCGAGCGTGCGCCGCCCCTCGGTGGCGGTGATCGTGACCGCGCTGCGCGCCGCCGCGAAGGCGATGCCGACCCAAGGCGCCCAGGCCGCCGCGCCTAAGCTGGCCGGGTGAATCTGGACCTCGAACTCCCCGGGGCGGCGCTGACCGCGCAACTCGTCGACATCCCGTCGGTCAGCGGCGAGGAAGGACCGCTCGCGGACGCGGTCGAGGACGCGCTGCGGTCCCGGCCGCACCTGACCGTGCACCGGGACGGAAACGCGATCGTGGCCCGCACCATGCTCGGGCGGCCGGAACGGGTGGTGCTGGCCGGGCACCTCGACACCGTGCCGCTCGCGGGCAACGTCCCGTCCCGGCTCGAAGGGTCCCGGCTGTACGGCTGCGGCAGCACCGACATGAAATCCGGGGTGGCGGTGCAACTGCGGCTCGCGGCCGGCCTGACCGCGGCCGCCCGGGACGTGACGTACGTGTTCTACGACTGCGAGGAGGTCGCCGCCGACCGTAACGGGCTGCTGCGCCTCAGCCGCCACAGCCCGGAACTGCTGGCCGGCGACTTCGCCGTCCTGATGGAGCCGAGTTCGGCGGAAATCGAAGGCGGCTGCCAGGGCACGCTCCGGGCGCAGGTCACCGCGACCGGGAAGCGGGCGCACACCGCGCGTTCCTGGATGGGACGCAACGCCATCCACGAAGCCGGCCCCATCCTGGACGTGCTGCGCGGGTACACGCCCCGGGAGCCGGAAGTCGACGGGCTGCGCTACCACGAGGGGCTGAACGCCGTCGCCATCCGCGGCGGGGTCGCCGGGAACGTCGTGCCGGACGAATGCGCGGTCACGGTCAATTACCGGTTCGCGCCGGACCGCGATGGACAGCAGGCGGCGGATTTCGTCCGGTCCCTGTTCTCCGCCTGGCCGGTGACCGTGCTCGACGTCGCCGAGGGGGCCCGGCCTGGCCTTTCTCACCCGGCCGCGGCCGCGTTCGTCGCGGCGGTCGGCGGGACCGCGCGGGCCAAGCTCGGCTGGACCGACGTGGCCCGGTTCGCCGCGCTCGGCATCCCGGCCGTGAACTACGGTCCGGGCATCTCAGAGATCGCGCACACCGCGGATGAGTACGTACTTCTCGAGAAGATCGCCCAGTGCGAAGACCGCCTGCGCGCCTGGCTTCGCCCAGGGGGGTCTGGGGGGATGGCATCCCCCCAGTAGGAAGGGTTATCGCGCCGGACCGGCGCTCAGCCTCATCGAGGTCGTGTGCCTGGCTCCGCGGATGCCCTGCCAGCGGACCGAGACGACCGCGCCCGGATGGTACTTGGCGGTAATGCCGGTCAGCGAGCCCGGGGTGGTGACGCTCTGGCCGTCGACGGCGAGAATCACGTCACCGGCCGTCAGGCCACCGGTCTGGGCCGGCGTGCCGCACAGCACACCGAGGATCAGCGCGCCCGAACCGGCCGGCGCGATGCTGGCCGGGATGCTGAGCTGCCCGTTGGTGTTCTGGCAGGCGGTCCGGTTGCCGCCTGGGGTGACCGCGCCACCGCCGGACTGCTCCTCGTCGGAGGCCTGCTGCCGCGGATTCGCGCTGCTGCTGTCCGCGACCTCCACGCCGAGGAAACCGGGCAGGCCGATGTACACCGTGGAGCTCGCGTTCAGGCTGTCGATCTGCCTAGCGATCGACAGGGCGGTGTTGATGGGGATGGCGTACCCCAGCGTGCCTCCGGACGGCCCGGACTGGCTGGGCGTCGAGGTATTCGCCGCGGTGACCATCCCGATGACCTGGCCCGCCTTGTTCGCCAGCGCGCCGCCCGAGTCGCCCTGCCGGATCGGCGCGTCGGTCTGCAGCATGTGGTTCAGGTTCTCGGTGGTGCCTGATCCCTGATCGCTGGCCTGGATCGAGCGGTTCAGCGCGTTGATGATGCCCTGGGCCGGCGTCACCCCGCCCCGTCCCTCGGCGTTTCCGAGCGCCAGCACCTGCGTGCCCAGGCTGACCTGAGCGGAGTTGCCGAAGTTCACCGTGGTCAACCCGGAGGCACCGACCAGCTGGAGCAGCGCCACGTCATCGGTGTCGTCGTAGCCGACCACCCGCGCCTGGTACTTCTTGCCTCGGTCAAGCACCAGCGTGGCGGTCACGTTGGTGGCCCCGTCGATGACGTGATTGTTGGTCAGCACCAGGCCGGAGGAGGACAGGATCATCCCGGTCCCGTCGGCGGTCTCGCTCTCGTATCTCAGCGTCGAGGTGATGTCGACCAGGCCCGGATCGACCTTCTTCTGCACGCCCGCCACGTTCAACGGCGACGTTGAGGATCCGCTGCCGGCCGCGTTGTTGCGTGGCGCGGGCACGTCGCTTGAGGAGATGCCGGAAGCCGCCGAACTGTTCTGGTTGTCGAGCGCGACGGTCAGCCCGGCGCCGATACTCGCCGCCAGCGCGGCGACGACCAGGTAAACCAGGAAGTGCCCGCGCCGCCTCGGCCGTTCCGGCGGCGTGGACCCGGGCAGCGCCCACTCGTAACTACCATAACCACCGTCACCCCCATACCCCCCGAAACCCGCTGCACCCCCGGACCCCGCGGCTTCCCCTGAACCCCCGAAACCCGCTGCACCCCCGGACCCCGCGGCTTCCCCTGAACCCCCGAAACTCCAGGAACCCCCAGAGTCCCCGTGGCCGGCCTGCCCGTATCCTGGCTGGTTCCCTGGCCCCGGCTGGTTCCCGGGGCCGGCTTGGTTCCCTGGCTCTGGCTGGTTCCACCAGCCAGGCCGGCCGCCGTAGCCGGGGGTGATGGCCTGGCCGTACCCGCCAGCCGGGCCGGGGGGCATCCCGAAAGCGATGGTGTCCTGCGGGTCGCTGCCTGGCGGCGGAGTCGCGTTCGGTTCAGAGCCTGGGGCCTGGGGAACCTCGGCTTCGCCGCGCGGTGCCCAGGGGCTTACGTATTCGGGCGGCTGCCGGCCGTCTCCGCTATCGCTCTCGTTCGCTCGCATCTTCCTCGCCCTCGACCAGACCAGGGTATGCCCCGATCAGTTATGCCGGTTCTAGACCTTAAGACACAGCCACCGTTCAGTTAGCTCCATCGTCCTGCCCGTAAGCTGAAGGTCTCCTCTGGGTTATCGCATCCCGCGGACCGGTCACCAGCGTTATCGTGGCCTGGCGTGCCTTGTGGTGGCTGCTACCGACGCGGTGACCAGGATTCGCGCCGGTCTTCCGCATCTTCACCGCCTCGCTGCCCTAAGGCCTGCCCCGAGACGAGCGCCGTAATCAGCGGGCCCTACTGCGCCGGGCCCGCGTTGAGCGTCACCAGAGCGGTATGCAGGCCGCCATCCGGGCTGACCCAGGCCACCGGAGCCTCGCTGCCCGGCCGGTAGCGGTCGATGATGGCGGTCAGCGAACCGGGAGTGGTGACGGCCCGGCCGCCTATCGAGGTGATGACGTCCCCGGCGGAAATACCGGCCGAGGCTGCCGCCGTCCCGCAGATGACCCCGTCGACGAGTGCGCCGGACCTGGCCGGCGCGATCTTTGCCGGGGTCGCGGTCACGTTGCCGGCCAGGCAACCGTGGCCGCTGCTGATCACGTTGCCGGTTTGCCGTTGCTCCTGTTTGGCCTGCTTCCTGGGATCCGTGCTGCTGCTGTCAGGAACAAGGGCGCCCAGAAACGCGGGCAGGCCGATCTGGATGGCTGAACTTGCGTGTCCGCCGACGATCTGGGCGGCAACCGAAAGGGCCTGGTTGATAGGGATGGCATAGCCGGAATAGACAGTGTTCCCTCCGGCGGCGGTATCGATACCGATGACTTGACCCGTGGCATTGGCCAACGGTCCGCCAGAGTCACCTGGCCGGATGTTGGCGTTGGTCTGCAGCATGCCGTACAGGGTCTCGGTCAGACCCGAGCTCTGATCGCTGGCCTCGATGGTCCGGTCAAGGCTGCTGATGATGCCGGGTGCGACGGTCGGCGGTCCGCCCTGCCCCGCCTCGTTGCCGATGGCCAGGACGGGTGTTCCCACGCTGACGTGCGAGGAGTCGCCGATCGTGACCCCCTTGAGCCCGGCCGCGCCCTGGAGCCGGAGAACGGCGACGTCGTCGGACTGGTCGTAGCCGAGGATCTTCGCCTGGTACCTCTTACCGGACGCCACCGACGTGACCGCCACGCTGGTGGCGCCGTCGATAACGTGGTTGTTGGTCAGCACCAGGCCGGTCGCGGCGTCGATCACGAAACCCGTGCCCTCGGCCGTCTCCTCCAGGTATTGCAGGTTGGAGGCGACATCGACGATGCCCGGCTCCACCTTGTTGTAGACGGTCTCGTCGTTCATCGCTCCCGCTGCGGCGTCGGCCGGCATCTGGGTGATACCCGGATAGGACGGGCCAGGATGCCGGACCGCGACGGTGGTGCCAACGCCCCCCGTCGCGGCCACAACCGCCACTATCAGATAGGTCACCAGCCCTCGGCCCCGCCGGCGCGCCGGCCGGGTATACCACTTCCGAGGTGCCGACCCACCCGGACACCTCGCGGGAACCAGGTCGCCACCGGGCGCTCCGGCGGCCAGTGGATCGTCCGGAGGGCTTGCTGGGGACGGCGCGGACTCCGCGCTAAGCCCGTCGCCCTCGTGCATCTCACGACCTTTGCCCGGAATCGACCCTCGTTCGTAGATTTCCCGCCTTGCGGCCGGATCAAGCCTGCCGGCCGGGCAAAACCCTGACTTCACCTGGAAAGCAGCACTCTCGTGCCACCCCTGCGCCGGACGGAGTGTGCGGGCGCGCCCTCGGCGACGAATGCGTAATGCCGTGATATTGTGCGTCCAAGACACGATATGACGTGAGTATCGCGGCTAGCTGTTCGAAGGGCAGGGATTGGGATGTCCACGCCAACTCAAAGTGATCAGGATCTCTCCCGGCGCGAGGAGATGACCGTCGCCGGCACCGCCATGTCGGGCGCCCCGTGGGCGGCCGCGACCATGACCGGCGGGGTCGTCGCGGTCGGCGACCTGGCCCTGCATCTCATCGGCTCCGGCCTTGGCCTGGGCGCCGTCGGCGGCTCGTTGTCCATGGGGGCGGTGGCGTTCTTCGTCGTGGCCGCGGCCGGCGCGCTGTGGCGGGCCCGGCCGAGCCGTGCCATCCGCTGGGCCAGGAGTAATCCGTGGCGCTTCGCCGTCCTGCCCGCACTCGCGTGCGCCGCTATCGCTCTCGTGCTTTCCGTGGTCACCGGCGGCGGCATCATCGATCCGGTGCTGAGCGGCCTCTGGCACGGCGCCGTGGTGTACGGCCTGACCGGCGTGGCCGGCGCGACCCGCAAGTCCAGGAAGCCGACCCCCTAACCCGGCACGCCCACATCCGGCAAACCGGTGAGTCCTGCCCGTGCGGCGATATCTCTGCGTGCTGTGATGCCTAAGCGAGCTGTGGTGCGGATCGTCGCGCGGCTTACGATCGAGGCGACGATCAGGCTCTGAGGTTCGGTCAGCCACCTCGTTGGTCCGGGCTGGAGACCATCCGGGAAACCGCCAAACAGTACTTAATGTCCCCAAAATGGGAGTATCCGGGAGCCGCGGCTACCAGATATTGCCGGCATGATGGCACATCGTGCCGGCAATAGCCGGGCAATAGCCGGCACGACCGTCCATCGTGTCGGCTGGGAATCCCCCGCTAGAAGCCGGTATTTTGAATTCGTGTGCTAGCGGGTGCGGATGAGGCTCGGGAGCCTCGCCATCCTGCACGCGCAGCGCGCGACCACGGGCACTGTACGGATGTGGTGGTCCACATACCAACTGTGAAATCATCCGGTCCTCGCAGCGGCTGACCATCGAGGCCACGGTGAGCTTGTGATCGCTTTCGGGTCGGCCCGTGGAGGTGCCTGGCCACCGTGCCGGGGCCGGAGCTGCGGGTAGGCATGGCTGCCTCGTGCCGTGCTCGCGGCCGGGGTATCCATGCGCTCTAACCTCTTTTCCTGCGGACGAGCGAGTGGAGACTGTTCCGGCTGGGATGGTCGTGGCGGGTAGCCGGGGCAGCGAAGGTTACTTCGATGCTGAGTCCTCCGTGATTCCCCGGGTGGACGCTGAGGGCTGCGTCATGCGCTTTGGCGATGGCGACCACGATGGACAAGCCGAGGCCGGATCGGCCCGGCTCATCCGCCCGGTCCGGGTTAAGACGCTGGAAGGGCTGGAGCAACCGCTGGATCTGCCCGGCGGGTACCGGGGGGCCGGTGTTGGCCACGAGCAGGAACGCGTGCCCGTTCCTTGTTCCCGTGCTGACCTCGACCTGTCCGCCGGGGACGTTGTAGCTCAGCGCGTTGTCGGTGAGGTTGGCTATCAGCCGCTCGGCGAGGCTGGGATCGCCTGTGGCCGGGGCGGGGCCGCATTCGGCCGTGACGCCTAGTGCCAGGGCTTGTGCCGGCGGGCAACGCGCGTTGAGCACCCGTGTCGTGATTTCGGCGAGGTCGAAGGGTTCCCGGTGGTCCAGGCCGCGCTGGCTGCGGGCCAGGGTGAGCAGCGCTTCGATCAGCCGTTCTTGCTCCTGGCCTGTGACGAGCACTTCTTCGCAGGTAGAGCGCAAGGTGGCGGCGGTGGCGGCGGGGTCAGCGAGGGCTACCTCGAGCAGTGCGCGTTCGAGGGTGAGCGGGGTGCGCAGCTCGTGGGAGGCGTTGGCGACGAATTGCCGCTGAGCGTCGAAGGCGGCCTGCAGCCGGGCGAGCAGTGCGTCGATGGTGTCGGCGAGGTCGGTGAGCTCGTTGGCGGGACCCGGTATGGCGAGCCGCCGGCCCAGGTCGTCCTCGGAGATGGACCGGGTGGCGGTGGTGATCTTCCGCAGCGGCCGCAGGATGCGCCCGGCGAGCAGCCAGCCCAGTATCAGCGACGCTATCGCCGTGAGGCCCAGCACGACCGCCACCGCGGCCAGGAGCCCGTGGGAGTTGATGGAGTGCGCCCGGTCGGAGAGCGCTGTCACCTGGTATTCGAGCTGGCCGATGCGGGCTTGTGCCTGGGCCAGCGGGGACTGCTGGCCGCTGGGGGCCGGCGGGGCGGGGGTTGCGGGCTGGACGGAAGCGGCGGACGCCTCCCACGAATAGATGCCGGTGACCACGACGGCGGCGGAGAGGATTGACAGGGCGCCGTAGACGGCGGCTAGCCGCCACCGCACACTGCGGCGATGGCGTCGGGCCGGGAATAGGGCGGGAGGTGCGGGCGGGCGCATCGCGGTCCTTAGATCCGGTAGCCGGCCTGGGCGATGGTGCAGATGACCGGCGGATCGCCGAGTTTTACCCGCAGCCGGTGGATGGTGGCCTTGACAGTGGTGGTGAACGGGTCGGTCATCTCATCCCACACCTTTTCCAGCAGCTGCTCGGCCGGTACCACCGTGCCCTGGGCTTCCAGCAGCAGCTGCAGCACGGCGAACTCTTTGGGGGTCAGCGGGAGCCGCCGTCCGCCCCTGGTGGCGACGCGGTGTGCTGGGTCGAGCCGTAGGTCGTCGCGCGTGAGCAGCGGCGGCAGCGGCGGCCGGGACCGCCGGGCCAGCGCCCGGATCCGGGCGACTAGCTCGGCGAACGCGAACGGCTTGGAGAGGTAGTCATCAGCGCCGAGGCCAAGGCCGTCGACCCGGTCCTCGATCGTGGCCGCCGCGGTCAGCATGAGGATCCGGCCTTCGCATCCCCTGGCGATCAGCTGACGGCACACCTCGTCGCCGTGCACCGCGGGCAGGTCGCGGTCGAGGACGATCACGTCATAGCTAGTCACGACCGCGCGGTCGAGGGCCTGCTGCCCGTCGAGGGCGATGTCGACGGCCATGCCCTCGCGGCGCAGGCCGACGGCGACGGTCTCGGCGAGCTTGACTTGGTCTTCGGCCACCAGCACTCTCATGATCCCCAGGATGCCCGGCCCGCGGTCACAGCGTGGTCACAGTACCTGTGACGGCCGTGTGACCGGCCGTGAACTACAACTGCGGGCATGGAAGCAACCATCGAAGTGAGCGGGCTGCGCAAGCGGTTCGGGCCGACGCTGGCGCTGGACGGCATGTCCTTTACTGTCCTGCCCGGGCAGGTCACCGGGTTCGTCGGGCCGAACGGCGCGGGTAAATCCACCACGATGCGGGTCGTGCTCGGCCTGGACGCACCCGACGCGGGCACCGCGCTGATCGGGGGCCGGCCCTACCAGTCCCTGCGCCGCCCGCTTACTGGTGTCGGCGCGCTGCTGGACGCCGCCGCGCTGCAGCCCAGCCGGTCCGCCCGCAACCACCTGCTGTGGCTGGCCCACTCCCAGGGCCTGACTGCCAGCCGGGTGGACGAGGTCGTCGCGCAGTCCGGCCTGCAGGCCGTCATCCGGCGGAAGGCGGGCGGCTACTCCCTCGGCATGCGGCAGCGGCTGGGTATCGCCGCGGCGCTGCTCGGTGACCCGCCGGTGCTCATGCTTGACGAGCCGTTCAACGGTATGGACCCCGAGGGGATCGTATGGATGCGCGGGTTCCTGCGGTCGCTGGCCGCCCAGGGCCGGGCGGTGCTGGTCTCCAGCCACCTGATGGGCGAGTTGCAGGACACCGCCGATCATCTGGTCGTGGCCGGCCGCGGCCGGGTGATCGCGGACGCCAGCGTGGCGGAGCTGATCGCGACCGCGTCCGGGGGCCGGGTGTCGGTCGCCACCACGGCACCCGGGCGGGCGACGGAGGTTCTCAGCGCCGCCGGGGCGCAGGTCGCCGCGGCCGGTCCCGGCCCGCTCATCATCGCTGGCCTGGAGGCCGAACGAGTGGTGGCTCTGCTGTCGCGCAATGCGGTGCCCTTCTCCGAGGTGTCCGCGCACCGGGCGACGCTGGAGGACGCGTACCTTGAGCTCACCAGGGACGCGGTCGAGTTCCGGCCCGCCCCGTCCGAACGAGCGGCGCGATGACCGTCACTCCCTACCAGTCGCGCCTGCGGGAAGGGCCCTACGGGTTCGCGGACCTGCTGCACGCGGAGTGGACCAAGTTCCGGACGGTACGCGGCTGGATCATCGCCGTGATCGTCGGGGGCCTGGCCATCGCGGCCTTCGCCCTGGCGCCGGGCCAGCAGGGTTCGTGCAACGTCTCCAGCTGCACCGCCCCGGTGGGACCGGGCGGGGAAGAGGTGTCGGACAGCTTCTACTTCGTGCACCAGCCGCTTTCCGGAAACGGCAGCATCACCGTCCGGGTGGCCTCCCTCACCGGCGAGATCCCGGTGCTTACCCAGCGCGCGGCGATGCGGGACGGTCTCGTCCCGTGGGCCAAGGCCGGGATCATCATCAAGGCGAGTACCAGCCCGGGATCGGCGTACGCGGCGATGATGGTCACCGGCAGCCACGGGGTGCGGATGCAGGACGACTTCACCCAGGACATGCCCGGTCTTCCCGGCGCCGTCTCCGCGACCTCCCCGCGCTGGCTGCGGCTGACCCGCTCCGGCGACACCATCACCGGCTACGATTCCGCCGACGGCACCCACTGGGCCCAGGTCGGCACCGCCACCCTGGCCGGCCTGCCGCAGGTCGCCCAGGTCGGCCTGTTCACCACCTCGCCTGGGTACCTGCAAACCTCGCTCGGCGAGGCGAGCGTCAGCGGCGGCCCCAGCGTAGCCACCGGCGTCTTCGACCACGTCGGCCTGAGCTGGCCCAGCGGCGCGTGGGCCGGCGACAACGTTGGAGGAGGCGGCGGCTCGCCGGGCGGTACCGCGGGCTCCAGCCGGGCCGCGGACACGTTCACGATCACCGGCACCGGTGACATCGCCCCCGTGGTGGCCGGGGGAGGGGGCGCCGGCGTCACGATCGCACAGACTCTCGTGGGCACATTCGCCGGCCTCATCGTCCTGGTGGTCGCGGCGGCGATGTTCATGACCGCCGAGTACCGGCGGCGCCTGATCCTCGTCACGCTCACCGCGGCTCCCCGGCGCGGCCGCGTGCTGGCCGCCAAGGCCGTCATCATCGGCACCGTCACGTTCGCGGCCGGGCTGGTCAGCGCCGCCATCGCCGTGGTGCTCGGCCAGCGGGTCCTGCGCGGCAACGGCGCCTACGTGTACCCGGCGAGCTTGCTGACCCAGGTGCGGGTGATCGTTGGCACGGCGGCCGTCCTCGCGGTCGCCGCCGTCATCGCGGTCGCCATCGGGACGATCCTGAGGCGCGGCATCGGGGCGGTCGCGGTGGTCGTCATGGTGATCGTCTTGCCTTACATGTTTACCGTGGCCGCGCCCATACTGCCGGTCGGCCCCGCCGACTGGCTGCTGCGGCTCACCCCGGCCGCAGGGTTCGCCATCCAGCAGACCCTCGTCCAGTATCCGCAGGTCACCAACACCTACACCGCCGCCTCCGGCTACTATCCGCTGCCGCCCTGGGCGGGCCTGGCCGTGCTGTGCGCCTGGGCCGCGCTCGCCCTGAGCCTGGCCGTCTTCCTGCTGCGCCGCAGGGACGCATGAGGCGCGCACCAGCGCGAGGCACGCGGCGGGCGGACCCGGAGTACGCGGGGCACGCGCTGCACGCGGAATGGACGAAGGCGCGCACCGCGGGCGGCACGATCTGGCTCCTGCTCGCCATCATCGCCACCACCATCGCGGTCGGCAGCGCGGTGGCCACGGCGACCCGGTGCCCGGCCGCGGGCTGCGGCCAGGATCCGGCCAGGGTCAGCCTCTCCGGCATCGACCTCGGCCAGGCGGTCGTCGCCATCCTGGCCGTGCTGGCGATCAGCGGCGAGTACGGCACAGGCTTGATCCTGTTCACCCTGACCGCGATACCGCGGCGGACCACCATGCTGGCCGCCAAGGCCGCCATCCTGACCGGCCTGGTGACGGTGGCGGGCACGCTCGCGGTCCTCGGGTCGCTGCTGGCCGGGCGCCTCATCCTGCCCGGCCACGGCTTCATCCCCGCGCACGGCTACCCGCTGCTGTCCCTGGCCGACGGGTCGTACCTGCGCGCTGCCGCCGGGTCAGTCCTGTACCTCATCCTGGTTGGCCTGCTCGGGCTCGGCGTAGCCACCGCGATCCGGGATTCCGCCGTGGCCATCGGGATCGTCCTCGGCCTGCTGTACCTGTTCCCGGTCGCGGCAGCCGCCGTCGCGAACCCCCACTGGCAGCGCCACCTGGAGCAGATCGCACCCATGTCCGCCGGACTGGCCATCCAGGTGACAACCGGCCTGCGCGGTATGCCGATCAGCCCGTGGGCGGGCCTCGGCGTGCTCGCCGCCTGGGCCGCGGGAGCGATGCTGGCCGGCGGCCTGCTGCTGCGCGTCCGCGATGCGTGAGCCGGGCCGGTCGGGCGAGTGATTTGGTCAAACCACCTGTCGACCCAATCCTCCCCGCCAGGCCGAATACCCCCCGGTAGATGGCAGTCATCTGAAATTCATGAGCTAACAGGTGCGGGCGGGGTTGACGGGGCCGCCAGCCTGCAGTGCGATGCCCGACCGCGGGCATTGTGCGGGTGCGGTGGTCTCCAGTGCCACACGCCAAGTGTGAAAACGTC
>Ga0302178_10001364_pt1 | contig 20592 bp, 15 predicted proteins | sample I_Palsa_E1_3_FD_198790 | JGI IMG/M metagenome (GOLD analysis project Ga0302178, IMG submission 198790) | Peat permafrost microbial communities from Stordalen Mire near Abisko, Sweden - I_Palsa_E1_3 | ecosystem: Environmental > Terrestrial > Soil > Palsa > Peat permafrost | place: Sweden... | reverse complement strand
GCACGGCCTGCTGAACCAGTTCGGCATCCGGCTGGTGGCGCTGCTGAACAACGTCAGCGTCTGGTGGCACATCACCGGCGTGCTGATCATCGTCGGCGCGATGATCTTCGGCCTGAAGGCCGGCGCACACCACGCCTCGGCCAAGTTCGTGTTTACCGACCTGCAGAACCTGGGCGGATTCCACATCGGCTGGTGGTACGTACTGCCGGTCGGGCTGCTGCTGGCTCAGTACACCTTCACCGGGTACGACGCGTCGGCGCACATGACGGAAGAGACCCATAACGCCGCGCGCAGCGGCCCGCGCGGCATTGTCATGTCGATCCTGATCTCGCTGATCGCGGGCTGGGTGCTGCTGATCGGCATCACGTTCGCGATCCAGAAGGCGAACTACACCGGCGAGGCGACCGCGGTCGTGGCCCCGGCGCAGATCTGGATCGACGCGATCGGCCGGACCGGCGCCGAACTGCTGCTGCTGGTGGCGATCGGCGCCCAGCTGTTCTGCGGCATGTCGTCGGTCACGGCGAACTCGCGGATGATCTACGCGTTCTCCCGGGACGGCGCGCTGCCCGGCTCGGCCATCTGGCACAAGGTGAACAAGCGGACCAGGACGCCAACCAACGCGATCTGGCTGGCGGCCGGCGGCGCGCTGATCCTCGGCCTGCCGTACCTGTGGAACACCGCCGCCTACGGCGCGGTAACCTCCATCGCGACCATCGGCCTGTACGTCGCCTACGTGGCCCCGACGTACTTGCGGCTGCGGCAGGGCAGCAACTTCAAGCGCGGGCCGTGGCACCTGGGCCGGTGGAGTTACGTGATCGGCTGGACGGCCGTGGTCTGGGTCGTGTTCATCTTCTTCCTGTTCATGCTCCCGCAGTTCGGACCCATCGCCTGGGCCACGTTCAACTACGCGGTAATCGCGGTGGTCGTGGTGATCGGGTACGCGGGCCTGTACTGGCTGTTCTCGGCCAGGAAGTGGTTCACCGGGCCGAAGGTCCAGGGCACGGCCGAGGAACTGGCCGCGATCGAGCAGGAGCTGGCGTCATGACGGCCTCGGATTCAGGCACGGCACGGCGCGGGTACCTGACCCTCGAGCAGCTGCGCGTGGCGGTCGGCGAGGGCGAGATCGACACCGTGGTGCTGGCCTTCACCGACATGCAGGGCCGGCTGCAGGGCAAGCGCCTGTCGTCGGAGTACTTCCTGGACGAGGTGGTTCACCACTTCTCCGAGGGCTGCAACTACCTGCTCGCGGTGGACGTGGACATGAACACGGTCGACGGGTACGCCATGTCGTCCTGGGAGCGCGGCTACGGCGACTTCATGCTCGTGCCGGACATGAGCACGCTGCGCCAGCTCCCGTGGAACGAGGGCTCGGTGCTGGTACTCGCCGACCTGACCTGGCTGGACGGCGCGCCGGTGGTGGCCTCGCCGCGGCAGATCCTGGCCGCGCAGATCGCGCGGCTGGCCGAACGCGGGCTGGTCGCGCTGGCCGGGACCGAGCTGGAGTTCATCGTGTACCGGGACACCTACGAGCAGGCCGCGGCCAAGCAGTACCGCGACCTGGTGCCGGGCAACCAGTACAACGTGGACTACTCGATCCTGGGCACCGGGCGGATCGAGCCGCTGCTGCGGCGGATCCGCAACTCGATGACCGGCGCCGGGCTGTACGTGGAGTCGGCCAAGGGCGAGTGCAACCTCGGCCAGCACGAGATCGCGTTCCGTTACGCCGAAGCGGTCACGACCTGCGACAACCACTCGATCTACAAGACCGGCGCCAAGGAGATCGCGGCCCAGGACGGCATGAGCATCACGTTCATGGCCAAGCCGAACGAGCGCGAGGGAAACTCCTGCCACATCCACCTGTCGGTACGCGGTGCGGACGGTGCCCCGGTCATGGCCGGGGACGGGGCGTACGGCATGTCGCGGCTCGGCGAGCACTTCCTGGCCGGCCAGCTGGCCGCGCTGCGCGAGCTGACGCTGGCCTACGCGCCGAACATCAACTCCTACAAGCGCTACGTGGCGGGCAGCTTCGCGCCCACCGCGGTGCGCTGGGGCCCGGACAACCGCACCTGCGCGCTGCGGCTGGTCGGGCACGGTCACTCGCTGCGGGTGGAGAACCGGACGCCCGGCGGGGACGTGAACCCCTACCTGGCCGTGGCCGCGATGATCGCGGCGGGCCTGCACGGCATCGACCACGAGCTCCCGCTCGAACCGCCGGTGACCGGCAACGCCTACAACGACGACAGCGTGCGCGTCCCGCACACCCTGCGTGACGCCCTGGACCTGTGGCTCAAGAGCCAGCTGGCCAGGGAGTCGTTCGGTTCTGACGTGGTGGAGCACTACGCCAACTACGCGCGGGTCGAGCTGGCCGCCTACGACGCGGCCGTGACCGACTGGGAGCTGCGGCGCGGCTTCGAACGCCTGTTATCGGGGTTATCCGGGGTTATCCGCGATCCGGTTGTTCGGGAGGAGCCTGCGCATGTCTGTCTTTACCGTGCTCAACCCTGCGACGGAAGAGCCGGTCACGACCGTGGCCCAGGCCTCTTCGGAGCAGGCTGATGAGGCTATTGCCCGCGCCGCGGCCGCGTTTGCGGCCTGGCGCGCGGTCGCGCCCGGGGACCGGGCGCGGTTGCTGCGGGCGTTCGCCGGGTTGGTGGACGCTGCTTCGGAGGAGCTGGCCGGGCTGGAGGTGGCCGGCTCGGGCCACCCCATCGGGGCGGCCCGCTGGGAGGCCGGGCACGTCCGCGACGTGCTGCTGTACTACTCGGCGGCACCCGAACGGCTCCTCGGCCAGCAGATCCCGGTGCCCGGCGGGCTGAACGTCACCTTCCACGAGCCGGTCGGCGTGGTGGGCCTGATCGTGCCGTGGAACTTCCCGATGCCGATCCTGTCCTGGGGCATGGCGCCCGCGCTGGCCGCGGGGTGCACCGTGGTGGCCAAACCGGCCGAGGCCACCCCGCTGACCGCTATGCGGCTGGCTTCGCTGGCTTTGGAAGCCGGCCTTCCCGAGGGCGTTTTCCAGGTCCTGCCGGGCAAGGGCAGCGTGGTCGGGCAGCGGCTGGTCGACCATCCTTTGGTCCGCAAGATTGTCTTCACCGGCTCGACGGAGGTGGGCCGTTCGATTATGGCCGCCTGCGCCAGCCAGGTGAAAAGGGTCACGCTGGAGCTGGGCGGTAAGAGCGCCAACATCATCTTCGCCGACTGCGACCTGGAGCGGGCCGCGGCGACCGCGCCGTACGCGGTGTTCGACAACGCGGGCCAGGACTGCTGCGCCCGGTCCCGGATCCTGGTCCAGAGCTCGGTGCTCGACAAGTTCATGTCGCTGTTCGAGACCGCCGTGCAGGGGGTCACGGTGGGCGACCCTGCGTCGGCGGCCACCGAGATGGGGCCGTTGATCTCGGCCTCGCACCGGTCGCACGTGGCCTCTTTTGTTCCATCTGATGCTCCAGTCGCATTCCGCGGGCACGCGCCTTCGGGCCCCGGGTTCTGGTATCCGCCGACCGTGCTGGCCCCGGTGCGCCCCGACGACCCGGCGTACACCGAGGAGGTGTTCGGCCCGGTGGTGACCGTGACGCCGTTCTCGGACGAGGCGGAGGCGGTCGCCCTGGCCAACGACACGCCCTACGGGCTGTCCGGCTCGATCTGGACCTCCGACGTGGGCCGGGCGATCCGGGTGGCCCGGGCGGTGGAGACCGGCAACCTGTCGGTGAACTCGCACTCCTCGGTGCGGTACTGGACGCCGTTCGGCGGCTTCAAGCAGTCCGGCCTCGGCCGCGAACTCGGGCCGGACGCCCCGGACGCGTTCACCGAAACCAAGAACGTCTTCATCTCCACGGAGGGCTCATGAGGTTCGAGGGCAGGACGGTCGTCATTACCGGGGCGGGCAGTGGGATCGGGCTGGCCGCGGCGCGGCGGTTCGCGGCGGAGGGCGGACACGTGGTGGCCGTCGACGTCGATGACACGGCGGGCGAGAAGGCCGCGGCCGAGGTGAACGGGCTATTCGTACACGCCGACGTGACGTCCGAGGCCGACGTGGCCGCGGCGTTCCGCGCGGCACACGACACCTACGGGTCGGTCGACGTCGCCTTCAACAACGCCGGCATCTCCCCGCCCGACGACGACTCGATCTTGTCCACCGGCCTCGAAGCTTGGCGCCGGGTCCAGGAGGTCAACCTGACCTCGGTGTACCTGTGCTGCAAGGAAGCGATCGGCTACATGCGGGCGCAGGGTCGCGGCGCGATCGTCAACACCGCCTCGTTCGTCGCGGTGCTGGGCTCGGCCACCTCGCAGATCTCCTACACCGCGTCCAAGGGCGGGGTGCTGGCGATGAGCCGCGAGCTCGGCGTGCAGTTCGCCCGCGAGGGCATACGGGTCAACGCGCTGTGCCCGGGCCCGGTGAACACGCCGCTGCTGCGTGAGCTGTTCGCGGCCGACCCGGAGCGGGCCGCGCGCCGCCTGGTGCACGTGCCCATGGGCCGGTTCGCCGAGGCGGAGGAGATCGCCGCCGCGGTGGCGTTCTTGGCCAGTGACGACGCCTCGTTCATCACCGCCTCGACGTTCCTGGTCGACGGCGGCATCAGCGGCGCCTACGTCACGCCCCTGTAGATCGTCTGGGCTTGCTCAGGGGCAGCGGAGGGTGCGCAGGCGGAGGGTGACGGGCATGGCGCGCAGCTCGGCCAGGACGTCGTCGCTGTACTCCGAGCCGATGTCGGTCAGTACGTAGCCGAGTTCGTCCCTGGTGCGCAGCAGTTGCCCCTCGACGTTGACGCCGTGCTGGGCCAGGACCCCGTTGATCGCGGCGAGCACGCCGGGGACGTTCTGGTGCAGGTGCGCCAGCCGGTGCGTGCCGCTGGTGGGGCCCAGGGCGATCTCCGGCAGGTTGACGCTCAGCGAGGTGGCGCCGGAGGCCAGGTAGTCGGCCAGCTTCCCGGCCACGAACTCCCCGATGTCCTGCTGGGCCTCCTCGGTCGAGCCGCCGATATGCGGGGTGAGGATGACGTTGGGCAGCCCGCGCAGCTCGGAGACGAACTCCTCACCGGAGCCCCTCGGCTCCTCGGGGAAGACGTCGATGGCCGCCCCGGCGATGTGCCCGGATTCGACGTGGCGGCGCAGCGCGGCGTGGTCGACCACGAACCCGCGGGACAGGTTGAGGAACAGCGACCGCGGCCGCATCGCGGCGAACTCGGCCTCGCCGAAGAAGCCGCGGTTGCCGTCACGCCCGTCCACGTGCAGGGTGACGGCCTCTACCGACTCGAGCAGCTCGGCCAGGGTCGAGCAGCGCCGCGCGTTGCCGAGGGCCAGCTTGTCGGCGACGTCGTAGAAGTACACGGACATGCCCAGGTTCTCGGCCAGCACGGACAGCTGGGTGCCGATGTTGCCGTAGCCGATGATGCCGAGCCTGCGGCCGCGCACCTCGTGGCTGCCGGTGGCCGACTTGTCCCAGCGACCCGCGTGCATCTGGGCGTTCTTCTCCGGCAGCCGGCGGGCCATGGCGATGATCTCGGCCAGCGCCAGTTCGACCACGCTGCGCGTGTTGGAGAACGGGGCGTTGAAGACCGCGATCCCGCGCCTGCTCGCCGCGGCCAGGTCGATCTGGTTGACGCCGATGCAGAACGCGCCGATCGCGACCAGGTCCGGGGCCTCGTCCAGGACCCGCGCGGTGACCTGGGTGCCCGATCTGATGCCGAGCAAGGGCACCCCGCGCAGGGCGTCGATGAGCTCGTCCTCGCCGAGCGCGCGCGGCAGCACGGAGACGTCGTAGCCCTCCTTGGCCAGCCGCGCCGACGCGTCGGGATGGATGTTCTCGACCAGCAATGCCCTCGTGGTCATTCAGCGCCCTTCGAATATGCCCGGGTCAGCCCCGTAACCCTTTCTTTATACCGAACGGGCCGTGGTGGCCGCGCCCGGCAACGGACCACGGTCCGGGTGGTCCTGGCCGGCCAGGCGGTCGCGATCCGGGTCCTGGTCCAGGTCGTGGAGCTTGCCGCGGACGACGTCGGCGAGCGGGTGCGGCAGGGCGTCGAGGATCGCGGCGGCCTGCAGGTACAGCCCCCGGGCCGCGTCGGGGTCGCCGCCGCGGAGCAGGACGTCGCCCAGCCCGGCCAGCGAGTTGCCCTCGCCGAACGGCGCGGCGATCTCGCGGTAGGCGTCGATGGCCTGCCGGTAGTGGGCTTGGGCCTGGGCCAGGTCGCCCAGGTGCAGGTAGACGTAGCCCAGGCTGTCCAGGGTGTCGGCCGCGCCGCCGCGGTGGCCCGATTCTCGGTGCAGGCTCAGCGCCCGCTGGCAGTGCTTCAGCGCGTCCTCGTACTGCTCGAGGTGAGCGTAGAGCCAGCCGACGCCGTTCTCCAGCGTGGCCTGAGTCCACCAGTGCCCGGCGGCCTTGAGCATCCGCAGCGCGTCCAGCAGGACGGCCAGCGCCTCCGGGTAGCGCTCCTGCTTCTCCAGCATGGCGCCCAGCCCGTTGAGCACCACCGCCTCGTTGGCCCGGTCCTGCAGTTCCCGGAACAGGTCCAGGGCCTGCCGGAAGTTCGGCTCGGCGGCCTCGTAGTCGTTCATCTGCAGCTGGGCGTGGCCCAGCAGGTGATACGCGTGCGCGAGGGCGAGCGTGTCGTCCAGCCGCTGCGCGGCGGCCAGCGCGATCCGCTGGCTGGCCGCGTAGGAGCGCCACCGGCCGCGGCGGTGGAAGAACGGACCGAGCGTCCAGGGAATCTGCCAGGCGTAGGTGTCGAAGCCGTTGGCGCTGGCGTAGTCGATCAGCGTGAGCAGCACCGGGGCCTCGGCGTCGAACCAGGCCATGGCCTGGTCCTTGTCGGCCATCTCGGCGGGCAGCACGCCGGTCTGCGGCGCCGTCAGCCGCAGCGGCGACCGGAACGGGCTGAACCGCTGCGAGGCCGCCATCGCGGTGTGCAGGTAGTGGTCGAGCATCCGCTGCACGGCGGCGGACCGCTCCGGCGCGGGATCGTGCCGCTCGGCCTGGTCGGCCGCGTAGACGCGCAGCAGGTCATGGACGGTGAAGCGGCCAGGCAGGTGCTCGGCGGCCATGTGGGTCCGGGTCAGCTCACGCAGCGCGGTGCCCGCATCGGCCCGGGAGATCCCGGCCAGGCTGGCCGCCGCGGACAGGGAGACGTCCGGGCCCGGGTGCAGGCCGAGCAGCCGGAACATCCGCGCGGCGGCCGGGCTGAGCTGGTCGTAGGACCACGACAGCACGGCCCGCACGTCGGTGGCGGCGTCGCCTTCCTCCAGGGCGTCCAGCCGGTTCCTGGCGTCGCGCAGTTCGGCCGCGAGCTGAGCCAGCGGCCGCTTGGCCCGGCCGGCCGCGGCGCGCCCGACCGCGATGGACAGGGCCAGCGGGAGGCCGGCGCACGCCGTGATGATCTCGTCCGCGGCCTGCGGCTCCGCCGCGACCCGCTCCCGGCCGAGTCTGCGGGCCAGCATCTCGTGGGCTTCGTCGTCGCTGAGCAGGTCGAGGGAGATGAGCGTGGCGCCCTCCGCGGCCACCAGCCCGGTCATCTGGTTGCGGCTGGTCACCACGACCAGGCAGTCCGGCGAGCCGGGCAGCAACGGCCGCACCTGAGCCGCGTTGCTCGCGTTGTCGAGCACGACCAGGATGGCTTTGCCGTCGACCAGGCTGCGGTACAGGGCGGCCCGTTCCTCGATGCTCGACGTCAGCCGGTGCGGCGGGATGCCGAAGGCGATGAGCAGCAGCCCCAGGGCTTCAATCGGTTCCATCGGCGACCGGGTCGCATCCCGTCCGCGCAGGTTGACGTAGACCTGGCCGTCCGGGAAATGCTTGGCCACCTGGCGCCCGAAGCGGATGGCCAGCGCGGTCTTGCCCACCCCGGCCGTCCCCGAGATGACCACCACCGGCACCGACTCGTCCGTCTCGGCGGCCCGGGCCGACGGCAGCAGGTCGTGCAGCGTGCGGAACTCGTCGTGGCGGCCGGAAAAGCCCTGGGCGTCCAGCGGCAGCTGGGCCGGGACGGGAACGCCGGGGGCTCCGGCGGCCCACGACGGCGCCCGGCCGGCACCCGAGCCTTCCCTTGTGCCGCCCCCGGGGCCTTCCTTTGCGCCGTCCCCGGGGCCTTTCGAGGGGCCGTCCGCGGGGCCGTCTCCGGGCCGCGGGACCGCGCGGGCCGGTTGCTCGTCCGTGGCCGGGTCGGCCAGGTTCAGCGCGGGATCACCGGTCAGCACCTGCTGGTGAATCCGGGACAGCTCGGTCCCTGGATCGATGCCGAGTTCCTCGGCGAGCACGTGCCTGCCGTCGGCGAACACTCGCAGCGCCTCGGCGTGCCGTCCGCCGCGGTACAGGGCGATCATCAGCAGCCCGCGCATGCGCTCGCGCAGCGGATGGTCCGCCACCAGGACGGTCAGGTCGGGCACGATCTCCTCGTGCCGGCCCAGCGCGAGCAGGACGTCGGCCCGTTCCTCGGCGGCGCCGGTGCGCAGCTCGGCGAGCCGGATCCGCTCGGTCTCGGCGAAGGGGCCAGGCACGCCGGCGAACGCCGCGCCGCGCCAGAGCCCCAGCGCGCCCTCCAACGCGTCGACCGCGGCGCGCGGGTCCCCGTTCTTGCGCAGCTGCCGAGCCCGGGCCACCTGCTGCTCGAAGGCGACCGCGTCGGGCTGGCCCGGCACCAGGTGCAGGACGTAGCCGGCTCCCGAGGAGACCAGCACCCGGCCCGGCCCGCGGGCCGACCTGGCGGGCTCGATGACGCGGCGCAGCCCGGCCACGTAGGTGTAGATGCCGCCTTCGGCGCTGGCGGGCGGATCCTGGCCCCAGACCGCGTCGACCAGTTCGCCGCGGGAGATCACCCGGTTGGCCCGCATGGCCAGGATGCCGAGCACGGCTTGCTGCCGCGGCTGACCTACGCGCAGCTCCTCCTGGCCGTACCATGCTGTTACCGGACCCAGCACGCCGACGCGCAACACCACGGTCTTTGCTGACCTTCCGTTTCTGTGCCCACCCTGAGGGACCGCCGCCCTCCGCGGGACCGCCGCCCCCCACCCCGGGCGCAAGCGTCTTTACCGAGGTTACAGTGATTTGGGCTGGTCCTCCAGAAAAAATCTAGATCACATAGAGACTTCCGGTTAATAGTTGATGGGCCAAGCCTGTGCGCGGCCGGGATTCCCGGGATTTTGCGGCCAGGCGGGCGGGCTGCTCAGCTACGCGGGGGAGGGCATGAGATGAGGGCCGCACCCTAGAGCCTCCGGGCACCTGCGTGACCCGGAGTGGCCGACCCTCACGGCACCCCCCCTCACTACCTGTCGTGAGGGTCGGCATCTTCGGTATGGCCCGCATCAGGCCGCTGGCTGACCGTTTCCTCGCCGTAGGCTGACGGTTAGCTCTGAGTCCGGGCGCCGGGGCGCGCCAGCGCGGCGAAACGCCTACGATAGAGCGCGTTATCCAGGATGACGGACAGAGGGCTGGACGAACCGAGCATGGGCAAGGCAAGCAGAACAAAGGTCGAATCGACCCGGCGGGAGAAGATCGCCGCGCAGCGGGCCGCGCAGCGCCGGTCCGAGCAGCGCAAGCGGATCCTCATCGCCTCGGGCAGCGTCGTGGTCGTGCTGGCGATCGTGCTGGCCTTCGTCATCATCAGCCTGAACAAAAAGCCCGCGGCGGCAGCGGCGGCGACGCCGTCGGCGTCGGCGTCGCCTCAGGGGAAGACGAACGGTCCCACGGGCGCCGCCCTGGCCGCGGTGGTGACCAAGGTCACCTCGGTACCCGCGAGCACGCTGAACGCGGTCGGGACCGGCAGCGGCTTGGTCACCAGCAAGCCCAGCACGATCAGCGGGACGACTCTGACCGAGAACGGCAAGCCCGAGATGCTCTTTTTCGGCGCCGAATACTGCCCCTACTGCGCGGCCGAGCGCTGGGCGATGATCGTGGCGCTGAGCCGGTTCGGCACGTTCAAGGGGCTAGCCACGGTGCATTCCGCCCTCTCCAACGGCGCGGGTGACGCCGAGCCGGATCCGGACACGCCGAGCTTCACGTTCCTGCACGCCACCTACTCCAGCAAGTACCTGACCTTCACGCCGGTCGAGCTGGAAACCAACATCCCGGACCCGTCCAACGGGGAGTACACCAGCCTGCAGACGCCCACCGCGGCCGAGCAGGCCCTTTCCACCAAGTACGCGGGCCCGGACGGATCGATCCCGTGGATCGACTTCGGCAACCACTACATGATCTCAGGGGTCAGCTACGACCCGGCCGTGCTCGACGGGAACAGCTGGCTCACGAACGCGACCGACCTGAGCAACCCCAGCAGCCCAGTGGCCCAGGCGGTCGACGGCACGGCGAACTACATCACGGCCGCGATCTGCAAGGGCATGACTAATAATCAGCCCGCCAGCGCGTGCACCCCGGCCGTTCAGGCCCTTGAGAGCCAGATCTAAGCCTGGCTCAGGACCCGCACGATAAAATCGCGCGAGCACCGTGCCGAGACCGGAGGCGAAGCCCGGATGACAGCGTCAAAGTCGAGCCGCGCCCGGCAGGCCCGGGCCCGGCAGGCCCAGGCCCAGCGGAGCCAGACCAGCGCGGCGAGCGCAGCCAGCACCGCTAACACGCGAAACGGCGGTGCGGCGAGCGGCGCGGCCCGGAACGGGGGCGCGGCGGCGGCCGGCGCTGGCCGCACCGGCGCCGCGGATAAGCCCGGCACCCTGGTCAAGGCCAGCACGCTGGTCCAGGCGGGCGGCAGCCCGTCGCGGGCGGTGGCGGCGCGCGGCGGCGGCGTGGACCGCCGCGGTCCGCGGTCGACGGCCCGGGAGGCCAGCGCCGCGCTCGAGGCGCCGACCACCACGACGCCCCCGCTGTGGTTCCAGCTCGTCACCTGGGTCCTGGCCCTGGCCGGCCTCGGCGTGTCGATCTACCTGACCATCGCGCACTTCACCGACAAGCCGCTGGCCGGCTGCTCGGAAAGCGGGCTGGTGAACTGCACCAAGGTGACGACCAGCCCGCAGTCGTACGTGTTCGGGATCCCGGTGGCCGTGCTCGGGCTGGCCTTCTACCTGGCTGCGGTGGCGCTGATGAGCCCGTGGGCCTGGCGGTGGGCCCGGCGCGAGATCTACCTGCTCCGGATCGCGTCGCTGGTGGTCGGCATCGGCTTCGTGCTCTACCTGCTGTACGCCGAGCTGTTCATCATCGGGAGCATCTGCCTGTACTGCACCAGCGTGCACGCGATCACCTTCATCCTGTTCGGGCTCACCATGTTCGCCGTCGCAGCCTGGGGCATACCGAAGCGCCAGCGCGCCTAGCCGCCGGCCTGCCCCTCCCCCGTCCTATCCCGTCCTCAGCCGGAGTGGCGGCTGGATGGCGGGTCGATGGGCCTATCGGCCAGTTAGAGCCATCTTGGATAAATCCCCCCACCATCCGCCCGCGTCACCGCGACGACTCGTGATCGAGGGCACGTTCACGGTGTGACACGGCGCTGCGAGCCTGGTCCAGGAGGCATGGCCACCTCGGACTGGTGCCGCCCCGGCCCCGTACCAGGGGATCGGGGTGCTGAAGGGTCGTATGTGCTGTCGCGGCCGCGGTGCCCGCGCGCGCCGTCGTCCCGCAGGCCCCGGTAGTGCGTCAGCGTCCCATTACCGCGGAGGATCCGGCTTATGCGGAGGATCCGGGCAGCTCCAGCTGCCAAAATGCTCCGCATGAGCTACATCCTCCGCATTAATTTCCAGTGCTTCGAATATACTGATGAATTGCGGGACGGGTGAGGTGCCTGCGCCGGGGGTGAGCCGCCCGGGCTGGCCCGCGGGTCTGACCCGTGCCGGCCCGGGGCCGCGCACCCGGGCGGCGCACCCAGACCCTGGCCTCAGCACGGCAGGCCGGCGGCCACGACAGCAGCACGGGCCCCAGCGGTCACAGGGTAAACCACGACCTCGACGGTCAATCGCCGGGCGCAGCTGGCGCGATCCCCTCGACGAGGCCGGGGCCACACGCACCCCAAATAGGGGTGTGCGATCCCCGCAAGAAAACGCCAACCTATCCGGAAAGGACGCACAGTTGCGCGTGACGCAACCAGCGCCCGGGAACGGCCAACGGAACATGGTTGATGGGCCACCGTACAAGCAAGAGCTGGTACAACGGCCCACCGACCTGGTAAGCCGCCGGGAATAAAAGTTGCAACTGGGTACAAAATGGATCGCTTGGCCGCGGGTGCGAGCGGCGAACCGGGGATCGCGGATGGGCCTGGCGGGACAGTGGGGCGGCTGGTGAATCGGCTGGTCATTACATCTTCCTCATGTTCGCGTCCGGCGGGTCCGGCCGCGACTGCGAGCACTACGCTGGAGCCAAACTCGGCCTGGCCGCAGGCGAGAGGAGCGGTTTCCCGTGCCCGGCATGAACTCAGGCCTGAGTCCCGACGACCCGACGCTGGTCGCCGCGTTCAGGTCCGCGTTGCTGCACCAGAGCGCGATCGCACTGCTCATCGTGGCATTCCTGTGGCTGCTGTGGGCGACGATGCGGACGTGGCGGCTGGTGACGCCCGCAGCCAAGGCGGAGGCCGACGGCGTGGACGGCGAGACCGCGGCGACCGCGGACTTGGCGGAGGCCGGCGGCGTGGACGGCGGAGTCCGGGCGAAGGGCGAGGGAGCGCGGGAGGCTCGGGGGCGAGCGGTGCTGCGGGTGGGGTTTGGGTTCATCTGGATCCTGGACGGGATCTTGCAGGCGCAGCCGAAGATGGCGGGGGGGCTGGCCGCGCAGGTTATCGAGCCGAGCGCGAGCGCTTCGCCGGGCTGGGTGCAGCACCTGGTCAACTGGGGCGGGACCATCTGGTCCTACCACCCCATCACCGCCGGGGCGGCCTCGGTGTGGATCCAGATCGGGATCGGGGTCTGGCTGCTGGTCGCGAGGAACGGGCCGTGGTCCAGGCTGGCCGGGCTGGCCAGCGTGGCCTGGGGGCTGGTGGTGTGGGTGTTCGGGGAGTCGTTCGGCGGGATCTTCGCGCCGGGGCTGAGCTGGCTGACCGGGGCACCCGGGGGCGTGTTGATCTACGTGGTGGCCGGGGCGCTCATCGCGCTGCCGGAGAACGCCTGGCGTAGCCCGCGGCTCGGCCGGCTGCTGCTGGGCGGGATCGGGCTGTTCTTCATCGGCATGGCGGTACTGCAGGCCTGGCCGGGCCGCGGCTACTGGAAGGGCGTCATCCACGGCCAGCCGGGCACCCTGGCCGGCATGGTCCAGTCGATGGCCTCGACCCCCCAGCCGCACTTCCTGTCCGCCCTGCTGGCGGACTTCGGCTCGTTCGCCGCGAGCAACGGCTTCGCGGTGAACCTGGTCGTGGTGCTGGCACTGGCCGCGATGGGCGCGGTGTTCCTGGCCGGGTTCGTTACCGGCCGGCCGCGGCTGGTCCGGTATGCGGTGTGGTTCGGTGTGGTGTTCTGCTTGGCGGTCTGGGTGCTGGTCCAGGATCTCGGGTTCCTGGGCGGACTCGGCACCGACCCGAACAGCATGATCCCCTTTGTGCTGCTGTTCTCGGCGGGCTACCTGGCCCTGACGCCCGCGGCGCGAGAGGCGCCGGCGGTCGTGACGGCGTCGGCTGGCGCCGAAGGCGCGGCCGGAGCTGAGCAGGGGCGCGGAGGGCGTGAACGGCTGCGGCTGCCGGCGCCGAAGACCGTGCGGACCGCGGTCGCGACGGCCAGCCTGCGGTCGGTCGGGGCGGTGGCGGCGCTGGGAATCATCCTGCTCGGGGCCGCGCCGATGGCCGCGGCAGCGACGAACCGGACCGCGGATCCGATCCTGGCCCTGGCCATCGAGGGCGACAGCAGCGCGATGGACATCCCGGCGTACGGATTCCAGCTCACCGACCAGAGCGGCCACCCGGTCTCGCTGGCCAGCCTGCGCGGCAAGGTCGTGCTGATGACCTTCCTTGACCCGGTGTGCACCAGCGACTGCCCGATCATCGGCGCGGAGTTCAAGGAGGCGGGGGTGCTGCTGGGCCCGGCGGACAAGGACGTCGAGCTGGTCGCCATCGTGGCCAACCCGATCTACCGGTCCGCCGAGTTCACCCAGGCCTTCGACCGCGAGGAGGGGCTCGCCGCGGTGCCCAACTGGCTGTTCCTGACCGGGTCGGTGAGCGAGCTCACCCAGGTCTGGAAGCACTACGGGGTCGCCGTGCTTGACCTGCCCGCGGGGTCGATGGTCGACCACAGCGACGTGGCCATGATCATCGACCGGACCGGGCACATCCGCGAAGTGGTGGGCGCCGACCCCGGACCCGGGACGGCCAGCACCCAGTCCTCGTACTCCGTGCTGCTTACGCAGTACACCCACCAGGTGCTGAGCGACCCGTGATAGGAAGGCTCACGAGCGGGCGGGGCGCGGTCCTGGTGCTGCTGGGCGCGGGCGTGATCGGCCTGACCGGCCTGACCGCGGGCTGCGGGACCCAGACGGCTCCGGTCAGCACCACCCCGAGCCTGCGCGCGGCGACCGCGCCGCTGTCCACCTCGCTGGTCACCCCGCAGGGCACCTGGGCGGTCGCGGTCATGGGCGGCTCGGCCGCGTCGGAGAACAACTTCTGGCAGGTGTTCGTCCGGCCCGCGGGTGCGAGCCGCTGGTCTCTGGTCACCCCGGAGGGCGTGGCCGACAACGGCGGGCTGGTCGCGACGGGCGGCGCGGGCGGCGCGTCGCTGCTGGTCGGGTTCCGGCCCAGCCAGGGGCTGGTCTTCTCGCCGCTCGCGGCCACCAGCGACACGGGCAAGAACTGGACCCCGGGCCTGCTCGACGCCGACCTGGCCGACGTCCCGGACGCGATGGCGGTCGCCCCGTCGGGACGGACCCTGGCCCTGCTGAGCGACGGCAGCATCCAGGCGGCGGCGACGGCGGGCGCGGCGGCCGCCGGGCAGTGGTCGCCGCTGGCCACGCTGTCCGGCCTGGCGGCGTCGGCCCCGGGACGCGAGTGCGGGCTGGTGGCGGTGAACGCCGTTTCGTTCGGCATCAGTAATGTCCCGATGGCGGCGGGGAGCTGTCAGCGACGGGGGGTGGCAGGGGTTTTCGCTGATACCGGCGGTGCGTGGCAGGCGGCGGGGCCGGTGCTGGCTGGGGGGTTCGGCGGGGATCAGGTGCAGGTGCTGGGGCTGACGCGCACCGCGGACGGCAACGCGGCGCTGCTGCTGGCCGGGAGCGACCTGCTGGCCGCCTGGTCGGACGGGGGGCGCTGGACGGTCTCGGCGCCGGTCGCGGCGGCGGGGGGCGTGCGGGCGTCGGGGTTCGGGCCGGGCGGGAGCGTGTGGGTGCTGCTCGGCGGGGACCGCGCGGAGACCATCGGCGGGCCCGGGGGATCCTGGCAGGGGTTGGCGGCCTTGCCGAAGGGCACCGCGACGCTGGCGCCCGGGACCGGGGGGTACGACGCGCTGGCGGTGGCGGGCTCCGAGCTCACCGTCTGGCGGCTCAGCGGCGCGGGCTGGGCGAAGGCCCAGGCGATCAACGTGCCGGTTCAGTACGGCTCCTCGAGCTAGGGCAGTCATGAATTACATCACCGAGCACTGGTCCTTCGACCCGTTCCTCATCTTGGCCGTGGTGGTCGCGGGGTGGCACGAGGTCGGGCTGTGGCGGCTGGCCCGGCGGTCCCGGCCGGAGCGGACCCGGGAGCGGCGGCTGCGGTCACTGTGGTTCTACGGCGGGCTGGTGGTGCTGCTGCTCGCGGTGGAGTCGCCGATCGACTACTGGGCCGACGACTACTTCTTCGTGCACATGATCCAGCACCTGCTGCTGATGTTCGCCGCGCCGTCGCTGATCGTGGCGGGCGCGCCGTGGCAGCCGCTGCTCGATGCACTGCCCGGCCGGTCGGGGCGCAGCGTGACCCGGGGCGTGCTGGCGGACGGCTGGTCGCGGCCGCTACGCGCGGTGGGCGGGTTCTTCTTGCGGCCCTGGGTAGCGGTGGCGCTGTTCAACGTGGTGATGATCTTCTGGCACCTGCCCCGGCCGTTCGACCTGGCCGAGAACAACCCGGCGATCCACATCTGGCTGATGCACGGCAGCTTCTTCGCGGCCGGGGTGCTGTTCTGGCTGCAGTTCATCCCGTCGCCGCCGTTCCGCCGGCGGATGCCGCTGGTGTCGCAGGCGGCCGCGCTGCTGGTGACCAACGCGATCATGATCGGCCTGGCGATGGCGCTGAGCATCTTCGTCAATGGCTCGGTCTACGCGGTCTACGATCACGTGCCGGGAGTCACGCTGCCGCCGTTTGCCGACCAGCAGATCGGCGCGGCGATCCTGTGGGTGTGCGGCGACTTCTGGGCCCTGCCCTCGATGATCGTGATCGTCAGGCGGCTGATCGTGACCGACGGGAACATCACCGCGACGCTGGACCGGGTGCTGAACCGCGGCGCGGCGCGGTCGGTGCCGCGGGGCTGGGCGCGGCCGGCCGCGGGCGCGGGCGCGGTGGCTCAGCGGCCGTCGCCGCCGGACGCGGGGTCGTGAACCTGGCCTTGGTGCGCGGGCCGGGAGAACTTCCGCGCCGCTGGGAGGTCGTTTGACATCCCGTTAGCCTGGGCGGCGGGGAGTGCCTCGGTTGCGGACCTGCGGAGGGATGAGCGGCGCGGTGAGCCGTCAGGGTGCGACCCGTCCGGGGTCCGGGGGTCCGCGCCGTCGAGCCCCGGCTTGATCACGTCGGTGATCTTGCGCAGGCCGGTGAACGCCGACGAGCGCGCCACCGCGATCACCCCGACGATCAGCGCGGCGATCCCGCCCGCCTCGATGGCCAGCATGCCGGTCGTGATCTGGACCCGGTCGCCGAACACGACGATCCCGAGCGCGATCCCGGCCAGCGGCTCGCAGGCCGCGATGGCGGGCAGCGAGGCGTGCAGCGAGGCGGCGCTGAACGCGTTCTGCATCAGCCAGATGCCGAGGATGCCGGCGCCGACCAGGGCGTAGGCCGACCAGGTGGTGAACAGCACGGTCCACGAGTGACCCTGCAGGCCCTGCAGCGTCTGCCTGGTCAGCGCGTCCTGGATGCCGAACACGAGGCCGGCCGCGGTGCCGGTCAGGGTGGCCCGGACCTGTCCCTGACGGCGGTGCCCGATGATCACCGCCATGAACGCGATGCCCGCAATGATCGCCGCGGCGTACCAGTGCGACAACGAGCCGAACGACAGGCCGACGGGGGTCGTCGAGCGGGACAGCGAGATCAGGGTTACGCCGCCGATGAGGATGAGGGCGCCGGTCACCTCGGCGAGCTTGACCGGCTGCCGGGAAATCGGGACGGCCAGCACCAGAGCCCAGATCAGGTAGGTGGTCAGCAGCGGCTCGACCACCGTGAGCTCGAGATGGTCGATGGACCAGGCCACGAGCAGGTAGCCCGCTATCATGCAGCCGATGCCGAGCAGCCACCGGGGCTTGCGCAGCAGGTCGGTCAGGATGCGCAGGCGCAGGAACCGCGACTCGGGCTCCTGCTCAGCGGAGTACTGCTGCAGGACGAACCCGACCCCGAGCAGTACGGCAGCCAGGAGGGCCGTCGCATAGTCCACATCCAGGTCCACGGTGCTCTGTCTTCGTGCTTCGTAGGGGCAAAGGTGTGCGGCTATCACTCACAACGTGCACTACCGGCAGCTAGTTTCGACTCGTCCGCGTGACCCCTGGGCGCTCGCGACGTTTCGATCGTATGCCAGCCCGCCTACTACTGCTCCGCGCCGACCAGGGTGAACATCATAGCGGCCGTTCGGACGTGATTGGCATCAATCCGTTACCTGCCGACTTGGCCCGTTATTGGTGCTCAGCGGGTACGGTCAGGCCCCGCCGTACTACTATTGGCTGGTCGGCAGGCGTGATTGCCATGGGAGAGGGTGCTGACGTGGGAGACCGTAGAAGGGCTTCCAGGAAACGGGCCGTCGGGACCCGCGAGCACATTGTCGCGCACCTGGCCGGTACCCAGGAGCTCCTCGACCCAGGCGGGATGGCGAGCACGCGGCTGGCCGCCGCGGTCGGCTACCCCGGCTCCAGTGTGGCCTTTGCGCAGCTCCTGTCCGGCATGGAGCGGTCCGGGCTGATCGAGCGCGACGTGCGCGGCAAGCGGACCTACCGGATCCGGCTGGGTCCGATGGCGGCGGCCGGAGCCGACGCCGATGCGGACGCCGGCGGCGGGCCGGCCGGAGCTGACGCAGGCGCTGGGGCCGGGCTGGCCGGGTTCGACTATGACGAGCTGGCGCGGCGGCTGCTGGCCCAGGTTGTTCGGCGGCTGGCGGGGACGGTGCCGGGCGGTGCTGGCGCTGGCGCTGCTCCTGCTGCTCCTGCTGCTCCTGCTGCTCCTGCTGCTGCCGCTGCTCCGGCTGCTGCTCCGGCTGCTCCGGATCTGGCGGTGCTGCGGGAGACGGTGGCTGGCTTGGAGTACGAGCTGGCCGACGCGTGGACCAAGCACGGCAAGCTGGCCGAGGAGAACGTCAAGCTGCGCGAGCAGCTCCGGACCGCGGAGCAGTCGCTGGCGCTGGCCCGGGAGAGCCTGCGCCGGCTGCCCATCGCCGCCGACCTGGACAGCACCGAGGTGCTGGTGCTGCAGCGGCTGCTGGCCGGGGATACCGCGGACTGGGAAGCGGCCCGGTCACTGCGAGCGTAGGGGTCAGCGGGACCTAAGGCAACGTCAGGAACTTAAGGAAGCGCCCTCGGGCCCCTTTCATGATCTCAGTGTCATGGGCCGAAAGACATCCCACAGCGACATTCCGATGATCACGAAGGCTTTGGTACGGATAGCGGTACAAATTCCTTCGTGATCATGGTCGGTGCCCGGAATGTCTCAATATTAGGTTCTGGCATAACTGGACATAATGGGATCGCGCGACAGGCCGGCAAGCGGGCGCCGTTCCGCAACCGGCCGCCATCCGCGTCGCCCGCCCGGCTGCTCTCGCCCACAGCGACCACCTGACCAGCTACGAAGCGCATAACTTCAGCACCACGGACACCTTAGGTTCCTGGGCATTGGGGTCTAAGGCCCGTCACGCTACCGCTTCTTCTGAGCCGCCCGACGGTGCTCCCAACCCTCGAAATCCCACCCCGTCGCCAGCGTGGCGTAGTGCTCCAGCGTCGCGACCTGGCGGTGCCGGGCCGCGAACTCCCGCAACGCCGCGTTGACGGCGTCCGCCTTTGTCTTAGCCCCTGACAGCCGCATGGCCTCGGCGAGCGCCACCTCATCGAGGTCGATCCGCGTGAACGCCATATTCACTCCCGGTAGGCATTTCGGCTGACCCGATTTAGGGGGCGGTAAGGCCAGGGTAGACGCGGCGGGCGTTGGCGGATAGGACGGCGGCGAGGGTGTCGCCGGGGAGGCCGAGCGCCGCGAGGGCACGGACGTTCCGGACCACGCCCGGGACCCCGGGCCAGTCGGTGCCGAAGATCCACTTGGCGGCCAGCGCGGGCAGGTCGAAGCCTGCGTAGTAGTCCGGCAGCCGCTTGGGCGGCAGCCCGGCCAGGTCGATCCAGACGTTGTCCCGGGCCAGCGCCATCCGCGCGGCGTCGGCGTACCAGCGGCCTCGGCCGCCGTGGGCCAGCACGAACGGGACGCCGGGGTAGGCGGCGGCGATCGCGTCCATCAGCTTCGGATCCCCCGCCTCGGCCTGCGAGCCGGGGAAGATGCTCGGTCCGGTGTGCACGATGACCGGCACGCCGCGCTCGGCGCACAGGTCGTAGACCGGGTACATGTCGTCGCGGTCGACCCGGAAGGCGCCGTGCACCGGGTGCACCTTGACCGCGACCGCGCCGAGGTTCAGCTGGCGTTCGGCCTCGGCGGCGGGCGGGTGGTGCAGGAGCGGGTTCACATTGGCCACCAGGCGGTACCGCTCGGGGTTGTGGGCAATGAGCGGCAACAGGTCCTCGACCGGCTGGATGCCGGTCGCGCCCGGGCTGTACTCGGCGAACAGCAGCGCGGCGTCCACGCCCTCGGCGTCGAGCAGCGCGTCCAGCCGGGCCGGGTCCGGGTCGCCGTCGGCGTCGAACACCGTCTGCCACCCGGAGTCCCGGCCGTAGTCGACCGCCCACTGCATCCAGGAAGAGGACACGGTGCTCAGCCTGGGCACGTGCATGTGGGCGTCGATCACCGCCAGGCCGTCGATCATCGCGGCTTCGCCGCGATCACCGGCTTCGGGGCTCCAGGCGTCGCAGCTCGGCCCGGTACCGGCGGGCGGACGCGACGTACGTCTGCACCGCGCCCTCCACCCAGTCGCCGGTCACGTCGGTCTTCTTGATCTTGGCCGGGACGCCGGCGGCCAGGGCCCGCGGCGGCACCTCGAAGCCCTCGGGGATCAGGGCGGCCGCGGCCACGATCGCGCCGTTCCCGACCCGGGCCCGGTTCAAGGTGATCGACCCGGAACCGATGAGGCACCGGTCCGCGACCACGCAGCCTTCCAGGTGCGCGTTGTGCCCGACCACGCACTCGGCCCCGATCAGCGTCGGCCAGTCGTGCGTGCAGTGAACCACGGTCCCGTCTTGGATCGAGGTCCGCGCCCCGATCTCGATGCGGCCGTGATCGCCGCGCAGCACCGCGCCGGGCCATACGGAAGCCTCCGGGCCGATCCGCACCCGGCCGATGACCACGGCGTCGGGGTGGACGAACGCAGCCTCGTCGATGTCAGGCTCAACGTCGCCCAGAGCGTAGATCGGCACCCGCAAACCCTACCGTGCGG
>Ga0302178_10001361_pt1 | contig 20610 bp, 17 predicted proteins | sample I_Palsa_E1_3_FD_198790 | JGI IMG/M metagenome (GOLD analysis project Ga0302178, IMG submission 198790) | Peat permafrost microbial communities from Stordalen Mire near Abisko, Sweden - I_Palsa_E1_3 | ecosystem: Environmental > Terrestrial > Soil > Palsa > Peat permafrost | place: Sweden... | reverse complement strand
GCGCGAACCGGCATCAGGCTCGACTCCGGAATCGTTGACGGCTCGGTGGTTTCCATCCACTACGACCCGATGCTGGCCAAGGTGATCTCCTACGCTCCGACGCGGCGCCAAGCGGCCCTGGTGCTCGCCGACGCGCTGGCGCGAGCCCAGCTGCACGGCCTGCGCACCAACCGCGATCTGTTGGTCAACGTGCTTCGGCATCAAGCGTTCCTGGACGGCGCCACCGACACCGCATTCTTCGATACGCACGACCTGGCGAAGCTGTCCGCGCCGCTGGTGGACGACGCCGTGATCCGGTTGTCGGCGATCGCCGCGGCGCTGGCCGACGCGGCCGGGAATCGGGCGACGGCCACCGTGCTCGGCTCGATCCCCAGCGGGTGGCGCAACCTGGCGTCGGGCTACCAGGTCAAGACCTATGCCGACGACGACGGCGTGGAGCATCGCATCGAATACCGTTTCACCCGCGCCGGATTACTACTGCCCGCTGACGAGTCGATACAGCTGGTCTCCGTGACGGCCCACGAGGTCGTGTTGGCCGACGACCACGGGGTGGCACGCAGCTTCGCGGTGAAACGCCACGGACAGGACATCTACGTCGACTCGGCGAACGGGCCGGTACACCTGGTCGCGCTGCCCCGCTTCCCCGAGCCGGGATCGGCTGTCGAAAAGGGTTCGCTGGTAGCACCCATGCCCGGTAACGTCATTCGGCTTGGCGCCGCAGTCGGCGATACCGTCACGGCCGGCCAGCCGCTGATCTGGCTGGAGGCGATGAAGATGGAGCACACCATCACCGCGCCGGCCGACGGCATTCTCGCGGAACTCAACGTCGATACCGGCCACCAAGTTGAAGTCGGCGCCGTCTTGGCACGCGTCGACGTGCCCCACGATCCCGAAGCAGAAGGAGACACACCATGACCGACAGCAGCTTCATCGAGAACGAAGATCGCATAGCGTTGCGCAAAGCGGTGTCCGAATGGGCATCCAAATTCGGCAGCGAGTATTACCTGAAGAAGGCTCGCGCTCAGGAGCATACCGACGAATTATGGTCCGAGGCAGGCAAGCTCGGCTTCTTGGGTGTCAACCTGCCCGAGGAGTACGGCGGCGGCGGTGCCGGCATGTACGAGCTGTCGCTGGTGATGGAGGAGATGGCGGCCGCGGGCAGCGCCCTGCTGCTGATGGTGGTGTCGCCGGCCATCAACGGCACGATCATTTCCAAGTTCGGTACCGAGGAGCAGAAGAATCGCTGGATTCCCGGTATCGCCGACGGCACGTTGACGATGGCGTTCGCGATCACCGAACCCGACGCCGGATCCAACTCGCACAAGATCACCACCACTGCGCGCCGCGACGGCAGCGACTGGATCCTGAAGGGGCAGAAGGTCTACATCTCCGGTGTCGACCAGGCGCAGGCGGTGCTGGTGGTCGCCCGCTCAGAGGAAGCCAAGACCGGCAAGCTGCGACCGGCGCTGTTCGTGGTGCCGACTGACACGCCCGGCTTCACCTACACCCCGATCGACATGGAGATCATCAGCCCGGAGCGGCAGTTCCAGGTGTTCATCGACGACGTCCGGCTGCCCAGCGACGCACTGGTCGGCGCCGAAGATGCCGCGATCGCACAGCTTTTCGCGGGCTTGAACCCAGAGCGCATCATGGGCGCGGCCAGCTCTGTCGGCATGGGACGTTACGCGCTGGACCGGGCCGCCGACTACGTCAAGACCCGTCAGGTCTGGGGGACGCCGATCGGCTCGCACCAAGGACTGTCACATCCGTTGGCGCAGTGCCACATCGAGGTCGAGCTCGCCAAGTTGATGATGCAGAAGGCCGCCACGCTTTACGACAACGGCGACGACGGCGGTGCCGCGACGGCCGCCAACATGGCGAAATATGCTGCGGCCGAGGCCGCTACGCGCTCGGTCGACCAGGCCGTGCAATCGCTCGGCGGCAACGGGTTGACCAAGGAGTACGGCGTCGCCGCCATGCTGGCCTCGGCCCGGCTCGGCCGCATCGCACCGGTCAGCCGCGAGATGGTGCTCAACTTCGTCGCACAGACATCGCTCGGCCTGCCCCGGTCTTACTGATGGACACTCTCGTCGAGTACGCCGTCGACGGGCAGGTGGCGCGGCTGACGCTGAATTCGCCGCACAACCGAAACGCGCTGTCGCCGACTTTGGTCGGCCAGCTGCATGAGGGCCTGCGCGACGCGGCGGACGATCCCGCGGTACGGGTCGTCGTGCTCGGCCACACCGGGAACACCTTCTGCGCCGGCGCCGACCTTTCCCAGGGTGCGGAGACGGCCAGCAGCGATCCCGCCGAGGCGGCCACCGAACGGTCCCGGGAGATGGCAGCGCTGCTGCGCGCGATCGTCGCGTCGCCGCGGCCGGTGATCGTCGCCGTCGACGGCCACGTGCGGGCCGGCGGCATGGGTCTGGTCGCCGCTGCCGATATCGCCGTCGCGGGACAGCGCAGCACCTTCGCGTTGACCGAAGCCCGGATAGGGGTGGCGCCGGCGATCATCTCGCTGACGCTGCTGCCGAAGTTGTCCGCACGCGCCGCCGCCCGCTACTACCTGACCGGCGAGACGTTCGACGCCGCCACCGCCGCGTCGGTCGGGCTGATCACGATGGCCGCCGACGATGTCGACGCCGAGGTGGCATCGCTGGTCGCCGACATCGGCCGCGGCTCACCGCAGGGCCTGGCTGCGTCGAAGGCGCTGACCACCGCGACTGTGCTGGACGGGTTCGACCGCGACGCCGAACGGCTGGGTGCCGAGTCGGCGCGACTGTTCGTCTCCGACGAAGCTCGCGAGGGCATGCTGGCGTTTCTGCAGAAAAGGCCGCCGAGCTGGGTGCCCGGATAGGGGCCCCCGCGACCACCCGCCGCAGGTTCCTCCGCTAAGCAATGGGGGTGGACGATGACAAACGCGACGGCTGGCGAAATGTACTCCGCAGCCTGTTCACCGGATGGCAGCGTCCGACCACGCATCCGGTGGACGACCGCGGCGAAGGCGCCGAAAGCCTGATCGGGTTCGTGGTGGCCGCAGCTTTGGTCGGGCTGCTCACCGGCGTCAGCGCGGCAAGCTTCCGTCTCCTCCTGCAACAGGGTGCGCGGCTACGCGCCAGCCTGGCCGGCTGGGCGCACGGCAGCTGGATGGGACTCTTCGTCGTCGTGCTCGTCTGCACGGCCGCCGCCATCGTTGCCGCTGCGCTGGTGCATCGGATCGAACCGCACGCCGAGGGCAGCGGAATCCCGCGCGTCGAGGCCGTCGCCGACGGCCGCGTCAAGCCTGACCGATTCCGGATCCTGCCCGTCAAATACATCGGCGGGTTGTTGGCCATCAGCAGCGGCATGGCGCTGGGGCGTGAGGGACCATCGGTTCAGATGGGCGGGACCGCGGCGGTCATCGTCGCCACCCTCACCCGGCGCAACCTCGCGGATCTGCGCGTCCTGGTCGCCGGCGGCGCCGCGGCCGGGCTGGCCACCGCCTTCAACGCGCCCATCGCCGGCGGCGTGTTCGTACTCGAAGAGCTCGTCAAGCGGTTCGATCCGCGCACCACGGTCGCCACCCTCGTCGCGTCCGCGTCCGGGTTCGCCGCCGCCCACCTGCTGGTGAAATCACGGACCGAGTTCCACATGGCGCCGTTGGCCGAACCACGGCTGGTGGAATACGGCTGGGTCGTCGCGATCGGAGTCGTCACCGGGTTGCTCGGCGTGCTCTACAACGCGGCGGTGATGTTCGCCCTGCGCCGAGCCGACGCCAGCCGCCTGCCCAGAGAGGCCCGCGCCGGCGCGACCGGCGCGCTCGTCGGGCTACTCGTCTGGGTGGCACCCGACCTGGCCGGCAGCGGCGACAACCTCACCCAGAACGCGCTACTCGGCCGCGGCGCATTGCTCGCGATCACGGGTGTGCTCGTACTGCGGTTCGTGCTCGGCGTCGTCTGCTACGCCGCCGCCACTCCCGGAGGTTTGTTCGCACCGATGCTGGTCCTTGGATCGCAGTCCGGCTTGATCGTCGGGCTCATCGCCATGCACCTGACACCGCACGCCGTGCCCAGCCTGGCCGCATGCGCCCTCGTCGGGATGGCCGCCTTCTTCACCGCGTCGGTGAACGCCCCTGTGACCGGACTCATCCTCGCCACCGAAATGACGGGCAACACCAACCAATTGGCACCCATGCTTGGCGCCTGCGCAGTCGCGATGCTCGTCGCGATAGCGCTGCGATCTGAATCCATCTATGACCGGCTCGCCGAACGAGCCGCTCAAGCTGGGCAAGCGAGCGATCCCCACCACACCTGAGTGAAATCTGAGGGTGCCGCAACAGTTTAGCGAAGACACCTTGCAGCAAAATTTCTTCGTCGTAGGCTCGTCACTGATGAGGAAGTCAGCGCAGCGAGGCGTACAGGAGCAGCGGAACGCGGTCACGCGTGCCGCCGACACTGATCGCATTCAGGTAGCCCAGCTGCTCACCGAAGCCGCGGCTCAGGGCCAACTGCAGATGAGCGAGTACGAAAACCGCCTCACCAAGGCTTACGCGGCGCAGACCTACGAAGAACTGGATCGCCTGCGGTCTGACCTGATCGGGTCGTCGGTGAACTCGCAACGCGGCGGCGCCACCAAACCGGCGCCGTCGATGCTGTTGCTGGCCATCATGAGCGCGTTCGAGCGTCGCGGGCGCTGGAACGTGCCCAAGAAGCTGACGACGTTCGCACTGTGGGGAGGCGGCGTGATCGACCTCCGTTACGCCGACTTCACCTCCACCGACGTCGAGATCCACGCCACCTCGATCATGGGCGGGCAGACCATCCTGCTGCCGCCCGAAGTCAACGTCGAGATCAAGGGACACGGCGTGATGGGTGGGTTCGACCACAACGTCACGGGCGAAGGCACGCCCGGCGCGCCGACCGTGCGGATTCGCGGCTTCGCCCTGTGGGGCGGCGTCGGTATCCGGCGTAAGAACCGCAAGACCCAGCCCTAGCCCATTGACCTATCGCCGGCGGCTGCGCAGGTAGTCGCCGACCACCGCCGCGCCCAACCCGTCGAGATCGGGATCGACGACCCGGCCCCCGACGCGACGCGCAACCTGGTCGATGAAACGGGCCAGACCCGGGTCGCTGCCCAACCGGAAGATCGTCACCTGCGCGCCCAACCGGGCCATCTCGTCGAAGCCGCGCACGGTGTTGGCGATGGTCCGCGGATGCGGCGGGTAGTCAAAAAACACGGCAGAACCCCGACCGCTGCCGTCGACGTCTTCCAGGTGCGCGGTCGGCTCGCCGTCGGTAACCACCAACAGCACAGGCTGCGCATTGGGATGCCGCCGCAGGTGCCGGCCCGCCAGCGCCAGTGCGTGATGCAGGTTGGTGCCCTGCTCGTATACGCCTTCCAGGCCCATCAGTTCGGCGCTGGTCACGGTTCGCGCGTAACGGCCAAAAGCGATGATCTGCAACGCATCCGAACGGAATCGGGTGCGCACCAGATGGTCGAGCGCCAGCGCCGTGCGCTTCATCGGCAGCCAGCGGTTCTCCATCACCATCGAGAACGACGTGTCGACCAGCAGCGCGACCGCAGCCTGGGTGCGGGTCTCGGTCTCGGACACCTCGACGTCGTCGACGGTGACACGAATCGCCGAATCTCGGTTGTCCGCCTTGGTTCCGGCCTGCCGCAGCACGGCGTTGGTGAGCGTCCGCGTGACGTTCCACGGCTCGGTGTCGCCGAACTGCCAGGGCCGGGTTGCACCGGTCAGCTCACCCGCGGCTCCGGCACGTCGTAGTTCGCGTTCGCCACGGTGGCTCGAAAGTTGCTGCGCCACATCGCGTAATGCTGTCTCGCCCAGCCGCCGCATCGCTTTCGGCGACAACCGCCACTGGCCGTCCGAGCTGCGGTCGAGGAAGCCCTGATTCATCAGCGCACGCTCGAGCTCGGAAAGTGTCTGGGCGTCGATGGCGGCCTGGTCGCCCAGCTGGCGGGCCAGCGCGTCAAGGTCGACGTCGTCCATCGTCGCGCCCGGATAGGCCTGTGACAGCTGCTCGGCGAGTTGTTCCAGCTCGCCGATGTCGGCCAGCGCCTGCGCGCCTTCGCCCATACCCAGCGGGTTGTCGCCGGAGAACTGTGACGAGCCGTCCCAGTCCTCTCCGGGCCGGGCTGCCTGCAGGTGACCGTCGAGCCGATCCAACGCCTGCATCAACGACGGCGAGCCGAATGCCTGCTGCGCCAACGCATCCAACTCGGCCCGCTGATCCGGGCTCAGGCTGTTGCGAAACCGCTGCGCGGCCGCCGCCCGCTTGGCCAGCGAGTCCAGCAGCTCCTCGACATTCTGCGGGTTCTCCGGGAAGAACTCGCCGTGCTTGTCCATGAAGTCCTGGAAATCTTGTTGGGAGTCTTGCCCTTTCGAGTGCTTGTCCAACAAGTCGTTGAGGTCGTCGAGCATGTCGTTGACGCGCTGACGGTCCTCGTCGGTGGCGCCTTCCAGCGCCTCCTTCATGCCGGCGAAGCGCTGGTCGAGCATCTCGCGACCGAGCAGATCCTTGATCTGCTCGTACTTCTGTCGCGCCTCGTCGCTGCGCCAGTCGTATTCGGAAAGCTCTTGCACGGCTTTGGCCGGGGACGGCGACAGCGCATCCAGTTGCAGCTCGCCGAAGCGGGCATCGTCGTCCAAAGCGCGCGCCAGTTCCTTGCGCTCAGCCAGCACCGCATCGTCGAGCAGCTTTTTGATCTCCTGCAGGGTGCCGTCTAAGTTGTTCTCGCGCAGCAATTCTCGTCGCCGACGGTTGGCCTCAGCGGCCAGCCGGTCGGCTCCGGTCATGTTCTTGGTGCCGCGGCGCAGCAGCTCGGACAGCGCGCGGCGCGGCGACGTGCCAGCCATCACGTCCTGCCCGATCTGCTCGAGCGCCTCGCGCAGATCCACCGGCGGCGCCAGTGGATCGGGCCCGCCGGTGTAGGCCGAGTATTTCGCCGAATGACCTGACGCGTGACCTTTAGCCATAGACGGTTTCGCCTTCCCCGGACACCTTGTCGACGCGCTTGGCCAAATACAGTGCCTCTAAAGCCAATTCCAGCGCCGCGGCGCGTTCACCCTCGGATTCGGCCCCGAGCCGCTTGGCGATCGCCTCGATGATCGGCAGATCCGGCAGTGCCGCCAACACGTCCTTGGCCGACACCCGCTCACCGGTCGTCACCGCGGAGCCGCCCTCGACCGCGGCGACCAGCGGACCGACGTCGAGACCGCCGAGCGCTCTGGACGCGGTGTCGGCGGTGGCCCGGCGCAACAGGTGTTCCAGCACCGCCTGCTCGCGTCCTTCTTCCCCGGACTCGAACTCCAGCTTGCCGCGCAGCACGGCGATCACCGTGCCCAAATCGACCACCCGTGCCACCGGGTCCGTCTCACCGAGCACCGCGCCGCGATGCCGCGCGGAGGCGGCAACGGTTTCGGCGGCGGCGATCGCGAACCGAGCCGACACTCCGGACCGTTGGTCGACCGAGGTGGACTCCCGCAGGTAGCGGGCGAACCGGGCGATCACCTGGACCAGGTAGTCGGGCACCTGCGCGCTCAGATGCGCCTCCTGGCGGATCACCCCGACCTCGGCGTCGAGCTCCAGCGGATAGTGGGTGCGGATCTCGGCGCCGAACCGGTCCTTGAGCGGGGTGATGATGCGGCCGCGGTTGGTGTAGTCCTCGGGGTTGGCGCTGGCGACGACCAGCACGTCCAACGGCAGCCGCAGGGTATAGCCGCGAACCTGAATGTCGCGCTCCTCCATCACGTTGAGCATCGACACCTGGATGCGCTCGGCCAGGTCGGGCAGCTCGTTGACCGCGACGATGCCGCGGTGCGCCCGCGGGATCAGGCCGTAGGCGATAGTCTCGGGGTCGCCCAGACTGCGGCCTTCGGCGACCTTGATCGGGTCGATGTCACCGACCAGGTCGGCAACGCTGGTGTCGGGGGTGGCCAGCTTCTCGGTGTAGCGCTCGCTGCGGTGCCGCCACTCGACCGGCAGATCGTCGCCGAGGGTGGCGGCCTTCCGGATCGACTCCGGGGTGATCGGGCTGTACGGATGCTCGCCGAGCTCGGCGCCACCGATCACCGGCGTCCACTCGTCCAGCAGGCCGATCAGCGCCCGCAGCAGGCGCGTCTTGCCCTGACCGCGTTCGCCGAGCAGCACGAAGTCGTGGCCGGCGATCAGCGCCCGTTCCAGCTGCGGTAGGACGGTGTCCTCGAACCCCAGGATGCCTGGCCAGATCTCGTCACCCTCGGCCAGCGCCGTCAGCAGGTTTTCCCGGATTTCTTGCTTGACGCCCCGTTCGCGGTGTCCGGCGGCACGCAGTTCGCCGACGGTGCGGGGCAGGTTATTCGCAGCGGTCACCACACCACGCTACGACGACGCAGCGGGTAACGGCACGCCCCAGGGTCACCTTGGCACCGGCAAGAGCTAGAAAGGCCGGGCAATCGCGTGGATTGCCCGGCCTTCCATAGGTTGCGCGAAGTGTTAGCTCGTGGTGACGGTGGCCTTCTCGTCACCCTCTTTCCAGGTGACGGTGCCGTGGTCGAACGTCGACTTGTAGGTGCCGTCGGGTTCCTTCGTCTCATCAGACGTCGGATAACCCAGCTTGCCCTGCGAAGCCTGGACGTCATTCCACGCGTCGCGGATCTTGCCCCACACGAGGTAGACCGGGCCGCCGTTCTTGTAGATCAGGACTCCATCGTCGTACTGCTGGTACACGCCGGTGTTGTCCAAGGTGTTCTTTTGGTTGTCGTACGGTGCGCCCAGGTCCTTCTTCTGCTCGTCAGTGAGGGTCTCCCACTTGGCCAGGATCGGGCCCTCCACCGTGTACTCAGTGCCGTTCTTCCCGGCGATCTGGGTCGAGGTCGGTGCAGCCGCACTCGTCGACGGCTCGGCTGCAGCCGATGACGTCATTGCCGATGCCGAGGACGACGCCGCCGAACTCGAGGAGCTCGAGTTGTTCGACTGGTGACATCCCGCACCGATCAGAGCGAACACTGCAATTGCGGCTGAGAACGACGCTGTCCTTTTGCTTATCGCGCGCATGTTTTCCTCTCGAATACCTTTTGAATCGCAGGACTCGTCCGGTAGACGGGCCCGAATTTCGACTCTAGGCCGATGCGATCTTGTACGGAAGAAAACTGGGGTGCCCCAAATCGGCAGATGGCGATGCTTTGCTCACCGGTCGGCCGACGTTCAAGCGCGCGCCACCGAGTGGCCCAGGCAACTATCGCCGCACTTCGACACGAAGCTCACAGCGGTCAACCTCCAACTGCCCGATACCCTCAGTACCGTGAATTCCCCCGACTGGTGTGATCGACCCGAGATGGCGCACTTCGGCCCCGCATCGTGGCAGTCCAGCGTGCTCGCCCTGCTCACCGCGATCTTCGTCCGACCGGTGCTGGGCGCCCTGACCATCATCGGCCTCGTCGTCAACCGCTTGCGCCCCGACGCGCTGCAGCGGGCGCGACTCGACGGGATCGACGGCCCACTGCGGCTGATTCCGCCGTTGCCTGGCACCGACGTCACGCGGGTCTCGTTGCCGCACTGCCCGGCCGAATGGGTCGTCGCGCCGGAAGCCCGCGATTCCAATTCACTGATCGTCTATTTCCACGGCTCTGCTTTGGTGACCCTGGGACTCAACTCCCATCGCCGTTTCGTCAGCAGGCTGTCGGCAACTACCGGCGCGAAGGTGTTCAACGTCGGCTATCGACTCGCGCCGCAAGCCAGCATCGAAGAAGCCGTCGCCGACGGATTGGACGGCTACCGTTACGCGCTGTCGCAGGGTTTCGCCCCCGAACGCATCGTGCTGGCCGGCGACTCGGCGGGCGGACTGATGGCCGCCGACGTCGCACTCGCGGCGCGGGACGCCGGTCTGCCAGTCCCGGCCGGTCAGGCGCTGATGTCGCCGCTGACGTCATCGGACATGAGTCTGAAATACCGGGCTCTGAAAGACCACCGCGACGTGATGTTCCCGTTCATGACGGTGAAATTCATCTACGACGTGTTCGCCACCGTCAACGGCACCCGGCCGCCGCCGGTGATGCCGCCGGAGGCAGATCTGCACGGACTGGGCCCGTTCCTGCTGCAGGTGGGCACCCACGAGATGCTGCTCAATGACACCTTCGCGCTGGCCGAACGGCTGCGGGCGCACAACGTCGAAGTCTGGGTGCAGCAGTGGCACAAAGCCATGCACATGTTCCAGCTGAGCTTCGATGTGAACCCCGATGCCCGCCGCGCGGTCGACGAGGTCGCGGCGTTCATCCGCTACGCGACGGCGAAACAGGACGTAAAGGACCTAGAGAACGAAGTCAGCGCCTGAGGCCCAGCGGGCTTCTAATGGGCGAAGTGCCGGGCGCCGGTCAGATAGAGCGTCACGCCGGCCTTTTCGGCCGCCGCAGTCACCTCGTCGTCGCGCACCGACCCGCCCGGATGCACGATCGCCTTGACGCCCGCGGCGGCCAGCGTCTCCAAACCGTCCGGGAACGGGAAGAACGCATCTGAGGCCGCAACGGCGCCACGGACCCGATCTCCGCCGCGCTCGACCGCCAACCGTGCCGCGTCGACGCGATTCACCTGACCCATGCCGATGCCGATGGTCGCGCCGCCGCCGGCGATGACGATCGCGTTGGATTTGACCGCGCGGCAGGTGCGCCAAGCGAAGACCAGATCCGCCAGCGTGGCCGGGTCGGCTGGCGCACCGGTCGCCAGTGTCCAGTTGAGCGGGTTGTCGCCCGGCGCGTCGATCCGGTCGCGCTGCTGCATCAGCAGCCCACCGCTGATCTGACGGCGCTCGGTGTCATCGTCCAGCGGCTCGGAGGCCACCAGCACGCGGACGTTCTTCTTGCGCGCCAACACATCAACGGCGCCCGGGGCGTAGGCGGGCGCCACGATCACCTCGGTGAAAATCGTGCTCACGTACTCGGCCATCTCGACGGTGACCTCGGTGTTGGCCGCGATCACTCCACCGAACGCGCTGAGCGGGTCGCACTCGTGGGCTTTCCGATGCGCGTCAGCGACCGAATCCGACGAGACCGCTATCCCGCACGGATTGGCGTGCTTGATGATCGCCACGCAAATCTGCTCGTGGTCGAAGGCGGCCCGCCACGCCGCGTCGGCGTCGGTGAAGTTGTTGTAGGACATCTCTTTTCCATGCAGCTGCTCGGCCTGCGCCAGACCAGGCCACCCGCCGTCGTCGACGTAGAGCGCGGCCTGCTGATGCGGGTTCTCGCCGTAGCGCAACTGGGTCGAGCGTCGCCACGTCCCGGCGACCCACTCCGGGAACGCCGCGGCCGGCTCCTCGGGCGCCAGTGTCGACTCCATCCAGCCGGCGACCGCGACGTCATACTCGGCGGTGTGCCGAAATGCCAAAGACGCCAGCCTCTTTCGCTCGGCCAAGGTGAAGCCACCGCTGTGCACCGCGGCCAGCACTCCGTCGTAACCGAGCGGATCGGTCACCACCGCCACGCTCGGGTGGTTCTTGGCCGACGCGCGGACCATCGACGGTCCGCCGATGTCGATCTGCTCGACGCACTCGTCGACGCCCGCGCCGGACTCTACGGTCTCGCTGAAAGGATACAGGTTGACCACCACCAACTCGAACGCCGCGATTCCGAGTTGCTCGAGCGCCGCGGCATGCTCGGGCTTGCGAAGATCGGCCAGCAGGCCGGCGTGCACCCGCGGATGCAGGGTTTTGACCCGGCCGTCTAGCACCTCCGGGAAGCCGGTCAGCTCCTCGACCGGTGTCACCGGAATGCCTTTTTCGGCAATGGTTTTCGCGGTTGACCCGGTGGAGACGATCTCGACGCCCGCCTCGGCAAGACCGCGGGCCAGGTCGACCAGACCGGTCTTGTCGTAGACGCTGATCAACGCGCGGCGAATCGGCCGCTTCGCGTCGTAGGTGCTCATCCGATAGTCGCCTTTCGTCCGATCCAGGTCACGCCGCCGGTCGCCACCGCGGCTATCACATCCTCCAAGAGTCGTCGTTCAACGACCTTGATGCGCTCGTGCAGGGTCTGTTCGTTGTCATCGTCGAGCACCGGAACGGCTTGCTGGGCAAGTATCGGGCCGGTGTCGGTGCCGGCGTCCACCAGGTGCACCGTGCAGCCGGTGACTTTCACGCCGTGGGCCAGCGCGTCGGCCACTCCGTGCGCGCCGGGAAATGCCGGCAGCAGCGCCGGATGGGTGTTGAGGGTTCGGCCTTCGAACTTCGAAAGAAATTGTGGTCCAAGGATTTTCATGAATCCAGCCGAGACGACGAGGTCCGGCGAATGGGCGGCCGTAGCCTCGGTGAGTGCGGCGTCCCACGCGCCGCGGTCGGGATAGTCCGCGAGCCGCACCCGGAACGTCGGCAGCGACGCGTTAGCCGCGATGTCGGCCGCCGGACAGTCGCGGTCAAGGCCGAGGGCGACGACCCGCGCCGGATAGTCACCGACGGCGGCGTCCAGCAGGGAGGCCAGCAGCGAACCGGTACCCGATGCCAGCACCACCAATCGTGCCGGTGCACTGGGAGGCACGCGGAACGGTTGCTGCACAGGGCGAGCCTAGCTGTCGTCGTCCGGCGACGATGCGGGCTGGTCCGCGGCCCGAAAAGGAGCCGGACCATCAGGTCCGTCCGGCGACGATGCGGGCCCGTCCGGTGGATGATCGATGCCCGACTCGGTTGCCGACGTGTCATGGGCCGCGGCATCCGCGCCCGCATCGTCGGCCTCGAAATCGATCAACGGCTCGACGGCCAGTTCGGCCGGCGGCGGCGCGGCCCGCTTGGGCTTTCGCGGCCGGTATCTGATGCCGCCGGCCATCGCGACGGTGAGCCAACCCACGGCGGTGAACCACAGGAAGACCGCGAACCCGAACGTGCTCTGGTCGAGTCCGACGCCGCCGAAGTTGCCCAACTGGCCGCTGCCGGCATAGCCGAGCAATGCCAGGGTCAGCGCCGCCACCAGCGCCGCAATCCCCAACTTGGCCATCGCGCCGGACAGCGGTAACGGCCGGCGCGCGCACTGCTGTCCGAGCGCGACACCCGATGCCGCTCCGACGATCAGCAGCGCAACCCAGGCCGGACCCAGTGGCGGGTGCGGCGCCGCGGCCAGCACCGGCAGCGCTGGGATGTCCCCACCGAAGACGGTGAACGAGCTGAACGTCGCAAAACCCAAGTGGGCGCTGGATCCCACGGCCATCGCGGCGGTCGCGACGATCACGTTGGGCACGTACAGGATCGAGAGCAGGGTCAGGCTGAACTGTCCGAATACCGAGTTGGTGATCGCGTACAGGTCCTGCATCGTCGACCAGTGCACGACCAGCGAAGCGGCCGCCACCATTCCCGACAGCCCGAGCAACGCCAGCACGCCGGCCATCGCCGCGCGTAGTGAATCGCCGAGCCAATCCGGCAGCGGCGACGCCGCGAGGGCCTGGCGGCCAACCCGCGAACCCACCCCGATAAACGCGCCGATGGCGTGCACGACCAGCACGCTCACAAAAGCGCGCAATGCGCTAGGCGTCTGCAACTCTGTGATCACTGATCCCGCGTCGTGGATGACGGCCAGCGCGATCGCGGCGATCAGCAGCGGTCCGCCCAGGGCCGACGCGACGATCCACCGGATGACGAACCACGACGCGGTCGTGGTGGTGGCCAGGGCGGTAGCGCGCGCAGTACCCCACACCATCAGCAGCACCGGAAGCAGCGGCATCACGCCGAGCTCGCGGCCGCCGATCGAGATCGGCACCTGATGCACACCGAGCCACATGCTGGCGATCGCACCCAGCGCGCCGGTCATGTCGCTGTTGGCAATCACCAGCTGCAACAACGTCACCGCGGCGATGACCACCAACGCCACCACGGCGGGGCCGAACGCGACCCGCAGAAGGTCACGGGCATGGTTGGTGCCCGGGGTTCGACTGTCCGGCGTCACGGTCTGAGGACGTTACCTACCGGGTCCCCTGGCCGGCGACCCGCCGCGCCCGACAGCCACCGTTAGGACTGTGACGGGCCCGACGGCGAGGACGGCGCCTGCGGCTGCTGGCCCGAGCCGAACGAGTGCTGGCCGTGGGTCGAGCCGCCCTGGTCCGAGGAGTTGCCCTGCCCCGGAGCGCCGGAGCCGGATGACGGCGGCGGGCTGAAGCTGGGGAAACCCGTTGGCGGGGTGGGCGATCCGTGCTGCGATTGCGCCGAGCTCGGCTGCGGTCCGGGTTGCGCGCTGAAACCGCCGGTCGTCGGTCCGGATGGGTAGCCGCCGTACTGGGTTCCGTAGCCGGACTGGCCGTAAGGAGGCTGCTGCTGACCGTAGTAGCCGCCGTACTGCCCGTAGTACTGGTCGTACTTGGGCCGCGGCGCCGGTGGGGTGATCACGCCGGCGTCCAGTAAGAGCGCGCTGATGGCGAGCGCGGCCTGAACCACGCCCGAGCCCACGGCGACCCACAGCGCCCAGCCGCGGCCCGAGGCTCCGATGGTGTCCTCGATGAGCAGCAAGGCGCCCAGCGTCGCGACCGCGGCGACCACCGCGGAGAAGTTCTTGGCCTTGGGCAGCAGGCTGACGCCGGCCAGCAGGCCCGCGAGCAAGGCCAAGTCGACCGGCAAGGTGCTGCCGCTTTCGATCAGCTCGTCGCCGTTGGGCAGGACGCGGGTGATCATCGGGCCGTAGCTCACCAGGTAGATCGCCAAGCCCAACACCAGCACCGCGATGGTCAGATAGTGCTTCAGGTTGCTTTCACCCTCGTCGCCCTTGTTGAACGACGGCGCGGCGGGAGCCGCGTACGAGCCGGGCGACTGCGCAGGTGGATATCCGGGATTGCCGGGCGGGTAGGTCATAACTTCTCCTGTGCCTTCCGATGCGGTTGCAGCGCCACGGTCATGCGGCGCTGATACTCCCGCGCGCCGCTCCTCGCGAGGCTACCTGGCAACTCTCAACGAATGCCGTGGCGGAAGCTGGGCGCGGGCGTTGCGACGCGAGCCGATCATCCACGCTAGCGCACCTCGGGCGGTACGTCGGCGCGGACCTCCGCGCGGTATCGCGCCCGAAGGCCCACCCCGGTGGTTGCCCGCAAGATTGGAACACGTTCTAATTCATCCATGGACTACGGGCTTGTGCTGTTCACCAGTGATCGCGGAATCACCCCGGCGGCGGCTGCCACTCTTGCCGATAACCACGGGTTTCAGACGTTCTACGTGCCCGAGCACACCCATATCCCGATCAAGCGCGAAGCGGCCCATCCGACCACCGGTGACGAATCGCTGCCTGACGACCGCTACATGCGCACGTTGGATCCGTGGGTAAGCCTGGGCGCGGCCTGCGCCGTCACCTCGCGGGTACGGCTGTCCACCGCGGTGGCACTGCCGGTCGAACACGATCCGATCACTCTGGCTAAATCCATCGCGACGCTCGATCACCTCTCCGCCGGACGAGTCAGCCTGGGCGTCGGGTTCGGCTGGAACACCGACGAACTCGCCGACCACAACGTGCCGCCCGGGCGGCGTCGCACCATGCTGCGCGAATACATCGAGGCGATGCGAGCACTGTGGACCGAAGAGGAAGCCTCCTACGAGGGCGAGTTCGTCAACTTCGGGCCCAGCTGGGCGTGGCCCAAACCGGTGCAATCGCACATCCCGGTGCTGGTCGGGGCGGCCGGCACCGAGAAGAATTTCAAGTGGATCGCGCGCAGCGCCGACGGCTGGATCACCACGCCGCGCGACTTCGACATCGACGAGCCGGTGAAGTTGCTGCAGGACACCTGGGCTGCGGCCGGCCGCGACGGTGCCCCGCAGATCGTGGCGCTGGACTTCAAGCCGGTGCCCGAGAAATTGGCGCGCTGGGCCGAGCTCGGAGTCACCGAGGTGTTGTTCGGATTGCCCGACAAGTCCGAAGATGAGGTCGCCGCGTACGTGGAGCGACTAGCCGGCAAGCTGGCCGCCGCGGTCTAGTCGTTGAATCCGATCGGAGGTGCACCGTGACAGCCGACGACGAGCCGGGCCGGCACTTCCCGTTTCGCTACGAGTCCCGCTTGGCCCCGATCTGGCTGCCGTTTCGCCTGTGGCCCGGCGCCCAGGGCGTCACCGTGACCGAGGATGGCCGGCTGATTGCACGCTATGGGCCGCTGCGCGTCGACACGCCGCTGTCGCAGGTGGATTACGCGCACGTCACCGGGCCCTATCGATGGTGGACCGCCGTGGGCGCGCGGCTGTCGTTGGCCGACGACGGACTCACGTTCGGCACCAACGCAACTCAAGGCGTGTGCATCCACTTCGAGCCGCGTATTCGCCGGGTGATCGGGCTGCGTGACCACTCGGCGCTCAACGTGACGGTCGAGGACTGTGAAGGCTTGGTCGCCGCGCTGACCGACTAGCCAGTGACGAAGCGGCCGACTCGCTAGCCGAGCGACGCCTTGTTGATGTCCTCGTCGGTCGACTTCACGGTGATCCTGCCACCCAACGGGTCACCGTCGGTCATCAACGCCACCAGATCCTCGTCCTCGGTGAGCGCCATGAACCGCGAGCCGTCGGCGTCGAGCCGACCGATGATGACACCGGTCGTCGTCGGCCAGTCGTACCGTACGGAGTACGTCTCAATGGCCCCCGCGCCGTTGGCGTTTCGAGTGACCGGCACCTTCGGCAGTGCAGCAATGTCCTGCTGCAATTCCTTGCTACGGTCGATCGCCCACTCGCCGGGGTCCGTGGAGTACACGCCGACCGAATACTTGCTCATCACACCGCCGTTGGCGCCGACGAGTCCGAACGAGCCCGGCTTGTCGCGCATGGCGGCCACGGTCTCCGCGATACCGTGCAGCGAATAGCTGTTGCCGGGGCCTCCGAAATACGGCAGGCCTCCGGTGAGGGTCAAACCGCGTGGGTCGTCGGCGGTGAGCCCGAAGTCATCGCACACCGCGAAGACCGGGAACGGAAAGCAGCTGTAAAGGTCGAACGTCGTCACGTCGTCGATGCCGATGTCCGCGACCCGGAGCGCTTCTGCCACGGCCTGTTTGGCGGAGTAGCTGATACTGACGTCGACGCGGTCCAGCAAGTCCTGCTCGGTCTGATCGGCATGCCCCCGCAAATAGACCCACTTGTCCTCGGGCACTCCGAGTCGGCGGGCCGCCGAAACGGACATCACCAGAGCGGCGGCGCCTTGATTGACGGTGTCGCGCGCCACCAGGAGTCGCGGATATGGGTCGCAGATCATCCGGTTCTCGTCGGTCACGGTTTCGATCTCCTCCACCGACCGTTCCACCGGCGAGGACGAGAACGGGTTCTTCGCAGCGACTCCTGTGAACGGAGCGAAGAGCCCGGCCATCGCGTGCCGGTAGTCGGCGACGCTGAGTCCGAGCCTCCCTCTGCGGGCGTTGTCGAGCAGTCCGTATTGCACGGGCGCTCCGGTCAGCCCGTGCTTCGCGGTGTACTCGCTCATGTACTGCTCGAAACCATATCCACGGTCCTCGAGCTGGCCACCGACGTGCTCAGTGAAGTCCGGCTTGTCGTCGCGTTCGGCGAAGTACTTCGCCGTGGACCCGGGCTCGGACCCGAGGATCAACGCGACCTCGAGGTCACCGGCGGCGATCGCTCCGGCGAGCTCCGTCATCAGCTTCTGCGGACCGTTGCCGCCGATGGGCTCAAGCACCGCACGCGCCGGATCGGCGCCGACCCGGTTGGCCACCGATCGCACGTAGTTGTCGGAGCAACCGAGCGGTGGCTTCGTGAACGGAGTGCAGATCTCGAACTGACGCAGGCCGGCGAACACTTCGATGACCCCCGCCACCGTGCTGACGTCCGCGCCGGTGTCAGCGAGCGCGGCGCGCACCGCCTGGGTCGCCAGGTCGACTGAGGACATCCCCCGATAACCGGCATCGTCGATGCGCTCGGTGAACTGGCCCACTCCGACGACGACGGGAGTGCGCGGATCGACCTCCATTACAGGCCTCCTGGCAAGTGTTAATTCGTCAGGCTAACCGAAACCTGTAACGTGTTCCAATTTTGGGGCGAGCAGTGAACTCCTACAGGCTCTCCAGGATTTGCCGTGCGAGCGCGGCGGTTTCCGACGGGGTCTTGCCGACCTTGACTCCGGCCGCTTCCAAAGCTTCCTTCTTGGCGGCTGCGGTGCCGGACGATCCGGACACGATGGCGCCGGCGTGGCCCATCGTCTTGCCTTCCGGCGCAGTGAATCCCGCGACGTAGCCGACGACCGGCTTGGACACGTTGGCCTTGATGTAGTCGGCGGCACGCTCCTCGGCGTCACCACCGATCTCACCGATCATCACGATGAGCTTGGTCTCGGGGTCCTTCTCGAAGGCCTCGATCGCGTCGATGTGGGTGGTGCCGATTACCGGGTCGCCGCCGATGCCGATCGACGTGGAGAACCCGAAATCACGTAGCTCGTACATCATTTGGTAGGTCAGCGTGCCGGACTTGGACACCAGGCCGAAGGGCCCCGAGCCGGTGATGTTGGCCGGCGTGATGCCCACCAGCGCCTGCCCCGGGGTGATGATGCCCGGACAGTTCGGCCCGATGATGCGGGTCTTGCCGCCCTTGGACAGGTTGTAAGCCCAGGCATAGGCGCTGTCCTGCACCGGGATTCCCTCGGTGATAACCACCAGCAGCGGGATCTCGGCGTCGACGGCCTCGATGATGGCGTCCTTGGCGAACTTCGGCGGCACGAAGATGATCGACACGTCGGCGCCGGTCTTCTCCATCGCTTCGGCGACGCTGCCGAACACCGGCAGCTCGACGATCTGGCCGCCCTTGTTCTCATGCGTGACGGTGGTGCCGGCCTTGCGCGCGTTGACCCCGCCGACGATCTGAGTGCCCGCCCTGAGCATGCGGGCGGTGTGCACGGTGGCCTCGCTACCGGTGATGCCCTGGACGATGACCTTGCTGTCTCGGGTCAGAAAGATTGCCATGTCGTGCGGTCCTTTCAGGCGCTCGCGAGCTCGGCGGCTTTATCAGCGGCCTCGTCCATCGTCGGTACGACTGTCACCAGCGGGTGGTTGGCCTCGGCCAGGATGCGCCGGCCTTCGTCGACGTTATTGCCGTCCAACCGGACCACCAGCGGCTTGTTGGCGTCGTCGCCGAGGATCTTCAGCGCCTGCACGATCCCATTGGCGACGGCGTCACACGCGGTGATGCCACCGAACACGTTGACGAACACGCTCTTGACCTGTCGGTCACTCAGGATGACGTCGAGACCGGCCGCCATCACCTCGGCCGAGGCGCCACCACCGATGTCGAGGAAGTTGGCCGGCTTGACCCCGCCGTGCTTCTCGCCCGCGTAGGCCACGACATCCAGCGTCGACATGACCAGCCCGGCGCCGTTACCGATGATGCCGACCTCGCCGTCGAGCTTGACGTAGTTGAGGTCGTGCTCCTTGGCCTTCAGCTCCAGCGGGTCGGTGGCGTCGCGGTCCTCGAACTCTGCATGGCCCGGCTGGCGGAAGTCAGCGTTGCCGTCGAGCGTGACCTTGCCGTCCAGTGCCAGGATCTGGTCGTCGGGCGTCCGCACCAGCGGGTTGACCTCGACCAAGGTGGCGTCCTCGGCAACGAAGACCTCCCACAGCTTGGAGATGGTGACCGCCGCGGCGTCGAGCACCTCGGCCGGCAAGTGGCCCTGCTCGGCGATCGAGCGGGCGAATGCCACGTCGACACCCTTGACCGCATCCACCGGGACCTTGGCTAGCCGCTCGGGCTTGGTGGCCGCGACCTCTTCGATCTCCACGCCGCCCTCCACCGAGCACATCGCCAGGAAGGTGCGGTTGGCGCGGTCGAGGAGGAAGGAGATGTAGTACTCCTCGGCGATATCGCTGGCCTCGGCGACCAGCAGCTTCTTCACGACGTGGCCCTTGATGTCCAGGCCGAGAATGTTCTTCGCGTGGTTGTAGGCATCATCCGCGGTCGCGGCGTATTTCACGCCGCCGGCCTTGCCACGTCCACCGACCTTGACCTGCGCTTTGACCATCACCGGGTGACCGATCTCTTCGGCGATGGCCTTGGCCCCGTCCGCGGTGTCTGTCACCCGGCCGGGCGTCGTTGGGACGTTGTGCTTGGCGAACAGCTCCTTCGCCTGATACTCGAAAAGATCCATGGGCTCACTTCTGTGTGTCGGCCTATTTGTAAGCGAGCCGGGGTTTTCCGACGCCCGCTTGCGGGAACTGTATCGACACGGCCTGAACGTTCCGTCGTCGGCATCGGTGGATGTGTCAGATCTCACCGGCCCGTCGCGAGTGATTCAAATCACAATCCCCGGCGGATTTCTGGCTTAGCTTGCGACGTCCCCAGGTCGCCGGTTAACGTCGCAGGGTCCAGATAACGTTATGGTTACGGCTCGAGGGACAATCAGGTTGACTCAGCAAATCCCGGCACCGTCTCCTGTGCAAGGAGAGCTTTCGGCGTCGCGCGGCAGCGTGTCAGCACCCAGTCGCAACGAAGTCACCGACATCATTCCTTTCAATGAGTTCGGCACGCTCGACGACCTGGACTTCAGCGCAAACTCCCACTTCGACAAAGAAGCGCAGGTCCTGCGCGCGCCTGAGCTCGACGACCTGGACGACACCGACAACCTCGTCGTCATGAGGCTGGCCGGCCCCAGCGTGTCCGAGCGCCGCATCGACCCACTTCGGCGTGACGCGCACGGCGGTAAGGGCG
>Ga0302178_10001360_pt1 | contig 20614 bp, 19 predicted proteins | sample I_Palsa_E1_3_FD_198790 | JGI IMG/M metagenome (GOLD analysis project Ga0302178, IMG submission 198790) | Peat permafrost microbial communities from Stordalen Mire near Abisko, Sweden - I_Palsa_E1_3 | ecosystem: Environmental > Terrestrial > Soil > Palsa > Peat permafrost | place: Sweden... | reverse complement strand
CGCGACGGGCGCAGGCGCGACGGGCGCAGGGCCGAGGGGCGACGGGCGCAGCGGTGGCGGGCGCAGTGGCGACGGGCGCAGGCGCGACGGGCGCAGGCGCGACGGGCGCAGGCGCGACGGGTCCAGGGACGACCGGTCGACGGACGACGGGTCCAGCGGCGGCTTGCGAAACGCCCGGCTGCGCGACAGCGAGCGACGGCGGCAGAAGCCGCGACGCCCGGCCGACGCGCCGGCAAGGCCGACGCCGTCGTCACCCCGTACGCGCTGGCTGCGGGCCGCCCACGAGGCCGTTCAGACGCTCCAGCGGTCGATCGTCGGCGTCCCCCGCTCGTGACCGAGGATGCTGACGGCCGCCGCCGCGAGCTTGAAGTGGGCGCCGGTCGCCACCTCGAGCCCGAGCCAGCGCGCGGTCAGCACCCGCAGCGAATGGCCGTGCGCGAACGCCAGCACGTCGCCGTCGACCGCGGCGCAGCGCTCGAGCACCCGGTCAAGCCGCGCGCCGATCTCCTCCGGCGACTCTCCGCCCGGGCAGCCGTCGCGCCACAGCCACCAGTCGGGATTCCGCTGACGAATCTGGGGCGTCGTGCGCCCCTCGTACTCGCCGTAGTCCCACTCGTGCAGGTCGTCGTCGAGCTCCGCCGCATCGGCAAAGCCCGCCAGCCGGCAGGTCTCCCGCGCGCGACTCAGCGGGCTGCACAGCACCATCTCGAACGCCTCGCCGGACAGCTTGCGCCCGACCACCTCCCCCTGCTCGATCCCGTGTTTGGTGAGGGGCAGGTCGGTATGGCTCGTGTGCTGTCCGGAGCGACTCCACTCGGTCTCTCCGTGACGCACGATGAACAGGCGGTCGGCCATGGGCGGGGCTCCCCTTGGTGGTCAGACGACGTACGACGAACGCGTGGCCGCTCAGCGACCGAAGTCGGCGGGGAACGATACATCCCCCATCGTGCGCTCGATCTCCTGCACCTTGGCCCGCCGGCGCACGTGGCGCTCCTCGTCGGATATGACCGCGCTCAGAAACGCCTCGACGATCTCGACCATGATCTCGGCGCCGATCACGCGCCCACCCATGCACAGGACGTTGACGCCGTCGTGCTCGACGCCCTGGTGTGCGGTGTAGTGATCGTGGATCGTGCACGCGCGGACACCACGGATCTTGCCGGCGGCGACCGACACGCCGGCGCCCGAGCCGCAGACGATGATCCCCCGCTCGGCGCGGCCGGAAGCGACCGCATGACCAACCTCGAGGGCTTTGTCCGGGTAGTCGATCGGCGGGCTCGGGCGGTCGGTGCCGAAATCGAGAATCTCATGGCCGAGCTCGCGGATCTCCTGCAGGAGACGGTCGCGCAGCGGGTAGCCGGCGTGATCGAAGCCGCAGGCGACGATCATGACCGCACCTGCACCGGCTCGACCTGCGACGCGCCCGCCAGCTCGTGGGCGGCCAACAGCGCCGCGCCCAGCACGCCGGCGCGGACGCCGTGACGCGCCACGCGGATCGTCGTCGCCGAGCCGAGCCCCGGCAGCACGTAGGCGGCCGCGGTCCGCCGGGCGGGCTCCAGCAGCAGGTCGCCGGCGCGCGCCGCGCCGCCCCCGATCACGACCTCTTCGGGGTCAAACGTGTTGATGACGTTGGCGATCCCGATCCCGACCCGCTCGCCCCACAGCTCGATCATCCGCCGCGCGTCGGCATCGCCGTCGTGGGCGGCCTGCACGGCCTCGACGCCGGTCAGCTTCTCGCCCGCCGCCAGCCGGCGACCGAGCGACGAGGACGGATGGGAGCGCGCGTACTCGGCGACCAACCCATCGAAGGCGTGGCCTGCCGCCTCGCCCTCCAATGATCCGCGCTGGGGGAACCTGCCGGCCTGCGGCACCGCGCCCTCCATGTCCATGCCGACCATCGTATGACCGAGCTCGCCGGCGGCGCCGGTCGCGCCACGGTAGATCCGCCCGCCGAGCACCAGCCCGCCGCCGACGCCGGTGCCGATCGTCAGCATCACGAGGTCGGACGCGACCATCCGCAGGTCGTGATCGTGGGCCTCGGCCAGCGCGGCCACGGTCGCGTCGTTGTCGACGAACACCGACACGCCGAGTCGCTCACCGAGCGCTTCGCGCAGCGGCACGTCGCGCAGCGGGATGTTCGCGGACGAGACGACGCGTCCGGTCGCGAACTCGACGACCGACGGGACGCCGATCCCGACCCCGTCAAGCTCCGCACCGCGGCACTCCGAGACGCCGGCGACGAGCTGCTCGATCAGCGCCTCGGAGCTGGAGGTGTCGGTCGGGACGATCATCGAGTCGGCGAGCTTCTGGCCGTCGAAGCAGGCGAACGCGATCTTCGTACCGCCGAGGTCGACGCCGACGACCTCGGTCATGATCTCGCGGCCCCTGCCAACCCCGCGGCAGCGGCGTCGTCGGCCAGCAGCGTCACGTTGTGGGCGACCGTCGGGATCAGCGATGACGGGATCGCCGGGTCCGGTACGGCGTCGGGCCCGAATGCGCGCGTGAGCGCGTCGGCCTTGCCCTCGCCCTCGGCGAGGAACACCACGTGCTTGGCGAGCGCGACCGCACTCAACGTGAACGACACCCGCGGCACGAAGGGCTCCATCCCGGCCTCGGGCACGCCGACGACGAGCCGCCCACGCTCGCGCACCGCCGGCTTGCCGGGAAACAACGACAGCGTGTGTCCGTCGGGGCCGATCCCGAGCAGCAGCAGGTCGAAACGTCCGACCCCGCTGTGGCGCAGGCACTGCTCGTACTGGTCGGCCGCCACGGCGTACCCGAGCTCGCCCTTGATCCGGTGAATCAGCGGCTTCGTCAGGTCCGCCAGCGGCTCGAGCAGCGTCGCGCGGATCATCCCGTAGTTGGAGTTGGGGTCGTCGGGACCGACCGCGCGGTCGTCGCCCAGCCAGAAGCTGACGTCGCCCAGCGAAAGTTGGCGCTCGCGGACCGCCGCCGCGAAGATCTCGTTGGCGGCCTTGGGAGTCGAGCCGCCGGCGAGCACGATCTGGGTGCAGCCGTCAGAGGCACAGGCGTCGAGCATCAGATCCGCGCAGACGCGCGCAGGATCCTCCACTATTTCGATCGAAACAGTCATAGGTTGCACAGCTCCCGCGCCGCGTTCAGCGCCGGCCAGTACGTCGGCTCGCGGAGCAGCGCCTGCCGGATCCCGTCACCGAGGATTCCGCCCTCGCCGCGTGAGGCGCCGAGGATCTTCCACTGCTTGACCGAACCGTCGCCCAGCTTCTCGGTCGCATCCAGCCCACCCCAGCCGCGCTCCAGCGACAGCGACAGCTCCGGGCGGCAGGAGATCTTGACCCCGGCCAGCCCCGGTGCCTCTTGGTGGGACTCGCGCATCACGATCTTCACCTCGCGGTCGCCGTTGGCGAGCTCGCCCTCGCGCCGGTCAAGTGCGTGGAGCTCCAGCGGCGCCGCCTCCCAGCCCAGCCGGGAGGCCAGCCACCCGGCCAGCAACAGCGCCGAGGCGCTCGATCCGTCGCGGTGACGGATGTCGAGCTCGTCGACATGGCGCAGCGCCTGCAGCCGCGACGGCAGGTCGAAGCTCGCCGCCAGCCGCTCGCGCCATGGGGTCGTGCGTAGCCAGGCGAGATCGATCACGTACGCGTGATCGCGGACCGAGAACACCCGCTCGAACGCGTCGGCAGCGGACGGGAAATCGTCGGAGTCCAGCAGGATCACGTCAATCAGCGGCAGCAGTGCCCGGATCGCGTCGTCGTGGCGATGCGGCGACCACAGCACGGTCGGCAGCCCCGACACGACGATCGGGTCGATGATCGTCTGCAGTGCGAGCAGGTGCCCGGGGCCGAGGTCGATCTCGATCTTCTCCCACATCACGCCGAGCTTGTCCTCGGGGTTGTCGTAGGAGACGGTCGCGGTCGCGTCGAGCGTGGTGCGACCCTCCTGGACCGTGCACACGATCGTGCGTGAGCCGTGATAGCGGCCGGCACGCTCCAGCCGGTTGGCGATCTCGCCCTTCCACTCGCGATCGACGATCACGACCAGGTTCAGCACCCGCGCCGGCGCCAGCCGTTCGTTGGCGGCGTGGCGCGTGCGCAGCATCTCGCGCATCGCCGCCTCGATCGCGTCGGGCGTGGTGTCCTGCTCTGCCCAGACGTCGTCGCTCACAGGCGCCGCCAGATCTGTCCGCCATCGACCAGCGCATCCGCCGCCGCGGGCCCGGGGCCGCCGGACTCGTACTGCGGGATCGGCGTGCTGCGGTCGGCGTCCCAGGCCTCGAGGATCGGGTCGATGATCCCCCACAGCGCCTCGATCTCGTCGTCGCGCGTGAACAGCGTCGCGTCACCGAGCATCGCGTCGAGGATCAGCCGCTCATAGGCCTCCGGCGACTCCGACAAAAACGAGGTGCCGTAGCGGAACTCGAGGTTGACCGGGCGGATCTGCATCCGCGTGCCCGGCAGCTTGGCGCCGATCGACACGGCCACGCCCTCGTCGGGCTGCAATGTGAACACGATCTGGTTGGCTTGAATACCGACCGAGCCGTGGCTCTGGAAGGCGACGTGGGGCACGGGCTTGAGGATCACGGCGATCTCGGTCAGCTTGCGCGACAGCCGCTTGCCGGTCCGCAGGTAGAACGGGACTCCGGCCCAGCGCCAGTTGGAGACGTGCAGTCGCAGCGCCGCGTAGGTCTCGGTCCGCGAGTCGGCCGGCACCCCCTCCTCCTGTAGGTAGCCGTGGACGCGCTCGCCACCGACCACCCCCGGCCCATACTGGGCGCGAACCGCCATCTGAGCGACCTGCTCCGGGGTCGGCGGCACGATCGCCTCCAGCACCTTGAGCTTCTCGTCGCGCAGCTTCTCGGCGTTGAACGCGGTCGGCGGCTCCATCGCCAGCAGCGCCAGCAGCTGCATCATGTGGTTCTGGACCAGGTCGCGCAGCGCGCCGGCGTGGTCGTAGTAGCCGGCGCGGCTGCCGATCCCGATGTCCTCGGCCGCGACGATCTGGACATGGTCGATGTAGTTGCGGTTCCAGACCGGCTCGAACAGCGCGTTGGCGAACCGCAGCGCCATCAGGTTCTGGACGGTCTCCTTGCCCAGGTAGTGGTCGATCCGGTAGACCTGCGGCTCGTCGAAGACCTCCAGCACCTGCGCGTTCAGCCGCCGCGCCGACGCCAGGTCATAGCCGAACGGCTTCTCGATCACGATCCGCGTTTCGGCGCCCTCCACCTTGTTGAGTCCGGCAGCGCCGAGTTTGGTGGCGATCAGCGGAAAGTACTCGGGCGCGGTCGACAGGTAGAAGACCCGGTTGAGCGTCCTCCCCGCCTGCTCGTCGAACTCCTGCAGCGTCCGGCCGAGCTCCTCGTAGATGCTGTCATCGTCGAACGAGCCCTGCACATAGCGGGTGTCGTCGATCAGCCCGCCGAGCACCCGCTCGTCGGGCCGGCGCCGTGAGTAGCGGCGGACCGAATCGGTCAGCGTGTCCCGGAACTCGGAATGCTCCTTGTCCCGGCGCCCGACCCCGATCATCTCAAACCGCTCGGGCAGCTGCCCTTCGTGGGCGAGGTTGTACAGCGCCGGCAGCAGCTTGCGATGCGCCAGATCTCCGGTCGCGCCGAAGATCACCAGCGACGTCGGATGAACCGGGAGCCGCTCCAGACCGACTGTCAGTGGGTTGTCGAGGCCGGTCAGATCGACCGGCTCGATCGTGGTCAACCCTGCCCCTTGTAGGACTTACGGCGCTCCTCGATGCCGTCCAGCAACTGTGACATCGCGTCTTCAAACTGCTTGACGCCGGCGTCCAGCAGCTCGTCGGTGACCTCGACCAGGTCGATCCCGGCCTCCGCCAGCGCCGTCAGCGTCTCGTCGGGGTTGTGGGTCGCGGTCGGCCCGGAGACCGTGCCGTGGTCGGCGACCGCCTGCAGCGTCGCCAGCGGCATCGTGTTGACCGTGTGTGGCGCGACCAGGTCGTCGACGTACATCGTGTCCCGGTAGGCCGGGTTCTTGACGCCGGTGGAGGCCCACAGCGGCCGCTGCGGATGCGCGCCCGCGTGATGGAGAGCATCCCACCGCGGACTGCCGGTCCCGAAGATCTCCTCGAAGCTGCGATACGCGTGTCGCGCGTTGGCGATCGCGGCGGTCCCCAGCAGCTCGTCGTGGCCCCTGCCGTCGAGGCGCTTGTCGACGGCGGTATCGATCCGGGAGACGAAGAAGCTCGCCACCGAGGCGATGTCAAGCGACTTGCCCTCGGCCAGCCGGCGCTCGAGGCCCTTCAGATACGCATCAGCGACCTTCTCGTAGGCCTCGACCGAAAACAGCAACGTGATGTTGACGTTGATCCCAGAGTAGATCGCTTCCTCGATCGGACCGAGGCCCTCCTTGGTGCCGGGAATCTTGATCATCAGATTCGGACGATCGACCCGCTTCCAGAAGTCCTGGGCGGCCTCGATCGTGCGCGCCGGATCGTGGGCGAGATCGGCCGCGACCTCCAGCGAGACGAACCCGTCCTGGTGGTGGTTGTCCTCGTAGGTCTGACGCAGGACATCGCAGGCGCCCTGGACGTCGTGGATCGCCAGCTCCTCGTAGATCGCCTGAGTGCTCATCTCTTCGTCGGCGTCGAACAGCTGATGCAGCTGCTCGTCGTAGTCGTCGGAGTGGAGGATCGACTTTTCAAAGATGGACGGGTTCGAGGTCACGCCGCGCAGCGAGTCCTCGGCGACCAAGCGAGCGAGCTCCCCGTCCTCCACCAGCGAGCGCTGCAGCAGATCCAGCCAGGGGCTGGTCCCCGCCTCCACGAGCTTGCGTAGATTTGGGTTGATGTTGGTGACTTCGGTCGCGCTCATCGATGCTCACACCTCTGTGTGGAGGGGTTGTGCCGGTTGAGGCCCAGGATAGACGCAATCGGCCCCGCTCAAGCGGTGCTTTTCTGTGAAGAACGCTGGGGTCTAGCTCAGCCGAACAGGACGCCGTAGCGGGCGTATTCCTCGGCCGGCACGCGCCGCACCTCGGCGACCGCAGCGGCGAGCGTCACGAGCTCGATCTCGGTCGCGTGCAGCGCGGTCATGTAGCCCCAGTGTCCGGTGTGGGCGGCGTCGACCGCGGCGAGCCCCAGACGTGTCGCGAGCACCCGATCGAACGCCGTCGGGCTGCCGCCGCGCTGAACGTGGCCGAGCACGGTGGCGCGAGTCTCGAAGCCGGTCCGCGTCTCGACCTCACGTTCGAGCTGATGGCCGATCCCGCCCAACCGGGGATGACCGAACTCGTCCAGTTCGCCGGTGGCGACGGTCATCGTCCCCGCCTTCGGCATCGCGCCCTCGGCAACCACCACGATCGAGAAGTAGCGGCCGCGCTCGTGGCGGCGGGCGATCAGACCGCAGACCTCGTCGATGTCGAACGGGATCTCCGGGATCAGGATCACGTCCGCGCCGCCGGCCAGTCCTGAGTGCAGGGCGATCCAGCCGGCGCTGCGGCCCATCACCTCGACGATCAGGATCCGGTGATGGCTCTCCGCGGTCGTGTGCAGCCGGTCGATCGCCTCGGTCGCGATCTGCAACGCGGTGTCGAAGCCGAACGTCTGATCGGTGGCGCCGAGGTCATTGTCGATCGTCTTGGGCACGCCGATCACGTTGATCCCCGCTTGCGACAGCGCGTTGGCCGCACCGAGCGTGTCCTCGCCCCCGATCACGATCAGCCCGTCGAGCGAGTGCCGCGCGAGCGTCTGGCGGACGAGCTCGACCCCGTTCTCGCGCTTGGACGGATTCGTACGCGAGCTGCCGAGGATCGTTCCGCCCCGCGGCAGGATCCCGCGCGTGGACTCGATCGTCAGCACCTCTGAGACGTCGTCGAGCACGCCTCGCCAACCGTCGCGAAAGCCGATGAACTCGTCGCCGTGACCATCGATCCCCTTGCGGATCGAGGCCCGGATGACAGCGTTGAGGCCGGGGCAGTCGCCGCCGCCGGTGAGCATTCCGATCCGCATGGCGCCTGATGCTAGGAAACTTGACAAGATGCCGGATCCGGCCCGGACCGCTACGGTGCCTGGGAGATGTCGATTGACATTCCCGATCGACGACGATCCGGGCGGAGGGCCAGGACGGCAGCGCTGGCCGGCGCAGGCTTGGCCACGGCTCTGGCAGCCGGCGTCCTCGCGCAGCGCAGGCGCTCGCGCGCGCTCGCGCGCGATCCCGAGTATCGACGTCTGATCGAGCCGCTCGGCGGAACCAAGCTGCACGTCGTATCGGCCGACGGCACCCGCCTGCACACGATCGTGCTGGAGCCCGGGCCGGGCACGGCCGCCACCGCCACCGTCGTGCTCGCCCATGGCTGGACCGAGCAGCTGAGCTTCTGGGGGCCGGTCATCCGGCGGTTGCACGGTCGCGGCCTGCGGATCGTGGCCTATGACCTCCGCGGCCATGGCGCCAGCGGCCCCGCCGCCGGTGACGATTACCGCATCGAGCGCTTCGGCGAGGACGTCGAAGCGGTGCTCGTCGCGGCCGACGCGCCGGCCGGCGAGCTGATCGTCGCCGGTCACTCGCTCGGCGGCATGTCGATCGCCGCCTGGGCCGCCGACCACGATGTGGCGGCACGCGTCGCGGGCGCCGCGCTCGTCAACACCGGCCTCGACGACCTGATCGGCGGCGCGCTCGTGCTCGGCGAGATCGGCAAGCGGCTGAGCCCGCAGTGGCTGAGTCGGGCGGTGCTCGGTTCCTCGGCGCCGCTGCCGCCGCTGTCGACCCCGCTCGAGCAGGCGGTGATCCGCCACACGGCGTTCGGCCCGACCGCGACCGCCGCCCAGGTTGCGTTCTATGAGCGGATGCTGATGGAAACGCCCGCCAACGTCCGGGCGGCGAGCGGGATCGCGCTGTCGGACCTCCATCTCGGTTCGGCGCTGGTGAAGCTGACGGTTCCGACGCTCGTGATCGCCGGCGACCGTGACCGGCTCACCCCGCCGGACCATTCGCGCAGGATCGCCGAGGCACTGCCGTCGCCGGGGCGGCTGCTCGTGCTCGAACGCACCGGCCACATGTCCCCGCTCGAGCGCCCGGGTGAGGTCGCCGACGCGATCGCCGACCTGGTCGCGACGGTCGTCACCGCAGGGGCGGACGCTGAGACGATCATGCGATGAGGCCGCTGGCCGCGATTGAGACCAATATCTGCTACCCGCTGCAGGAGGACCTCGAGCTGGCGGAGGCGATCGAACCTGAGCAACGGGCGACCGCGATCGGCCAACTCGTCGCCCGCCAGCTCGAGATCTCGCCCGGCTCCTGGCCCGGCAGCGCCGCGGGGCTGGACGGGATTGGCATGCTCGTGCTCCAGGGGGTGCTGGCGCTGCGTGTCGGGATCGCCGGCCGCCACAGCGCCGAGCTGGTCGGCGAGGGCGACGTGTTGCGCCGCCCCGACGAGCAGTGGGCGAGCTCGCAGCTGGCGCTCACGCACAACTGGCTGGTGCTCGAGCCGGTCCGGATCGCGGTGCTCGACGCCCGCTTCACGCGAAAGCTGGCCAACTACCCGAACCTCACCTGCGCGCTGTTCGCGCGCTGCTCGGTCCGGACCAGGCAGCTGGCGGTCAACATGGCGATCGTCCACCAGGCCCGCGTCGACGTCCGCCTGCACATGCTGCTGTGGCACCTCGCCGGCCGTTGGGGCAGGGTCCGCTCCGATGGAATCGTGGTCCCGCTGCGCCTGACCCACAGCATCCTCGCCGAGCTCGTCGCCGCGCGGCGACCGACCGTCACCAGCGCGCTTTCGGAGCTCAGCCGCAACGGCCTCGTGCGCTCGGTGCCCGAGGGCTGGCTGTTGTCCGGCCCGGCCCCAGGCGGCGATGACGAGCTCGAACCGAGCGTCGTGCCGAGTGCCCTGCCGACCGACGCGAGGCCGACGTGAGCGCCCGGATCGACGTTCCCGTCGCCGGCGGCGAACTGGCGGTCTACCGACTCGGGTCCGAGCGGCTCGACGCGCCGACCGTGCTGGCGGTGCACGGGATCACCGCGACCAGCTTTGCCTGGCTGGCGGTCGCCGCTGCACTGGGCGACGATGTCTCGCTGATCGCGGTCGATCTGCGCGGCCGGGGCGAGAGTGGCTCGCTGCCGGGACCGTTCGGACTCGACGCCCATGTCGAGGACCTGATCGCGGTGCTCGACGCGCTGGCGCCGCAGCCCGCCGTGGTGCTCGGCCACTCGATGGGCTGCTACGTCGCCGCGCGGCTCGGCGCGCGCCATCCCGAGCGCGTCTCGAGCCTGGTGCTGGTCGATGGCGGACTGACAATCGCGGGCAGCGCCGATGTCGATCCCGAGCCGTTCATGCGCGCGTTCCTGGGCCCGGCGCTGGCGCGCCTCGAGATGACCTTCGAGAGCGTCGACGCATACGCCGAGTGGTGGCGCGCGCACCCGGCGATCAGCGACTCGGACATCGACCCGGTGGTGCTGCGGCGCTACGCCGAGCACGACCTCTCAGGCGATCCGCCGGCGCTGCGCTCGTCGGTCAACCCCGATGTGCTGCGCCCGGACGGGGGCGATGTGCTGCGCAGCGACGACGCCCATCAGTTGGAGCTTCCGGCGGTCCTCATGTGCGCGCCACGGGGGATGGTCAACGACCCCAACCCGATGCAACCGCTGGCGCTCGTGCGTGCCTGGGCGACCGAGGACCCCGGACGCCGGCGCGCGCTCCAGGTGCCCGACGTCAACCACTACACGATCACGCTCGGCGCCGCCGGCGCGGCGGCGGTGGCCGCCGAGGTCCGCGCGGCGGTCTAGCGCAGGCCGAGCAGCACGTCGACGACGAGCTGGTCGAGGCGCTCGTTGCCATAACCGCGCCGGGCGAGCTCGTCAAGCGTCGTCGCCTGCGCCTTGAGTGCCGCCGGATCGTCGGCGGCGTCGATCGTCGCCACACCGAGCTCGTCAGCCCCGGCCGCGTGCAGCGCCTCGGCAACCTCGGGCAGCGAGTCGAAGTGTCGGGCCTTCTCGGCGAGTGCCCGGTAACTGCGGACGCAGCCCCGCGCGAACTCCCAGACGCCGTCGTCGTCCTCGTTGCGATAGGCGTGCGCGTCGAAGTGGCGGGGACCGTCGTAGCCGGCGCGCTCGAGCAGCCGCACGAGCATGAACGCCTCCTTGAGGTCCTCGGCGCCGAACCGGAAGTCCTGGTCGTAGCGGCCGATTCGCTGCGCGTTGAGGTCGATGTGAAACAGCTTCCCGGCCCACAGGGCCTGCCCGACCCCCTGATGGAACGACAGGCCGGCCATCGTCTCGTGCGCCGCCTCAGGATTGACCCCGACCATCTCGGGGTGCGCCAGGGTCGTGATGAAGTGCAGCGCGTGCCCGACCGTCGGCAGCCACAGGTCGCCGCGGGGCTCGTTCGGCTTGGGCTCGATCGCGAACCGGAGCCCGTACCCCTGGCCGAGCGAGTAGTCAGTCAGGACGTCGATCGCCTCGCGATAGCGCTCGAGCGCATCGCGAGGGTCCTTCGCGACGCCGACCTCGGTCCCCTCGCGCCCGCCCCAGAACACGTACACCTCGGCGCCGAGCCGCGCGCCGAGGTCGATCGCGGCCATCGCCTTGCCGATCGCGGCCCGGCGCACGCGCCGGTCCCCGGAGGTGAACGCCCCGTCCTTGAACGCCGGGTGCGTGAACAGGTTCGTCGTCGCCATCCCGACGCCCAGACCGGCGTCGGCGAGCGCCCGCTCGAACCGCACGGTGATCCGCTCGCGCTCGGCCGCCGCCGTCCCGTACGGGATCAGGTCGTCGTCGTGCAGGCTCACCCCCCACGCGCCGATCTCGGCCAGCCGCTGCACGGTTGCCAGCGGGTCACGCGGGGGGCGGGTCGGTTCGCCGAACGGGTCGCGGCCCGGATTGCCGACCGTCCACAGCCCGAACGTGAATCGCTGACCGTCCATCGACGCAGATTGGAGCAGATTCCGGCGACCGGTGCTCGCGGCCGGATGTGATCGAGGCGTACGATCTGAGGTATGTCGCCTGACTCGCGCCAGCTATCGACCTGGCACCGCTCGCTGAAGCTGCGGACCTTCGGGGTGACGACGGCGATCGAGCTGCTGTTCGCCTCGGCGTACGTCTCGCAACTGCTCGGCTGGGTGATGCTGCTCGTCGCCTGCGTGCTGCTCGGCGCCAGCGTCGGCTCGGTCGGCCTCCCGTCCGACTCCGTCGGCGGCCTGCGCCAGCACCGCCAGTAGCGACAGCGACCGCCGCGGCCGTGCGTGGCCGGGACGATCTCTGTCAAGCCAGCGGGCCTCCCGCTAGGCTCGACCGATGGCGGTAACGGACCTACAGCGGCTGCCGCAGGCAGGGGTCGAGGCGGCGCTGGAGGCGTTGCGTGACGTGCTCGGTGTCGACCGCCTGCTGACCGGCGCCGACGTCCTCGCTCAGCATGGTCACGACGAGTCGTTTCATCCCGAGGCGCGGCCTGACGCGGTCGTCTGGCCACGCTCGGTCGACGAGGCGGCCGCGATCGTCCGCGTCGCCGCCGCGCACCGGCTCCCGATCGTCCCGTTCGGCGCCGGCACCTCGCTGGAGGGCCACGTCGCCGCGCTCGCCGGCGGGATCTCGGTCGACATGCGGGAGATGAACCGGATCTCGGACCTGTCGCTGGAGAACCTCGATGTGCTGGTCGAGGCGGGGGTCACCCGCCGTCAGCTGGACGCCAGGCTGCGGCCCGAGGGCGTGTTCTTCTCGGTCGACCCCGGCGCCGACGCGACGCTCGGCGGGATGATCGCAACCGGCGCCTCGGGCACCACAACCGTCCGCTACGGCGCGATGCGTGAGAACGTCCTGTCGGTGACGATGATCGACGCCCGCGGGCGGGTCGTCCGAACCCACTCGCGGGCACGCAAGTCATCGGCCGGCTACGACCTGACCCGGCTCGTGATCGGCTCAGAGGGGACGCTCGGCCTGGTCTGCGGCGCACGCTTGAGGCTCCACCCGATCCCCGAGGCCACGGTGGCCGCCCAATGCACGTTCCCGACCCTTGCCGACGCCGTTCAGTGCGTCGTCCGGATCCAGCAGTTCGCGATTCCGGTGGTGCGGGTCGAGCTCGCCGACGAGCTCCAGATCGAGGCGATCAACCGCTATCGGGACACGTCGTTCGCGGTCGCGCCGACGTTGTTCTTGGAGTTCGAAGGCGGCTCCGAGGAGGCGGTCGGGACGATCGCCGCCGACACCGCGGAGATCGCGGCCGAGTTCGGCGGTGGCGACTTCGCCTGGGCCGCCGACGAGTCCGAGCGCCGCCGACTGTGGGAGGCGCGCCACGTCGCGATGGAGGCCACCCGGGCGTTGCGCGCGGGCGCGGCGGCGTTGACCACCGACGTCTGCGTGCCGATCTCGGCGCTGGCGCAATGCATCACCGAGACCCAGGCCGACATCGCGCAACACGGACTGACGGCGTCGATCGTCGGCCATGTCGGGGACGGCAACTTCCACGCGATCCTGCTCGTCGATCCTGGCGATCCGGCCGACATCGAGCGCGGCGAGGCGTTCCACGCCCGGCTCGTGCGTCGCGCGCTCGCGCACGAGGGTACGTCCACCGGCGAGCACGGCATCGGCTACGGCAAGGCCCAGTTCCTGATCGAGGAGCACGGCGAGGCCGCCGTCGAGATGATGCGCGCGATCAAGCACGCCCTCGACCCCGACGGGATCTTCAATCCCGGCAAGTCGGTCTCGGCGATCGCCGGCAACTGAGTCGTCAGCCGCGCTCCGGCAGCGGCGGCGGCTCGGCAAGACCCCACGCGTCGGTGCCCCCGTCGACCGCGATCGTCGTGCCGGTGATGTAGGCGCCGGCCGGGCTCGCCAGGAACGCGATCAGTCCCGCCACCTCTGCGGGGGTCCCGAACCGGCCCAGCGGCACCGCCCGGCGCCAGCGCTCCTGCAGCGGCCGGTCGTACTGCGCCATTCCCTCGGTCTCGATCGAGCCGACCGCCAGACAGACGGTCCTGATCGCATACCGGGACCACTCAAGCGCCAAGCCGGCTGCGAGATTGGCCACCGCGGCCCGGGCGGCGGACGCGTGGGCGAAACCCGGGCTGCCGCGCAACGGGCTGAAGCCGACGAACACGATCAGCCCGCCGTCGCCGGGGATCATCGAGCGCGTGGCGACTTCCCGGGTCACGCTCCATGTCGCGTCCACCGCGAGCCGGCTCACCGCGCGCCAGCCGTTGTCGGAGATCTGCTCGGCCGGGGCGGTGAACTGGCCGCCTGCGTTATTGACGAGCACGTCGATCCGGCCGAACCGCTCGATCGTCGCGTCCAGCAGGCGCGCGACGTCGGCGGGCTCGCGGATGTCGGCGGTGAGCGGGAGGCACTCGCCGCCGCCCGCCCGGATCCGGTCGGCGGTCGCCTGTAGCGGCGCCTCGCGGCGGCCGCAGATCACGCTCGCGGCCCCCGTCGCCGCCAGCTCCACCGCGGCCGCCGCGCCGATCCCGCTGCCGCCGCCGGTGACCAGCGCGACCCGGCCGACGTTGGCGTCGGCGCGCAGGACGGAGGTGAGCGGAGCGGTCGTGGTCATGAGGTGCGACATTGGCACGATCGGGGGTGCCGTGCCTTTGTGTCGCTATACGACACGTACCTGGCAGACCCCCAACCGCAGCGGCCGGCTCAGCGGTCTCCGAGCAGCAACGCGACGTAGCCGTCGGCGATCTGCTCGGGGCTCAAGGCGCCGCGCGGGCGGTACCACTGCGCGGTGTGGTTGACCATCCCCAGCAGCGCCAGCAGCCCCAACGGTTCCGGCACGCAGGTGCCGGCGCTATCCAGCGCCTCGGCCACGATCCGCTCGAACGCCTTGCGCGCGGCACGCACCGAGCGCCACCGCTCCCCCGCCTCGATCACGTGCCGCTCCTGTTGAAAGACGAGCATGTGGTCCCGGTGCACGACCACGTGCGCGACCCATAGCCCGACCAGCTCGCGCAGTCGCCGCTCGCCGTCGCCGCCCGTCGCCATCAGCTCGCCGGCGCGTGCCAGCAGCGGCTCCATCAGCTGGTCACAGATCGCGTGCAGCAGCTCCTCCTTGGAGGCGAAGTAGTGATACAGGGCTCCCGTCGCCAGGCCCATCGAGGCCGCCAGTTCCTGCATCGTCGTCTGGTCGTAGCCGCGACGCGCGAACCGGTGCGCGGCCTGGCGCACGAGCTCGTCCTGGCGGCGCTCGTAGCGCTGCTTCAACGCGGGCCGGGTCGGACTGGCGCGGACTGGCACGACCGCGGATGTTATCCGAATAATCGTTCGGATTCCGAATTGGCGTTCTGTATAGTGGCGATCATGGACTTCCTGCTCGACGACGAGACCCAACTGCTGCAGAGAACCGTCCGTGAGTTCGCGCGTGAGGAGGTGGCACCGGTCGCGGGCGAGCTCGATCGCACCAAGTCGTTCCCGTACGAGCTGGTCGCCAAGATGGCGGCGCTCGGATGGATGGGGATCCCGTTCCCCGAGGAGGTCGGCGGCGCGGGCGGCACCACGCTGCAGTACGCGATCGCGGTCGAGGAGCTGACCCGGATCGACTCGAGCGTTGCGATCACGCTCTGCGCGCACACCTCGCTCGGTACGCAGCCGATCTATCTGTACGGCTCAGACATTCAGCGACATGAGTGGCTGCCGAAGCTGTGTGCCGGCGAGATCCTCGGCGCGTTCGGGCTGACCGAGCCCGAGGCGGGCTCCGACGCCGGCAACGTGCGCACGCGTGCGACGCTGCGGGACGGTGAGTGGGTGATCGACGGCGCCAAGCAGTTCATCACCAACGCCGGCACCGACATCTCCGGGGTCGTCTGCATCACCGCGAAGACCGGCGACGACGAGATCTCCAACCTGCTCGTCGCCAACGGCACGCCCGGTTATGAGCAGGCCGAGCCGTATCGCAAGATGGGCTGGAACGCTTCCGACACGCGGCCACTGACGTTCAGCGACTGTCGGGTGCCTGAGGAGAACCTGCTGGGCGAGCGCGGCGCCGGCTTCCGGCAGTTCCTGCACGTGCTCGACATCGGCCGGATCGGCGTCGCGGCGATGGGCGTCGGGCTCGCCCAGGGCGCGCTCGACGAGGCGCTCGCCTACGCCAAGGAGCGTCGCGCGTTCGGCCGGCCGATCGCCAAGTTCCAGACGATCGGAGCGAAGCTCGCCGACCTCGCGACCGAGATCGCCGCGGCGCGCCTGTTGACCTACCACGCCGCCTGGCTCAAGGATCAAGGTCAGCCATTCGGGCTGACTGCGGCGCAGGCCAAGCTGAAGACCGGACGGCTCGCCGTGCGCGCCTCCGAGGAGGCCGTCCAGATCCACGGTGGCTACGGCTTCATCGAGGAGTACCCGGTCTGCCGCTTCTACCGCGACGCGAAGATCCTGACGATCGGCGAGGGCACCGACGAGGTTCAGCAGATGGTAATCGCCCGCGCGCTCGGGGCATGAGCGCATGAGCGCGCTGCCGTCACATGTCCGGATCCGCGAGGTCGGCCCCCGCGACGGGTTCCAGAACGAGCCCGAGATCATCCCGACCGACGTCAAGATCGCCCTGATCAACGCGCTCGGCCGCACCGGCCTGCCGCGCTTGGAGCTGACGAGCTTCGTCCGCGCCGACGTGATCCCGCAGCTCGCCGACGCGGCCGAGGTGCTGGAGCGGGTGACGCTGCCCGCCGGCGTCAGCCGCTCGGTCCTGATCCCGAACGAGCGCGGCCTCGACAACGCGCTCAAGCTGCGTGCCCGGTTCGACGAGATCAACGTGTTCATGTCCGCCTCGGAGTCCCACAACCGGGCGAACGTCAACCGCGGCGTCGACGATTCACTCGCCGGCCTCGAGCGGGTGGTGGTCCGCGCCCGCGAGCACGGGCTGCGCTGCGAGGCGATGATCAGCGTCGCGTTCGGCTGCCCGTACGAGGGGATCGTCGATCCCGAGGCGGTGTTCGCGATCGGCCGCCGGCTGGCCGCCGCCGGCGCCGACGAGATCGGCTTCGGCGACACGACCGGGATGGCGAACCCCGCCCAGGTCCGCGCGTTCTTCGAGCGCGCGTTCGAACGGCTACCCGACGTCGAGCTGACCGCCCACTTCCACAACACCCGCGGCCAGGGGCTGGCGAACGCCTATGCCGCGCTCGAGGCGGGCGTGAGCTCACTGGAGTCGAGCTTCGGCGAGCTCGGCGGCTGCCCGGTGCCGGCCGGCGCGACCGGCAACATCGCCTCTGAGGACCTCGTCTCGATGCTGCACGAGATGGGGATCGAGACCGGCATCGACCTGCCGGCGCTGCTGGACTGCGCCCGCGCCGTCCGCGACGCGCTCGGACGGCCGCTCGGCAGCCATACGCTGGTCGCCGGCCCGGTCGACTGGCACCGCTGAGCCCGTGGTCACGTCCGTGAGTCCCGCGAGCACCGAGAGTGGTCACTGGTGGCGCCAGGCAAGGACGCAGGAGCGAAGGTGTGGCTCTGCCACATCGAGCTCCGAGGACGCCGCATGGCGGCTCCAGGGGCCGCTCGAATGCCGCGGGATTTGCGGACGTGACCACTGATGTTCGATTCGGTCCTGATCGCCAACCGCGGCGAGATCGCCCGTCGCGTGATCCGTACGCTGGACCGGCTCGGGATCGACTCGATCGCGGTCTTCACCGAGGTCGACGCCGGCGCCCCGTTCGTACGCGAGGCGTCGCGGTCGCTCCCGATCGGCTCCTACCTCGACCTCGAGGCGGTGATCGAGGCGTGCCGGCGCGCCGGTGCGGCCGCGCTGCACCCCGGCTACGGCTTCCTGTCGGAGAACCCGGCGCTGGCGCGAGCCTGCGAGGCGGCCGGGATCATCTTCGTCGGCCCGCCCGCCGCCGCCGTGGAGTTGATGGGCGACAAGCTCCGCGCCAAGGAGGTCGCACGTCAGGCGGGGGTCCCGGTCGTGCCGGTGTTCACCGAGGCGCAGGCGCGGGCGTCCGCTGCGCCGTACCCGCTGCTCGTCAAGGCCGCGGCGGGCGGCGGCGGTCGTGGCATGCGCGTCGCTCGGTCTGCGGACGAGCTCGACGACGCGCTCGCGGCCGCCCGGCGTGAGGCACGCGGCGCGTTCGGCGACGACCGGGTGTTCATCGAGCGGTTCCTCGGCCGCGCCCGCCACCTGGAGGTGCAGCTGATCGCCGACGCGCGCGGCGCGGTCGTGCACCTGGGCGAGCGCGAGTGCTCGCTGCAGCGCCGCCACCAGAAGGTGATCGAGGAGTCCCCGTCCCCGGTCGTCGACGCCGAGCTGCGGGCGCGGCTCGGCTCCGAGGCGGTCGCGCTGGCACGGGCGGCGGGCTACGCCGGCGCCGGCACGGTCGAGTTCATCGCCGATTTCGACGATCCGGCCGAGCACTACTTCCTGGAGGTCAACGCGCGGCTGCAGGTGGAGCATCCGGTGACCGAGCTGGTCACCGGCCTGGATCTGGTCGAGCTGCAGCTGCGGGTCGCCGCCGGCGAGCCGCTGCCGTTCGCGCAATCGGATGTCACGCTCCGCGGCCATGCGATCGAGGCACGGATCACCGCCGAGGACCCTTCCCGGGAGTTCCTGCCGACGGCCGGGCGGATCCTCGCCTACGACCGGGCGGGCGGGTCGGTATCCGGCGGCGCCCGCGTCGACGATGCGATCGAAGTGGGGACCGTCGTCGGCACCGCGTATGACTCGCTGCTGGCGAAGCTGATCGTCCACGCCGACGATCGCGAGACAGCGCTCAGACGGCTCGCGCACGCACTGGCGCAGACGACGATCCTCGGGGTGACGACCACGACCGGATACCTGCGGGGCCTCCTTGCGGATCCGGCGGTGCTGGCCGGCGAGCTCGACACGGGCCTGATCGAGCGGCGCGGCGCGCCTGCGCCGCCGATCGACGACCCCGGCGTCGCGCACGCCGCCGCGATGCTGCTCGTCGCCAACAGCGCCGCCGCGCCCCCCGGCGCCGGTGATGACCCGTTCGCCCGGGTCGACGGCTGGCGGCTCGGTGGCCGCCGCGCCGGCTCGCACTGGCGGCTGTCGGTCGGCGCTCGCCAACCGGTCGAGGTCGACGTCCCCGCGGCCGACGTCGCGCTCGTGCATCGGTCCGCTCCCGGTCGGTTCAGGATCGACCAACGCGGCGATTGGCTGCTGGCCACCGACGGCGAGGTCCACTGGATCGGGCACAACGGGTACGCCTGGCCGGTTCGCCAGGTGTCGGCCGGCCAGGCACGAAGCGCTGATGCCGACGGCGAGCTGCGTGCGCCGATGCCGGGCCAGGTGCTGCTCGTCAGAGCCGCGGTCGGCGACACCGTGTCAGCGGGCGACCCGCTCGTCGTGCTCGAGTCGATGAAGATGGAGCTGGTGCTGACCGCGCCGGTCGACGGGTCGGTGACCGAGCTGACGGTCGCGCCCGGCGACACGGTGACGGTCGATCAGCCACTGGCGCGCGTGGAGGCGAGCTCATGACCCTCCTGCAGACCACGATCAACCCCGGCTCGGACGAGTTCCGCGCCAACGAGACGGCCAACCTCGCGCTGATCGCCGACCTCGAACGGCAACTCGAGGTCGCGGCGCTCGGCGGCGGCGAGCGATCGCGCAAGCGCCACCTCGAGCGCGGCAAGCTGCTGCCGCGTGACCGCGTCGAACGGCTGCTCGATCCGGGCTCGCCGTTTCTGGAGCTGTCGCCGCTGGCCGCCCACGAGATGTATGACGGCGATGCGCCCGGCGCGGGGATCATCACCGGCATCGGCCGCGCCGCCGGGCGTGAGTGCGTGATCGTCGCCAACGACGCGACCGTCAAGGGCGGCACCTACTACCCGATCACGGTCAAGAAGCATCTGCGCGCGCAGGAGATCGCCCTGCAGAACCGGCTGCCGTGCATCTACCTGGTCGACTCCGGGGGCGCCTTCCTGCCGCTCCAGGACGACGTCTTCCCCGACCGTGAGCACTTCGGCCGGATCTTCTTCAACCAGGCGACGCTGTCCGCGGCTCAGATCGCGCAGATCGCGTGCGTGATGGGCTCGTGCACGGCCGGCGGCGCGTACGTGCCGGCGATGAGCGACGAGACCGTGATCGTCCGTGACCAGGGCACGATCTTCCTCGGCGGGCCGCCGCTGGTGAAGGCCGCGACCGGCGAGGAGGTCAGCGCCGAGGAGCTCGGCGGCGGCGAGCTGCACTCCCGCCGCTCGGGCGTCACCGACCACCTCGCCTCCGACGACGCGCACGCGCTCGAGATCGTGCGGGAGATCGTGGCGACGCTCGCACCACGGGCGCCGAGGCCGTGGGAGCGGTCGCCGGTCTGCGAACCGGTGGTCGACCCGGGCACGCTGCTGGGCGTTGCCGGACCCGATCTGCGCAAGCCCTACGACGCTCGTGAGGTGATCGCCCGAATCGTCGACGGCTCGCGCTGGCACGAGTTCAAGGAGCTGTATGGCCCGACGCTCGTGACCGGCTTCGCGCACATCCACGGCCACCCGGTTGGGATTCTCGCCAACAACGGGATCCTGTTCTCCGAGAGCGCGGTCAAGGGCGCCCACTTCATCGAGCTCTGCGACCAGCGCCGGGTGCCGCTCGTGTTCCTGCAGAACATCACCGGCTTCATGGTCGGGCGTGACTACGAGGCCGGTGGGATCGCCAAGCACGGCGCCAAGCTCGTGACCGCCGTCTCGACCGCCCGGGTCCCGAAGCTGACCGTGATCTGCGGCGGCTCGTTCGGCGCCGGCAACTACGGG
>Ga0302178_10001359_pt1 | contig 20632 bp, 16 predicted proteins | sample I_Palsa_E1_3_FD_198790 | JGI IMG/M metagenome (GOLD analysis project Ga0302178, IMG submission 198790) | Peat permafrost microbial communities from Stordalen Mire near Abisko, Sweden - I_Palsa_E1_3 | ecosystem: Environmental > Terrestrial > Soil > Palsa > Peat permafrost | place: Sweden... | reverse complement strand
GGCCATCGAGGAACTGCGCGCCCAGGTCCCGCCAGGCGTGCTCCAGCTGACCAGGATCCCCGCCCTCGGCCCGAAGCGCGCCCTGCAGCTCTACCAGGAACTAGGCATCAGCTCCGTCGGCGAGCTCGCCGACGCGATCAAGGCCGGCCGGCTGCAGGACCTGAAGGGCTTCGGCGCCAAGAGCGAGGAGAAGCTGCTGCGCGGCATCGAGCTGCTGCAGCGCGGCAGCGGGCGGGTGCTGCTCAACGTCGCCACGAACGCCGCTACGGCCATGGTCGCGGCTGTCAGTGCCATCCCCGGCTGCCTCCGCTGCACCTGGGCGGGCTCGCTGCGCCGGATGCGCGAGACCATCGGCGACATCGACATCCTTGCCGCGGCAACGGACAGCGCGCCGCTGATGGCGGCCTTCGCCGGGCTGCCCGAGGCCGCTGAGGTCATCGCGGCCGGCCCCGCCAAGACCTCGATCCGTACCGCAGCCGGCCTGCAGGTGGACCTGCGCGTGGTGCAACCCGACTGCTGGGGCGCTGCCCTGCAGTACTTCACCGGCTCCAAGGAGCACAACGTCGCCGTCCGCGAGATCGCGGTCAGGAAGAAGCTGCGGCTGTCGGAGTATGGCCTGTTCGACACCGAGTCCGGTGAGCTGATCGTGTCGCGCACCGAGGAGGAGGTCTACCGGCGGCTCGGCATGGACTGGATACCGCCGACGCTGCGCGAGGACGCGGGCGAGGTCAGGGCGGCGCTGCGCGGCGAGCTCCCGGACCTGGTGACCGAGGAGCAGATCCGCGGTGACCTGCATACCCACACCAGCCTGACCGACGGCGTCGCCTCGCTCGAGGACATGGTCGCGGCCGCGGCCAGCCGGGGCTACTCCTACTACGCGGTCACCGACCACGCACCGAACCTTTTCATGCAGCGGATGACCACGGAGAAGATGCTCGCGCAGCGTGAGGAGGTACGCGACCTATCCGCCCGGCTGGCATCGACCGCGACGGCGAACGGCCAGCCGTTGGAGCTGCTGCACGGGACCGAGCTCAACATCGGCCCGGATGGCACGGTGGACTGGCCGCCGGAGTTCCTGGCCGGCTTCGACCTCTGCGTGGCCTCGGTGCACTCGCACTTCGATCAGCCCAGGCAGGAGATGACCCGCCGGTTCATTACGGCCTGCGAGAACCCGTACGTGCACGTCATCGGCCACCCCACCGCGCGCAAGATCGGCCGCCGCCCGCCGGTGGACGTCGACTTCGCCGAGCTGTTCCGGGCCTGCGCGCGGACCGGCACGGCACTGGAGGTGAACGCCCATCCCGACCGGCTCGACCTGCCCGCGGATCACATCAGGGCCGCGAACGACGCAGGGGTGAAATTCGCCATCGACAGCGACGCGCACTCCACCGCCCATCTGGCCAACCTGCGGTACGGCGTCGGCCAGGCGCAGCGCGGCTGGCTCACCCCCGGTGACGTCATCAACACCTGGCCGCTGCCGGAGCTGCGCGAGTTCTTCCGCAAAGACCGCTAGCTCCCTGCGGCCGGTGTTCCTGGCTGGCCGGGAGAAGCTGCTGGCGGAGATGGATGCCAGGCTGTCGGTTGTCGGGCAGTTTTCCGCGGCGGACCCGGCGGTTCTCGCAGCCGGGTTCGGCGAGCTAGCGGCGCAACTGGGCGTGGCTGAGAGCTGCGCTTATGGTGAGGGGTAGCGACGCGATCCCGCAGGACTGGGAGGGAGGCTGAGTGGTCCCCGTCGTACCCGTGGAGCTTTCCGACGCCGCGCTCGCGGGCGACGTGGCGGACGGCCTGGCGCTGGTGGAGGACGGGCTGCGGGAAGCCGCGAGCACGCCGAACGAGGTACTCGCCGAGGCCTCGCGCCACCTGATCGACGCCGGCGGAAAGCGCCTGCGGCCCGCCCTGGTGCTGCTGGCTGCGCAGTTCGGCAGCCCGCGGGATGAGCGCGTGGTCCCGTCGGCCGTAGCGATCGAGCTGACGCATCTCGCGACGCTTTACCACGACGACGTGATGGATGGCGCGGCAGTCCGGCGCGGCGTGCCCAGCGCGAATGCGCGGTGGGGCAATGCGGTGGCAGTCCTGACCGGGGATTTTCTCTTTGCCCGGGCGTCGGAGATCCTGGCCGGCCTCGGCGCGGAGGCGATCAGGATCCAGGCGCAGACCTTCGGCCGCCTGGTCAACGGGCAGCGCGCGGAGACAGTAGGGGCGCAGCCCGGCGAGGATCCGTTCGCGCACTACTTCGGCGTGGTGACGGACAAGACCGCGTCTCTGTACGCGGCAGCAGGCCAGTTCGGCGGGCTGCTCTCCGGCGCGCCCGCCGGGGTGACGGACCGGATCAGGCGGGCATGCGGGGCGTGGGGAGTGGCCTACCAGCTCTCCGATGACCTCCTCGATGTTGCCAGCGAGACCGCTCAGTCGGGCAAGACCCCGGGCACCGATCTGCGCGAAGGCGTTCCCACCCTGCCGATGCTGCATGCGCTGCGCTCGTCGAGTCCGTCAGATGCCCGGCTGGTGGAACTGCTCCGCGCTGGCGAGCTGGCCGAGCCGGCCCTGCATGCCGAGGCTCTCGGGCTGCTCCGCGCGCATCCGGCGATGGAGATGGCCCGCGCCGACGCGCGGCGGTGGGCCGGCACGGCCAGGGACGAGATCCTCGCGCTGCCCGATATCCCGGCCAGGGCCGCGTTCGAGGCGCTCTGCGAGTTCGTGGTGGAACGCACCGGCTGAGTGCCGTCGCTGTCTCGGCTGCCTGGCGAGGATGGTCAGTGCCCGCAAGAACATGAAGGGCTTGAACGAGGCCGTCCCGCCGCTTCCTCAGCGCAGGTCAATCGGCCCGCGGCGGAAGGCCGGCGAGTTCACCGCCCACAGGAGCGGCTCGCCCCGCGCCCAGCGCTGAACGTTGGCGGCGAAAACCTGCCCGGTTCGCCGGAACATCTGCCCGGTAAGCCCTCCCACGTGCGGGGTGGCGAGCACCAGCGGATGCCGGAGCAGCGCCGACGACGGGTCGGCCGGCTCACGGGAGTGCACGTCAAGGCCGGCCCCGCCGAGCCGGCCGGACTCCAGCGCGGCGAGCAGCGCGTCCTCGTCGACGAGCCCGCCGCGGGCGACGTTAATGAACAGCGCCCCCGGCTTCATCGCGCTGAACTCGGCAGTGCCGAACATTCCCGCGTTACTGCCCGTGAACATCGCGCAGCAGATCACGGCGTCGGCCATGGCGAGCAGCCCGGGCAGCTCATCCGGGCCGGTCACCAGCTCGACCTCGGCCGGGCCGCCGAGACCCGGACGGGCACGGACCCCGAGCAGCCGGGTGCCGAACGGGGCAAGCCGGCCCGCGACCGCGAGCCCGATGGTGCCCAGACCCACGATGACGACCGTCGCGCCGTGCAGCGAGGTACCGGTCGGCCGGGCCTCCCAGCGGCCTTCCGCCAGCGCGGCCTGCGCCGCCGCCAGCCGCCTGGACAGCGCAAGCAGATGCAGCACGGCGATCTCCGCGACGCTGTCGGCGTTCCCGCCTGCGTCGCCGGGCACCCGCGCTACCAGTACGCCAAGCTCGGTTGCCCGGGCAGCGTCGACCTTCTCCAGGCCGACCCCGAACTGATGCACCAGCCCGAAGGTGCCCGCAGCGAGCACGGCGCCTTCGATCCGCGCCCCGACCGGGCAGATCACGTCGACCCCGTCCAGGTGCTCGATGACCTGGTCCGGCGGGCAGGTAGTGATCTCCCAGCCGGGCAGCGCGGCCGCGAGATCGGTCCAGGCCAGCTCCGCGGTGTAGCGTGCCCCGCCGAACAGCACCCTCACGGGAGCGCGGCGACTAGCTCGCGGACTGGCTTGCGCCTGCCGGTGTAGAACGGTATCTCCACGCGGGTGTGCCGCCTCGCCTGCGCGCCCCGCAGGTGCCGCATCAGGTCGACGATCCTGTGCAGCTCGTCGGCCTCGAAGGCGAGCATCCACTCGTAGTCGTTCAGCGAGAAGCACGAGACCGTGTTGGCGCGGACGTCCGGGTACTCGCGGGCCATCATCCCGTGCTCGGCGAGCATCGCCCGGCGCTCCTCGTCCTCGAGCAGGTACCAGTCATACGACCGGACGAAGGGGTAAACGGACACGTACGCCCCGGGTTCCTCGCCGGCCAGGAACGCGGGAATGTGGCTCTTGTTGAACTCGGCCGGCCGGTGCAGTGCCATCGCCGACCAGACCGGCTCGCTTGCCCGGCCCAGCCGGGTCGCGCGGAACCGGGAGTAGATCTCCTGCAGGTCGTCGGACGACGGCGCCACCCACCAGAACATGTAGTCGGCGTCGGCGCGCATGCCCTGCACGTCGTAGCAGCCGCGGGTGACGATGCCCTTGCCCTCGGCCTGGCCCAGCAGGTCGTCGACCTCGACGGCGATCGCGTCCCTGATCTGCGCCTCCGCAGCGCTGCCGCCGGCCAGCTCCTTGGCGTCAGACACCCGGAACACCGACCACATCGTGTAGCGAATCAGGTCGTTCAGCTCCCGTGCCTTCAGCCGCTGCCGGAAATCCCCGGTCTGCCCGGTCCCGGTCTGCCCAGTCCCGGTCTGCTCGGTCCCGGTCTGCTCAGGCCCGGTCTGCTCAGTCCCGGGGTGCTGCCCGCTCTGCATGCCTGCCATGCCGTCATTGTCCTCCCCGGCCGGGAGCGGTCGCGCCGCGGCCAGCCGGACCGCGCGCGGTAAGGGCGGCGAGCACCTGGTTCGCGGCGGCCCGCGCCGATGCGATACAGGCGGGAATGCCGATCCCGTCGTAGCACGCGCCGCAGACGGCCAGGCCGGGCTGCGCAGCGACCGAGGCCCTGATCCGCGCTACCCGGCCGACGTGGCCGACCGTGTACTGCGGCAGGCCGCCGCCCCAGCGGCTAACCCTGGTGTCGGCCGGGGCGCCGCGCACTCCGGTGGCCGCTGCCAGGTCAGCAGCAGCCAGCGCCGCTAGCTCGCCGTCGTCGCGCTGCAGCAGCGCCTCCTCGCCCAGCCGGCCAACGGAGCACCGCACGAGGTGCACGGACCGGCCGGCGGCCCGCAGGTGCGGCCACTTGACGGTGCTGAACGTGACCGCCTTGACGGCGTGGCCGTCCACTGCGGGCACCAGGTACCCGCTGCCCTGCGGCGGCTCAGGGAACGCGGCGTCGGGGTAGGCCAGCGTAATGATCGCCATGCTCGCACTGATGATCTCGCCGAGCCCGGCCGCGGCGGCGGCCGCGCCCGGCACCCCGGCCAGCAGCCGGCTGGCCGGCCCGGGCGGCAGCGCAAGCACTACGGCATCGGCGTCGAGCTGCACCGGCGCGTGCGCGGAGCCGACGGTGAGCCGCCAGCCGCCGGGCGTGCGGGCCAGCCCGCGCACCATCGCGCTGGTCCGCACGGCCGCGCCGGACGCGGCTGCGACGGCAGGGACCAGGGTGGCCAGGCCGCCGGTCAGGGTGGTGAACACCGGCCGGGGCACGGAGGCGCCGGGCACGGAGGCGCCGAGCACGGACCGGGCGGCGGCGGCCAGCGAGGCATGCCGCCGCGATGCCGCGGCAAGCCCGGGAAGCGTCGCCTCGAACGACAGCTGCTCCGACCGGCCTGCGTAGACGCCGCCGAGCAGCGGATCGACTAGCCGGTCCACGAGTTCCTGGCCGAACCGCGCCCCGACGTAGCTGGCGACGGACACGTCGCCGTCCCGCGCGGTCGCCGGCAGCCGGGCATCCGCCCAGGCGCTGGCCAGCCCGGAAGCGGAGAGGATACCCGAGCTGGCCAGCGCGTCCAGGTCGGCCGGCACACCCATGAGCTGCCGCCGTGGCAGCGGCCGTAGCCGCTCCCTGGTCCAGATGCCGGCCGTTGTCGTACCAGGCTGCGCGAGCTGGCCGGCCAGGCCGACCGCGCCGACGAGATCCGTGCCCTCCGGACGCCGGGCGAGTAGTGCCTCGGCGCCCGCGTCGACCGCGATCCCGGCTACCTCGGAGACCGCGAGCTTGCCGCCGAGCCGCGGCGATCCCTCCAGCACGGTCACCGCTACGCCCGCGTCACGGAGGAAGAATGCGGCAGCCAGCCCGGCGATCCCGCCGCCCACGATGGCGACGTGGGGCAGCTCAGTACGTGCGGGCATGCGGCCAGTCTGCCAGCCCGCGATCACCGTGGTGAATCCGGCGTGAGGCACCTGCGGCGAGCGGCCGGCAAGGCCTGTGCCGTGATCGCCGCGGCTGCGGCCGCAGCTCATGGGCCCGCCGCAGCCGCAGCGACCACGCCGGCGGGCACTGCCTGCCTGCACCGTGCCCGCCGCGCGCATGGTCTCAGTCGTAGCGGCCGCCGATTTCCGCGAAGGGGAAGGCCCGGTGACGGCGGGGCGGGATGAGGAAGTTCTGCCGCCGGGTCGCGGTGAGGAAGCGTTCCAGGCCGTTGTCTGACGGCTCGACATGGAACTGCTTCTGCAGGTCGAGCGATGCCTGGTTCGTCCGCATCGTGGCGAAGAAGTCGGCTGTCGGCACGAAGACAGTGAATTCGAGCTTCGGCTGCTTGCTGCCATCGGGAACGTCCATGTGGTCGAAGCCCGGGCCGTCCATCCGCACGTGCATCGGTTTGCCTGCCGCAGTGCGGGAGGACCGCTGCAACGTGGACAGGTGCCCCATCCGGTGCGCGGGCTTGCCGGTATCCGGGTCGATCGGCGTGCCGATGCCCTCGGCGCTCTTGCGCGCGTCGTCGGTGCCCTGGAAGTCGTTTTCCAGGAAGGACGGCCCGCCGCCGTTGGTGAACTGGTCGGTGTGCCCGCGCGAAGGCGGCGGCGTGGACCGGAACATGTACTGGCAGCGCTCGAGGAACGTCCCGTCGTCTCCTGGCCTCCCGCGCGTGTCCATGTCGTAGAACTGCGCCATGTCCAGGATCACGTGCGAAAGGTGCTGCAGCGAGCCGTTGTCGAAGTAGTCACCTGAATCGGCGGTCGTGAGCTTGATCCCGCCCGCGCCCTGGAAGGTGACGTTCGGCGCCGCCGCGCTCGCGCTGGTCTGCTGGTCGGCGAACCCCATCCACATCGGGGACTCCGGGTTGATGTAGCTGGAGTACATCAGGCTGTTGCTGTCAGCGACGTTCCTTGGCAGGCCGCGCTGCACGAACATCACCCGCGCGCTGGTGAACGCCAGCCCGCAGCCCAGCCGGGGTGACGGGACTGTTTCCCCGGCCAGCCTGTTGCTGCCGGCCAGGAAGGCCATCACGTCCCAGAGGTGGTCCACGTTGTCGCTGCGGAGCGTGATGAGCATGTCGCTCTGCTCGATGCGGACCGGGACGTTGAAGGTTTTCTTGGTGATGCCCGGGTTCTCCTGGCTGACATCGGTAGGCCCGGGCACCGCCTCCTCCAGGGCGAACCGGCTGTTGTCCGAGATAAGCCGCGGCACCAGCGCGCTGAACATCGAGCCGGGAAACCGCCGGAAATAAGGCATGCCATAGGAGAGGAAGGTGAACGCCCCCTGCGGCTCGAAAGCATAGGCCTGCTCCACAGCGCCGAGCGCGTCGGAGAGCTGCCGTGCGTCCTCCCGGCTCGGCGTGGAACTCAGCCGGGCCGGCGCGAAGAGCGTGTAGACCGGCGGGAACTGCACCATCACTCCGTTCACCGTCTGGGCCGGGGCGATGAAGCTGGACAGGTCGAACTGGACGTCGGGCAGGTTCGGGGCTCCGGGGAACCTCCTGCGGATTGCCTCGCGGTCGGCAGCGAGGCGGACCGGCGTGACCGCCAGGTGCCGCATCGCCTCCAGCCCGGCGAAGGCCGCGGCGAGCCCGCCGCCGGAAATCAGCAGCTTCCGCCGGGACACGGCCAGCGCGCCGCGCTGCTGCCGCCCGGCCGCAGGCTCCGGCCGGCCCGGATCGCCGTGCTCGGGCTCGCCCGGATGAGCGGAGTGGACCATGACGCCTCCTGGGGGAAGGGGGGCGCACCGAGGCCGGCCGCGGTCGGGCGATGCGGAGGACGGAGAAAATGTATCCGCTAGCGCCACATTAGGAGCGCCAGTCACTCCAGAAAAGGGACGAAAATCCCTCAGGGGACGGAAAAACCTTGGGGGGGCAAGCCTGCGCCTGCGCGGCATCCCGAGCCCGTACCGCACCCCGGGCCTGCGCCGGAACCGGTGGCCGCGCCGGAACCCGGGCCTGCGCCGCATCCCGCGCCTGCGCCAGCGTCTGGGCAGGCAGCAGGCCGAACGCGTCGGCGACGGCAAGGGCGCCCGACCTGTTGCGCACGCCGAGTTTGCGGAATAGCCGGGTCTGCACGTTCTCGACGGTCTTCGGGGCGATGCCCAGGGCCTTGGCGGTCTGCCTGATCGAGTCACCCCGGGCCATGGACCGCAGGATGTCACTCTCCCGCGAGGTCAGCTCGGGCAGCTCAGATCGCCCGGGTGCCCGTTCGTCCCACCGGGCGCGTACCGCCCCGATCAGCGGCCGCATAGGCATCGAGTCGACCACCAGGTACCCCTGGCTGACCATCCGGAGCACGGAGATGAAATGAGCGTCCACCCGGCCGGCAGCCACCAGGGCGCTCGCCCCGCTGGCCAGCGCCTCGGCTAGTTCCGGCGGATCGAGCGAGTTGCTGTGCACGAGTACGGCGGGAACGCCAAGCTCGGCCACCACTGGCCAGTCCAGCGGTCCCGGATCGACCAGCGCCGCCACCAGCGGGCCGCGATGCCAGCGTGCCCAGTGCGTGTCAGCGACCGTCCCGGGGACACGGACGAGGACGAACGGCAGCCGGCTGGCGATCAGCGCGGTCACTACCTGATCGAGCGCAGCACCAGGCCGGCCGGATACCACGGTCAGCACGGTGGTGCCGTCCTCGGCCTGCGGCCGCCTGCTGGCGGCCGGGACGGCCCGCTGGTCGAGCAGGCCGAACGATGCCGCCCTGGCGACCGCATGCACGCCGCTGCTCACGTCCAGCTTCGCGTAGACCCTGCGCTTGATGTTCTCCACCGTCAGCGGGCTGATCCGGAGCAGGTCAGCGATCTCCGGGACGCTATGACCGGAGCCGGTGAGCACGACGATCTCAAGTTCCCGGTCGGTGAGGCCGCCCTCGGCCGGGCGGGCGTGCCGTCCCCGGCTCTGCTGCACCAGCGCGAGCACGGCCGCGAGGCCGTGCGACTCGGGCAGCAGCGACGCGACGCCCGCACGGCAGGCCGCGGCCAGATCCTGCTCCGACGCCTCCCGGTACATCACGATCACGTTCAGCCCGGGGAAGCGCCGCAGCAGGGCGCGCACCCGCACGGCGAACTCACTCAGCCGCAGGCCTGCATCGAGGATCACCACATCCGGGCGCCGCAGCTCGCAAAGCTCGAGGATGCCGTCCGGCTCTGCCACCCGGCCGACCACGGTGATATCCGGCCGGACGGCGAGGCAGGCCGCAAGAGTGTCCCTGAGCAGCCGGCGCGGCGACTGGAACGCCACCCGGACGGTGACGCGAGCAGGGGGCACGCCCATCGTTACCTGGGGTTTCCGTATCTCCATACCTAGCGGGGTATGCCAGATACCTAGCGGGGTAATCAGAGGAATCGCAGTCTACGCCGGGACGACCATTAACCGCCGCTAGTATGTGCTTTATGTAAATAATAGACCTGATGTCGGAATTCGCTTATCTATTGCCCCGATCATTGGCTCTCACCTGGCCATATACCAGATGCAGGAGGGCCGCCACGCGCCGGTAAGGGTCGCGGCTGCCAGCCTCCCGCTCGGCCGCCAGCAGCTCCGCGAGCGCTTCCGGTCCCGGCGCGGGCTCGTCCCGGTGATCAGTGAAGACCCGCACGCCGAACCACTCCTGCCGCTGCCAGCCGAGCGGCCCGAGCACCTGATCGGTGTCCGCAGGAGCGTGCGCGCGGGCGGGCAGCCCGAGCCGGTTGACGTAATCCTTGCTGTCGAAAGCGGAAAGCGCCGCTGGCCAGTTGCCGCACAGCCCGTCCCGCATCGACAGGGCGAGCCCGTTCCTGACGAGCAGCGATATGGCACCATCAGCATCTGTCACCTGCGACAACGCGGTGAGCATTGGCGTGATGTCGCCGAGGTACATCAGTACGCCGTGACATAGCACCAGATCAAAGGCACCGGTTACTAGATCCGGCGCATTTTCGCCGGCTCCGCGGATAAGCCGGACCCGGGCGGCGACGTCCGCTGGCTCGCCCGCCAGCGCGCCCTCGAAGGCGGCCAGGAGCTCGGCTGATGCGTCGATGCCGGTGACCGCGTGCCCGGCCCTGGCCAGGTGCAGCGCCTGAGTGCCCTGCCCGCAGCCGACGTCAAGTACCCGCGCGGGCGGCCGGCGCAGCTGCGGTAGCCCGGCGAGCTGAGACCGGAGCACCTCCTGGCGGACCACGTCGCGCAGCCGCCCGAGCGCGCCGAGCCAGCGGGCAGTTCCGGCCGCGAAGGAACTGCCGGGATCTGCGCCCGGCGCTGCTGGCACTGCGATCGGATCCTCCTCGTGCGCGCGCATCCGGCCGATTATGGCCTGACCCGGAACCGGCCGGCCAGCGCGCGCGTCCGAGCAGCATGAACATTAACGTCCTTGCCTTCGCTTCCCGCGCGGGACTGCGCGCCACCGCACTGACCATCGCGGCCGCGATGTCCGGCGCCAGCCTGCTGCTGGCCGGCTGCTCGACCGGAGCCTCCTCGTCGGGCACGTCCGCTGCCGATCATGGCGCGGCCTCGCTCCCGGACATCGCCGGGAGCACCGGGGCAGGACGCGTCGCTGCAGCGCCGGCGCCGAACGCCGCGATACGCGGGCCCGCGCAGGCGGCGTCCGCTGGCACGACGACGTCCGCCAGCACCACCAGGCTGGTCGTGCCCGGCCAGAGCATTATCTACACGGCCGGGCTGACCGTGCGGACGGCGAACGTGGCGAAGGCGGCCGCGCTGGCGACCAGCATCGTCACTGCCGCCGGCGGGTACGTGGCCAGCGAGCAGGCCTCGATCCATCCGCCACGCCACGCCCGCGCCTCGGTCAGCCTGCAGCTCAAGATCCCGGTCGCCGCGTACGGGGCCACGCTCAGCCAGCTGTCCAGCAGGCTCGGCAGCCAGACCTCGCTGTCCCAGCAGGCCCAGGATGTCACCGGGCAGGTCGCCGACGTGAGCAGCCGGGTGGCGTCCGCGCAGGCCGCGATCGCGCAGCTGCGCGCCCTGCTCAGGCGGGCCGGCTCGGTCAGCGGGCTGCTGGGGGTTCAGGACCAGATCAACGCCGAGGAGTCCGGGCTCGAAGCGCTGCAGGCACAGCAGCGCGCGCTGGCCCATGAAACCACCTACGCGACCGTCTCGCTGCGGCTGGTGAGTAAGCACAAGCCATCCGTTCCGGCCAAAAAGAGGTCACGCGGATTCGCAGCCGGTCTTTCCCGCGGCTGGCGCGCCTTGCGGACGGCGACGTCGTGGCTGCTCACCGCCGCGGGAGCGCTGCTTCCCTTCGCCGTGATCGCGGCGCTGGCCGGGGGCATCGCGTACGGCGGACGGCGGCGCGCGGCGCGGCGCAGGTCGAGCGCCACCACGGCCGGCTAGCGCGCCAGCCGGACGGATTCCTCGTGCACCAGGTCAGTCAGCCGGGCGAGCACGCCGGGGTCGGTATCCGGCAGCACCCCGTGACCGAGGTTGAAGATGTGCCCCTCGGCGGTGCGGCCGCGCTCGATCACCTCGCGCGCCCGTGCCTCGACAACCTCCCACGGGGCGAGCAGGATAGCCGGGTCCAGGTTGCCCTGCAGCGCCTTGCCCGGCTCGACCCGGCGGGCCGCCTCGTCCAGCGGGATCCGCCAGTCCACCCCGACCACGTCCGCGCCGGCCTCGCCCAGCAGTCCCAGCAGCTCGCTGGTGCCGACGCCGAAGTGAATCCTCGGCACCCCGGTGGGGGCAAGTGCCTCGAAGATCCGCCTGCTGTGCGGCAGGACGGACCGGCGGTAGTCCTCCGGGCTGATCGTGCCAGCCCAGGAGTCAAACAGCTGCACGGCGCGCGCCCCGGCGGCGACCTGGAGTCCCAGGAAGGCGATCGTGATGTCGGTCAGCCTGGTAAGCAGGGCGTTCCATAGTTTCGGGTTCCCGTACATCAGCGACTTCGTGCGGTCGAAGCTCTTGGACGGGCCGCCGTCGACCAGGTAGGAGGCAAGGGTGAACGGGCCGCCGGCGAACCCGATCAGCGGCTTGTCGCCAAGCTCGGCGACCAGCGCGGTGACCGCCTCGGTCACGAAGGGGACATCGCCCGGCTCCAGGTTGCGCAGCCGGGCCAGATCCGGCTCACTGCGGATCGGGTTCTCGACTACCGGCCCGATCCCCGGGGCAATGTCGATGCCGACCCCGATCGCCTTCAGCGGCACGACGATGTCACTGAACAGGATCGCGGCGTCCACCGCGTACCTGCGCAGCGGCTGCAGCGTGAATTCGGTGATCAGGTCAGGCTGGGCACAGGCATCGAGCATCGGCGTCCCGGCCCGGGCGGCGCGGTACTCGGGCAGGGACCGTCCGGCCTGGCGCATGAACCAGACCGGCGTGGAGGGCACTGGCTTCCGGAAGCAAGCGCGCAGAAACGTCGATTCCTCCGTCTGCAATGTCACATCCCGATCGTCTCACATGACGCGGGTGCCATGGCGGCTCCCCGTTTCCGCGGAAACGTCCGGTGACACGCCGCCGCAGATCCACGGAGCGGGGTCCCCGGCGTGCCAGCATCAGCAAGAGCCCGGCGAGGAGGTCGCGTGTTCCAGCTGTCCGAGATGGCCCAGACGGTTTTGCACTGTCCCGACTGCGGCTCTGACCGGCCGTTTGGGCAGCACCACGCGGATGCCGGCGGGTGCCAGGATTCCCCGGACGGCCATTGTCCCGAATGGTCGTGCACGGCATGCGGCACCGCGCTGCTGATGGGCGCTGTCTCCTATGCCGGTGAATCGGCCGGCCTGCCGAGTCTCCGCGACCGGGTGGCATGAAGGCCCCGCGCTCGCGCCGTACGCTCAGACCATGAGGTCTGCAGGCGGGACGGGCGGCACCGCGGCCGGCGGCAAAGTGGCCAGCGGCAAAGTGGCCAGCGGCACCGCCGCGACGTTTCGCGCGGCCGTCGATGATCTTGAGGCCGGCCTGGACCGGCAGCGCGGGCTGCGGCCGGAGCTGACCTTCGAGCAGGAGCCCGCGCCGAGGAAGCTCGCGCCTTACGCGGCGTCGGTCGCCGTCACCGTGCAGGGTGCGGACGACGACATCGGCTGGGGCCGGTTCGTGCTGCTCTATGATCCGGCCGGGCAGCGGGGCTGGGGCGGCCCGTTCCGGATCATCGCCCACATCCGCGTCGATCTTGAGCCCGAGATCGCGGCCGATCCGATGGTCGGCGAGGTCGGCTGGAGCTGGCTGACCGAGGCGCTCGATGCCAGGGCGGTCGGTTATCAGCAGACCAGCGGAACGGTCACCCGGGTGGTGACGGAGGGGTTCGGCGCGAAGCAGGATGAGCCGACCACGACCGAGTTCGAGCTGCGGGCGTCCTGGTCGCCGGCGTGCCAGTGGCCCGGTGCTGGCCAGCCAGCCGCCGGCCCGGCAGGCGCCGGCCCGGCAGGCGGCAGCCAGCCAGGCGCCGGGTCGCCGGGCGGCGGCATGCCAGGCGCTGGCCAGGCGAATGGCGGCCAGCCGGGCCAGCCGGGCGGCAGCCAGCCGGGCGAGCTGGGCCTGGATGGCCACGTTGCCGCCTGGTGCGATGCGCTCTGCGCAGCGGCCGGCCTGCCGCCGCTGGCCACCGGGGTCAGCGCGCTACGTCGCCCGCGTGGCCGGCGGCCGCGGTGACCGGCTACGGCGGGGCTGAGCCGCCGGGCCGCGACGGCGGGCCGGAGCCGGCCAGCCGCGACGGGTTCCCCGAGCCGGTAGCCCGCGACGGCGCGCCCGAACAGGCAACCTGCGACGGTGCGCCCGAACAGGCAGCGGAGCAAGCGGAGCGCGGCGACGGCGGGCCGGAGCCGGCCGAGCCGGCCGAGCCGGCCGCGGACGCAACCACGGAAAAAGAGTCCGTCCCCCTGCTCGCGCCCCGCGACGGGATGCCACCGCTCGTCGTGACCGGGGACGCCCTTGATGCGGCCGCCAGGTCACTAGCAGCCGGCAACGGCCCGGTCGCTGTCGACGCCGAGCGTGCCTCCGGCTTCCGCTACGGGCACCGGGCCTTCCTCGTCCAGTTCCGGCGCCGTGGCGCGGGAACGGTGCTGATCGACCCGGTGGCCTGCCCTGATCTGTCCGGCATCGACCGCGCGCTGGCCGGTACGGAGGCTGTCCTGCACGCCGCGTCGCAGGACCTGCCCTGCCTGGCAGACATCGGCTACCGGCCCCAGCGCCTCTTCGACACCGAGCTGGCCGGGCGGCTGCTGGGTTATCCGAAGGTGGGGCTTGGCACCCTCGTCGAGGAAGTGCTCGGGCTGGCGCTCGAGAAGAGCCACTCGGCGGCCGACTGGTCCACCCGGCCGCTGCCCGCGGACTGGCTGCTCTACGCGGCGCTCGACGTCGAGGTGCTGGTGGAGCTGCGCGATGCGCTCGCGCAGCAACTGCAGACCGGCGGCAAGGCCGAGTGGGCGCGGCAGGAATTCGCCGCCATCCTCGCCGCCGGTCCCCCGCCGCCCCGCACGGACCCGTGGCGCCGCACCTCCGGGATACATCGCGTCCGCAGCAGACGCGGTCTCGCCGTCGTCCGCGAGGTATGGCTGGAACGCGACAGGATCGCCCGGCAGCGTGACCTGTCGCCCACCAGGGTCCTGCAGGACTCGGCCATTGTGGAAGCCGCCCGGTCCCAGCCCAAAGACGCCAAGGAGCTGGCCGGGCTCGCCGGTTTCGGCGGCCGGGGCGCCCGCAGGCACTCCGCCGAATGGCTGCGGGCGGTCGAGCGGGCCAGGGCGGAGCCGGAGCCCGAGCTCCCCGAATCGTCCACTCCGGTCGGCGACGGGCCGCCGCCTGCCCACCGCTGGCAGGAGCGCGATCCCGTCGCGGCCACGCGGCTGACCGCCGTCCGGGCCGCCGTCGCGGCGCTGGCAGATGAGCACGGCCTTCCGACGGAGAACCTGCTGCCGCCGGACGCCGTGCGCAGGCTCGCCTGGCAGCCGCCCGATCCGGTGAGCCCGGCCGCGATCGGTGCCGACCTGGCCCGCTACGGCGCCCGTCCATGGCAGGCCGAGATCACTGCGGGGCCGATCTCGGGTGCGCTGCTGCGAGTGATCGAGAAAGACGACTGACGCCCGTTCCGCCCGGCATCACGCAGTCCGCCGCGGCCCTGTCACGCGCCCCGGCCCTGTCACGCGCCCCCGCCCTGTCACGCGCCCCGGCCCTGCCACGCGCTGCAGTCCTGTCACGCGCTCCGGCGCAGCGCGGACAGATCACAGGGCACCGAGGAACCGGCTCGCAGGACTCCGGCGCATGGCAGCAGCGGGCCGGTGTGCGGGTAGTACGGATAGACGTTGAGTATCACTTCGCAGTCGCAGCAGCAGGCGCCCTGGCGCTCAAGTCGCCGGATCAGGCCCTTCGCTCCCGGCGAGCGCAGGTCCCGCCACCGCACGGTCCAGCGGTGGGTGCCGTCACAGCCGAACTGCTCGAGCATCCGCAGCAGGAAGCAGCGCAGGCACTCGCGCTCCCCCGGCTCAGTCAAGCGCGACGACATCTCGGCGAGCTCAGCCTCCACCGCGTCCGCTACGTTCTCCGTCATGGCCGCTCCTTCCGGTCCGGTATGTCCGACGGAGCAGTTCTATCGTCGGCCGCCGACATTTCCGGCGCCCCGGCACGGTCCGCCCGGCCCCGGCCCGGCAGAATAGTGCGGTGACTGCGCTCTCCTGGACCACGATCGGAACGCCGGCCGGGCGGCTATCGGTCGGCTGCAGCGAGGCTGGCGTGGCTGCGGTCCGGTTCGGCGGCCCGCCGTCGCCATCGTCCGGCGGCACGGGCGGTTCGCGGGAAACGCAGCAGCAGGTACTCGCCGAGACGTGCGTCCAGCTGGCAGAGTATTTTGCCGGGCAGCGGCGTGCCTTCGACCTGCCGATCGACTGGACCGCTGTCTCGCGGCCGCAATACCAGGTCCTCTCGGTGCTCTTCGATTCTGTCGGGTACGGCGACACGATCACGTACGGCGCGCTGGCCCGCCGCGCCGGGGTGGGGGACGAGGACAGGGACGGGGCAGCGGCACTGCCCGCAAGGGCGGTCGGCCGGATCATGGGCTCGAACCCGGTCCCCGTGATCGTGCCGTGCCATCGCGTGGTGGCCGGCAACGGGCTCGGCGGCTTCAGCGGCGGCATCGGGCCTGAGCTCAAGCGCTGGCTGCTGATCTTCGAAGGGGCGCTGCCGCCGACCCTGGACTGGACTCCGGCAGGCCTGCCCGAGTAACCCGGCGCACGATGGCCTTCGCCGGATCAGGTATCCGCAGGGTGATAGCGCTCGGCACCTGCCAGGGTGCCGCCGGCGGCATGCAGCACCCACCAGGCAGCCTTGCGGAGCGGCGGCCCTTTCGGGGGCTTGGCGCCGAGCTCCGCGCAGACGGCGTGCAGGAGCGGCGGCAGGTTCTCGCCATGAGCGCAGACCACCGTCGGCAGGCCGTCGTCGACGATCTGCCTGGCCCGCTTGAGCGCGCCCGCTGCACCGGCGCCAGCCGGCGACACCGTGAAGTCGGCGTCGATCTCGACCGGAACGCCGGTCAGCGCCGCGTAGGGCCGGACGGTCGCCACGCAGCGCTCCGCTGCGGAGCTGATCACGCGGCAGGAGCCGAAGCAGGACAGCAGCCGCGCGAGGCGCTCGCCGTCCGCGGCGCCGCCAGGGTCAAGCGGCCTGTCCAGATCCTCGCCTGACCAGGTTCGCTTGCTCCCGGCAGAGGCATGCCGCAGCAGGATGAACGGGACCGTGTCGGCCGGCCGGCCGGCCAATTCGGCCAGCAGCGACACGTCCCGCTGGTAGCTCAGCCGGGCGGCCGCCGCCGGGAATGGCAGCCAGTCCAGCGCATCGACCTCGTCGTTCGGGACGAAGCCGGCCCGGGCGCCAGGGTCAGCCGGCCGGGCAGCCCAGTAGTCGACCCGCTTAGCCTGGCCGAGGCTCTGATAACGGGACCGCCCGAGCCGCCGCCCGAGTATTACCCGGATCCCGGTCTCCTCCGCCACTTCGCGCACCGCCGTGGCCAGCACGTGCTCGCCCGGCTCGCATTTACCTTTCGGGAGGCTCCAGTCGTCGTAGCGGCTGCGGTGGATGAGGGCCACTTCGTCGCCGCTCGCCCCGTGACGCGACAGCACCGCGCCGCCCGCCCGGATCTTCGCGGCCGCCCGGTCAGGCATCGGCCGCCCGGCCCTGCCGGACCAGATAGCTCTGCAGATCGCGCAATGCCGCGCCGCCGGCGTCCAGGTGATGCCTGGTCCACGCACCGTCGGGGCCGAGCCACCAGGACGATGTGCGCTCATCCATCGCCGTGGAGATGAGCCCGCGCAGCTCAGCCTGCTGTGCCGGATCGGTGACGCGGACAAGGAGCTCGACCCGCCGGTCCAGATTCCGGTGCATGAGATCGGCGCTGCCGATCCAGACATCGCCGGGCGCGTCCCCCGCCCCGGTGCCGAACGTGTAAATCCGCGAATGCTCGAGAAACCGGCCGACGATGCTGCGGACCCGGATCGTCTCGGACATGCCGGGGACGCCCGGCCGGACCGCGCAGATCCCGCGTACGAACAAGTCGATGGGCACGCCCGCCTGTGACGCGCGGTACAGCGAATCGATGGTCGGCTCGTCGATGATCGCGTTGCATTTCATCTGGATGCGCGAGGGCAGCCCGTCGCGGCTGCGCCGTGCCTGCTCGTCGATCTGCTCCACCAGGCCGGCCCGCACCCGCTCCGGGGCGACCAGCAGCCGCCGGTAATCGCTCTTCTGGCTGTAACCGGTGAGGTGGTTGAACAGGTCAGTGACGTCCTCGCCGACGGTCTTGTCAGCCGTGAGCAGGCCGAAATCCTCGTACAGCCGGGCCGTCTTCGGGTGATAATTCCCGGTGCCGATGTGGCAGAAGCGGCGGAGTGATCCGTCGGCGTACTCACGGACTATCAGCACCATCTTGCAATGAGTCTTCAGGCCGACGAATCCGTAGACCACATGGCAGCCGGCTTCCTCCAGCTTGCGCGCCCAGGCGATGTTCGCCCGCTCGTCACCGCGGGCCTTGATCTCGACCACCACCACGACCTGCTTGCCGGCCTCGGCTGCGTCGATGAGCGCATCGACGATCTCCGAGTCGCCGCTCGTCCGGTACAGCGTGTGCTTGATCGCCAGCACCCGGGGATCCGCTGCGGCGGAGACCACCAGGCGCTGCACGCTCGCGGTGAAGGAGTCATACGGGTGATGCACGAGCACGTCATGATCGGTGAGCGCGGCGAAGACGCTAGTGTCCTGCGGCAGCGCGCTCTCGGACGGCACGAAGGCCGGGTATTTCAGCTGGCGCATGTCCAGGTCCGCGATGGCGGACAGGCCAGAGAGGTCAAGCGGCCCGGTCAGCCGGTAGACGGCGCTCGGATGCACGTCCAGCTCGGTCACCAGCCTGTCGAGCACGTCGGCGGAGATCGACTCCTCCACCTCGAGCCGGACGGCCGGCTCGAACCGGGTCCGCATCAGCTCGCGCTCCAGCGACTTCAGCAGGTTCTCCGTGACATCCTCGTCAATCTCCAGGTCACGGATCCGGGTCACCCGGAACGCATAGTGCTCGATCACCTCCAGCCCGATGAACAAGTCGTCGAGATGCGCCGCGATCACGTCCTCGATCGGGACGTACCGGTTGGGCGACACGGTCATGAACCTGGGCAGCAGCGGCGGCACCTTGACCCGCGCGAAGATCGTCGCCCCCGTCTTCGGATCGGCGATGGTCACCGCCAGGCTGAGCGAAAGGCCGGAGATGAAGGGAAAAGGATGCGCGGGGTCGACGGCCAGCGGAGTGAGCACCGGGTAGATCCGTTCCCGGAAAAGCTTCTGCAGGCTCTCCTGCTCCGCCGGCACGAGTTCCTTCCAGCGCAGGATCTCGACCCCCTCGAGCCCGAGGGCAGGCACGATCGAGTCACTGAAGCACCGGGCATGCCTGGCTGACAGCTCCCTGGCCATCTCCAGAGTGTGCTCGAGTATCTCCCTGGCCGGCCGCCCGGTGGCGTTCTCGACGGGCAAGCCCGTGGCCATCCGGCGGATCCGGCCCGCCACCCGGACCATGAAGAATTCATCGAGGGCGCCAGCGAAGATGGACTCGAACCGCACCCGCTCAAGCAGCGGGACTCGCTCATCCTCGGCGAGTTCCAGCACGCGCTCGCTGAAGTGGAGCCAGCTCTCCTCGCGGTCGAGATAGCGGTCGGACGGCAATTCGTCCTCGGCGCCCCACCCGGCAGGCCCGGCATCGTGGCCCTGCGCGGCAAGCTGCTTGTGCCCGGCGGCGCGGCCAGGCCCAGCCCCGTGGCCAGGCCCGCCGTCGTGGCCAGGCCCGCCGTCGTGGCCAGGCCCGCCGTCCGGTTCACGCCCGCCGTCCGGTTCACGCCCGCCGTCCGGTTCACGCCCGCCGTCCGGGTCACGCCCGCCGGCCTGCCGTGGTCCGCTGCCCTCCTTGGGGCCGCCGTCCTGCTTGGCCGCCGTGTCCCGCCTAGCTGCGCCGACCCGCCTGGATCCCGTGTGCTGCATCACCTGGGCATCCCAGACCTGCTGCTTACCTGGCTCCTTGCTCGCGCTCTTCTTTCCGTCGCCTCGCTGGGAGCTGCCCTGCCCGGAATCCATGTCGCTATTGTCCCCCGCGTCGCGGCAGTCAAAGATCGCGGGTCCTGCGATCTTGCGAATGTTCGCAGGCAGTCCGGCCCGGGCTCGCCCTAACGGGCTAGGGCAAGGCCTCGGCTGCGCGGGCAAATCGCCCGCGGACGCCGCACCGCGCAGCTACGCGGTGCCTGCGGATCGACGCGCTCTACAGGGATTTACGCAGCCAATCTGCCCAGTCGGCATCGGCTGCCACATCGGCGACCTGGCCGGTCCCGATCCAGCATCCGATCAGGGCACTCGGCCAGGACCGCGGGAACTGCCACTTGCACGCACCGACCCGGACCGTCACGATCAGACAATCCAAGTGAGCGGATAATCCGACTGACAGCCAGCCCAGCCGGGAACTCCAGTCCCGCGAACGGAGAACGACGCATGCGCATCGGCATGTCCCTGACCGAGCCGGTCGGCCCCGGCGCACTCACCGCGCTCCGTGACCAGCTGCAGCAAGCCGCCGACGACGGCTTCGCCTCCGCCTGGATGTCCAATATCTTCGGCGTGGACGCGCTGACCGCGCTGGCGGTGGCCGGCAGCCAGGTGCCAGGAATCGAGCTTGGCACCGCGGTAGTGCCGACCTACCCCCGGCATCCTGCCGTGCTCGCCCAGCAGGCGCTCACCGTTGCGCTGGCTGTCGGCGGGCGGCTGGCGCTCGGCATCGGGCTGTCACACCAGATCGTGATCGAGGACATGTACGGGTACAGCTTCGAGCGGCCAGCCCGGCACATGAGCGAGTACCTGTCGATCCTGCTGCCGCTGCTCAACGGCGAGAAAGCCGCGTTCCACGGCGACACCATGCGTGCCGACATCGGCCTGTCGGTGCCGCGGCCTGGCCCGGTGCCGGTGCTGCTCGCCGCGCTCGCGCCGGCCATGCTCCGGCTGGCCGGCCAGCGCGCCGACGGCACCGTGCTGTGGATGACCGGGCCCGCCACCGT
>Ga0302178_10001357_pt1 | contig 20642 bp, 16 predicted proteins | sample I_Palsa_E1_3_FD_198790 | JGI IMG/M metagenome (GOLD analysis project Ga0302178, IMG submission 198790) | Peat permafrost microbial communities from Stordalen Mire near Abisko, Sweden - I_Palsa_E1_3 | ecosystem: Environmental > Terrestrial > Soil > Palsa > Peat permafrost | place: Sweden... | reverse complement strand
TCCGCAACTTTGCACTGGGCCGATATGACACGCCAAACCGGCTGCTAGTCCCCGAGACGCTGTACGGGCGCGAGCGCGAAATCGAAACCCTGCTTGCCGCCTTTGAGCGGGTGGTGGCCGGGGGCGGTCCGGAGCTGGTCCTGGTGTCCGGCTATTCCGGCATCGGCAAGTCGTCCCTGGTGCAAGAGCTGCAGCGGGCGGTCGTGTCGCCGCACGGCCTGCTCGCGTCCGGCAAGTTCGACCAGCACCAGCGCGACATTCCTTACGCGACCTTGGCGCGGGCGCTCCAGGGCCTGATCCGCCCGCTGCTGGGCCAGACTGACGCCGAACTGGCGCCGTGGTGCGAGGCGCTCGCGGAGGCGTTGGGCCCAAACGGCCAGCTGATGATGAACCTCATTCCCGAGCTTGGACTGTTCATTGGTCCTCCTCCGCCAACGCCGGAACTGCCGCCGCAAGACGCGCAACGCCGCTTCCAGCTGGTGTTCCGTCGCCTGCTCCGTGTGTTCGCTCGTGCGGAGCACCCGCTGGCGCTGTTCCTCGACGACCTGCAGTGGCTCGACCTGGCGACGCTTGATCTGTTGGAGCACCTGGCGACCCAGCCGGAGCTGCGCCATCTGCTGCTTGTCGGCGCCTACCGCGACAACGAGGTCACCTCTGCGCACCCGCTGATGCGGCGGCTCACGGCGATCCGCGGCGCGGGGGGCCGCGTGCAGGAGATTCTCCCGACACCGCTCAGCGTCGCGGACCTGGGCCGGCTGATCGGTGACGCTCTGCACTGCGCGCCTCGGGTTGCTGCGCCATTGGCCCGGCTGGTACATGTCAAGACTGGCGGCAACCCGTTCTTTGCCATTCAGTTTCTTACCGCCCTGTGGGAGGAGGGGCTGCTCACCTTCGACCCTGGACAGCGGACCTGGGTCTGGGATCTTGAGCGCATCGGCGCCAAGGGCTACACTGACAACGTGGTGAAGCTGCTGCTGGATAAGCTCGGCCGCCTGCCGGAGGAAACCCGGGACGCTCTGAAACGACTCGCCTGTCTCGGGAACAGCGCTCAAATCGCCACGCTCACCATGGTTCTCGGGGCGCCTGAAGAGGCGGTCCATGCGGCACTGTGGGATGCTGTCCAGGCCGGGCTCGTCCTGCGCTCGAATAGCGCATACGCTTTCCTGCATGACCGCGTGCAGGAAGCGGCCTATGCACTGATTCCCGCCGGCGAGCTGCCGGCCGAGCATCTGCGGATTGGTCGGCAGTTACTGACGACATCGGCGGAGGTCGGGGAGCGCATCTTCCAGATCGTGAACCAGCTTAACCGCGGCGCCGGAGTGATCACCTCGGCGGACGAGCGCCAGCGAGCTGCCGAATTGAATCTCATGGCGGGCAAGCGCGCCAAGGAGTCGACGGCCTACGACTCGGCACTGACCTACCTGGCCGCCGGTCGGGCGCTGCTCGCCGAGGATTGCTGGGCCCGACATTTTAAGGTCGCCTTTGAGCTCGAGTACCACCGTGCCGAATGTGAGTTCCTGACCGGCCAGTTGGCTTCCGCCGAGGCGAGCCTGGCTGCGCTGCCAACCTACGCCGCTTCCCTCCTCGACCTCGCCGCCGTGACTCGCCTACGCATATCGCTCTATATGACCGCGGGGGACAACGGACACGCGATCGCGGTGGGGATCGAGTACCTCCGGCGCGTGGGGATCCACTGTTCGCCGCACCCGACGAAAGAGGAGGTGCGCAAAGAGATCGAACACATCTGGAGCCAGCTCGGCAAGCGCTCGATCGAGGCGCTCATCGAACTGCCACCGATGAGTGAAGCGTCCGCCTGCGCCAGCATGGACGTTCTCGCCGAGATCCTGCCGCCCGCCTCGTGGACTAATCACGATCTATATTGCATCGTTGTCTGCCGGATGGCGAACCTGAGCCTCCAATATGGCAACAGCGATGCATCATGCCTCGCCTATGTTTATCTCGGCATGATCCTGGGGCCGCACTTCGGCGACTACCGCGCCGGGTTCCGCTTCGGCCAGTTAGCCATCGACCTGGTGGAGAAGCGCCGGCTGGACCGGTTCAAGGCACGTGTCTACATGTGCTTTGGCTACCTTGTGAATCCGTGGGTGCGGCACTTGGGCACGTGCCGCAACTTGTTGCTGCGCGCCTTCGGCATGGCTCAGGAAGCTGGCGACCTTACCTTTGCGGGCTATAGCTACGTCAACACGGTCACGTTCATGCTCGCGGGCGGCGAGCCGCTTGACGAGGTGCAGCGGGAAGCCGAGGCCGGGCTCGGTTTTGTGTGCAAGGCACAGTTCGGTGTGGTTATCGATCTTGCTACCGCTCAGCTCGGACTGATCCGGACGCTGCGCGGCCAGACACCGGTGTTCGGCTGCTTCAATGACGACCAGTTCAATGAGGATCGCTTCGAGCAGCATCTGCAGGGTGCCCCGGATCTGGCGGTAGCGACGTGCAGATACTGGATCCGCAAGTTGCAGGCGCACTACTTCGCCCAGGAGTACGGGTGTGCTGTTGTAGCGGCGGCGAAGGCGGCGCAGCTGCTCTGGACGTCGCTGTCGTTTTTCGAGACGGCCGAATACCATTTCTATAGCGCGCTTGCGCACGCGGCCCAATGCGACATGACCTCCGTCGCGCAGCGGGCCGGGCACCTGGACGCTTTGGTCGCGCACCATCGCCAGCTAGAGGAGTGGGCCGGCCACTGCCCGGCGAACTTCGCCGACCGCGCCGCGCTGGCGGGCGCCGAACTCGCCCGCCTGGAGGGCCGCGAGCTCGACGCCGAGCGGTTCTACGAGCAGGCCATCCGCGCGGCCCGCGACAACGGCTTTGTCCAGAACGAGGCGATCGCTTATGAACTGTTGGCGCGCTTTCACGCGATGCGTGGTCTCGAGACTTTCGCCGAGACGTATCTACGCAAGGCCCGCCACGGCTACCAGCGCTGGGGTGCCGATGGCAAGGTGCGGCAACTCGAACAGCTCCATCGGCAACTGCGGGAGGATGAGCCGGCACCCAGTCCGATGAGCACGATCGCCACGCCCGTCGAACATCTCGATCTGGCCACCGTGATCAGAGTATCGCAGGCGGTCTCGGGCGAGATCGTCCTGAATAAACTTATGGACACGCTGTTGCGCACTGCGCTCGCACAGGCGGGGGCCGAGCGCGGTCTCCTGTTTTTCGTCGTGAACGGGGAGGAGCCGCGGCTTAGGGCAGAAGCCATCATCGAGCGCGACACAGTCGTCACGCAGTTGCGCGATGAGCCCATGACAATGGCGATGCTACCTGAATCCATCGTCCGCTTCGTCCTGCGAACGCGGGAGAACGTCATTCTCGATGATGCGGTAAAGCACGAGGTGTTTTGCGCCGATCCCTACGTCCGGCAGCATCAGGTCCGCTCAACGCTCTGCCTGCCGCTGATCCTTCGGGGCGAACTCGTCGGCATCCTGTACCTTGAGAACAATCTGACGCCGCGTGTATTCATGTCGGCCCGCACCACGGTTCTGAAGCTACTGGCCTCGCAGGCCGCGATCACCCTGGAGAATGCTCGCTTGTACCGCGATCTCGCAGAACGCGAAGCGAGGATCCGGCGTCTTGTCGATGCAAACATTGTCGGCATCTTCGTCTGGGATCTGGCGGGTGAGATTCTCGAGGCCAATGACGCTTTTCTCCGAATCGTGGGATACAAACGCGACGACCTCGTTTCGGGGCGCATGCGCTGGACGGACCTGACACCGCCCGAATGGCTTGACCGCGACAAACAACGATTCCCGGCGCTCGCGGCAACGGGGACGTTGCAGCCTTTCGAGAAAGAGTACTTCAGAAAGGACGGTAGCCGCGCGTCAGTGCTGGTCGGCGTGGCGACGTTCGAAGAAGGGGGGCGCCAAGGCGTCGGCTTCGTGCTCGACCTGAGCGAGCGTAAGCGTGCGGAAGCCGATGCGCGAGAGAGCGAGCGGCGTTACCGCGAAGTGCAGATGGAACTCGCGCACTTGAACCGCGCTGCGACGATGGGACAGCTCACGGCTTCGATTGCCCATGAAGTGCAGCAGCCGATCGCCGCGACAGTAACCTATGCTTCGGCCGCCTTACGCTGGCTGGACGGCAATCCGGCGAACCTTGAGGAAGTCAGGCAGGCGCTCGATCAAATCGTCAATGAGGCGATGCGTGCCGGTGGCATCGTTAGCGGGGTTCGCGATCTGGTCAGGAAAGCGCCGCCGCGCAAGGACAACGTTGACATCAACGAGGCGGTCTGCGAGGTGATCGAACTGACGCGGGGCGAAGCGGCGAAGCACGGTGTCTCGGTGCTGACGGTACTCGGGGATGGTTTGCCCCTCGTCTTGGGAGATCGCGTGCAACTGCAACAGGTAATGCTCAACCTGATCGTCAATGGCATTGAAGCGATAAGCACAATGACCATGGGCTCGCGCGAGTTGCTGATCAGCACGGCTGCGGATCCATCGGATAGTGTAGCTATCGCCGTGCAGGACTCTGGCCCCGGACTGCTTCCGGTCGAGGTCAATCGCGTCTTCGATCCGTTCTACACGACGAAGGAACATGGCTTGGGCATGGGCTTGTCGATCTGTCGTTCAATCGTCGAGGCGCACGGAGGGCGACTGTGGGCAAACGCAAATGAGCCGCGCGGCGCCGTCTTCCAATTCGTTCTGCCGAATGGGGAGGTCGAACACGCCACGTCCAGTGAGAGCGACGGTCTGCCGGTGGCATGGCCAGGTAAATAATCGGCAGCGCGTGACCTACTCCCGCCACTCGGGATCGTCTGCTATCGGGTGGCGAAATTTTCATCATTGTAGATGGTTCACGCCGAAGCGCTATTGGGCCGCCGTAGAACGCAATAAATCATTCAATCCCGAATGCTTTGCTTCGAATTTTCTCCGTAAGGGACTGATCTTATGGACAATATCCTGAGTCTTCAGCCGATTGCCCTCGACCGTCCTCGCGACGCCCATCGCCTTGAAGTGTTCAGCCTGAAGGCGGACCGACGGCTAACGCTCTACCGTCAGTCCGCGCTCGAACAGTGGGTGGTGCTGGAGGCAGACCCAGCTGTCAGCGCGTTCTGTGAGCGACTGCGGTTTATCCAATCCGCGGGGAGACGCTATCTCGCTGATTTTTGGGTGCGCTATTTTGACTATCAAGAGTTAGTTATCCTATTTGATGCGGCAGACGCGTTGTCTACAAAACCACATTCGATCCTGGAAGATGCAGGACTGACGGTGCGGACGGTGCAGTCAGCTGAACTAGCCGCGTCTCACGCGAGGCCTCGTACCTCCGTCTCTCAGTAGGGCGATTGAGCGGTTCGTTGCTCGTCCGCGTCGCCTGCCGTTGATATCCAGCGGTATGCGCAAGGAGAGTCCATCGGGGATATCGAGCTGGCGACAGGCGTGAACAGAAGACAACTCTATCGTTTGCTTGACAGGGGATTGGCACAGCATCCTGACGGGCGCATCTGTGGGTTTCGCGCGCTTTTGAAACACGTGCGGATTTCGGAGTATGTCAGGACAAGTCCCGTGAAGGTTCACGGTGACCGTGGTGCCGCAGGTGCCTTGTCGCTGCTATTAGAGCGATATCCGACGCTGGCGGCCTGGTTGCTATTGCAGGTGAAACAACGCCGGGTACTGCTGCAACAGGTCGGCACGGACGGCCGTCTTCGCACGCGCCTGCGGGGCCTGCGATCGCTGCATGACGAGTTCCTGCGGCAATGTCGCGTTGTTGGAATTGCGGCAGCGGATCGGCGGGCGCATCGCACAATCCCAAAGAACCTTCTCTTGTCGGCTGGCCCCGTGCCACTTGCGGCGCGACCTGCACCAAGCCCGGGATGCTGGCATCCGTGGGCAGCGCCAAGCAGGGTGTCCAGCGCATCGAATCATGAGACTTGCAACTCGCGCAAACCCGTTGCCTTACATAGCCTGTTACCAGCCGGATTGTCTGTCGGGAGCGGCACGAGGTGGCGAGGCGTTCAGCATGACTTCACGCAGGTGCTCTTTCAATCTTTCGTAGATTAACAGGCCGTTGAAGCCGCCGGGGAGGGCTTTAACCATCACTATTTTCATTGTTAAGGAAAATGTTGACAAAATCGTTGACAGCAAACTACAGTGTCCACGTTGGTTGCGGTAGGTCCGCACCGAAGCACCAACGGGACGACTTGATCAGAAAAAAGGGCTCGCGGACACGGAGATAGCCCAACAACTTCAATTGGAAGGGATCATGTTGAGCAAGCTACTTGCAGCCTTGTCCATTTCCACCGGGCTGGCGATGTCTGTGGCGGTCAGCGCAGAACCGCGCTTCAGCGTTATTTCCCAGTGGAGCGCCGGCGCGGAAGGTGATGCGATGAACGCATTCGGTGCCATGGTGACCAAGGCCGGCGCTACCTGGGAAAACCACCCGGTCTCCGGCTTCACCACAGATATGATGAACAAGCTGCGCGCGGACATCATTGCGGGCCATCCGCCGTCAGCATCGCAGTTGAAGGGGCCGGAGATCCAGGCCTGGTCGGCCATCGCCCCCACTGTTGATCTCGATCAGCTCGTCGCAGCGGCAGGCTTCGAAAAGACGGTTCCTCCCGAGCTCGTCAAACTTCACCAGGTGAAGGGACACTGGGTTGCGCTACCGCTTCAGATCTACCGCGTCAACACGCTTTTCGCGTCGAAGGCGGCGCTCGACAAGATCGGGGCCAAGGCCCTGCCGAAGACCTGGGACGAGTTCAACTCGATGGCCGAGAAGATGGCTAAGGCCGGCATCACGCCGATCGCGCAGGGCGGCCTCGCATGGGCCGACGAAATGGATCTGGAAATCGTCCTGCTCGGCATGTCGCCCAACGCCTATAAACGTGCATTCATGGATCTCGACGAGAACGCGCTGCAGGGACCTGAAGTACTCGCCGCGTTCAAACAGCTACGCAGGATGACCGGCTGGATGAGTCCTGCGAACGCAGGCCAGCATTGGAGCGTCTTCATTCCCCAACTCATCAAAGGCGAATATGGCTTCCTGATGATGGGCGGCTGGGCGTCCGGTGTGTTGAAGCGCGGCAATTTCGTCGAAGGCAAGGACTATATTTGCGGCTCGACACCCAATAACACCGGCAAGCCCATTTTCGACCTTAATGCCGACGGACTGATTTTCTGGAAGACCGACAACGCCGATTACCAGGCCGGCCAGAAGATTGCCGCACAGGTCGCGATGAGCAAGGACTTCGAGCTCACGTTCTCGCAGATCAACGGCTCCATTCCGGTACGTACTGATATCGATCTTTCCGGACAGGGCTTCCAGGACTGTCAGCGCGATGCTTCGGCTGACCTGAAGGGTTCCGTCGCGGCGAACCAGCTCGTCATGAGTCTCGCTCATAACATGGCGCAGAACAACTCGATTACTGCGGCGATGCGGGACGTGGTAACCGAATTCGTTCACAACAAGTCGATTACGCCTGAGGAAGGGCAAAAGCGACTCGTTGAAGCCGCTGACAGTGCCCGGTGACCGAAAGTGGCCAATCCTTCGATGACGAATTACAGGAGCAAGCCGCGCACGGAGGCAGATGGCCGGCGCGCGAGATTTCTGTTCCGCGCAGGACTGGTGGACAAGCTGGCGGCCATCGTTGCAGTGCTTGCACTGCTCGTTGCAATGGGCTACGTGGTGGGATTTACCGTGTGGACGACGTGGATCTCGTTCACGAACTCCACTTTGTTGCCAGACTATTCTTTCGTCGGTCTTCAACACTATCGCAGTATTCTGCACAGCCGGACATGGCGCGTTTCATACGGCAATCTGGTGGTGTATGGCGTTGGCTTCATGGTGTTCGCGACAAGTATTGGCATGCTCCTGGCCATTCTGATTGATCAGAAAATTCGCGCCGAAAACCTGTTGCGTACGATTTACCTGTACCCGATGGCGTTGTCGTTCGTTGTGACGGGAACGGTGTGGTCGTGGCTCCTTAATCCGAGCATTGGCATTCAAAGTTTTGTCCGGAGACTCGGATGGACGGATTTTCGCTTCGACTGGCTGGTGGACCGCCGGATGGCAATCTATACGGTGATCATCGCCGCAGTGTGGCAGGCGTCCGGTTTTGCGATGGCGCTCCTGCTCGCCGGCTTGCGCTCACTCGATCAGGATCTCTACAAGGCAGCGCAGATCGATGGTGCGAGTCCCGCGCAGATGTATCTGAAAATTGTGATTCCGGCGATCTGGCCGATCGTGATTGCGGTGCTCGTGATCCTGCTTCAATTCGCCATCAAAACCTATGAACTGGTGCAGGCGCTGACAGCCGGCGGTCCCGGAATTTCAACGACTTTGCCGACGACGGTCGTCTATGACTACATGTTCCAGCGTGGTCTGATGGGGCAGGGTTCCGCGACTGCTGTTTTGCTGCTGCTCTCACTGTTGATTATTCTCGTGCCATATGCCATCTATCGCCGCATCCGGACAGGAAGCGTGGGTCGCCATGGCTAACGCAAATACTCCGTCTCGAACCGGTCGCTACACCTTCGTCTATCCGGTGCTCTTCGCGTTCGCCGCGTTTTTCCTCGTGCCACTCGTCGTGGTCGTGCTGAATTCGCTGCGTACCTTCGAGGAGATTTCGCAGACGTCGGTGCTTGGATGGCCGCGCAACTTTCACTGGCAAAACTGGAGCGAGGCCTGGAGTGGTTACTGCTTCGGCGGCGTCTGCGCAGGCATTCATCCGTACATGTGGAACTCCCTGCTGATCGCTGTTCCTGCAACCATCGTCTCGACATTGCTCGGTGCGATCAACGGCTACATGCTCGCGCTGTGGCGATTTCGCGGCGCATCGGTCGTGTTCGCTGTGATCACGTTCGGCGTATTTCTCCCCGCACAAATGAAGCTGGTTCCCTGGGCGATCACGCTGCGTGACCTCGGGCTTTCGAACACGCTCGGCGGCCTCGTGCTGATTCACGTGATCGGCGGACTCGCCTTTACCACGCTCTTCTGCCGGAACTATTACGTGAATGTGCCGCAGGACCTGATCAAGGCGGCGCGCATCGACGGCGCGGGACTCTTCGTAACGTTCTGGCGCATTGTGTTACCGCTTTCCGCACCCATTCTCATCGTCACTGTGATCTGGCAGTTCACGAATATCTGGAACGAGTTTCTGTTCGGCATCACGTTTTCAGAAGGCGCGAACCGGCCGGTCACAGCGGCATTGATGGCGCTCGATGCCAACATCGCACAGGCCCGCGAATATGGTGTTGAAAGTGCCGCTGTGCTGCTCGCGGCAATTCCTACGCTGCTCGTTTATATCCTCGGCGGACGATATTTCGTTCGCGGATTAACTGCTGGCTCAGTCAAATAATCCGGGATCATGTCCGCACTTTCCATCGAAGCACTCAAGGCCCGGTTCGGGACAGTCGAAGTTCTGAAAGGGCTCGACCTCGATATTGACAGTGGTGAATTTATCGTTCTGGTCGGACCATCGGGTTGTGGCAAGTCTACGTTGCTCAACATCATCGCCGGGCTCGAAAAGCCGTCGGAAGGCCGTATCGAGATCGGCGGCCGCGACGTCACCCGTCTCGCGCCGAAAGATCGTGACATCGCGATGGTGTTCCAGAGCTACGCACTCTATCCCGCAATGAGCGTGCGCAAAAACATCACTTTCGGCATGGAATGTCGAGGCGTCGCGAAGCCGGAGCAGCACGCAGCGTTTGAACGCGTCGAACAGGTCCTGCGAATTGGACACCTCGCGGCGCGCCGGCCGGGGCAACTGTCAGGCGGACAACGCCAGCGCGTGGCGATGGGTCGTGCGCTGGTGCGCGATCCGCTGCTGTTTCTGTTCGATGAGCCTCTCTCCAATCTCGATGCCAAGCTTCGTGTCGAGATGCGAATGGAAATCAAGCGCCTGCATCAACGTGTTGCGACGACAATGGTCTATGTCACCCACGACCAGATCGAAGCGATGACACTTGCGACCCGCATCGCTGTGATGAACGAAGGTGAAATCCAGCAAGTCGCCGATCCGCAGACGATCTACGACGAGCCTGCGAATCTCTTCGTCGCGCGCTTCATGGGCTCACCACCGATGAACACGTTACCGGTCAAACTCGAGGTAGAGGCGGGGCGGCTCTACGCACGCGTGCTGGACGATGACAAGACACTCGCACGATTGCCTTTGCCTCAACGCGCCGAAGATGTGTCGACATACGTGGGCCAGGCTGCACTGCTTGGCATACGACCAGAACGCATCGCGCTGGGTGGTCACGGCTCCAACCGCGTCACGGCGCTGGTTGAAATGACCGAACTAACCGGTGCCGAGACAATGGCTTTTCTCGATATCGCCGGCACGAAGATCGTTGCACGCATCGCCGCGGAATCCCGTCCTGCTTTAGGTGAAAGAGCGGAGTTTTCATTCGACATGCGCAAGGCCTGTCTTTTCGACTCCGCCACCGAACGGAGGATTGCCTGATGCTCCATGGTCACTATCCGGACCTTGCCGGCCGCGTTGTACTGGTGACAGGCGGCGCGAGCGGGATCGGTGAGGCGCATGTGCGCGCTTTCGCGGAGAGCAAGGCTCGGGTCGCGTTCCTCGATATTCAGGACGAGGCTGGGAATGCGCTCGCCGCTGAACTTGTCAAAAGCGGTGCGAACGTCACCTTTTTGCACTGCGACCTGCTTGACGTCGATGCACTTTGCCGCTCGATAGAACACGTTCGCGAGACAATCGGGCCGGTTTTCGCGCTCATTAACAACGCAGCTGTCGACCGCCGTCAGTCGTTTGACGAAATATCGGCCGAAGACTTCGACTGGATGATGAATGTAAACCTGCGTCATGTGGTTTTCGCGACCCAGCGGGTTATTCCGCACATGCGTGAACTCGGCTGCGGCTCCATAGTAAACACGAGCTCGGTCGCATGGCAGCGCGGCGTGGTCGATCTACAGCTTTATAGTGCCGCAAAGGCTGCGATCATTGGCTTTACGAATTCGGTAGCGCGCTCGGTCGGACCGTACCGAATTCGCGTCAACGCGATTGCACCAGGGATGGTGCTCACACCGCGACAGCGCGAACTCTGGATCGACGCCGACAGGGAACAGCAGATGCTCGCCTCCCAGTGCCTGCCTGATGCGATCGATCCGGTGGATATTGCGGCCGCCGCGCTTTTTCTGTGTTCGAACGCCGGGCGCGCGATCACGAAGCAGTGCGTCACGATCAATGCAGGTTCGCTGTGACCAAAATGCACGCATGTCTTTAGTCGAATGGCGCCCTGTGTCTTGCAAGTTTGAGATAGGCGTTTTTAGCCGGTTGCAGATGCTGGCCGACGAGCGTAACGAGGCGCTCGCGTTCGTTGCGCTTTAACAGGTCGATCATCTCTGCGTGTTCGCGGCATACGGCCGCAAGAAGGTCCGGGTCGCCAATACTGAATGAACGGATTGCGTGCGTTTTCATTGCGAGCATATCGATAACTTCGACGAGGGGAGCATTCCCGCAGGCTGCAAAGAAGGTCTTGTGAAAGAGAAGGTTTTCACGAAACACCCGTCGAAGATTTCCCGCCATGACTGCGGCGCTATGACGCTCGTGAATGGCCTGAAGCGCTTCGACGAGTTCGTCTGAAGCGGGTAAGGCGATGAGGCCCGCTGCGTAGCATTCCACCAGCTGTCGCGCTGCATACAACTGTTCGATTTCCGCGACGTCATAGTCCCGTACGGCTGCGCCGCGATGGGGCTGCCGCACGACGAGGCCCATCGATTCCAGGTCGGCGAGTGCCTGCCGCGCCACGTGACGCTTTACGTCGAAGCGCTGCGCGAGTTCTTCTTCGACAAGCCGTTCGCGTGGGCCGATCTTGCCCAGCGCGATCTCTTCTTCAAGCATCGCCACGATGCCGGTGATGCCCGATTGCGGTTCGGACTTATCCGTTTTTTCTTTCATCCCTGGGACCTTTCGCGCAGTGCCGAGTGACACATGAATACTGAATCCGATAACAACAATGTTTTCAGCAAAATTGTTGACAAGATTGATGGTGAGAATATTATACCTTGTAGCAGGCGTCTTCGGCGCTGTATGTAGCGCACCAGATCAATCCAGACGAGGAATGACGGAATGACCCGTATCTCAGCCGTGCGCGCCCGTGCAATCAGCATTCCTCTCGATAATGTGACGTCGCTTTCCAGCCGGGTCGTGAAAGAGCGGCACTACGGCGTGGTCGAGCTCGAGGGTGACGACGGCCACTCCGGCATCGGTTTCTGTTACGTCGGCAGCGCGGGAGGGCGACTTTTCGTTGAGGCGGTCGCGGGCCTGCTTGCGCCCGTGTTGCTAGGTCAGGACCCGTACCGCGTTGAAGGTCTCTGGGTGGAGATGTATCAGGAAGTTTTGCTGCAGGGCCGCGCCGGTACCGTGATGCGCGCGATCAGCGCGCTCGATACGGCGATCTGGGACCGCAACGCGCGGGCGGCGTCGTTGCCGCTGCACAAGTTTCTCGGCGCGGTACATGCCGAAAGCGTGCCTGCCTATGCAAGCGGCGGGTATTACCTGAACGGCAAGACCCCCGATATGCTCGCCGCCGAAATGGCCGGCTACGTGGACGCTGGCTACACGGCCGTGAAAATGAAAATCGGCAAAGGCAGCCTGCGTGAAGAAGAATCGCGCGTCGCCGCGGTACGTGAGCGTATTGGTGGTGACGTTGTGCTGATGCTCGACGCGAATAATGCATGGTCCGATCTGCAAACCGCGCTACGGTTTGTGCGGATGTACGAAAAATACGATCCGTATTTCGTCGAAGAGCCATTTAGTCCCGACGACATAGACAATCACGCGCGACTTGCCGTGGCGACTTCGGTGCCGATCGCCACGGGTGAGATCGAAGCGGGGCGCTGGCGTTTCAGGGAACTGCTTGAAAGAGGTGCCGCGATCATCTTGCAGACGGATGCATGCGTATGCGGCGGCATCTCTGAATTTCGCCGGATCGCTGCGACGGCGGCCAGTATGGGCGTCACGGTATCGCCGCATTGGTTCCACGATCTTCATGTGCATCTCGTTGCGGCCACACCCAACGCGCGTTACGTGGAGTTTTTTCCAAACGATCAGGTGCTGAACTTCCGGCGTCTGGTCGACACGCAGCTCGAAGTGCGCAATGGCCGGGTTCTTTTACCGCAGCGACCAGGCCTTGGCTTCAATTTCATCCCCGCCCAACTCGACCACTATGCACTGACGCAGTGGATCGATTGCGGCTCCGCGAGCGAACTCGCTGCCTAGCAAACAGTCAGGAACAGATCACATGATGCCCTTGCAGACGTTGACGCCGAATCTCTTCAAAAGGGGATTAACGGAAGGAAAGAAGCAGCCGGGGCTTTGGCTGACGCTGGAAAGCCCGACGGCGACGGAGATTGTGGCAGGGTCGGGTTATGACTGGTTGTTGCTCGACATGGAACATACGACGGTCGACCCGTCGCAGATCGCCGACCACATTCGTGCGGCTAAGGGGGGGACTGCCGAGCTAGCAGTGCGCATTCCGTATAACGAACCCGTAATGGTTAAGCGTTTGCTCGATGCGGGCATCCGCACGCTGATGTTTCCGTTCGTACAGTCGGCAGCTGGAGCGCGCGCGGCCGTCGCGGCCACACGCTATCCACCGCATGGCGTTCGGGGCGTAAGCGGCAATATGCGTGCAAGTCATTTTTCGCGCGTGAAGAATTACGGTGAGACGTATCACACCGAGCAGTGCGTGATTGTGCAACTCGAGTCGCCCGAAGCGCTTGCAGCGATCGAGGAAATAGGCGATGTCCCAGGCGTTGACGCGATGTTTATCGGCCCCAACGATCTCGCCGCGAACATGGGCCTCTTCGGTCGGCCCGGTGCATCCGAGGTCAGAGACGTGATTGCCGACGCAATCGTTCGGATCAGGAAAACAGGCAAAGCAGCAGGCATCCTGAACTTCAACGTTGCGGAAGCCCGCGCGTTGTTCGACGTGGGTTTCGATTTCATTGCGGTGGCTTCGGATACTTCGATTCTCGCGCGGCGCAGCGAAGCGATTCTCGCCGAGGTCAAGGCGGGATAGAGAAGATCGCGGAATGGGCGAAGACACTTCAAGGAAATGGCGACATGTACGCAGCGAATCTGTTTATAAACGGCGAGTCGATCAGTAAAACGCAGTCGGATCGTTTCGAAGTGCTCGATCCTGCAACGGCGAGCGCGCTTGGCGATGCGCCTGCTGCCGGTGCGCCCGAAGTTGAAGCGGCTGTAGTCGCTGCTCAGTCGGGCTTCGATACGTGGCGGCGCAAGCAGCCTTGGGAACGCGCCGCTGTGCTGCGGCGGATCGCGACGCTGGTGCGGGAGCGGACACCGCAACTAGCCCGTCTGTTGACGCTCGAGGTAGGCAAGCCGTTGACTGAAGCGACAGCGGAGGTGACGGCAGCGGCGGAATATTTCGACTGGTATGCCGATGAGGCACGCCGTGTTTTCGGCAGCGTGATGGGCGGGCGGGTAGCGGGCAGTCGTCTTGAAGTGACGCATGAACCGGTCGGGGTGGTACTCGCGCTGACCGCATGGAACTTCCCGATCATTCTCGCGTCGCGCAAGCTGGCGATGGGCTTCGCAGCAGGGTGTTCAGTAATTCTTCGACCAGCTGAAGAGGCGCCTGCATGCGTCGCCGCACTTGTGCAGTGCTGTCACGACGCTGGCTTGCCGTCAGGGACTATCAACCTCCTGTTCGGCACGCCCGAGGCGGTGATCGCCCCACTGATGAAGTCGCCGATCGTGCGCAAGGTGAGCTTCACGGGCTCGACGCGCGTCGGGCAGATCCTTATCGAGCAAAGCGCGCTAACCGTTAAGCGCCTGACGATGGAGCTCGGCGGCCACGCGCCTTTTGTTGTGCTGGCCGATGCAAATATCGATCATGCCGCGAGGTTTGCGGTCGCGGCGAAACTGCGCAACGCGGGCCAGGTGTGCACCGCCCCCAGCCGCTTCTATGTGCACGAGGCCGTTGTCGAGTCCTTCCTTGAGAAAGTCGTCGCGATGACGCGAGCCGTGAAGGTCGGCGATGGCCTGCGCGATGGAGTCCAGATGGGCCCGCTCGCCACCGCGCGACAGCGCGATCGAACCGAGCAGCTCGTCGAAGATGCCCGGGGAAAAGGTGCAGCGGTCGCCGCGGGCGGTCGCAGGCCCGGTGGCGTAACGGGAGGATTCTTCTTTGAGCCGACAGTGCTAGCCGATGTTCCACAGGGCGCAGCTATCCTTACTGACGAACCGTTTGCACCGATCGCCGCGATTGTTTCTGTGTCTGGCGCCGAAGAAGCAGTCCGGCACGCGAATGCGCTGGAATTTGGTCTTGCGGCGTATCTGTTCACCAGCTCGCTCGACGCCGTGGACTACGTGACCGCAGAACTACAGGCCGGATCGATCGGCGTGAACACGACCGCCGTCGCTCTGCCTGAAGCACCGTTTGGCGGGATCAAGCAGAGCGGCTTCGGCAGGGAAGGCGGCGAGCACGGTTTGAGCGAATATCTGAACCCCAAATTTGTCCATCGGATGCGGACATAGAGAAAGCAGGAGACAGACTTGTCTGATCAACGAAAGACGCTCGACGAACTGCGTAGTCAACGCTGGTTCTCTGCACCCGGCACCATTGGCGCTCACAAACATCGTCGCATCAAGCAGGCAGGCTTCACGACGGAAGATTTCAAGGATAAGCCAGTCATCGGCATCCTGTCGACATGGTCGGATTTCCAGACTTGTCACACGCACTTCCCGCAACGCATCGAGGATATCAAGCGCGGTATCTGGCAGGCAGGTGGTTTTCCCGCTGTCATTCCAGTGCAAAGCGTCAGCGAGAGTTTTCTGCGACCGACGAGCATGCTGTACAGGAATCTGCTTGCTATCGAGGTGGAAGAAGCGATCCGCGCTCACCCGATTGACGGCGCCGTGTTGCTTGGAGGATGCGATAAGACAGGACCAGGTCTCGTTATGGGCGCCGCTTCGGCGAATGTTCCTTCGATCTTCGTTCCTGCTGGCGCCATGCTGAAGGGGCGGTGGCGTGAACACACGCTCGGGACCGGCTCAAGCACCTGGGCCGCCGAGGCGGACTTCCGCGCAGGCAAGATCAACCAGCGCGAATGGATCCAGATGAGCGAGGCTACTGTCCGCTCGCCGGGTACGTGCAATACGATGGGTACGGCTTCGACGATGACGTTGCTGATCGACGTACTAGGTCTTTCATTACCTGGCGCGAGCTCGATTCCGGCCGTTGATTCCGAGCATATGCGCATGGCGTCCGAATCGGGCCGTCGTATCGTCGGGATGGTCTGGGAGGACCTCAAGCCATCCGATATCGTGACCGACGCGGCACTAAGGAATGCCGTCGTCGCCGATATGGCGATCTCGGGGTCGACCAATTCACTGATCCATTTGATCGCAATGGCGCGCAGGCTCGGACACGACCTTTCGCTCACTTCCTTTGCAGACGCAAGCGAAATCGTGCCTGTGATCTGCAACCTGATGCCGGCGGGAAAATACCTTATGGAGGACCTGCACTTTGCGGGCGGCCTGATGGCGGTGCTCAATGTGATCCGCAGTGAACTCGATCTCTCGTGCAGGGCGGCGAACGGAAAGACATTGGGTGAGAACATCGAAGGTGCTGTCGTTTTTGATGCCGACGTCATCCGCCCGCTGGACAATCCCGTTTTCCCGAGTGGCGCGCTCGTCGTGCTCAAGGGAACGCTGGCGCCGCGGGGCGCCGTTCTCAAGCGATCAGCAGCCGATCCAGCACTGCTCAATCACACTGGCCCTGCGGTCGTCTTCAAGAACAATGAGGACCTGATGGCACGCATCGACGATCCCGATCTGGAGATCACCCCGGACAGCGTGATCGTACTCCAGGACGCTGGACCCGTTGGGGCGCCTGGCATGCCCGAGTGGGGGATGCTTCCGATTCCCAAGAAACTGCTCGCGCTTGGCGTGCGCGATATGGTGCGCATCTCGGACGGCCGCATGAGCGGCACGAGTTATGGCACCTGCATTCTTCACGTGTGTCCAGAAAGCCGGATTGGTGGGCCGCTAGGACTCGTGCGCGATGGAGACCCGATTCATCTGGACGCGGCTGCGCGAAAACTGGACCTGCTGGTTGACGAGTCGGAACTGGAGGCGCGGCGCCGCGCGTGGGCACCGCCGCCACCGCATTACGAACGAGGCTACGGCGTCATGTTTAGCGAACACGTCCTGCAGGCCGACGAAGGGTGCGATTTCGATTACCTGGCACGACGGGCAACGAATCCCGAACCTGAAATCCACTGAAGCCTCTTTTGACAGGGACGTAGCAGACGAACTGCTTTGCTCCTCTGGAAATGGCCTCCTCCCGCCACGGTGGTCATGGCGTCTCGGTGTTTCTGCGTAAAGGACCCTAAAGGCGCACAGCTACGGAATAAAGGAATAAAGCGTCGGAGGACCATTTTTCTGTATCACGACCACAGATAGCGCGATGGCGGGACGTTTTGGACTGTCGCAATCGTGATGTACCTGTAGGGGGAATGGCACGCTACGCCGGGCGTGCGCGTCCCGGACACTTGCGCTTGGACAGCCGTTGCTAATGCACGCTTCGTCAACGGTGACAGGGCGGGGGTTTGGCCAGGATTGCGAATCGGACAGACCGCGGTCTGACAGCGCTGTCGGTACCCTAAACCATCCATCTATGCGTAGGGTCATTTGCAGTGCGCAAGGCATCTCGCGCAGGCCGCGCGATGACCAGGCAATCATTCCAGCGCACCATATGGATCGTCCTCCTCAACGCAGGCTAGGAGTAGCTAAATCAAGAAACGGGCCGCCCAGCGCGCACAAGCGGGTACTGCAAACGCAAGCCATTCGATAATCCGTCGAATGGCAGGCGTTTTGCGACAAAAGCACCCGGCAGTTGCAAATGTGATGTACACACATGACTGGAGGTTTGTTAGCCATGGAAAACGACTACGAGGCGCCGGACTACGAGGAACCGCAATGCGTTATGCAGCCCGTTGGCCCAGCGCTTGGGCTAGTAGGAGCTATCCAAATAGCGGGCGCGAATGAGCGATTGCAGAACGTTGCGGTCGTTGATGAGCTTGACCGTTCGCGCGCAGCAGCGGGGCGGCGCGTCGTTCTTTGGGACGAGGTCAGTTGACGATAAGCGCCTAGCAAAGGCCGCGCTGACACACGAAGCAAAGTCTAGTCTCAATAAACGAACCAAGGGATGGATCACAAAATCGCGCCAGCCCGTTGTGACACGTATGACCCGCAAAGGCAGTGGCCGGCCTGACTTTTGGGTAAGCAATGCGGCTTGGGTGTTGCAGCTAGTCACAGAACGTAATCGTCCGGTTCGCGGGTGGCCAAAACACACGACTCACTGGCGGCCACCTTTACTGTCAGTTTGCGCCGTCAGAGCAGCGGGATCGAAAACCGACTCTTTCGCAGCGATATGCCGGCGAATGCCACCGGGTTGTTAACGCCTGTTTTACGTCGAGCACGTTCTGCAACCCGATCAGGGCTGCAAGTTCCACTTCCTCTAAGCGTGAATACAGAGGTGGCCGCGCAAATTCGGACAGTCGGATAAGTGGAACGCTCGGGGCCTGAGCCGGCGATAATGCCGACAAAGGAACCAGGAAGATGACGAAGAGAACCCGACGGACGCACTCAGCCGCGTTCAAAGCGAAAGTGGCGATGGCGGCGGTCAAGGGTGAGCGGACGCTAGCCGAATTGGCGCAGCAGTTCGATGTGCACCCGAACCAGATCACCGAATGGAAGCGGCAGTTGCAGGAACGTGCGGCCGACGTGTTTGGCGCAGGCGGCACGGCGTCGAGCGAGCCGCAAGTCGATTTGAAGGAGCTACATGCGAAGATCGGCCAGCTCACGCTGGAGAACGATTTTTTAAGCGGCGCGCTCAACAAGGCGGGATTGCTGAGCGCAAAGCGATGATCGATCGTACGCACGCATTGCCGGTCTCGCAGCAGGCGCGACTCGTTGGTATCGCAAGATCGAGCGTGTATTACCGGGCGCAACCGGTGAGCGAGGCAGACCAGTTGCTGATGCGTCGGATCGATGAACTGCACATGGAGTTTCCGTTTGCCGGAGCGCGGATGCTGGCGCGACTACTGCGTCGCGAGGGACACGGGATTGGCCGCAGGCGCGTGCGCACGCTGATGAAGCGCATGGGTATCGAGGCGCTGTACTGCAAGCCGAACACGAGCCGACGCAATGCGCAGCACAAGATCTGGCCGTATCTGCTGCGGGGCATGACGATCAATCGGGCAAACCAGGTCTGGGCACTGGATACGAGTTATATCCCGATGGCGCGCGGCTTTGTGTATCTGACCGCCGTGGTGGACTGGGCCAGCCGCAAGGTACTGGCCCACCGCGTAGCGATCACGATGGAGGCGATGCACGCTGTCGAGGCGTTGGAAGAAGCGTTCGCGAAGTACGGGCAACCTGAGATCGTCAATACCGACCAGGGCAGCCAGTTCACCGCGACAGTATTCACCGAGGCCGTGCTCAGCCGGGGCATCCGCTTGTCGATGGACGGCAAAGGTGCCTGGCGAGACAACGTGTTCGTCGAGCGCGTGTGGCGAAGCGTGAAATATGAAGAGGTGTATCTGAAAGCCTATGAATCGGTCGGCCACGCCCGGCGCTCAATCGGCGATTACATCAATCTGTACAACCAGAGACGACCTCATTCGAGTCTGGAAGACCGCACGCCGGATGAGGCATACTTCGCGACGCTGCCTGCGATCAAATTGGCAGCATGACTGCCCCGGACGTTCCACTTAAAAATCTCAGAAGACTGTCCGAACGGGCGAGGCCACCTCTGAACGACGACTATACGGCTGACTACACGTCGGAATAATTTCTTGGCAGCAAGGCGTCGTCTCGAACCACGAGGAACGACGCATGCGGCATGCACTGACTTTCGACAATGTCAATGACGCGAAACGGTTTGTGTGGAACAACAGCTTCGCGTGCGTGGTTACTAAAGACGAAGACGCTGCTTTTACCAGCGCCGGTTTTCGCAGCGTGGGCGATGCCACAAACCCTTGGACGAGATATGTCGCGGTAAAGGGTATCTACGTGCTAGATGTCATCCACAATGGGAGTTCGTTCCTGTCCGATTTCGAGCGACAACCGCTTAGTGCGCCAGATTTGTCACGCGGGATCGATGCTCTTAAAGGTGCGTCGCTGCGTCATGGGTGCCGTAAGCGAGGCGACCGTGGGCCGTTCAGAAAACTTCCGCTCTAGCTAGAGAGCCTTGAACCAGTCTGAAATACAGGGTAGTCCACCACCATCCGCCTTTCGGTTCCACCACAGCACTCCGCAGGCTCGCCTCTTCTTCGTACATCTGATGGTTCACTGCCGTGACTGCGCGACCCGATGCCGCCAGAGGCCCATTTACACGTTCAATTCCGCCGCTCCTTCCGGCACTGCTTTGGCTTCGGCGTTCGTCGTAACCGCCTCGACCGCCGGCGTCTTTTTGGGAGCGAGTTTTCTGGCAATCGGCCTTTTCACCTGCAAGGTGGCCGACTTTTTCGCAGCGACCTTCTTTCCTGCGGCAAGTACTTTCTGCGCCGCCGCTTTCTTGCTGCTAACTGCCTTTTCTGCTGCTGTAGTATCGTGAATCACCACTTTCTTAGTGACAGCGTTCTTTGCAACAACCTTCTTGGTACCCGATTTCTTGGCGGCCACCTTCGGCTCGCTC
>Ga0302178_10001349_pt1 | contig 20733 bp, 15 predicted proteins | sample I_Palsa_E1_3_FD_198790 | JGI IMG/M metagenome (GOLD analysis project Ga0302178, IMG submission 198790) | Peat permafrost microbial communities from Stordalen Mire near Abisko, Sweden - I_Palsa_E1_3 | ecosystem: Environmental > Terrestrial > Soil > Palsa > Peat permafrost | place: Sweden... | reverse complement strand
TGATCGGAGATGTTGCCGATACCACCGGCGATCATGATCGGCTTGTGATAGCCGCGCACGACGCCCGCCACGTTCTGCTCGTAAGCCCGGAAGTAACCGCCCAGGTTCGGCCGGCCAAATTCGTTGTTGAACGCCGCGCCGCCGAGCGGCCCGTCGATCATGATCTGCAGCGGCGAAGCGATGCGGTCAGGACGGCCATACACTTCCTGCGCGTCGGCCGGATTCCGGTGACCGACCGGCTGCACGGCGTCACGGGCGTTTTCCCATGCTTCGCGGGCATCCGGCAAGTCGAGGTTCGACACCGTGAAGCCCGCCAGACCGGCCTTCGGACGCGCGCCGCGGCCCGTCGCGCCTTCGTCGCGGATTTCGCCGCCCGCGCCGGTCGCGGCGCCCGGGAACGGCGAAATGGCGGTCGGGTGGTTGTGCGTTTCCACCTTCATGAGCGTGTGCGTCAGCTCGGTGTGACGGCCGTAGTGCTCAGCCAGATCGCCCGCACCATCCGTCTGGCCCGGCTTGCGCGGGAACCAGCGCTCGGCCACGCCGCCCGCCATGATCGCGGAGTTATCCGAATACGCGACGATCGTGCCTTGCGGATTGAGCTTCTCCGTGTTGCGGATCATGTTGAACAGCGAGATGTCCTGCTTCTCACCGTCGATAGTCCATTCCGCGTTGAAAATCTTGTGGCGGCAATGCTCGCTGTTGGCCTGCGCGAACATCATCAGTTCGACGTCGGTCGGGTTGCGGCCGAGCTTCGTGAAGGCGTCGACCAGATACTCGATCTCGTCCTCCGCGAGTGCGAGGCCCAGTTCGGCGTTGGCGGTTTCCAGCGCGCCGCGCCCGTGGCCCAGCACGTCGACGGTTTGCAGCGGCTTGGCCGGCAGTTCGTCGAACAGATGCATGGCGTGGTCGCGCGACGGCGCAACGCTCTCCGTCATGCGGTCGTGCAGCGCGACCGCCACGGCTTCACGGGCTTCGTCGGACAGGGCTTTCTTGCCGCCCAGCAGGCCGCTCTTGAGCGTGACCGTGTATTCGACGCCGCGCTCGATGCGGCGCAGTTGCGTAAGACCGCAGTGGTGCGCGATATCGGTTGCCTTGCTGGCCCACGGCGACACCGTGCCGAAACGTGGAACCACGAGGAAAGTCTCACTGGTGCCGCGCTCCTTCGCTTCAGCGAACGGATCGCCGTAGTGCATCAGCGCCTCGATCTTCGCGCTGTCTTCAGCCACCAGCGGCGTCTGGGAATTGACGAAGTGCAGATACTGCCCGCGCACGCCGGTGATGTTGGGATCGATGCGCGTAAGCGTCTCGAGCAGGCGGGTTTGACGGAAATCGGAGAGGGCCGAAGCGCCGGGGAAACACGAGAAGTGGGCCATGGACTTGACGTTGCGTCTATGAGTCGCGCATGCAGGCGACGTGAGGCGAAAGGGAAGTCCGAGATTATACCCCGGGAAGACCCTCTAGCGCCCCTGCTAGAAGCGTCTGGGTGGCGTGTCCGGAGGGTTTTAGCGAGCCTCGGGACACGCGCCCGGCCGATTTCGGGATGCTCCGACGCCTAAGCGTCTGACCACTTTGACTGATATCATTCGCCCTTTCATCAGATCGGCGCAGCAAGCCTTCGCATGCGCCGCATGCCACGCCTACGGGGAACGCCAGCTAATCGCGGTTTCGCCGGCAAATCGAATCAAACATGGATGTCATCGTCATTGGCGGCGGAATTGTGGGCGTCGCCACCGCTTATCAGTTGCGCGCAGCCGGCCACCGAGTGTGTGTGGTCGAACGCTTTGCGACGGTCGCGCAAGGCGCGACCTATGGCCACGGCGGCACCGTGCTGCCGACACCGCTCGATGTCTGGTTCGGGCCGACCTTCATGCACAGCCGCCAGGGCGCCAAAAGCGGCGTGATCCGCAAGACGGCGTTTAATGGCGGCGCGCGCCTGTTCGAACGGCAACTGGCCGCCTGGCAGGAACCGCAGGCCTTCAGCCGGCAATATGGACTGCTGCGGCCGCTGATCGAAGCATCGCGTGACGCGATGGCCGATATCGAGGCCCGTTTCGGGCTCGAGTTCGAACAGTCGGAAGGCGTGCTGTACCTCACGCGCTCGGCTCAGGAATGGCAGCAGACCCAGCCGGCGCTGGAGTTGCTGCGGCAACACGAAGTGCCCCACCACGTGCTGACGGCCGCCGAGTGCGCCGCGTTCGAGCATTCGGTCCCGCCTGATCCTGAGTTCGCAGGCGGCGTCCTGTTCGACCATGAACGCACCGCGAACTGCCCGCTTTTCACCAAGCTCATCAAGCAGACGCTCGATACCCAAGGCGGCGTCCAGTTCATGCTGAACCGCGAAGTCGAATCCATCCGGCTCGACGGACAACGCGCCGCCGTCGAACTGGCGCCGCGGCTGGGCGAAGTCACCTCGACCCGTGAAGTCGACGTGATCAACGCCGATGCCGTTGTGGTCGCGGCCGGCACCGGCACGCTGCCGCTGCTCGAGCGGCTCGGCTTGCGGGTGCCGTTGCACCCGCTGCGTCTGCATACGCTGTCCGCGCCGATTGCCCATGAGGAGCGCGCGCCGCATGTGGCGATCGTCGATGCGGTGAAGCGGATCACCATCACCCGCATGAACCACCGCCTGCGCATCGCCGGCGGCGCCGTGTTGCAAGGCGCCGGGCAGACCGACAAGCCACTCTCCGACGCAGTCACTCAGGATGCGCTGGCCTTGCTCGGCCAGGCCACGCACGACTGGATTCCGGGCGCCGCCAAGATTTCGGCGGCGCTTTCCTGGGACGGACTCAAGCTGCTGTCGCCGGATGGCCTGCCGCTCGTCGGCAATGCGCTGCATCCGCGCCTGTTCGTCAATGCCGGACATGGGCCGGCCGGCTGGGGGCTCGCTTGCGGGGCCGGCAAACTGGTGGCGGATCTGATCGGCGGTGTCACGCCGGAACTGCCGGCGGACACGCTCGCCGCGCTTCGGCCGGAGCGATTCGGGCGCTGAGGCGGGCTGAGGGCCCAGGCCGAACCGGTTCACAGGTCCGCGCGCATTCAACTACCATGGCAGTTCCACATCGTCCGGGGGCGTTGCCGGGGTCAATGCCTGGGCGCAACGCCGGGCGCCATGCTCAGAGTCAACGCTCGAGACTGCCATGACTGAAGCCACACCTGGAACGCATGTCACATCCGCCGCGTCCGCAGCATCCTCCCTTGCGCCTGAACCGGCCACCTTGCTGAACCCGCACGACTGTCCGCTCGCGCTCCTCTCGCTCGCCAATTTGCGCGCAGTCGAGGCCGACGCGATGGCCGGCTTGCCGCCGCATACGCTGATGGCGCGTGCCGGACGCGCCGCCGCCCGCTTTCTGCGCGAGCAGATCGCGCAGAACAGCGCAGCCGCGGTTCCTTCCACGGTCTGGATCGCCGCAGGTCCCGGCAACAACGGCGGCGATGCGCTGGTGCTCGCCACCGAACTGCAGCGCACGGGAATCGCAGTAGAGGTCTGCATGCCCGTCGAAGTCAAACCGGACGATGCGCGCTGGGCACTCGCCGAAGCGCGCGCCGCCGGCGTTGCGATCACGGCTGCCGCGCCTGCGTCACTCGAGCACTATGGCTGGCTGATCGACGGCATGTTCGGAATCGGTCTCACGCGACCGCTCGAAGGCATCTTCGCGACCCTCGCGCAACACCTGTCGCAACGCGCGAAACAGCAAGGCCGGGTACTCGCGCTCGACGTGCCGAGTGGCCTCGATAGCGACACCGGCAACGTGGTCGGAGCGGGCAGCGCAGTGCGCGCCACGCATACCATTACCTTCATCGGGGCAAAACCGGGCCTCTTCATGGCCTCGGGACGCGATCTGGCGGGAGTGGTAACGCTCGCGCCGATCGGCGTCGAGCGCGTGGCGAACGCCGCCCGCACGACGGTGCAACTGAACGCACCGGCCCTCTTCGCCTCCTTCCTGCCGGCGCGCGATTTCTCGACCAACAAAGGCTCGTTTGGCAGCGTCGCGGTGGTCGGCGGCGATACCGGCATGTGCGGCGCGCCGATTCTTGCCGCCCGCGCGGCGCTCTATACCGGCGCGGGAAAAGTCCATGTTGCGCTGCTCGGCGCGGGCGCCCCGCCCTACGATCCGCCGCATCCCGAACTGATGCTGCACCCCGTCGACGATCTGCCGCTCGACAAGATGGACGCGCTGGCGATCGGCTGCGGTATGGGCAACCGCGAGCGTGCCAGCAAGGTGCTCAACGACGTGCTGGCGCTCGATGTCCCCAAGCTGCTCGATGCCGACGCGCTGAACCTGCTGGCCGCGGATCCCGCGCTCGCAGCTAAGGTCGCCGCCCGCGGCGCGCAAGGCGACCCGTGCGTACTCACGCCGCATCCGCTCGAAGCGGCGCGCCTGCTCGGCTGCGACGCGCCCACGGTGCAGCGCGACCGGTTGGCCGCGGCGTGTGCGCTGACGGCACGTTTTGCCAGCGTGATCGTCCTGAAGGGAACCGGGACCGTCGTCGCCGCGCCGGATGGGCGGTTTGCAATCAATCCGACCGGCAACGCCGCGCTTGCGACGGGCGGCACGGGAGACGTGCTCGGCGGCATCATTGGCGCGTTGCTGGCGCAGCGCTTGCCGCCTTACGAGGCGGCGCTGGCGGGGGTGTATCTGCACGGCCTCGCCGCCGACACGCTGACGGCTCAGGGCGACGGTCCTGCGGGACTGACCGCTGGCGAACTGGCGTCCATGGTTCGCAAGCTGCTGAACCGGATGTTTTATCCGCCGGCTTGAGCCCTGATCGAGCGCCGCTTGGGCGTTGCTTGGGCGTTGCTTGGGCCTAGCTTGACCCCTGCTTGACCCGTACCTGAACCCCGGGGCCCAGCCTGGGCCCTCGCATCATCCCGCTATCTGGACTCACTGTCCAAGTCCCTGCCCCCTTCCCGCCAAGGCCGCTATACTGAATGCTCGTGCTGACCGGCCGGGGACCCTTGCGAACCCGAAGTCCGACAGCGCGCCAGAGCATCCCCGCGGCCGCGCTTTGCGCACTGCCTTTCATTCGTGCCCCTACGTTAGACGGACGATCCCATGACGTTGAACTCGCTCCCCGCCTGGTCCTCGCTGCAAGCCCATTACGAACAGATTCGCGATGCGCACATGCGCGACTGGTTTGCCCCCGCGAACGATCCCGCTCCCACCCGTGCCGAACGCTTCGCGTTTGCCGGCGGCGGTGTCGCGGCCGATTTCTCGAAGCATCGCATCACCGACGAAACCCTCAAGCTGCTCGTGCAAGTGGCGCGTGAAGCCGGAGTCGAAAAACGCCGCGACGCGATGTTCGCCGGCGAAATCGTCAATCCGACGGAAGGCCGCGCCGTCCTGCACACCGCGTTGCGTGCGAGCGATCCGAACGCGCCATTCCATGCCGAAGTCATGGCCGAACGCGCCAAGATGGCGGCGTTTTCCGACAAGGTGCGTAGCGGCGAGTGGACCGGTTACACCGGCAAGCGGATTCGCTATGTGGTGAACATCGGCATCGGCGGCTCGGATCTCGGCCCCAAGATGGTGGTGCATTCCCTGCACCACCTGGCCACGCCGGAGATCAAGAGCTACTTCGTATCGAACGTCGACGGCGCCGATCTGTACCGCGTCCTTCAGGAGATCAATCCGGAAGAGACGCTCGCCATCATCGTCTCCAAGACCTTCACGACGCTCGAAACGATGACCAACGCGCGCTCGCTGCGCGACTGGTTCATTGAGAAAGGTTGTCCGGAAAGCGCGCTCGCGAAGCACTTCGTCGGCGTCTCGGCCAACCCGGCCGAAGTCGTCAAGTTCGGCATCGCGAAAGAGAACGTCTTCCAGATGTGGGACTGGGTCGGCGGCCGCTATTCGCTGTGGTCGGCGGTCGGCCTGTCGATCATGATCGCAATCGGCCCCAAGCAGTTCGACGAATTGCTGGGCGGCGCGAACGACATGGATCAGCACTTCCGCGATGCGCCGCTCGAACGAAACCTGCCGGTGCTGATGGGCATGATCGGCATCTGGTATCGCAACTTCTTCGGCTCGCAAAGCTATCTGGTGGCGCCGTATTCAGAGGCGATGCACTATCTGCCGTCGTATCTGCAGCAACTGGAGATGGAGAGCAACGGCAAGTCCGCGCGGCTCGACGGCGCGATGGTCGACTATCCGACTTCGGCCGTGACGTGGGGCGAACCGGGCACGAACGGTCAACACGCCTTCTTCCAGATGTTGCATCAAGGCCCGACCATCGTGCCGATCGACTTCGTCGCCGTGCTGACGCCGGAGCATCCGCTCGTCAGCCATCATCCGAAGCTGCTGGCGAACTGCTTCGCGCAAAGCGAAGCGCTGATGCTAGGCCGCACCCTGGAGGAAGCGAAGAAGGTGGCCGGTCCGGACAAGCCGGAACTCGCACCGCATCTGGTGTTTCCAGGCAATCGTCCCACCAGCACGCTGATCCTCGAAGCGCTGACGGCACGTTCGCTCGGCGCACTGATCGCGCTCTACGAACATAAGGTGCTGGTCCAGGGGACCGTGTGGAATATCAACTCGTTCGACCAATGGGGCGTCGAGTTGGGCAAGATTCTCGGCAAGGTCGTCGAGGCCGACCTGACCTCGGCTAGCGTCGAGGGCGGCAAGCACGACTCGTCGACCGCGGCGTTGATCGCACGCGCGCGTGCGGCTTTGAAGCGCTGAGCGGGCTGCTGCGTATGCTCTTGAGTACGCAGTGGGCGGCGTGTGGCGATAGACTGAGCGTCGCCGCCGTCTGACCGATCAGTTGCAGAACGTGTGAAGCGGGCCGTCTACGGCCCGCTTTTCTTTTGTACGCGCTCAGCCCTCAGGCAAGGCGCCCCGCGTCGATCGTTACCGTGGTATCGCAACGACGCGCGAGTTCGATGTCGTGCGTGACCAGAATCAAGGTTGCGCCGTTAGCGCGGTTCATCTCGAACATCAGGTCGATGACCGCATGCCCCGTTGCGGCATCGAGACTGCCGGTCGGCTCATCGGCAAACAGGATAGCCGGATGAGTGACGAAGGCGCGCGCCAACGCGACACGCTGCTGCTCACCGCCCGACAGCAGTTTCGGATAGTGACGAGTACGCTGCCCCAGTCCCACCTGTTCGAGCAGGCCACGCGCACGCGCCGCGGCATCGCGCGCAGCGATGCCGCCTTGCAGCTCGAGCGGCAAGGTCACGTTCTCGAGCGCCGTCAGATGCGGCATCAATTGAAACGACTGGAACACGAAGCCGACCGAGCCGTTACGCAATGCAGCACGCTCGTCCTCGCTCAACGTGGTGAGTTCCTGACCCAGCAGCCGAACCGACCCCGAGGTCGCACTGTCCAAGCCTGCGAGCAGACCTAGCAGCGTAGACTTGCCGGACCCGGATGCGCCGACAATGGCCACGCTGCTGCCGCCTTCGATCGAAAGATCGATATGATCGAGAATCGTCAGCTCGCCTGTTGCATCCTTAACTCTTTTGCACAAACCCCGCACTTCGATGACTGGATCAGTTTTCTTTTGCATGGTGAGGCGTAGGTTGAAAGTGCGCCTGGCTATACCTGGCGCCGCCGCGTTGAACACAGCCTTCGGCATGGTCATGATGGCCGCGACGCTGCCGCTTGCGGCTCATGCCGCTAATCCGCCGGAGCCGGCCAAACCCGTCATCGTAGTGCTCGGCGACAGTATCTCCGCCGAGTATGGACTGCCGCGCGACACGGGTTGGGTGGCATTGATGCGCCAGCGTCTGGCTAGCGAGCGCATTGATTATAGCGTTGCGAACGCAAGCATCAGTGGCGACACAACCAGTGGCGGACGTGCCCGCATGCCCGAGCTGATGCAACGGCTCAAACCCAGCATCGTGATTGTCGAGCTAGGTGCCAACGATGCACTGCGTGGCGTACCGCTTTCGACTACCGAAGACAACTTGCGCACGATCATTGAAGAGGCACAACAAGGTCATGCGAAGGTTGTGCTGATCGGTATGTACGTGCCACCCAATTACGGCCCAGACTACACACAAAAGTTCCACGGCGTGTATGAGCAGTTGTCGAAGGAACTCCACACCTCACTCGTGCCGTTCCTCCTCGCAGGCATCGCGGACAAACCGGAGATGTTCCAGTCCGACCAGATGCATCCCACCCAGCAGGCACAGCCCGTGCTACTCGGTAACGTGTGGACGACATTGAAACCTCTGCTGCACAACAGCCCCTCACACTGACAAGGCACTTACATCTTGTTGCGAACGAACTGGGAACGTGCGTAGGGAATGTCGCTCAGACATTTTCGCTAACCGCGAAATCCGGCTCGTCTCGAGCGCTTTTGTGAGGAGATAACGTGAAATACCTACCGCTTATCGCTTTGACCGTGGCCATTTCTGCCTGCGCCGCTCAACCGCCGGCTGGCGTGCAATCCGTTGGACAAAGCCAGCAACCGCCTAAGGCTGTCGCGCAATGTATCGCCCAGAAATGGGCTGATGGTTCTCAACAACAAGTCGTCTCGCAGAACACCATGGCCAACGACCAGGCAATGGACGTTTATGTACCGGGCCAGCAACCGCCTAACGGCGCAGCGGCCGTCGTGCGCCCGTCCTACAGCGGCTCGGGCACATGGGTCGGCTTCCGCGCTAATGGCGGTGCCGGTAGCGACGCTACTGGCGCGATCACCGGCTGCCTCTAAAGTAGCCTTAACAATCCCCTCCGGCGATTTGCTCGCCGGATAAAAAAACCCCGCAAAATTGCGGGGTTTTTTGTACTTGCGGCACACGCCGCGCACGCGGTTGCACTTCCTCGATCAGTCGCCGCCCGGTTGCGCGCTATCCAGCGAGCCATAGAACTTGAGCTTCGAGCGAGCGCGCAGCGCGTCGACATACGCGCCAACATCGGATTGCGCCTCAGCCTGGGCGATCTGCTGTTGTGCGGCGACCAGACGCTGCGGATCGATCGGCGCACCCGGCACCACGGCATTCACGCGATACACCGCGTAGCCTGCATCGCCCAGATCGACACCCACGTAAGCCGGCAATTTCTGCGAGTCGGCCTTGTAGATTGCGCTCAGTGCAGCGGGCGGCAAGCCTTGTGCGTCATTGCGCGAGACCTTCAGCGGCGCCGAGAAGCCAGTGGTTGCATTCGACTTCTGCAACTCAGCGAGCTTGGCGATGCCATCTTTATGCGCCATCTCATCGGCCTGAACCGCGATGACCTTCTGGCGCACCGCGTCTTTGATCGTGTCGAGCGGAGGTACGGCGGCCGGCTTATAGTCGGTGACGTGAGCAGCGATCAACGTGTTGTTGCCGACATCGATCGCTTGCGTGTTGTTATGAGCCTGGACCGAGTCATTTGCGAACACCGCGCTCAAGAACTTTGCATTGTTCAGCGGGCTGTCCGGCAGCAATGCCGCGTTCGGTTGCGGCGTAACCGTGGCCGTCTGGATCTGCAGCTTGTATTTGTCGGCTGCCGGTTGCAAGCTCTTGGCCTGTTCATAAACGACCGATGTAAAACCATCCGAATCGTCGCTGAATGCCTTGCCCGCGAGTTGCGTCTTCAGGTCCTTGGCGATCGAGTCCTTCACCGTGTCGAACGGTTGCGTGACCGACGGCTTTATGTCCGTCGCCTTCAGGATCAGAAAGCCCACATCCGTCGGGATGACGTCGCTGATTTCGTCCTTCTTCAGCTTGAACGCAGCGTCGTCGAACGCCTGGCCACCCGCCATCATGCCGCGGCCGAAATAACCGAGATCGCCACCCTTCGAGGCCGAAGCCGGATCCTGCGAACTCTGTTCGGCAATCTTCGCGAAGTCGTCCGGATGAGCCTTGACTTGCGCCAGCAACGCGTCCGCTTTCTGCTTTGCCTTGGCCTTGTCGTCAGCACTCGCGTTCGGCGCGACTGACACCAGAATCAGACTCGCACGCATTTGCGCAGCGGTCTGGTAGTGGGCGATATTGTCGTCGTAAAACTTCTTGAGATCCGCATCCGTAGGTTGCAGACCCGCAGCCAGCGCCGCAGGCGACATCACCAGATACTGAATGGTGGCCGTAGCGGGTGTGGCGAAATCGTTGCGATGCGCATCGTAGTACGCCTGCAATTGCGCGTCCGTGGGCTGTACCTTCGCCACGTAGTCGTGCGGATTGAAAGCGAGACCCTGCACTTCGCGCTGTTGCTCGGCGAGCACAGTCAGGTTCTGTGCGAGCGTCTTCGAAGTGAAGGCGCTACCCTCAATGCTGCCAGGCAACTGCTGCGTGGCCAGCGTGTAGCGCACGCGCTCGTCATATTGGTCGGGCGTCATGCCCTGCATGGCGAGCAGTTCCTTGTAGCGGCTCACATCGATCGAACCGTCAGGATTCTTGAGCGATGAGATGACCGGATCGCTCATCAACGTACGGCGCACTGCGTCGTCGGAGGCGGTCAGATGCAGGCGCTGCGTTTCATCGACCAGCACGCGCTGTTCGATCAGGCTGTCGAGCAACTGCTTGCGACGCTCAGGCGTATCGAACATCTTCGCGTCGAACTGCGCGCCGAGCATCTGACGCGCGCGATCCAGTTGCTGACGCATCGCGTCGTCGTACTCGGCTCGTGTGATCTTGTGCCCGTTGACACTGGCGACGTTTGCGCTTTCGTCAAAGAAGCCGCGGAAGCCTTGAATACCCACAAAACCCAATCCCGGTACGATGACCAGGATGAGCATGAACATCATTAGGCGTTTGTGATTGCGGAAGAAATCGAGCATGCGTTAAGGATGCCAAAAACGGAACGCCCGATCTTACAACAGCGGGCAATAAAAAAGGCGAACCGGAGTTCGCCTTTCAAGGATACTGGCGGAGTGGACGGGACTCGAACCCGCGACCCCCGGCGTGACAGGCCGGTATTCTAACCGACTGAACTACCACTCCTAATACTGCATATGTGCTGCCTAAGTACTGCATGTGGAACCGGGAACTGGTGGGTGCTGAGAGGCTCGAACTCCCGACCTACGCCTTGTAAGGGCGCCGCTCTACCAACTGAGCTAAGCACCCGCTCCGCGATTCTGCCTGCTACTTTGTGTCGCGCCGCCCTTTTCGAGTCTTTCAACCCTCGGGTTTGCTAACCCTTTAAACGGCGCCACCCTCAAGCAGCAAGTCGATTAGTTTAGCGCATCTTTTAGCGCTTTGCCAGGCCTAAATTTCGGCACCTTGGCGGCTTTGATCTTGATCGCTGCGCCTGTGCGCGGATTGCGACCGGTGCGTGCCGTGCGCTTGCCGACCGCAAACGTACCGAAGCCTACCAACGTCACCGAACCACCCTTCTTCAACGTACCTTTGACGCCACCGATCACGGCATCCAACGCACGTCCTGCCGCCGCTTTCGAAATGTCGGCTTCTTGTGCAATGTGATCGATCAATTCCGTTTTATTCATTCCAACCCCCGAGAATATTATTGGGCAATCGTAATAGCGCTTCATAGCGCCAAATACCAACGCGGCACGGCAAAGACGCCGGGCCAGCCAATTAGAATGGGCCGAAACCCTTGTGTCAAGCGGGGTTGCGCCGGATTAGAGGGCACTTTGGCACACTATTTATAACGAAATCTTGCCGCCGATCAGTGCGACGACGACGCATCCGTCGAGCGCGACGCTTTTGGCCCAGAGAGTGGGAAGCAGCGGGCAACACCTATGCGAACACATACGGTGCATTCGGTTCAGATAATAAAAAACCCGCGGACAACGCCGCGGGTTTTTGGGTGATGCTAAGACTACGTACAGTATGAAGCGGTCAGTGCTTCACGACATCCGTTGCGGCGTCTTTACCGGGCTCTGCCGCGACAGGCGTAGCAGCAGGCTTCGGCTCTTCTTCCGGCAACGCTTGCGGCACGCGTTCGAGCGCAAGTTCGAGCACCTTGTCGATCCAGCGGACCGGCACGATTTCGATCGCGTTCTTCACGTTGTCCGGAATCTCCGTCAGATCCTTGACGTTTTCTTCCGGGATCAGCACCAGCTTGATGCCGCCGCGATGCGCTGCGAGCAGCTTCTCCTTCAGGCCGCCGATCGGCAACACTTCACCACGCAGCGTGATTTCGCCCGTCATCGCGACATCGGCGCGCACCGGAATACCGGTCAACACCGACACCAGCGCGGTGGTCATCGCGATACCAGCGGACGGACCATCCTTCGGCGTCGCGCCTTCCGGCACGTGAATGTGAATGTCCTGCTTCTCGAACGCTTCGTCCTTGACGCCCAGACGACGCGAACGCGAACGCACCACCGTGCGCGCTGCTTCGACGGATTCCTTCATCACGTCGCCCAGCGAACCCGTGCGAGTCACAGCGCCCTTACCCGGCATCACCGCGGCTTCAATGGTCAGCAGATCGCCGCCCACTTCCGTCCACGCGAGACCCGTGACCTGGCCAACCTGGTTTTCCTTCGCTGCCAGACCGAAGTCGTACTTGCGCACGCCGAGGAAAGTGTCGAGATTCGTACCGTCGACCTTCACAGCGCCTTCCGCCTTCTTCAGCAGAAGCATCTTCACGACCTTGCGGCAGATCTTCGAAATTTCACGCTCGAGCGAACGAACGCCCGCTTCACGCGTGTAGTAACGAATGATGTCGCGGATTGCAGTTTCCGTGACATCGACCTCGCCTTCCTTCAGGCCGTTGTTCTTCTTCTGCTTCGGCAACAGATAACGTTGCGCGATGCTGACCTTCTCGTCTTCCGTGTAACCCGACAGACGGATCACTTCCATCCGGTCGAGCAGCGGCGGCGGAATGTTCAGCGAGTTCGACGTCGCCACGAACATCACGTCCGACAGATCGAAATCAACTTCGACGTAGTGGTCGGCGAACGTATGGTTCTGTTCCGGATCGAGCACTTCCAGCAACGCCGACGACGGATCGCCGCGGAAATCCTGGCCCATCTTGTCGACTTCGTCGAGCAGGAAGAGAGGATTGCGCACGCCGACCTTGGTCAGGCTTTGCAGGATCTTGCCTGGCATCGAACCGATGTAGGTCCGACGGTGGCCGCGAATTTCGGCCTCGTCGCGCACGCCACCGAGTGCCATGCGAACGAACTTGCGATTCGTTGCGCGTGCAATCGATTGACCCAGCGACGTCTTACCGACACCCGGAGGCCCCACGAGGCACAGGATCGGCGCTTTCACTTTTTCCACGCGTTGCTGGACCGCGAGATATTCCAGAATGCGTTCTTTGACTTTCTCGAGACCGAAGTGGTCTTCGTCGAGCACGCGTTCCGCATTCGAGAGGTCGTTATTGACCTTGCTCTTCTTGCGCCACGGCAAGCCGATCAGCGTGTCGATATAGTTGCGCACGACGGTGGCTTCCGCCGACATCGGCGACATCAGCTTGAGCTTCTTCAGCTCGGCGTCAGCCTTCTTCTTGGCTTCCTTCGGCATGCGCGCGGCGGTAATGCGCTTCTCGAGTTCTTCGAGATCCGCACCTTCTTCGCCTTCGCCCAGTTCCTTCTGGATGGCCTTGACCTGTTCGTTCAGGTAGTACTCGCGCTGACTCTTCTCCATCTGGCGTTTGACACGCCCACGGATGCGCTTTTCAACCTGCAGGATGTCGATCTCGGCTTCGAGTTGCGCGAGCAGATGCTCGAGGCGCTCGATGACCGGGAACATCTCGAGGATGTGTTGCTTCTGGTCGAGCTTGAGCGGCAGATGCGCTGCAATCGTGTCGGCCAGACGGCCGGCTTCGTCGATGCCCGAAAGCGAAGTCAGAATTTCCGGCGGGATCTTCTTGTTCAACTTCACGTATTGGTCGAACTGCGACACGATCGCGCGGCGCAGCGCTTCAGTTTCAGCGCTGTCGGCGTGGTCGGGTTCGAGCGGCATGACTTCGCACGAAAATTGCGTTTCCTGCTCTTCGATCGAGAGCGTCTTCGCGCGCTGCAAGCCTTCGACGAGCACCTTCACGGTGCCGTCCGGCAGCTTCAGCATTTGCAGGATGTTGGCAATACACCCTACTTCGTACATGTCCTTTTCGGTCGGCTCATCTTTCGCAGCCGTCTTCTGGGCGACGAGCATGATGTGCTTGCCGCCTTCCATCGCTGCTTCGAGAGCCTTGATCGACTTCGGGCGGCCTACGAAGAGCGGAATCACCATGTGCGGGAAAACGACTACATCACGCAGCGGGAGCAGCGGGAGCGTAGTGCGTTCCTGCGGGAGGAGTTGGGTTCCTGACATTTCATTTCCCCATGAGTGGTATCAGTTCGTTCGATAGGTGAGGTCTGCAAAAACGATTACAAGGCCTCCGCGTGTGGGAAAAGTTCAGTGACTCCAAAGGAAACACAACCATCCTAACCCAAGATAAACAAAAAAGCCGTTCACGTTGCCATGAACGGCCTTTTTTGCAGAACTCGAAAAGCCGATCAATTCGAACCCGCAACCTTCGGCGCGTCTTCGTAGATCAGCAACGGTTTACCGTCGCCGTCGATGACGTTGTCGTCGATGATGACCTTGCTAACACCTTTCATCGTCGGCAACTCATACATCACGTCAAGCAAAGCCTGTTCCAGAATCGAGCGCAGACCACGCGCCCCTGTCTTGCGGCGGATCGCCTTACGCGCGACCGCCTGAAGCGCACCTGGACGAATCTCGAGCTCGACGCGTTCCATATTGAACAGCTTGTGATACTGCTTCACGAGCGCGTTCTTCGGTTCGACGAGAATCTTCATCAGCGCCACTTCGTCGAGCTTGCCGAGCGTTGCAACAACCGGCAGGCGGCCGATCAGTTCAGGGATCAGCCCGAACTTGATCAGATCTTCCGGCTCCACTTCGCGCAGCACTTCGCCCGCATCCCGGTCCTGCTTACTCTTGACGCTGGCGCCAAAACCAATACCCGTCTTTTCCGTACGGTCAACGATGACCTTTTCGAGGCCATCGAACGCGCCACCGCAAATGAACAGAATATTGGTGGTGTCGACCTGGATGAAGTCCTGGTTCGGATGCTTACGACCACCTTGCGGCGGCACCGACGCCATCGTACCTTCAACCAGCTTCAGCAAGGCCTGCTGTACGCCCTCGCCCGACACGTCGCGGGTAATGGACGGGTTATCCGACTTGCGGCTGATCTTATCGATTTCGTCGATGTAGACAATCCCGCGCTGGGCCTTGTCGACTTCGTAGTTGCAGTTCTGCAGGAGCTTCTGAATGATGTTCTCGACGTCTTCGCCGACATAACCGGCTTCCGTCAGCGTCGTTGCATCGGCAATGACGAACGGGACGTTCAGAAGGCGCGCGAGCGTCTGCGCGAGCAGGGTCTTGCCGGAACCGGTCGGGCCGATCAGCAGGATGTTGCTCTTTGACAGCTCGATTTCATCCTTCTTGTCGAGGTGCTTGAGGCGCTTATAGTGGTTGTACACAGCCACTGCAAGGATCTTCTTCGCGCGTTCCTGCCCAATGACGTACTGATCGAGGATCTCGCGGATTTCCTGCGGACTCGGCAAATCGGACTTGGACAAGCCCGCTTCAATGCCCGCGCCCGCAGCCTCGTCACGGATGATTTCGTTGCACAGGTCGATACATTCATCGCAGATGAAGACCGATGGGCCTGCAATCAGTTTTTTAACTTCATGCTGGCTCTTGCCGCAGAACGAGCAATACAACAGCTTTTCGCTGTTAGAACCTTTTTTGTCCGCCATAGATGTGTGAGCCTCCGGACACTCGATTACATGATACGCCGTTTGCCCCTGCCTCGCAGTTGGGACGAATGAGCAAAAGCAGTGACGGCGCTTGCCGCAGGCGTTTGGACGAATCTGATTATTTCACACCAAAAACGCGGTCGTTCTCGCCCTTAAAAAGGGCGAAAACGCGCCGGATCATGGACGCTTGTGCAGCACCTGGTCAACCAGACCGTACGCCTGGGCGTCGTCGCCGGACATGAAATTGTCGCGGTCGGTGTCGCGTGCAATACGTTCGACCGGCTGGCCGGTGTGATGCGCGAGCAGTTGATTCAGCCGCTCCTTCAGATACAGGATTTCACGTGCCTGGATCTCGATGTCCGACGCCTGGCCGCGCGCGCCACCCAGCGGCTGGTGAATCATCACGCGCGCATTCGGCAGTGTGAAACGCTTGCCTTTGGCGCCAGCTGCCAGCAGGAACGCGCCCATGCTGGCCGCGAGGCCCATGCACAGCGTCGAAACGTCCGGCTTGATGAATTGCATCGTATCGTAGATCGCCATCCCGGCCGAAACCGAACCGCCCGGGCTGTTGATGTAGAAGCTGATGTCCTTGTCCGGATTCTCGCTTTCCAGGAACAACAACTGTGCGACGACGAGATTGGCCGTCTGGTCGTTCACTTCGCCGACCAGAAACACCACACGCTCCTTCAGCAGACGCGAGTAGATGTCATACGAGCGCTCGCCACGGCCGCTCGTTTCCACGACGATCGGCACGAGTCCGAGCGCCTGCGCTTCGAGATCCCGCGACGACTGCGAGGTCAACGTGTCCAGCATTTGGGCGCGAAAGGTCATGCAATAGATCCTTGTCTGGGAATATTTATTCGATAGCGGACAGGTGAGTACGACGGCGCGGTATTCAAGTGCGTAAAAACCCGCGCACCCCGCGCAACGCGACACTCCAGAAAAAAACGGCGTGCGGGCCGTCGCTCCGACAGCCGGCACGCCGTTGCAGCGACGCTTACGCTTGCGCCGTTGCGCTTGCCAGTTCTTCGAAGCTCACTTCCTTGTCCGACACCTTGGCCTTGCTGAGGACGAAATCGACGACGTTAGCTTCCACGACGTACGCTTCCATTTCCGCAAGGCGCTGCTGGTTCGAATAATACCAGCGGACGACCTCCTTCGGGTCTTCGTAGCTTTTCGCGAATTCGTCGACTTCGGCACGAATCTGCTCCGGCTTCGCCTGCAGGTTGTTGGCCTTGACCAGCTCGGCCAACACGAGGCCCAGCTTCACGCGGCGCTCAGCCTGTTCCTTGAACATTTCTGCCGGAATCGGCGCGTCGGCAGCGTTCGGCACGCCACGTTGCGTCAGGTCCTGACGCGCCATTTCGACGAGGCGCTGCTGGTCCTGTTCGACGAGTGCGTTCGGCACATCCAGTTCGGAAATCTTCAGCAGCGCGTCCATCACCTGGTTCTTGACGATGGATTGCGTGCGGCGCTTCGCTTCGCGCTCAAGGTTGTCCTTGATCTCAGCGCGCATCTTGACCAGATCGCCGTCTTCGATGCCGAGCGACTTCGCGAATTCACCGTCGATTTCCGGCAGGTGCGCCCACTCAATCTTCTTCATCGTGATCGTGAACTGCGCCGTCTTACCGGCGACTTCCTTGCCGTGATAGTCGGCCGGGAATGCCAGATCGAATTCCTTCGCGTCGCCGACCTTCAGGCCGAGCGCTGCCTTTTCGAATTCCGGCAGCATGCGGCCTTCGCCGAGCACGAACGCGAAATCGTCCGCGCTGCCGCCCTGGAACACTTCACCCTCGATCTTGCCGACGAAGTCGACCGTGACGCGGTCGCCGTCTTTGGCTGCGGTGTCCGCACCGCCATCGCCGTGCTCACCCGTTTCGCCACGTGCGTGGAAATGCACACGCTGCTTGCGCAGGATGTCCAGCGTGCGGTCGATTTCCGCTTCGCTAATGGTGGTCTTGGTGCGCTCGATTTCAGCCGTGGCGACGTCGCCCAGCTTGACTTCCGGGTACACCTCGAAGGTCGCGTCGAAAGCGTAGTCGTTTTCTGCTGCGTCGGCCTTCGGCGCGAAGCTCGGCTGGCCAGCCACGCGCAGGTTTTCAGCGCGGCTGATGTCGAAAAATTCCTTGCCGACCTTGTCGCTCAGCACTTCGGCTTCCACCTGGCCCGAATACTGTTGCGTGACCATCTTGAGCGGCACCTTGCCCGGGCGGAAACCCGGCATGCGCACGTTCTTCGCGAGTTGGCGGATACGCGAGTCCACTTCCTTCTGCACGGCGTCCTTCGGCAGGGAAATCGTTACGCGGCGTTCGAGCTTGCCGAGGTTTTCAACAACGTTAGCCATGGCTTCAATCGTCCTAAAATTATTCGAGCGAATCAGTTATCTTCTTCGTGCCGCTTTTCGATGTCGCTTGGCATCGCGCGTCCCATCAATTCAGCGCCTGCGCCGCGGGCTTGCAGGCCACCAGCAGCACGGTTTGGGTCTAAAGAGCCGAATATTTTAGCAAACTATTTGCGCGCTTAGCCGGGATTCGATGTTTCGCGCCCGTTTTTGTCGGTTTTCGGACCACTTTGACGCTGCTTTGGGGTTGCTGGCGCTGCCTGCAGGTGTCTTTGCGCGGGGAGCTCCGGGCGTCTGACAGGGTCCGCGCGTTCGATGCCGGCTATGCCATTCGACATATTCAGCCGCACGCGGCATGCTGATAAGCTAGCGAACGCGCTCGGGCCCATGCCCGCCTGCGCCGCCATCGCCTCAATTCCTATCATCAAGAGACACCATGCCGAACCCGTCGTCCGCGCCCGTCGTCGTCATTGCCCCCGATTCTTTTAAAGGTTCGCTTAGCGCCGAACAGGTGGCGCAAGCCATCGCAACCGGTGTGACGCGCGCACGACCGGATGCCACCGTACGCATCTGCCCGATGGCCGATGGCGGCGAAGGCACGCTCGACGCCATGCTCACCGGCGGGGGCGAGCGCCGCGTGCTCACCGTGCGCGGCGCCGCGGGGCCCGTGCGCGAAGCGGCCACGGGCCTGCTCGCCGACGGCAGCGCGATCGTCGAGACGGCCGAGATTGTGGGCATTACGGATCCGGTCGGCATGGGCGTACCGGTTGAGGCACGCAGTTCACGCGGCATGGGCGAAGCGATTCGTGCACTGCTCGACGCCGGTGTGCGGCGCTTTTTCGTCGCGCTAGGCGGCAGCAGCACCAATGACGGTGGCGCAGGCCTCCTTGCCGGCCTCGGCGTCAGGCTGTTCGATGCTGATGACAAGGAACTCGAGCCGACGCCGGAACAACTGGCGCGCGTCGCCCGAGTGGACGTATCGCAACTCGATGCGCGGCTCGCCGATGCATCGTTTATCGGCATGTCCGACGTGGACAATCCGCTCACCGGCGAACACGGCGCCACAGCAGTCTTCGGGCCGCAAAAAGGCATAGAGCCCGGCCAGGTTGCGGAGGTCGACGCAGCCCTCGCCCGCTTCGCCGACCTGATCGAACCGGCGCTCAAACGCACGGCGCGCAACCTGCCCGGCGCGGGAGCGGCCGGCGGCCTCGGTTTCGCGCTGCATATGCTTGGCGCGCAGTTCGAACCGGGTGCGGAAACGGTCGCGCGGCTGATCGGGCTCGACGCCGCGCTCGCTGGGGCAGATTGGCTGATCACCGGCGAAGGCCGCTCGGATGTGCAGACGCTGCACGGCAAGGCGCCGTTCATCGCGTGCGGCCACGCGCGCGCCGTGGGCGTACCGGCCACGCTGCTGTCGGGCGCGGTCGACTCCGCCGCGCTGCCGCGTCTGTCCGAGCACTTCAGTGGCTGCTTCTCGCCGGCGCCCGGCCCGATCACGCTCGAGGTGGCGATCCGCGACGCGGCTACGCTGCTCGCCAACGAAGCCGAGCAGCTGACGCGCCTGAAGTACGGCATGCGTTGACCGGTGAGGCGGTTACGGCAACAATCACAGCGCCACTTCCGCCTCCACTCAATCTCGGGACGACCATGAAGGCCTCCGCCAAAGCCGGACTCGAACAGTTTCTGACGTATCGCCTGCATGTCTTGAACAAGCTTGCCGAGCGCGGCATCGGCGAGCGCTACCAGGAAAAGCTCGGCGTGACCGTGCCGGAGGCGCGCGTGATTGCGTCGGTGGGGTCGTTCGGGCCTTTCTCGATCATGGATCTGGCGCGGCACGCGAACCTCGACAAAAGTCAGGCCAGCCGCGCGGCCGAAGCGCTCATCAAGCAGGGGCTGGTACAGCGCGAGGCAAGCGAAGAAGACGGACGGGTCGTGCTGATTTCACTGACGCCCGCAGGACGCGAGCTGTATCGCAAGGTCATGCCGATCGCCCGCAAGTGGAACGCCGATCTATTCGATTGCCTCAACGAGAACGAGAAAGCGGCGCTCGGCGCCACGCTCGACAAAATTATCGAGAGCGTGCAGGCGCGCACAGACTGATAGTGCACGACAAACCCGCCTGATTCAGCGGATCTGTTGAGCCGCTCACAACCCTGCCGTCGAAATCGATCTTGAGCAGATCCGATGCGCAAACGTCGCGTTCCGCGGCTCAGAATTGGAGGATCTGGTTGTGCGAACAACCAGTTTGGAGACTACTGCGCCGGGACGAATATCACACGCTGGTGTGACCGCCCATACAGCAAGAAGCCCCAAAGCGCGCCACAATCACGCGAGGGCACTCGAGCGCAACGCGCAAGTTTCCAGGCTCATCAAGCAAAAAACCCCGCGAGTCATCGACTGGCGGGGTTTTCACAAATACGTGGTGCGAGGAAGGGGACTCGAACCCCTACACCATTGCTGGCGTCAGGACCTAAACCTGGTGCGTCTACCAATTTCGCCATCCTCGCAGCCGGGCGAAGCGTTTGCACACCACGTCCGATGTCTGGCTAGCCCGCGTCCGCGCCTCACCGGTCAAGCTGGTCTGGCACGCGTCCGAAAGCGTAAGCGCGAGATTCTAACCGATAGATTTGCGCTTGTCTGCATTTGCCCGACGTAGGTCCAGGGCCGGAGCATCAAATTTTCTGCAGATTCAAGACCTGAGCGAGATAGTCGGGCTCCCATGCAGCGGCCTTACGCTTTCGCGGCAGGCTGATATTGCGGGAGGTGTCGGCGCGAAACAGGTTGAG
>Ga0302178_10001345_pt1 | contig 20761 bp, 31 predicted proteins | sample I_Palsa_E1_3_FD_198790 | JGI IMG/M metagenome (GOLD analysis project Ga0302178, IMG submission 198790) | Peat permafrost microbial communities from Stordalen Mire near Abisko, Sweden - I_Palsa_E1_3 | ecosystem: Environmental > Terrestrial > Soil > Palsa > Peat permafrost | place: Sweden... | reverse complement strand
GCCGGGCTTGACGATCTGCATTCACGTATTAGAATGCGCGGCTCCAATGCGGGAATAGCTCAGTTGGTAGAGCACGACCTTGCCAAGGTCGGGGTCGCGAGTTCGAGTCTCGTTTCCCGCTCCAGTTTGCAAACAAAGCCCCGACTTGTTCGGGGCTTTGTTTTTTCGGTCCTGTAGGGGTTAGCCGGTAGCGCATGATGCAAAACCAGGCCCCCGCAGTAGCCATACGGCTATTCACAAAGGTCTCTCGTCTGCTATGATTCGCTGCTCAGATGCGGGAATAGCTCAGTTGGTAGAGCACGACCTTGCCAAGGTCGGGGTCGCGAGTTCGAGTCTCGTTTCCCGCTCCAGTTTTACGCAAAGCCTCGGCTCACCGGGGTTTTGTTTTTTTGAAGCAACTGCGATCATCACGGTCGCGATGCACCAAGCAATGGCCAGGTGGCAGAGTGGTCATGCAGCGGCCTGCAAAGCCGCGTACGCCGGTTCGATTCCGACCTTGGCCTCCATTGCAAACAAAGACTTAGGCGCCTATGGCGCCTTTTTCTTTGCCCGAAATCCGGTGATTTAGTGCCAAAATCCGGCGTTTGCCACTCGTTTTCGAGTGGCAAACTGGCGTAATCTTCCGTAAAAGCCGATGACGCGAGTTTTACATGGCAACAAAGCGACTCAGGAATGGCGCCTGGCACTACACGATTAGACGGGCGGGATTGCTACCGAAACCGCTCTACGTGAGTTTTGCTGATGAAGCCGAGGGCGACGAGTACGTGCGTCGGGTCGAAGCGTTGCTCGATCGCAACGTAGTGCCGGAGGAGTTCGGCATGAAGCGCGAGGTGCATGTGAGCCTGCGCGACAGTGCGCGGCGATATCTTTTAGATCAGCACACGGCCCCGGATGATGCGGGACTGCTGCGCATCGTGCTTCAGCGATTACCCATAGACGTTTCGCTGTCCAATATCACTTTCACTTGGGCGACAGGCTGGGTCACGTCAATGAAACGCGAGCAGAATCTCGCGCCATCGACGATTCGCAAACATGTGGGCGCGTTGGCGCGCTGCCTTGACTGGTTGGCGGGACATGGTGATCTGCCTTTCAACCCGTTGCGATCGTTGGCCAAAGGTTACGCGACCTACACACCGGCGGATGTGGCGGAGGTCGCTACTATCGAGGGTCGAGAGAAAACCGACACGCTGCGCGACCGGCGCTTGGAAGAGGGCGAGGAAGAAGCTATTCGCAGCATTTTGAATGGTGACAAGCCAAGAGACAGGCAGCGGTCGCTTGAATTGAACCACCAGGATTCACTGGTGCTTCTGTTCGACATGTCCGTCGAGTCAGCCATGCGCCTGAGCGAAATGTTCACGCTCTCGGTGGGCCAAGTAGACCTCAAGAAGCGCACCATCTTCCTCGAAAAAACCAAGAATGGAAGCAAGCGCCAGGTACCAATCACCACAGTGCTGCATGCGCGGCTCAAGGTGGCGCTGAAAAATCGGGACGCGAGCGAGCGTTTGTTTCCTTGGTGGGACGGCGCCACTGATCGAAAGAGCATCAAGCAAGCATCGTCGCTGCTATCACGGCAGTTCGCGCGGATATTCAGCGCGGCGGGCTGCGTGGACCTGCATTTTCACGACCTACGGCATGAGGCCACGAGTCGGTTATTTGAGCGTACGAAGCTGTCTGACATGCAAATCGCCAAAATCACCGGACACAAGAGCATGAGCCAGCTGGCCCGCTACGCGAATCTGCGTGGATCTAACCTCGCTGCGGAGATGTGGTGACTTCGTAAGCGTCGAGGTTGGGCAAGGTCAGCTTGCCACCGCGCCTGCGCGCTATCGCCGGTACGATTGTGCTGGGCGGTTGGTTGCGTGCCCTGCGCTTGTCGGCTTGCTTGCGGCCCTGTTCACGCACGTAGGAAATCAGATCCTCGCGGAGCAGAATGGTGTGCTTTTGATTGAGCGACAGCGCGGGCACTTCGCCGCTGTCGACCAGGTCTTTCATGGCCTTGTAACCAAGGTGCATGAAGTCGGCGGCCTGTTCCAGATTCATCGTCGGATCGTTGGCGGCGTGTGCGGTCATACTGCATTGGCCTCCATCGCCGTGTCGTGTGAGTTGGCACGCATTTCTTGATCCAAGGTGTTGGCCTTCCGAACTAGACGACGGCGGGTCTGCTCTGCGTGCAGCATCGAACGCTGCAGCGCGGCCTTGGCCTTTTCGAGATCGAGCACAACGGCCTTGTCGATGCGGCCGTGCCTGGCGTTCAGCAGGGCCTGGTCGACGTGGCCGATCGCGGTGAGCGCGCTCATGCTTGTCAGGACGGCGAGTTGGGCTTGCTTGTGCATTTGTTCGGAAGCATTCACGGGTTGGTACTGCGGGATTTTTTCTTCTGCAGCGCGCTCAGGCGCAGCTGGCAGGGTTGGCAGATTCGTCGGCCCTTGCGCAGAGTGGTTGGCGATTTGGTCCAGTGGTTGGCGCTGTGGCAGAAGCGCTCCCCGGTGATGCGGGCCACGACGTCTGAATGCTCACGGGCCTCGATGGTGTTTTTGTTGCTCATGCGTTTTGGGCCTCGGCAAGTGCGCTCTGCATTAAGGGGTGAGCAATACCGCTAGGCCCCACGCCAGCAAGCCAATGATCAGTGCACGACGGATGCGCAGCTGGCGGAACGTGGGAAGCCAGCCTTCGTTGCGGATGCCGATGTGCAAAACCAGCGCGAGAGCGCTGACCATCACACCTGTAAAAAACATGGGATGCGTGAGTGCGCCTGTCATGGCTTGGCACCACCACGCAGCAGGTCCATCGCTTGATGCAGCTTTTGCCGCTCGGCGACCTGCAGGCTTTGGGTAGGTGCTTCCTTCTCAGCGTGCAGCGCGCGCACCAGAGCGAGGTAGGCGCGGTGGATGGCAGCCAACTCTCTGGCGAGTTTTACTTCGCCGCGCATGATCAGTTCGGTAACGGCACGGTTCGCGACAGCGGATGCATGAGGGAGTTTGGGCTGGTTCTGGCTCATGGCTGATACCCGAACGCCATGGTGGCGATGCATACGGTTGCAGCACCACTGGCGGTCAGCACCATCATGCCCACCAATGTCCACACGGCGGGCATGCCGTCATGCAGCCGCCAGCTGGCCTCAGCGGTTTGATCCATGAATGCCTGAAAGGCGAGAAGCACGAGCGCCCATCGGCTCTTGTGCGGCGGAGCGATCCACGCCAGGTGCGGCGGTGCGGAATTGCCCCATGAACGCTCGATGGCTCTAAGGTCGATGCGCTTAGTCTGATAGCTGCGGATGGCCTGAGGCTGGCGAAGCGGATGCGAGTTCATGCGGCGCCCCTGACACGACGGCGACGTGGTGCGCGCAGTGGCAGCGAAAGCTGGGCGTAATCGGTACCCCATTCGCTTTCGGCGGCGCCGAGGCATTCGTGGCGAGCGGTGCGGGATCCACAGCGGCACTCGAGGGTGTGGCGTTGGCCGGCGGCGATGAATTGCACCGCCTCTTTGCTACTGCGTCCGGCGGCGCGGATATGGCGCGGCTCCTGGCTGCAGTTGCGGCAGCGGGTGAATCGGCCTGGTTCGTGTGCAATGACTCGCTCGATCATGGTGCCCTCCAAAGCCGCGTAGGGCGGCCGGAGGAGAATATTAAGTACGACCTAACTTTTAGTCAATAGGTCGGGCCTAATATGCTTCGACGTAAAACGAAGGCTATGCCGTGCTTACGGTGCGAGACTTTGGTCGGTATGACCAATGAAACGACGCAGAAGGTCTGATGGCTCGCTATCGTGGCGAGCGCCACCGTGCCGCCGGCGGTGCCCGCTTGTTGGACCCAAGCCCGCTGAGCGGTGGCGATCCGAAAAGTGCTTCATGGTGTTTCGATGGGCGCTGGTGCGCCATGAAGAAGGGTGCGCACATGCGCCTGGGTGACTTCGTCGGCGGCGCGAAAATTGAGGATCATGGCGACCTCGCGCGGCGAGAGTACGGGTACATCGGCAGTCGTCACGCTAGGGGGCGGTTTGGGCTGGGTTTGGCGGTAGGTCGTTAGTCGCGCATCTTCGGATTCGTGCATACGGTCACTGTTCCACCCTGTTGGAAGGGGCCAGATAGTGACGCGTAAAAACTTCCGTTTCAACCATCAAACACGGTCAACCTGCTATTTTTTACGGGTTGCGCGGTTCTTTGTCGCAGGTTCTAGCGCCTTGTCGACCAGGTCTTGCATGGCCTCATTCGCCGATCTGTAGCTCCGCACCAGGGCCAGCTCGCGCGGGGTGAGAGCGAGCGGTGGAACAGGGGCGCCGTCGCCAGCGTGCTGTGAACTTTCGCGTTTGGGCAGCTGGCCGAAATACAGCCATTCAAACCGCACGCTGTAATCGACGGCCATAGCGCGTACGCGATCGGGTGACGGCATGTGAGTGCCATTGAGCCATGCGTTAGCCGTGACGGTGCTGGCTTTATGGCGCTTGGCGAGAATCGTTCCGGCGCCATGTCCGATGTTCTGGCCGACATCGGTCATGGCCTCTTTCAGGCGCAAAGCAAAGTCTTGCGGATCGTGCGCGGGCGGATGAATAGGCATGGCCTAAATTATCCCCGACTTTTTGTTAGGTTCGCCTTGTTGACTTATTATTAGGAATGACCTAATAATATCCTCACTATGAAAAACACCGCGCTCAACAAAGCATGCGAAGTGATGGGTACGCAGGACGCCCTCGCGTCGGCCCTGCGGATCCGCTCGCCGTCGATCTCTGACTGGCGCAAGCGCGGGAAGGTGCCCGCCGAACGATGCCTGTCGATCGAGCAGGTCACCGGCGGTCAAGTGACGCGCCACGACCTGCGTCCCGATGTGTTTGGCGCGGCCGCGACGGCTGCCTGGCAAGAGGCGGGCTGAAGTGGATTGCGGGTTGCCCTTTGTTCTTTTCATGCCCTTAGACCGAGGTGATTGAGTCATGTACGACGACCCCACTCATGTGCGCGATCGCGAGATCAAGGTTCGCCTCAACGACGAGGAGCTGGCTTTGGTTGATGCGGTTGCTCGTTTCAACCATCGCCAGCGCGCGGCCTTCATCCGTGAGGTCTTGATGGCGTGCGTCGCTGGTGTCGAGTCACAGGTTAACGACCACACGCAGGCTGCCTGAAGGCCCTTTTGCGGGGCCTGAAGGAGGGCATGTGCCGGATATAGACGTCGCCTTGACTGAAGCAGAGCACCGCCAATTCGAGCGGATCGCAGAGGCCAAAGGCATCACCGTTGAACAGCTCACAACGCAGCTGGCGAAGGATTGGCTGGCAAAGCGATTCCTGCGGCCAGTAGTGCAGGGCAAGGTTATTCAGATGCGGCCACGGTCGCATAACAAGGGGGCGGTACGTGGACGTGATTGATGTTGCACAGAAGCGGCAGCAAGAAGAAATAGACCACGCGCTGGCGGCACGCCGCGCGCCGTCGCAGGGACTGGCTCACTGCGACGCGCTGGATTGCGGCGAACCGATCAGTGCCATGCGTCAACAGCTCGGCGCGCGGCTGTGCATCGACTGTCTGACCGCACAAGAGCAGGAGGCGCGTCGGTGGGCACCGCGCGCGCACGGCTAACACCATGCCCGCTCAAACCATCCGAGCGAGCAGCGATGCTCGCCGCAGCGGAGCAAATCTCCAGAGCGTTGACGCACGGCGTCACACCCGAGCAGGTAGCGCAGGCGCGCGCCGAGCTGCAGGCATTGAACACGCCGCGCCAGCCGCAGCTGCCGTTGAAGCTTTGCCCATGACACGCCCTCCGCAACTGCCGGTGGGCGTCTTTGCATCTGCCTGCATCGGCGGCGGCGGTTCGTCGTTGCCGCGCCTGGCTGGTGTGATCACCGATCGCGCGTGGCGCGGGCCGGGTGTGCGGCTCTACGTTATGCCGTGCCGGTCCATCGTCGTGGTATGGGTGCAGAGCCATTCCGACAAGTTGATGTTGAAGCATTGCTCGCCGTACTTGCGCGGCACCTGGGCGAGGGACAAGCGGGGCCGTGGCCCGACGTTGCTGACTGTGCTGATTGAGCTGCGCAGCGCGATGCAGGTGTCGACGTGAGCTTCTCCTCGCCCCAGCTCCCCGTGAATCAGGTAGGGCAAATTCTCGCGCGTGGCGACGAGACACAGGTGGCCGGGCTTGGGTCCTCCCTGGGCTGGCCCGCATGCGGGTTGCACGGCCGCGATTCCTGTGTACACAGCGCGGCCGAGAGTAACTGAATGGCTGCGGGCAATTACGGTGATGTGCTCGACCAGCTACGCGATGCCGGCATGGTCGTGGACGATCTGCAGATCGGGCGCATGGTCCGTTGCCGGACGACCGAGGGTGATCGCGAGCGCCGCGGCTGGTACATGCTGCATGAGCTGCAGGGCCATTCCGGCGACCTGCTGATCGTCGGCAGCTTTGGTATCTGGCAGGGCCAGAACAACAATGCGCAGAAGATCGAACTGCGCAAGTCGGAATTCACCGCCGAGCAGCGCGAGAGTCTGCGCGCTCGGATGGCCGAGGACAAGAAGCGCGCTGATCGTATGCGCGCCGCCGAGGCCGAACGCGCCGCGCAGCAAGCGACTAAGACCTGGGCGCAATGCGTGCCGACGGGCGACTCCGATTACCTCGCGCGCAAGGGTGTGCAGGCCCACGGCCTGCGGTTCTCCCCCAGCGGCGCTGTCGCGGTACCGATGCTCGACACCGCCGGCAAGATTCATGGCCTGCAGGTCATTCGGCCGTCTAAAGTCCATGGTCGTGATAAGGACTTCTGGCCCGCGGGCCTCGCCAAGAAGGGCCATTTCCATCTGATCGGTTCGCCGTCGTGGATCGTGCTGGTAGCCGAGGGCTACGCCACCGCCGCCACGTTGCACGAAGCCACCGGGCTGCCGGTCGCCGTAGCGTTCGACGCGGGCAACCTGGCGCCGGTCGCCGTGGCACTGCACAAGCGCTACAAGCTGGCCAAGATTCTGCTGTGCGCGGATGACGACATTTTCGCCAAGTGCAAACATTGCAAGGCGAGTTTGCTGCTGCCGATGAATCCGCAGCACTGCCCGTGCTGCGGCAAGGATCACGAGCGCAACAACACGGGCGTCATCTGCGCCAGCGCGTCGGCTCTTGAGGTCAGCGGTGCGTGGATGCGCCCCGTGTTCGCTGACGAGGCAGGTCGCCGCGAGGGCTATCTGCATCACGGTCGCAAGCGGTCCGATTTCAACGACCTGCACGCCGCCGAGGGTCTGCACGTGGTGCGCACGCAGGTCGAGGGCCGCCTCTCGGAGCTGGGGTGGAGCAACGTCACCGCCTTGCGCCCGCGTTTCCGCGCCAACGGGGGGAAGGGGAAGGATGGCCTCACCCCGATCGAGACCATCGACGAGCTGCTCGAACGCTTCGCTTTGGTGTACGGGCAGGGCGGCACGGTGTTCGATCGGCAGGAGCATTGCCTGCTCGCGCTTAGCGATATGCGCGACGCGTGCATGTCCCGCGAGATTCATCGCGCGTGGTCTGAGCACCCCGATCGCGACATCGTGCGCGTGCGTGAGGTCGGTTTCGATCCGGCGGGAGACGATCCCGCGATCAAGTGCAATCTGTGGGCTGGCTGGCCCACCGAGCCGAAGGCTGGCCGGTGCGAGAAGCTGCTCGAGCTGCTGCGCTACATGTGCAGCGACGACGGTGCGCCGCAGACCCTGTACAAGTGGGTGCTCAACTGGATCGCGTACCCCATCCAGCATCCCGGCGCCAAGATGAAAACCACCCTGGTGCTGCATGGTCCGCAGGGCACCGGCAAGAACATGTTTTTCGAAGCGATCATGGCGATCTACGGTCAGTACGGTCGTGTCATCGACCAGACCGCGATCGAGGACCGCTTCAACGATTGGGCCAGCCGCCGGCTGTTCCTGATCGCCGATGAGGTGGTGGCGCGCTCCGATCTCTACCACGTGAAGAACAAGCTCAAGGCGTTCATCACCGGCGAGTGGATCCGAATTAACCCGAAGAACATGGCGGCGTACGACGAGCGCAATCACGTGAATGTGGTGTTCCTGTCGAACGAGGCGATGCCGGTAGTGCTGGAAGAGGACGACCGCCGGCACGCTGTCATCTGGACGCCGGCAAAGCTCGGCCCCGACTTCTATCGTGAAGTGATGGACGAGGTCGCCCAGGGCGGCGTCGCCGCGTTGCATGACTACCTGCTGCATCACGACACCGGTGATTTTGGTCCAGGTGTGTTGCCGCCCTACACCGATGCGAAGGGCGAGCTCATCAACCTCAGCCTGGACAACACGAGTCGCTTCCATAACGAGCTTTGCGCTGGCGATATCCACGGGGTCAAGCCGCGCCCGGCGCTCAGTACCGACGTGTACGACCTCTACAAGGTCTGGTGCGCGCGTACTGGGCAGCGGCCTGGGCCCATGCCTCGACTGATCAATGCCCTGGAGCGCAAGCACAACGTGCGTGCTGGGCGGAAACGATACACCGCCGCCGATGGTGCCAAGGGTCCTCACGGCGTATTGCTGTTCCGCGGTGTCGAACTGCCGCCGGGTGAATCGGAGACCAATTGGCTCGGCGATCAGATCAGCGCCTTCAAGCGTTCGGTCAGCGTCTACAAGGGTGAGTCCTTTGACTGATCGCCGCGCCCGCCGCGACTGCACGGTCGCCTTGACGATCAGGGATGAACTGCCTGCCTCTGTGCGGTATGTGCGCCATGGTGTGCGGCATCGCGTGCGGCATCTATCCCTTGTGGCACTAGGCTGTGCGGCATGTACGGCATCCCCTCTACGTGCGGGCGTGCGCACATCTGCGCGCGCACCCGCGCACCTGCATGCGTGCGCTGTGTATCCGCACATGCCGCACAGCCGCGCTGCTGCGCCATTTGATACCGCACGACGTACCGCACCGCATACCGCACACACCTACGCGTGCGCTCGTCCTCTCTTTTTTTCGCTTGCCTTGAAAGGGGAAGTGGTAGTGGAGCCATCCCTTTGAACCTGCCTGAAACCGCCAGCTTCGCTGGCTTCGCCAACATCCTCGGCATCAAGCCCTCGGCGGTCACGGCGCTGCGCCACGCTGGCCGCCTGGTACTCACGGACGACAGCAAGCGCGTGCAGGTTGCCGCTAGCCAGCAGCGCCTGCGCGATACAGCCGACCCGAGTAAGTCCGGTGTTGTCGCTCACCACGCCGCGGAGCGCGCGTCCAAGGGGGCGGGGCAGGGCAACGCCGCCGATGCACCCGCCGGTGCCGCGCACGAGGCGGCACGTGCGGTCACTGAGCCGGCTCCTGCGCAGGATCGCGCTGGCAGCACCTACCAAGCCTCCCGCGCAGTGCGCGAGCGCTACCTCGCGATGGAGGCCAAGCGTGCCTACGAGGTCGCCATCGGCAAGCTGATGGATGCCAACGAAGTTGCCGTGGCCGTGGCCCATGCCGCCGCCACGCTGCGCACTCGCCTGGAAAGCCTACCCGATGTACTCGGCCCGCAACTGGCCGCCATCACCGACGAGGCACAAGCGCGCGCCACCTTGGCAGAAGCAATCCAGCACGCCTTGGAGGAAACCTCGCGCCAGTTCGCCAATATCGCCGAGCGGGGAGCTATATGAATTTTGCGCTAGCCAGTTGCACCCGTTTGTCGTCTTCCGACCATCGCCGGCAACGTGAATGCATAGAGCAAGAATGTCTGAGTGAAGTTCAAGAGGTCCTTGGCTTCAGCTTCGCTGATTTCATCGTCACCGTGCACGGAGTCATTGCCATTAAGTCGCACCGCATGTGCCCATGCCGCCATGTCATTCGTGATGAGCCCGATTTTTTTGAGCTCCTCGATGCGCTGGTAGAGATTTTCAGACTTGGCGACATCTCCTCGAAGAGTTTTCGTGGCCAAGTCCATAGCCTTTCTGCAGAGCATGGCGCAAGTTTCGAACCTCTTTGCAAGATGATTGTCTTCGGCTTCAACGTAGCTCTTGGCTATAGCTGCTGGAGTGTCAGCGGGCGCAGCAGGTTCGACACTTTTTGGGTATACATCGCGCACGAAAAACTGGCTTGCATCGCTCATGTTGGTGTCTTTTTGGTAGGCCATTGGCCCAACACCTCTAGTGGGGTCCGAGACTTTTACGATGATTGCGCCCGCGCACGCATTGCAGGTCATGAAGACATTGAATTCTGCACCGCTCCTTGTCGCCATTTCTCTCTGAGCGTGCGAAGTAAAGCCGGCATTCTTAGTCCCACAGTGCGGGCAGGTCGTCTTGTAATATCCGGTAGCCATTTCAACGTTCCCCAAAGCAAAGCCAAGTGTCTGGCTGATTCTATGACGCATGGTTGGATGAAAAACAAGGGCAGCGATCTGAGCGATGTGCTCATATGACTGCTGCTAGTGTTCCTCGAATCGCTTCCGCTATCGCCCGCGCATTGGCACCGCGCAAGCCGCTTACCGTCTCGCAATGGGCGGACGCGGAGCGCTTCCTGTCCAGCAAGGGCAGCGCGGAGCCGGGCCGGTGGCGTACGCACCGCAACCCGCCGCTGCGCGAACCGATGGACTGCATGAGCGCGCGCAGCTCGGTGCAGGAGGCGGTGCTCAAGTTCCCGATTCAGGACGGCAAGACCGAGACCGCGATCAACGTGCTGGGCTACACCATGGACCACAACCCGGGTCCGATCATGGTCTGCCTGCCCGGCGAGGTGAGCATGAACAAGTGGGTGGCGCAGAAGCTCAACCCGATGCTCGAGGAAACGCCGGCGGCGCAGCGCGCGCTCACCAGCGTGGCCAGCCGAGACAGTAGCAACACGCGCACCTTCAAAGACTTCGCCGGCGGTCAGCTCTACCTCGAACACGCCGGCAGCCCGAGCCGTCTGAAGTCCACCAGCGTGCGCACGCTGATCGTCGACGAGTTCGATGACTTCGCGGCGAACCTCACCAGCGGCGACGATCCGGCGGCCATGCTCGACGGCCGCACCTCTGCGTTCCCTGCGACGTACAAGCGCCTCTACATCGGCACGCCCGGCATCAAGGGCATCAGTCGTATCGATGCGAAATGGGAAATCAGCGACCAGCGCTTTTACCACGTGGCCTGTCCTGACTGCGGGCATGAGCAGCCGTTCGAGTGGAGCGGTCTGCATTGGGCGCCGGATGGCCGCCAGTGCTGGTATGTCTGTCGCGAGTGCGGCGTGTGCATCGACGAGCACCACAAGACCGCCATGATCGCCGCCGGCCGCTGGGTGCCCACGTACCCCGAGCGCAAGGTGCGGGGCTACACACTGAATTGCCTGTACTACTCCATCGGCCTTGGTCCTCGGTGGCTGGACCTGGCCAACATGTGGCGCGATGCGCAGAACGATCCGGCCAAGCTCAAGACCTTCGTCAACGACCGCCTGGCCGAAGCCTGGGAGGATCCGGCGATGCGTGCGGTCAAGCACAACGCCATCGCCGATCGCGCAGAAACCTATCGACTGCGTAGCGCGCAGCTCGGCGTGCTCGCCATCACCGCCGGCGTCGATACGCAGGACAACCGCCTGGCGGTTCACATCATCGGTTGGGGCCGGGGCTTGGCCAGCTGGACGCTCGACTACATCGAGCTGCCCGGCGATCCGGCCGAGGACAAGGTGTGGGATGACCTCACCGATCTGCTTAACCGTCCGATGGAGCATGCCGGCGGCGGTGTGCTGCGTGTGGAAGCCACTGCAATCGATGGCGGTGGTCACCGTACGGAGGCAGTCAAGCATTTCGCCCGATCGCGTCGCATCCGCCGGCCGATGGTCATCTTTGGTGCTGTCAACAACAATGCGCCGGTGCTCAGCAAAGGCAAGCTTCACGACGTCAACTGGCGCGGCCAATACGATAAGCGCGGCGTCACCATCTATCACGTTGGCACCGTGGCAGTGAAACACTTGCTCTACAGCCGCCTAAGCACGGATGCGGAAAAGCCGGCCGATGCGCGCCTGGTGCACCTCAGCGAGGATCTGCCGTCGGAATACTTCGCTGGCCTGGTATCGGAAACCTACAACCCGAGCAAAAACCGATTCGAGAAGCGCGGTGGCCCTCGCAACGAACCGCTCGACACGTGGGTGTATGCGTACGCCGCTGCCCATCATCCTGAATTGCGCTTGCACCGTCTGACAAAGTTGGACTGGGATACGCGCGAGGCTCGTCTTGCTCAAAAAGAGGGGCCTGATAAGGGCCTGAATAGTGCAACCGACCAAACGCGGCTTGAACCTCGCGAAAGTTCGGTGTCCGGACTTCCTGTGCGCGGTAGCAATAACCCTTTCGCATCTTCTGATTGGTTGAGCCGCCGGTGACCAGGCAATTCAATGTCGCCGAAGCGCTGCAAGACGAGCTGGCCGTCGCGCTGCAGGAATCGCTGGGCCTGGATTTCGATGAGGCAAGTCGGTACGCGGCACCTGTCGTGCGCCACCTGCAGCAGCGGTACGGAGGGGATGAGCTGTATATTCCGCAACCCTATATGCGGCGCAACGTCGAAGCCATCCTCGCAGCGCGCAACGCTGGCCAGCCAATCAAGAAGATCCTCAAGGATTTCAGCATCAGTCGGCGGACGTTCTATCGTCTACTTGAGTAGACGTTCCGCATTTAGTGCGATTCCTTCAATCCGAGAGCAACGGGACCGGCCAGGTCTTCGCACGTAGTTAAGCGCCCTTGATATTGATCTGAAGGACTCCGATAGCCCCTGTCTGGACCGAAATGGCACCAGCCTTACCGCTTTTCACTAAGCGCTCCACTTCGCTCTGGACCGCACTAACAGGCAAGCCAATCCAGGTTCTGGCGTATTGTCCTGGGGCGATCTCGACGCGGTTGGCTTCCTTGCGCCAATCATCATTGCGCTGGCCACGGGGACCCTCCAATTGCCAGTAATGTTCCTCGACCGTGTCGACATGCAGATCCCCCTCAATCCACCTCGTTTTCGGACCTACGATGATGGTATCGTCGCTTGCGTTACGCACCGTAATGCGAAGTTTTCGTTTGAATGAAATCTCAGCGCGGTCGTCAGTTACAAACTGGGTCTTCTCGATCACAAGCGGGTTCTTCCTTCGCCGCTGGCGGCTCCATTGGACCGCGAGGCTAATGGCCATTCCGACCGCGACTCCTAATAGGGCCGGGACCATCCAAGGTAGAGCGTTCGCCACTTTTGAGATGGCTGAAAGAGCGAGAGAAGCCGCTGCGGTCAACCACTGTAAGACTTGCCCCCTATTAGAAAACCATTTGTTCGGCACTTCCCGCCCCCAAGTTCTATCGCCAAAAAGTCGTCCGCCGACTTTATCAGCTCTCGTCCTTCTCGTGAGCAGAGCTAGACGTACCCTTATGCCGAATATTCTCCGGGCCATGCAACGCACTCGTGGAATCAGCTCAGAAGATTTTTAAACGACCTCGAGGATTCCAGCCGGCCAACGAAGAAAACTTGATAGGCTGATCCAACGGCTAAAACGGAATGTCATCGTCGTCAAATGGTTCGGGTGTCTGGTTGGTCTCGACGGGATTGAGTTTGTGCTTCGACAGAAGGTCGTTTAGTTGCTTAAGCGGATCTCCCGACGAAAGAGCCACCGAGGACGTGGCGCTATCTCGTAGTTTTTCTAAGTATGCGATTGGCATGCTTTCGACGGAAGCGATGTACTTTAGCTTTTCTAGCGCTTCGTCTGCGGAAGCTGCTCGGATTGTTGTGTCAATGAGACAGGACAACATGCGTGAGCGGGTCTTTGGCGACGAAACCAGGACTCGAAAGATGCTCTCGGCAACGCTCGTTACCGTCTTACCCTCAGCCTGAAGGCCTTGGTACTTGGAAATGAACCCATATGGGTTCAGTCCTCGGATGATAGGAATGACCAGCACACCGCGACCAACGGCAACTCCAACTTCTTGATCTGTCCAATTGCTCTCTTTGAATCCGGGCATGAGGATTGCAGCCAAGGCATCCATGGAGTAGAGCCCTGCCTCGATCTCGTCCAACCACTCTTTGGTAGGCTCAATGTCAACGTGTGCAACGAACGCTGAGACTCCGTAGTTGCGTAACGCCGCCTGCAGCAGGCCGGTCGTCTTTTTGAAGCTAGACAGGTGGCTGAGGAACAGCTTGAAATGGAAAGGCTCCCAAAACGTGGCCTCTAGTGTCGTACTTGAATCCGCGACGGTGTAGTTATGGGAGAGCTCAAGTTCATCGGCTATCCGCACAACGAGCGGATCTTTTTCATCAGAGAGTAGTTCCTTGGTGTAGACCCACTTACTGTTCACCCCCGAGGTTGGCTTCTTAGTGTCAACGCCGTGGGCTCGTAAGTAGGTGTCAATTTCGCCGTACGACATTCGGCTTTGCAGCTCTCTGCCGATGCGATCGATGAGCTCGAGTTTGTCCAGAACCTTCATGCTTTTGGCCGTCTGACTAATTAATGTGCGAATCAAAGTGTGCCAGCTTTCCGGTAACCATGGCACACGATGTCCGCGATGCTTGCGAGCATGTCCACCGCTTCCGACATGCTTGCCAGTTACCTCGCCGCCGAGTCGGCGATTCTTCGCGGTCAAAAATTCCGCTGGGGCGACCGGGAGCTAACCCGCGCCGATCTGGCCATGGTGCAAGCGGGACGCCGTGAATGGGAGCGCAAGGCTGCCGCTGAGTCACGCGGTGGTGGACGGGCCGGCGTCTCGCTGGCCAACCTTTCCGGCATGCCCATGGCGCCCGCGGGCGGCGAGGGCGATGATCCGTTGCGCGGCCGATGAGCGCGGCGAAAAAACCGGCACTCATCGAGCGCGCGATTTTCGCGCTGTCTCCATCGTGGGCGGCCAGTCGCGCACATAACCGCCTGCGCGCTCAAGCGTATGGCAACGCTTACGACGCGGTGAACCGTTCGCGCCTGCGCAAGCGGCAGCGTGACTTTGGCAGCGGCAACAACGTGGCCGGCCTGGCGCATCGGGAGCTGCGCGACATGGCGCGCAACCTCGACCGCAACCACGACCTGAGTCGCGGCATTCTCAACACGCTGGTGCGCAACGTGGTCGGCCCCACCGGCATCGGTGTGCAGCCGCAGCCGCGTGATGCCGATGGCAACGTGCTGATGGATCTGGCCAAGCAGCTGGATGAGCTGTGGCAGCAGTGGAGCCTTCAGCCGGAAGTCACCGGCGAATTGAACCGCGCCCGTGCCGAACAGCTGATGGCGCGCACCTGGTTTCGCGATGGCGAGGGTCTGTGGCAATACCTTGAAGGCTCGGTGCCCAAGCTCAGCCACGGCACCAGCGTGCCGTTTTCGCTGGAGCTGCTGGAGCCCGATCTGCTGCCGATCGACTACAACGACAGTCAGAAGAACATCATCCAAGGCATCGAAATTGATGCATGGGGCAAACCGCAGGGCTACTGGTTTTACAAGCAGCACCCCGGCGATCCGTTCGTGGCCGTGCCCACGCTCAAGCGGCTGGCTACCGATCGCGTTGGCCACATCAAGCTGGTGGACCGCATTGGCCAGCGCCGTGGCGTCAGCATGTTCGCCAGCGTGCTGGCTCGCCTCGATGACCTCAAAGACTACGAAGAAAGCGAGCGCATCGCCGCGCGCATCGCGGCCAGCATGGCTGCCGTCATCAAGAAAGGTGACGCACAGTGCTACGAGCCCGAAAAAGCGGGCCAGCCGCGCAGCATGAACTTTGCCCCGGGCATGATCTTTGACGATCTGCTGCCGGGCGAGTCGGTCGAAACCATCGACAGCAACCGCCCGAACCCGAATGCGGTGACCTGGCGCGATGGCCAGATTCGCGCGGTGGCATGCGGCACCGACGTGAGCAACAGCAGCGCCAGCAAAAACTACAACGGCACCTATAGCGCGCAGCGGCAGGAGCTGGTCGAGCAAGACGCCGCGTATGGCGTGCTTCGTCAGGCGTTTATTGATCAGTGCACCAGCGAGGTGTACCGCCGCTTTGTTGCCGCGTGTCTCGCCGGCGGCCTGATCAAACCGGTCAGGGGCATGAGCTTTGCCCAGCTAAGCCATGCTGTGTATATGCCGCCGGTGATGCCGTGGATCGACCCGATTAAAGAGGTCACCGGCTGGCAGATGCAGGAAGACCGCTGCTACATCAGCGGCGCCGAGATCGTGCAGCGGCAGGGCCGCAACCCGGCCGACGTCATCCGCGGTCAGGGCAAATGGCAAAGCGACCTCAAGGCCGCCGGCATTGTCACGCAAGACGCGCCCACCGCACAGCCCATCTACAAAAAGCAGCCGCCGCCGGACGACGACACGCCGGAACAAGCGGCCAACCCCGAGGCCACAGCTCATGCGTAAACACTCCCTCTCGCTTGCCATTGCTGGCCTGATGGCGGCGTGCTCGCCGCACGCGCGCCTGTCGTCTCCGGCATTCGCCGCCGCCGATGGCAACGTGCCCACGATCCGCCCGCTGATGGTGCTGCGCCCGATCGCCAACACCACCGAGGCCGAGCTGCTGGTGTATGGCGATATCGGCGACAGCTGGTGGGGCGAGTCGGTCACTGCACTGAGCGTGGTGCAGCAGCTGCAGGCACTACCGGCCAACACCACGCAGATCAATGTGCGGATCAACAGCTACGGCGGCAGCGTGAGCGATGGCATCGCCATCTATAACGCGCTCAAGCGGCACCGTGCCCGCGTCGTCGTCACCGTTGACGGCGTGGCCATGTCCAGCGCCAGCTTGATCGCGATGGCGGGCGATGAGATCCAGATGCCGGCCACCTCGCTGTTGATGATCCACGCACCGTGGGGCGTCGCGCAGGGCAACGCGCAGGACATGCGCGTCATGGCCGACGTGCTCGACACCTACGCCCAGGCGATGGCCGGCGCCTACGCCAACAAAACCGGCAAGCCTAATGCCGACATGTTGGCGCTGCTGTCGGATGGGCAGGACCACTACTACACAGGTGAGCAATCCGTGGCCGAGGGCTTCGCCGACGCGCTGGTCGCCGCCACCGCGGACCTCGGCGACGAGGCGGACAACAAGAACGCGAGCGCCCGTGCCGCTGGCGTCCATCGGCTGCTGGCCGGTGCGCCCGATCACATCAAACAGATCGCTGTCGCCGCCGCCGCGCGTCATCCGGCCGCGCTGCCCGAACTGGCCAAGCCGCGCATGCGCATGCCGGCGGGTTTCGATGCGCAATCCCTTGAACAGGCGCTGGCATCCGCCAGCGGTCAACAGGCCCTGATGGCCGCACTCACCACGGCCGCCACGGCCGAATCTGGAGACGACGATATGAAACTTCGCAAGCTGTTTGCCGCGGGCTTCCGCAACAAGCTCGGCGCGGACGGTGGCGAAGGTGGCGGCGGCGTTGCCGCGACCGTCGCCGACGTCCACGCCGCGTTGCGCACCCGCAACGAGGAAATCAAGGCCGTGCTGGAACCGTACATGCGCCGCGAGGGCGTCAGTGCGCTGTACACCGCCGCGCTGGCGGATCCCTCGGCCACCGTCGACAGCGTCCGCGCGAGCTTGCTGCCGATCCTCGGCGGCGCCTCCGAGCCGGCGGGCAGCGCGATGCACATTCAGATGGGCACCAGCGAAAACGAAAAAATGCGCGGCGCGGCGGAGCAGCTGCTGATGGCCCGCTATGGCCTGATCCATGGCGATGCGGCCGTGGCCGCACGACAGGGCAACCCGTTCGGCAGTGCGTCGCTGATCAGTATGGCCGAGCAGATGCTGGTCCGCGGCGGCGCTAATACCCGCCACATGGGCCGCGAAGAAATTGCCCAGCGCGCGCTGGCCGCGGGCGGTCAGACCACGAGCGATTTCCCGGTGTTGCTGGAGAACGTGCTGCACAAGGCGCTGCTGGGCGGCTATTCCGCCTCGGCATTCACCTGGATGCGCTTCTGCACCATCGGCACCCTGATCGACTACCGCCCGCACAGCCGTTACCACCTCAGCTCGTTTAGCGATCTGAAAGTGGCCAATGAACGCGGCGAGTATGAGAACGGCGTGCTGGGCGATGGCGCCAAGGAAACCATCCAAGGCAAGCGCAAGGGCCGCATTCTGGAGATCACGCCGGAAGTGTTGATCAATGATGACCTCGGTGCGCTGATCCGTGTATCCGGCGCGCTAGGGCAGGCCGCAGGCCGCACCATCGAAAAAGACGTTTACAGCCTGTTCGCCGCGAACGGTGGCAACGGCCCGACGATGAACGACGGCAAGCCGCTGTTTCATGTCGACCACGGCAACATCGCCGCGACCGGCGGCGTGCCGAGCGTCGCGAGCTTCGATGCGGCACGCACGGCGATGGCCGGGCAGATGGATCCGGGCGGTAACGACTTCCTCGATATCACCCCGGCCATCTGGCTCGGCCCGTTGGCGCTCGGGGGCTCCGCTCGCGTGATTAATCGCGCTGAGTACGACCCGGACACGCCGAACAAGTTGCAGCGCCCGAACATGGTGCAGAACCAGTTCAAGGACCTCATCGATACGCCGCGCCTGGCTGGGGATCCGTGGTACGCGCTGGCCGACTCCGCTACCGAGGCCGTGTTCGAGGTCGCGTTCCTCGACGGCATCCAGACGCCGACGCTGGAGCAGGAGCTGAATTTCCGCAGTGACGGTATCGCGTGGAAAGCCGCCCACCGCTACGGCGTGGCCGCCGTGGGCTGGCGCGGTATCCACAAGAACCCGGGCAAGTAGTCGCCCACGCGGTGGCGCGGGTCCCCGCGCCACGACGGCACACCTCTCTTACGTTTCGGAGCAGAACCCATGACCACGCGATACATCAAGCCTGGCGAAGCGCTTGACCATACGAACCACAGCGGTGCTGCCATCAACGTCAACGACGTCATTGTCGCCGGTGCGTTGGTTGCCGTTGCCGCCACCAACATCGCCATCGGCGCCACCGGCACGATGCTGGCCAACGGCGTGTTCACCCTGCCAAAGAAAGCCGGCACCGCGATACCGGAAGGTACCCGCGTCACTTGGTCGGTGGCGGATAAGGCTTTCATCGTGGGCGCCGGTGTCGCCGGTGACGTGGCGAATGCCGGCATCGTGGTGGAGGCCGACGCGGCCGCAGGCGATACCAGCGCCCGCGTGCTGATCGCACCCGGTCTCGGCACCGTGGTGGCAGCCTAACCATGCTGAGCGACTTCGCCGCCATGCACAGTGATTTGCTTGCCGAACTTGGCGAGCCTGGCACCGTCGTGCGTGGCGAAGCCGATCCGGTACCGCTGACCCTGTTTGTTGACGATGCCGTGCAGGACGTGGGCCAGTACGGTCGCGTGGTCGGCAACAAGCGCGTGTTGGGCATGCTGAAAGCCGAGTGGCAGCCCAAGCGCGGCGACACGTTCACTGTGCGCGGCGGCACCAGCAAGGCGGAAGAAATTGCCAGCGACGACGGCATCGTCGTGGTGGTGGTGATGCATGGCTGATCTTCATCGGAGTGCAGCCATCGTCGCCGCGCCATCGCGCACCTGGTCGCTGATCCTCGCGCTACAAGCGCAGCTCGCGACCATCCGCGTGACCAACGGCTACCTCACCGACCTCGGCGCCCATATCTGGACCACCGACAGCCAGCGCAGCAGTGATGAGGCGCTCGGCCTGATGATCTATAGCGAGCCCATTGTCGGTCCCGGCCTGGACCGCGAGCGCCCGGGCAAGCCAGTGCGTGATTTCACTATCCTGCTGGAGTGCATCGTCGGCACCGATCTGGACGATGCGCAGCAGCAGATTCACGGCGTTATTGAAGATATCGAGGTGTGCGTGGCGAATTTCGCCAAGCAGCCGGCGGTGCTGGGTGCCCTGCAATGCACGGCGATGCACGTAGCTGATATCGCCATCCTCGACCGGCCCGAAGGTGCGGCGGTGATCGCTGCGCAGGCGCGCGTCGTCGCGAGGTACTTCCGATGAGCCGTTACACCCGCCTCGCCGTGGAGTTGACCGGCGCAGTGGACGCTATGCAGGACATGCAGCAGATCCCTGCGCGCATCCTGCTGGCACAGAAACGCGCGATCGGCACCGTCCAGCGCAAGCTGCCTACCGAGGCGAAGCGCGATATCGGCGCCGAGTACAACCTGCTCGCCGGCCGCATCGCCGATGGGCTCAACACGCGCGTCAGCAGTGATGGCATCAGCCTGGTGGGCAAGGCGCGCGGCATCAACGCCATCCAGTTCGGCGCCACGTGGAGCCGGATCACCGGCAGCGGTCTGGTCGCCACCAGCAGCCGCCGCCACTTCACCGCCATTCGCTACCGCGGCGCGTTGCGCGGCGACTCCATGCTGGGTGCCAAATTCGCCATGAAGCGCGGCGCCGCGCCCACCGTCCACGCGGGCAGCTTCATTGCGCGCGGCAAAAACGGCGCGCTGCTGGTATTCGAGCGCAGCGGCGCCAAGCGTCTGCCGCTGCAGGGCTTGTACGGCCCGAGCGTCGGCCAGATGCTCAAGCACGGCCGCCGCCCCGAGCGCCTCGTGGATTTCGCCATCCGCACCTTGCAGAGCGAGCAGGTGCGCCTGCTTGGGCGCACCCCATGAAACTCACGTTGACCAAACCGCACACGACCACCGGAGCGCACGACCATGCCCAATCCTGAAACCTATTACTACGGCCAAGGCCGCGTCTCCATTGCCTTACGCGATGCCGTCACCGGCGTGCTGGGCAAATGGCGCTGGATTGGCGACGTCAGCGCGCTGAGCATCAAGCTCAGCGTGGACAAGGTGCAGCATAACGAAAGCTATAGCGGCCAGATTTCGCAGACGCGTTCGTTTCCGACCAAGAAAACCGCCACGCTCGACATGACGGTGAACCAGATCGACGCCGACAACCTGGCGCTGTCCCTGTTCGGCACCACGCAGGTGCAGGCCGGCGGCACCGCTGCAGCTGAAGCTTTGCCGGCGGGCTTGGTCGCTGGCGACGT
>Ga0302178_10001338_pt1 | contig 20821 bp, 22 predicted proteins | sample I_Palsa_E1_3_FD_198790 | JGI IMG/M metagenome (GOLD analysis project Ga0302178, IMG submission 198790) | Peat permafrost microbial communities from Stordalen Mire near Abisko, Sweden - I_Palsa_E1_3 | ecosystem: Environmental > Terrestrial > Soil > Palsa > Peat permafrost | place: Sweden... | reverse complement strand
CGTTATGACGTGCGACGGGCGGTAGTTGCGCAGGTCGACGTTGACGACGTCGAAGCGGCGCTGAAACCAGGTCGTGATCTGGGGAACCTGGTCGACCAGGATCTCTTGGATGCGCGCATAGGCGCGCTTGCGCACGGCTTGGTCGAACGTACCGAGAGCGATTCGCTCCTGCGCGTCGAGTTGGGGATCGCAGAAGCGAAAGGCATTCTGTCCGTTCGGAGGCACCGCAGCACACGTGAAGAGCGTCGAGTCGTCGGGATCGATGCCGTTGAGCCAGGATGATGCTTCGACATCGAACCGTCCGGTCTGGAGAATTCCGCCCGAAGCGTAACCGGCGAAGTACATCGCCGAAGCATAGCTCTTGATGTCGAGCTGGACGCCGACATTTCGCCATTGCGCCTGCAGCAGAACGGCGATGCGGTTGGCGAGCACGCTGCCGGTCGTCGTCGCATACTCGAGACGAAGGCGGCGGCCGTCTTTGATCCGGATCCCGTCGGGCCCCGTTTTCCAGCCGGCGGCGTCCAGCATCGCGCGTGCCCGGGCCGGATCGAAGGGGACCGACCTCAGGCGCGGATCGTGTGCCCAAGAGAATGCCGGCTGATCGCCTTCGCCAAGGATGTTTACGCCGAACGCGACGTCGTCGATCAACTGCTTGCGGTCGGTCGCGTAGACGAGGGCCCGCCGGACGCGAACGTCCGATACGTTTGGCCGCCGGGTGTTGAAACCGAGCAGCGAGTATTGCGTGAACGGCGTGAGCACAACGCGGGTTCCGGGAATCCGCGATACGACCGGATAGTTCGTCGCCGTCACTGCGGTCCACAGATCGATTTCGTGCGTGCGCATTCCGGTGACCAGCGTGTTCTCGTCCGGGATGATGTGATAGTCGACCTCGCGCAGCTTCGGAGGCCCGCGCCAGTAGTGCGGATTCGCGGTCATGCGCAGCGTCTGCCCGCGATGCCATTCACTCACGATGAACGGTCCCGTCCCGATCGGTTTGCTGTTGTACGGGATCTGGTTGAGATCGTGGTAGCGCGCCAGCAGGTGCTTCGGATAGACCGGGTACGGCTGTCCTCCCATGGTGAAGAACGTGTTCACGAACGGGGCATAGGGGCGGATCAAATGGACGACGACCGTGTAGCGGTCGGGCTCATCGATCGAGCGGATATCGTCGTAACCGTCTCGCGTCTGCACGTTTGTGTTGGGATTCATGACCGCGTGCCACGAGAACACGACATCGTCGGCAGAAAACGGGGCGCCGTCTTGCCACAGGACGCCGCGCCGAAGATGGTAGGTGATCGAAAGGCCGTCCTTCGCGATCGCGCCGTTGGCGAGCGTCGGTACCGCGACCGCGAGCTCCGGAACCAGCTGATCGTGGTCGTCGTAATTGAACAGATAGCCCGCCCAGAACATCGAGATGTCGACGTCGACGCCGTACTCGCCGATCAGCGGGCTCAGGTTGTCGGGATCCGAGAGTCCTCCTAGGCGCAACAGGCCGGGTTCCGTCCACGAGTGGCGTCCGCCGCCCGCGGGCGAAGAACCCGAACCCTCACCGGCGCGCGTGCACGCCGCGAGCAGCATCGCAATGGCCAGCGCCGCGCAGAGTCGTCTCATGCGCTCGCGGCGGGCACCGGTTCGACGATCAGCAGCGCGAGATCGTCGCCGATATTGCCGCGCGTCCACTGCGCGGCCATCCTCACGAGATCGCCGGCGAACGCCGCAGGGTCGCTCGTATCCGCGCTCATCAGCCAGCGGTCGAGTTCTTTCGTCGACACGAACCTGCCGCTGCGGTCGCGCGCTTCGGTGAGACCGTCCGTCGCCAGAATCAACACGGTCCTCGCGTCGAGCGGCGTTTGTGCCGCGCCGAACGGGAACCCGCCCAAGCCGATGATGGGCCCGGTCGGTGCGAGCATGGTGAGGCGGCCGCCTGTTCGGACCCAGGCCGCCTCGTGTCCGGCATTTGCGTAGGCGAGCGAACCGGTGCGCTGGTCGTGAATGCCAACGAACAGCGTGACGAACGATTCCGGCAACGGGTTTGCAGCATGATAGAGCAGGTCGAAACGGGTGAGGATCTGCTCGGGCGCGAGACCTTCGCCCGCCAGCGTGCGCACGGCATACCGCACGAACGTCGTGTCGAACGCCGCGCTGAGCCCTTTCCCGCTCACGTCCCCGATGGCCAGCAGCGTGCGGTCGTCATCCAAGCGATAGACATCGTAGAGGTCACCGCCGATCCGCAGGCCGCGCGTCGCGGAGCGGTACGCCGTCCCGATCCGCAAGTGCGGCGGCGCGACGATCCGTGCGGAGGCGATGCGCTGGAGGGATTCGGCGACGGCGTGCTCGCGGTCGAGTTCGAATCGCATCCGTGCGAGCACGATCGCGAACACGACGATCTCGAGGCCGATCGTCGCGGTCGCCGCGACCGAGATCGTGCTCGTCGTCGCGATGAGCGCTCCGCGGCGACGCACGTGCCGATCGTACGCGATGACTTGCCGGGCCTCGATGTAGCGGATGTCGTCGCGGAAACGGTCCATCAGGCTCTTCCCGGCGACCGCCGCACGCTCGTCGAGGCGGTGCCCCGCCGCCGCCGGTTCGCCGACCGTGCGCAGCCAGCGCGCATTCGTCACGGCGAGGTCGTCGAAGGTGCGGCGTTCTTGGCCCTCCGGATCGCGCTCGGCAAGATGCGTGCTGAGGTCGCGGAGCGTTTCATCCATCCGCGCGCGACCGCTGATGTACGGGTCGAGAAATTCCGGCTGCCGGGTGGCGGCGTAACCTCGAATGCCGCTTTCCTCGTCGAGGGCCAGCTGCAGCGCAGTCGTCGCGCCGAGTTGTCCCTCGCGGACGCGCACGATCTCGACGTTGAGGGCATTGAGCGTTCGCACGATGCCGAGCTGAACGAGCAGTGCAAGCGGAAGCGCTACAGCGACGAGGCCGAACGCAAGGATCAAACCCCGGAAGGAAGGGAGCTTGAGGGTCACCGGCGAGTCATGTTGGCCACCGCGCCCGGGGCCTCCCCGCCAGGGTTGTCGCCCTACACCGTACCCGCGATGACTTTATCGCGCTTGCGGGCTCTTAGCCGGTCGGTCTCGTCGAGAAAGCGCTTGCGCAGCCGAATGGATTGCGGGGTGACCTCAACGAGTTCATCGTCCTCGATGAACTCGATCGCCCGTTCGAGCGACATCTCTTCGGCGGGCGGCATTTTGAAATTTTCGTCGGTGCCGGCCGCGCGCATGTTGGTCAGCTTCTTCGCCCGCACGACGTTGAGGGCCACGTCCTTGTCGTCGTTCGCGCGGCCGACGACCATGCCTTCGTAGACCTCGACGCCGGGATCGACGAAGAAGCGCCCGCGCTGTTCTAGACCCATGAGGGCGTAGGCGGTGACGACGCCGGTTTCGCTCGCCACGAGCGCACCGTTCGAGCGGCCTGGAATCTCGCCCGCCAGCGGCTGGTGCGTGTAGTAGACGTGCGACATCACGGCGGTTCCACGCGAGAGTGTCAGCAGTTCACCGCGCAACCCGAAGATCGCTCGGGTCGGCATCGTGTACTCGAGCCGCGTCGTCTCGCCGACGTTGATCATGTTCGACATCTGCGCGCGCCGGCGGCCCACCGATTCGATGACCGCGCCGGCGTATTCTTCGCGGACATCGATCACGACGTACTCGACCGGCTCGAGCTTGACGCCGTCGCGCTCGGTGAGGATGACGCGCGGTTTGCTTACCGCCATCTCGTAGCCCTCGCGACGCATCGTCTCGATCAGGATCGACAGATGCAGCTCGCCGCGGCCGCGCACTTCGAAGGTGTCGGCGGAGTCGGTGTCCTCGACCCGCAGAGCAACGTTCGATTCGAGCTCGCGCATCAGCCGCTCGCGGATCTGACGCGAGGTCAGGTACTTCCCTTCGCGGCCCGCGAACGGCGAGGCGTTCACCATGAAGTACATCGAGACCGTCGGCTCGTCGACCGCGATCGCGTCGAGTCCCTCGGGAAGTGCTGCGTCGGCGATCGTGTCGCCGATGTTGAGGCCCTCGATGCCGGATACGCAGATGATGTCGCCCGCCGTTGCTTCGTCGATCTCGATGCGTTCGAGACCGTGGAAGGACAAGATCTTCGTCAGGCGCAGCCCGGACTGAACCGTGCCGTCGCGCGCGACCTTCGCGATCGGGGCGTTGACTTTGGCGCTGCCGCGAAACACGCGGCCGATGCCGATCCGTCCGACGTAGCGGTTGTGGTCGATCGCCGAGATCAGCATTTGAAAGCCGCCGTCCTCGGCGGGCGCCTCGGGGACGCGCTTCACGATCGTATCGAATAACGGGTCGAGGTTCGCGCTCTCGTGGTCGAGCTCGGCTTTGGCGATGCCCGCCTTGCCGTTCGCATAGACGACCGCAAAATCGGCCTGTTCGTCGCTGGCCCCGAGTTCGATGAAGAGATCGAACACTTCGTTGACGACCTCTTGGGGCCGCGCGTCGCGGCGATCGATCTTGTTGATCACGACGATGGCGCGCAGGTCGAGCTCGAGCGCCTTGCGCAGCACGAAACGCGTCTGCGGCATCACGCCCTCGGCCGCGTCGACCAGCAGCACGACGCCCTGGACCATTTGCAGCACGCGCTCGACCTCACCGCCGAAGTCGGCGTGGCCGGGGGTATCGACGATGTTGAACTTGATCCCGGCGTGTTCGATCGCCGTATTTTTGGCCAAGATGGTGATGCCGCGCTCGCGCTCGAGCGGGTTGGAGTCCATCGCGCGGGTTTCGCCCTGCTGTCCCTCGCGATAGATGCCGCTCTGACGGAACATAGCGTCGACCAGCGTCGTCTTGCCGTGGTCGACGTGCGCGATGATGGCGACGTTCCGGATGTCGGGCCGAGTTCTCACAATCGTCTAGTGTACCACAGACGGCGTCCGGCTGCGGTTCGGCGGGTCAGCGCCCGAAGCGGCGCTCCCGGCCGGCGTAGGCATCGACGGCCCGTGCCAGGGACGCATCGTCGAAATCGGGCCAGGGTTCCGGCGTGGCCCAAAGTTCCGCATACGCGCTCTGATACAGCAGAAAATTTGACAGCCGCAATTCGCCCCCGGTGCGGACGATCAGGTCGGGATCGGGGAGCCCGGCCGTGGCGAGCCGAGACGTGATCGCCTCATCGTCGATCTGGTCGAGGGTCAGGCGTCCGTCGGCGACCTCGCGAGCAAGCGAGCGACAGGCATCGCGCAACTCCGTGCGCGCACCGTAGTCGACCGCGATCGTCAACAGCAGCGACGTCCCGCCCGCGGTGCGGTCTTCGAGGACGCGGAACGCGTCGACGACGTCGCGTGGGAGACGATCCCGGCGCCCGATGACGCGGACGCGCACGCCGCGCGCCGCGAGTGCCGCTGCGCGTGTGCGCGCGAACGATTCCGCGAGTCCGAACAGCGAGAGCACCTCGACGTTCGCGCGCCCCCAGTTCTCCTCGCTGAACGCGTACACGGTGAGCATCGCGATCCCGGTCCGCAGCGCCGCATCGACCGCGCGCTCGAGCGCTTCCATTCCGCGGCGATGCCCTTCGAGCGGCGGCAGCCGCCGCGCACGCGCCCAGCGCCGGTTTCCGTCCATGATGATCGCGACATGCCGCGGCACGCCGGTGACGGCGGGGACGCGCTCGATCACGATTGCGCGGCCAGCGGAGCGTTCGCGCGTATCGCGGCTTGCGAGTGCACGCCGCGAACGACCGCTTCCAATTCGTCGACGTAAGCCAGGAAACGTGTGCGCCCGGCTTCGGTGATGCGCACGATCGTCGTCGGCCGTCCGAGGCCGCGCACGCGTTCGCTCCACACGACGCCGACTTCGGAGAGCGCATGCAGATGGCGATTGAGGTTGCCGTCCGTGAGACCGCACGCTTCCTGGAGTTCGGTAAAACGCAATCCGTCGGGGTTGGCGATCAAGCAGGAGCAGACCGCGAGCCGCCCGCGCTCGTGGAAGATGCGCTCGAGCCCGCTGAAGGCGAACGGGGCGTCGTTCATGCGCGCACCACGCCGCGCGTTACTTCGCGCTCGATCAGCACGCCTATCGCGACCTGACCGCAGCCGAACGTCAGCGGCATCACCCACCACGTCAAGGCGTTGGTGCCGTGCGCGAACAGCAGCGTCGCACCGATCGCGGCGAACGCGAGCGCGACCGTCGCCGTGCCGCGCGGCAGCATCGTGCGCGACGCGAGCAGCCCGAGCGCGTAACAGAGGGCCCACGTTCCCGGCAGCATCCCGAGCTCGCCGCGGGCGAGGAGCGCGGCCGTGAACGCGCCGCCCGCGACGACTGCGGGCGTCACCGCGATCGCTGCGGTGCGCAGCTCCGTGCGTGCCCGCGATGTCCAATTACGCGCCAGCCACACCGCGAGCGCACCGTAGTTTACCGACAGCGAGAAGGTGAGGCAGGCGATCCAGATCGCGACGTAGCGGCCCGCATCGGCGGCCGATGCCGGATGGGGCACGATCGCGAGCTGGACCAGGCCGCTGCCCAAGGCGGCGAGGCCGCTGGCGACCGCCGCCGGACCGGAGAGTCCGCGGAAGCGCTGCACGGCAGCGAGGCGGGAACGGACTTCGTCGAGATCGGCGATGGCGCGGGAGACGTCCACGAGAGACTCCTTGGGGATGGGCTCACGCGGCGCGTACTCTGCGAAACAAAGAAACCCCTGCCGGTCGCTCCCCCCTCAGAGCCCCAAGCACAGATACTTGACGTTCAGCCACTCTTCCAAGCCGTAATACGAGCCCTCGCGCCCGAAACCGGACTCCTTCACCCCGCCGAACGGCGCAACGGCCGTAGAAAAAATACCGGTGTTGGCACCGACCATGCCGTACTCGAGCGCTTCGGCCGCGCGCCACAGCCGGCCGACGTCGCGCGAATAGACGTAGGCGGCCAAACCGTACGGCGTGTCGTTCGCCAACCGGTACGCTTCCTCGTCGGTATGGAAACGCACCAGCCCGGCGACCGGACCGAAGGTCTCCTCGCGTGCCAACAGCGCGTCGGCCGGGACGTCGACCATGACCGTCGGCGTGTAGAACGTCCCGCCGTGCGCGTCGCGCGTACCGCCGGTCAGTGTGCGCGCGCCGCGCGCCGTCGCGTCCGCGACGTGCGACTCCACTTTCGCCAGCGCCGCCGCATCGATCAGCGGTCCGACCTGCACGCCCTCCTCGAAGCCGTCGCCGACGCGCAGCTGCGAGGTCGCGCGCGCGAACGCGGTCGCGAAGCGATCGTACATCGCGTCCTGCACGTAGAAACGGTTTGCGCACACGCACGTCTGTCCGGCGTTGCGATATTTCGACGCCATCGCACCGCGCACGGCCGCGTCGAGGTCGGCGTCGTCGAACACGATGAACGGCGCGTTGCCGCCGAGCTCGAGCGAAAGCCGCTTCAGCGTCGACGACGACTGCCGCATCAGGATCTTGCCGACTTCCGTCGAGCCGGTGAACGAAACTTTGCGGACCCGCGGATCGGTCGTCAGCACTTGCCCGATCGCCGGCGCGTCGTCGGCGGCGCCCGTCACGATGTTGAGCACGCCGGCAGGCAAGCCGACTTCATCGGCGATCGCGGCGATCGCAAGCGCGGAGAACGGCGTCTGTTCGGCCGGCTTGACGACGATCGTGCAGCCCGCGGCGAGCGCGGGCGCGGCCTTGCGGGTCAGCATCGCCGACGGAAAATTCCACGGCGTGATCGCCGCGCAGACACCGACGGGTTCTTTCTGGACCAGCAGGCGAAGCCCGAGCCGGTCGGTCGGGATCACATCGCCGTATGCGCGCTTTCCCTCTTCCGCGAACCAGGTAAAGAACGACGCCGCGTACGCGATCTCGCCGCGCGCTTCATCGAGGGGCTTCCCCTGCTCGCTCGTCAGCACGCGCGCGAGCTCGTCGGTGCGCGCGATCATCGTATCGCCGATGGCGCGCACGATCGTTGCCCGGTCGGAGGCGGTACGCGCACGCCATGCGGGCAGCGCGGCTTCCGCGGCCGCGATCGCCGCGCGCGTCTCGGCAGGCCCGCAGCGCGGGACGGTTCCCAGCAGTTCGCCGGTGGACGGATTCCGAACGGCGACGGTGTCGTCGGTTGCGATCCACGCGCCGTCGATGAACGCGCGCTCGCGATAGGCGGAAGTCAGCATGGTGATGCGTTCGCCGTGCGCGCCGGTGTCGCCCCGCGCCGGCCGTGCCAAGCAGCCGCCCCGTCCCATGGGACCCCAGCCACGCCGTCGAAGCCCGCCCGCGTGAACCATAACGATGCGCCGCCGGCCGATCCGCTCGATCATCCGGATCTGGCCACCAACCTGTCGCAGCCGCTGCGCGACGTCCTGCGGCGCGTCGACGACGGCGATGAGGCCGCGCGGACCGAGGCGCTGCCTGCCGTCGCCGCGATCGTCGATGCGTTCGCGGCGTTGGGGCTGGTCGAGTTCGCGTACCTTGCACCGGGCGCCGACGAGGAAGAGGACGGCCCGATCGCATGGTTCGAGGCCGGCGAAGCGATCTTCGACAAGGAGCGCGACACCGTCGTGATCGCCGGGGGCGAGATCCTCGAGGTCTTCGACGGACCGATCACGCTCGAAGATCCGCCCGAGCACGAGTCCGAGGGCTGAGGCAGAACGATGCACCTCGTCCGCCGTTCGCTCTCATTCGTCGCCGTTGCGTCGCTGCTGACCGGCACCCCGGTGGGCGCTGCCTCGGATAAGCAATTGGTCGCAGTCCGCGGGGTTTCGGGGTACCGCGCCGCACCGGCGGCGGATTTCCGGCGTGTGATCAGCCGCCAGGTGCTCGCCGACGACAACGTCGCCGTCACGCAAGCGGCCTCGAACGCTTTCGTCGTGCTGCCCGATTCGACCGAGGTCGCCCTCGGCGCGGCGACGAGCGTGCAGGTCGGCGCCTTCAACGATCCCGCCTCGGTGACGCCGACGACGCTGACGCTGCGCGACGGCGCGCTGCGGTTCAACGTCAGGCATCCCGCCGGCGGCAATGCGAACTACGTCTTCAAGACCGCGACCTCACAGATCGCCGTCCGCGGCACGATCGCGTTGTACGGCACCTCCGCCAACGGCGACGTGATCTCGTGTTTGGCGTGCGCGCCCGGCGATGTCGTTGCGACCGTCGGTGGCAAGACGTTTCCGCTTGCGAGCGGACAGACGCTGTTCGTCGCCCCCGATCATACGGTGACGTCGACGAACGGCGAGAGCGCCCCGGCACAAGCCTTTGCGGGTACCGGCCTCGCGACGAGCGCGACGTCGCCGATCGCCTTCACCGCGGAAGTGCAAGCGGCCGCTGCGGCGGCGAACGAGGCGGCGGCTGCGGCGCAGGCGTCGTCAACCGCAACGCTGATCGGTACCGGCATCGCCGTGGGCGCACTGGCCGGCGAAGTGGTCACCGGCGGCCCGAAGCCGGCGCAGACAAGCGGGCCGACCCAGTCCGGTTCCGCGCAGATCAGCGGAGCGAGGCCGGGCCCGGCACCGACGCCCGCTCCGACCCACGCCCCGCACTAAAGCGTTGGTTCTCTAGACGCGCGCGCCGCGTCCGGTCAGCAAGTTGAAGACCAACAGCACGACCGCGATGACGAGCAAGATGTGGATGATTGAGCCACCGATGTGACCGATGAGTCCGAGCAGCCACAGAACAAATAGGATCACGATGATCCCCCAGATGAGTCCCGACATAGTTCACCCTCCCTCTCACGCTTAGCGCTCCCTCAGGTGCGCCTCCCCAGGGACTTGCCCAGCGGGCGAACTTTCCTAACGGACGTCAGCGGTCCGGGCGTTTCCCGTTCTTCCCCTCGCTGCCTTGCGGCGCGGTGTGTGTCTGGCCGTGCGTGACGACGCGGCGGGGAAATCCGTTTGCGATCAGTGACGGGATGATGAAGCGCTGACTCTGGCCGGCGTTCCCCTCGTAGTCGGGTTGTGCGACGTACGGCTCAACCGCTTCGAGATTCGGGACCCGGATCTCGACGAACGCGCCTCGCAACTCGGCAGGCAGGCCTTCGGGCAGAAGCGGAAGGCGCTCTTCGAACAGCGGCCCCTGGTCGCCGGACTCGGTGATCCACAAGCTGACCGACGCGTCGAGATCGTCGTCGAAGCCGTTCATGTCGATCGCGTGTGCGCGCGACAGGATCGTCGAGTGGTACAGCGACAGGCCGCGGGTGAGCGGCTCCGGTGCCGGTTTGCGGCGGCGGTCGACGGGCGCGCGTGATACGCCCAGGTCTGAGATCCACTCCTCGGTCGGTTCGCCTTCCGGTTTGCGCGGCGACGGCTGCAGATAGCTGATCGCCTTCACGAGCGCAACGTCACGAGGAGGCGCCGGCCGGTCGGGGACGCCGTTGGCCGTCCCGTCGGACGACCTATCGATGGGATCGCTACCCATGGGGGATTCCTTTTTCGCACGCCCGGCGTGACACCCTGGCTTACGCACCCCACGCATGCGTACCGTATGATACGCAGATGATCATTCGGAACGCTGCGCCGCGCGATGCGAGTGCGTGGGCGTCGATGCGCGCGCGCTTATGGCCCGATGCGGATCCGGCGGAACTTGCCCGCGAAGCGAGGGCTTTTTTCGACGGCGTACAGGCCGCAACAGTCCAGGTAGTCTTCGTGGCAGCCGAGGATGGGGCGGCGCCTGTCGGCTTCATCGAACTCGCGGTGCGCGCGTTTTCGGACGGCTGCGTGTCGTCGCCCGTCCCGCACATCGAGGGCTGGTACGTCGAACCGCCGGCTCGCGGCCGCGGCATCGGGCGCCGGCTCATCGAAGCGGCCGAGGCCTGGTCGCGGGCCCACGGGTTCTCAGAACTCGCGTCCGATACCGACGTGGACAACACCGCGTCGCTGCGAGCTCACGAAGCGTGCGGGTTTGCCGAGGTCGAGCGGCTCATCAAATTTCGCAAGCCGTTGGCGTGAAAACCGCGAGCCGCATATCTTGAACGGTCGTTTAAGATATGCTATGTTCGGCACGTGACGCGAAAAGCCGACGAGGCCAATCGCTCGCAGCTTCTGGAGCGCATCGTCGCTTACGTGATGTCGAACGGCGTTGCGTCGCTATCCCTGCGCCCGCTCGGAAAAGAGCTCGGCGTCAGTCCCGCCTTGCTATTGTACCATTTCGGTTCGAAGGAAGAGCTCACCGTTGAGATTCTCAAACACGCGGGCGACCGCCAGCGCGAACTCTTCGCCTCGATGCAGCTGCGCGAAACCGCGACCGTGCGAGAGACGTGCCGTGAAGTGTGGCGCATCGTCTCGTCGGCACAAGCGCGCCCGCTGTTCCGTCTCTTCTTCGAAGTGTACGGCCTCGCGCTCGTCGATCCGCAGCGGTTCCCCGGCTTTTTCCCGGGCGCGATCTCGAACTGGCTCGTGTTCCTCGAGCGGGCGTACGTGCGTGGGGGCATGAGCCGTGGCGACGCGCGCGTGCGCGCAACCTTCGTGCTGGCGGTCTTTCGCGGTTTCTTGCTGGACCTGTGCGCCACCGGCGACACCAAGCGGCTCAAGCGCGCGGTCGACGTTTGGATCGGCGGGCTATGACGAGCGACGCCGTTCCGAAGCCGCGGCGTTCGGCCGCGGCATCCTTTATCTTCGTCACGATGCTGCTGGACTGGCTGGTCGTCGGGATGCTCTCGCCGGTGATCCCGAAGCTGATCGTCGACTTTACGGGCGGCCGCGTCGACACGGCATCGGCGATCTCCGGCGCGTTCGCCACCGCGTTCGCGCTGGTCGCGTTTGCCGCGTCCCCGGCGCTGGGCATCCTCTCGGATCGCTTCGGCCGCCGTCCGATCATCCTGCTGGCGAGTCTCGGCTCCGCCGTCGACTGCACGATTCTTGCGCTCGCACCGAACCTGTGGTGGCTCTTCTTGGGGCGACTCTTCTCCGGCGCGACCGCGGCGAGCGCGACGACGTCGGCGGCCTACATCGCCGACGTCACGCCGCCCGAACGGCGCGGCGCGGCGTTCGGCATGGCGAGCGCTGCCTTCGGGCTCGGCTTTGCGCTCGGTCCGGCGGTGGGCGGCCTGCTGGCGGGATTCGGCCTGCGCGTCCCCTTCATGGTGGCGGCCGGATTGATGCTGACGAACGCGGCGTACGGCTTCTTCATTCTTCCCGAATCGCTGCCGGCGGCGTTGCGCGCGCCGACGATCGCGTGGAAACGCGCCAACCCGCTCGGCTCGCTCAAACTCTTGCGCCGCCACCGCGATCTGTTCACGCTCGTCGGAAGTCTGTTCTGCAGCAACCTTGCCGTGCAGTCGTTCAGCGTCTTCGTGCTGTACTCGATCTACCGGTTCAATTGGAGCGAGCAGGCCAACGGTCTCGGCCTGACGTGCTTCGGCGCGGTCTCGGTCGCGTCGTCGATGATCGTTGGACGTCTGCTCGCGCGCTTCGGGGCGTTGCGGGTCACCATCGCCGGTTTCGCGCTCGGCACCATCGGTTTTCTGATCTACGGTTTCGCGCCGAGCGGACTGATCTTCGCCTGCGCGTTGCCGCTGACGGGACTGTGGGCGATCGCGGGGCCGCCGATTCAATCGGCGATGTCGCGTCACGTCACGTCGACGGAGCAGGGCGAACTGCAAGGCGCGATCGGCAGCATGCGCAGCATTTCGATGATCGTCGGTCCGGCGTTCTTCACCTTACTGTTCGCTGCCGTCAGCGCGAACGGGAGCTATCCACTGGTCGGGATGCCGTGGTTCTGCGGCGCCCTGCTGCTGGTCGCCGCCGCGCTGCTCGCGCAGCGGGCGCTGCGTTCCGAGCCGCGCTCGAACGCCGTCTAACGAACAAAGATCGTGCCCGGCGGCACGATCTTTGCGCATTCGTCACGCCGCGCGGCGCAACCAGACCTAGTAGCTCGACCGAAAGTCGTAGGCGCAGGTGTCGAAGGCTTCGGTATCGTCCTTGACGTGGTTTGCATAGATGATCTCGATGTCTTTCATGCAATTTCCCTCGACGCGCCAGTGATACGTTTCACCGGGATCGATCGTGTCGTCGCCGAGCTGATCGGGTCCCCAATCGGGATCGGTGACGTCGCTGATGTACACCTCGACGATGGTGTGCGAACCTTGGTTGCTGATGCGGAAGCCGTGCGGTCCGCCGGCTGATGCCGGAATGGCCGTCAGCGCCATCGCGAGGCCTAAGAGCGCCGCGACGGTGCTGCGCGGGATCGTGAACATGCGCGCTCCTCCAGTGGGCAAGGGGTGGTTTGTGGTGATAGCACCGCACTTCAACCCAAGCAACTTGCCGCCTGCCCCGCACTGCGTCGTCACGGCGCGCGCTCCCGAAAAGAAAACGGCCCCGGTATTCCGGAGCCGTTCACACGTGGTTGAGGAGAACGGTCAGACGCGAACGCGGACCCGCTGCGCGGGCTGCGGCTGCGGAAGCTTCATGCGCTGCAGCATCGCCGGCGTCGGCAGTTTGATGTCGCGGGCGAGCTTCATCCAGGCCAGGATCTTGATCGTCCACCAGGTCGCGTCGATTTCGAACCACCGCAGTCCGTGGCGAGCCGAGAACGGGAAGGCGTGGTGATTGTTATGCCAGCCTTCACCCCAGGCGAGGAACGCGACGACCCAATTGTTCGTCGACTTGTCGCCGGTGCGGAACGTCTGATAGCCGCTGTGGTGCGCGGCGCTGTTGACCAGCCACGTGATGTGATACGTGATCACGATGCGCACGAACAGGCCCCAGATGAGCCACGGCAAGCCGCCGATCGCGAGCAGCGCGGCACCGAGCAGGATCGTCCACAGCAAGTACGTTTTTTCGAGGAATTGGTAGAAGGGATCGCCGGCCAGGTCGGGCGCGAGCCGCAACTGTTCGGCCGGGCTCAACATCGCGTCGTTCGGCCGGTACAGCCACTCGAAATGGCTCCACAGCAGGCCGCGGTGGATGTCGTGCGGGTCGCCTTCTTTATCGGTGTGCGCGTGGTGAGCGCGATGCGTCGCGATCCAATCGATGGGACCGCCTTGAAGCGCGAGCGTGCCGAGGATCGCGGTCGCGTACTCGAGCGGCTTCCACAGCTTCAGACTGCGGTGCGTCAGCAGCCGGTGGTACCCGAGGCAAATGCCCCACGCTCCGGTCGTGTAGTACAACACCACCAGCACGATGAGGGCGCTCCAATGGAACGTGCCGGGGATGAAGGCGCAGAGCGCGCCGAGATGGACGATTGCCAGGCCGGTGAACGTCGCCCAGCCTGGCGTGCGCTGCTTTGCGGATTCCATTGCTTCCGGGAGGTGCGCCCTGCGTGCTCGGAATCCTGGCCGGGCGTACGCTGCGGGGGTTAAGAATTGAGTATGGCCTCGAGGCTGATGTCGACCGCGCGCAGGGCCTTGCTGACCGGGCATCCCTCCTTGGCCGCAGCCGCGAGCTGCTCGAATTCGCCCTGCTCCAGGCCCGGTGCGCTGACCTTGGTGGTGAGCGCGATCCGCGGAATCTCGAAGCCTCCCGTCGTCTTGTGGAGGTACACGCGCGCTTCGGTATCGATTGACGCCGGCGCGTGGCCGGCCCGGGTCAGGGCGCCGCTCAGCGCCATGCTGAAACAGGCCGCATGCGCGGCGGCGAGCAGCTCATCGGGGTTTGTCCCCGGTTCGTTCGAAAACCGCGTGCCGAACGAATAGCTCGCCGAGACCACGCCGCTCCCGGTTGCGATCGTGCCCTTGCCGTGCGCGATGTCGCCGTCCCAGTGCACCGAAGCCGAGCGGATGATGTCGTCAGGAGTATTCATGCTCGATACGACGACGCGGTCGCCGCATGCGGTTGCAGCGCGCGACGCGAAGTGCGCCGGCGATGATCGACGTCCACACCCACCTCCATCCCCCGCGTCTGTTCGCTGCGATCCGGCGCTGGTTCGCCGAGCGGAGCACGTGGCAGCTCGATCATCCGACCGAGCCGCGTGAGGTCGCCGCCGCGCTTCACGCCCACGGCGTCGAGACGTTCGTCTTCTGTTCGTACGCGCACAAAGCGGGGATGGCGACGGAACTGAACGAGTGGCTCGCGCGCACCGCGCGCGAACTCGGCAGCGGCGCCTTCGCCCTCGGCACCGTGCATGTCGACGATCCCGATCCGTCGGCCGACATGCGGGCGGCACTTCGCGACGGCTGCATCGGACTCAAAGTCCACGAGAACGTCCAGCGCATGCAGCTCGACGATCCGCGTTTGCGCGGCGTGCTCGACGCGGTCGCGGACGCGGACGGGTTCGTACTCGTGCACGTCGGATCGATCCCGTGGTCGGACGACACCGACGATGGGCCGCGGCGCATCGGCGAGGTCCTCGCGCGCCATCCCGGCCTGCGCGTCGTGGTCGCCCACTTCGGCGTCCCCGAATGGCCGGCGTACCTCACGCTGGCGTCGCGCGAGCCGCGTCTGTTCTTGGACACGACGATGGTCTTCGCACCCGAATCGCCGATGCGGCGCGTGATCGGCCGCGACGTCGTCGCGCCTGCCGCTGCGCAGATCGTTTACGGTACGGATTGGCCGAACATCCCGTACGCCTACGACGGCGAGCTGCGGGGCCTGCGCGAACTGGGTCTCGACGCCGCGGCCCTGCACGCGATCACGAGCGAGAACGCGCGCCGCTTGTGCGGCGCGCTGGCAGGCGCCTAGGTCGTGCCGCGGCGCATCGCGACGAACGATGCGACCATCTCAGGATCGAATTGCGTGCCGGCGAACCGCTCGAGTTCGACGAGCGCTTCGCCTTCGTCGATCGCGCGATGGTACGGCCGATCGAGCGTCATCGCGGAGAAGGCGTCGACGACGCTCACCGCGCGCGCCAGCGGATCGACGTCTTCGCCGCGCAGCCGGTGCGGATAGCCTTCGCCGTCCCAGCGCTCGTGGTGCTGCGCGACGATGCGCGCGACGTCGCTGAAGTCGGGGTATCCGGCCAGGATGCTCGAGCCGTATTCGGCATGCCGCTGCATCGTTTCGTATTCGGCAATGTCAAGCCGGGCGGGCTTGAGTAAGATCGACTCCGGGATGAGCAGTTTGCCGATGTCGTGCAGCAGCGCAGCGCGCACGAACCGTTCGTGCAAACCGTCGTCAAAGCCGAGCCGCGGAGCCCACACGTGTGCGATGTGGTTGACGTGCAGGAGATGCATCCGCGTGTAGGGGTCACCGATCAGCGCGCATTCGACGAGCGCTTCGACGTCGCCGTAGTCGCCGTAGCGCACCATCGGCGCAACCTCGCCGCCGACCGGATCGCCTCCGCGCGCTATGCTCAGCCGCAGGCGCATGTCGGCGAGCGTGAGCAGGTCGGCGCGCACCGTCCCTTCATCGGGAGCCGTCACCCAGGCCCGGTTCACCGAGATCGGAATGATGTCGGCATCGCCGCGAAACGACAGGTCGGCGGTCCGCTGCCCGATGTCGTCGACGAGCTGCGCGATCCCGTCGCGGTCAGCGCGCTTTGCGACCACCGCGAAGTCGTCGCCGCCGAAGCGTCCGACGACGGTGTCCGCATCGGCCAGCGACGCAAGACGCTCGGCGAGCGTATCGAGCACCCGGTCACCGACGCGGGTGCCGTAGACGTCGTTGATGCGGCCGAAGTTCGTGACGTCGAGCATCACGATGCCGAGCGTCCCGTCGAGCGAGACGAGCCGCTCGTCGATGGCGCGCAGCACCGACGAATGGTTCGCGAGCCCGGTGAGCGGGTCGACCTCGGTCACGCGCTGCAGGCGCGCGAACAGGCGCTGGTTGCGTACGGCGATCGCCAGATAGCGCCCAATGGCTTCGAGCAGCGCGACGTCATCCTCGTCATACGCGTTCTCGCGGGTCGTCTGCACGGACAGGACGCCGATGCGCGCTCCCCCCGCTTCCACCGGAACGAAGATCGCGGAGACGCTGTCGTCGGTCCACGGTGCGGCGGCATTCAACGGCCGGCGCGTCACGCGCGTCCAATCGGCCGCCGTACGGAAGAGCTGCGGAACGCCGGTCCGCATCGTTTCCCACGACCGGCTGGCGCGATCGATCAGAATCGCCGGCTCGGGCCGCATCGCCCCGTGATCGTGCACGTACTCGATCTTCAGCGCAGCGCCGCTGCGCAGCGCGACGAAACAGACGCTTACGTCGATGACGCGCGTCAGCAGCTCGCACAGCGACGCGAACGTCTCGCGCGGCGTAAGGTCGGCAGCGAGCAGCGCCGCGACCTCACCGATGAGGCTGCGGCCGCGTCGATCGCCTTCGGAGAGGGACGGTGGTTCTACCATGTTCCGACGAGGCACCTCGGGCTCGCTGCAGGCGGCGTCTTCCCGCCTGCCGGGGGACGGACCTACTCGATCGCAGCTGTCGTGGCGCCGTCAGTTCGAGCTTTGCATTCTCCGTACAATCGGCAGGCCTTGCGAGTCGAGCTGCGAGGCCACCAGCAAGCGCAGAAAGTATCCGTACGATGCCACGCCGCCGCTGACGCCGTTCGAGCGCAGATAACGATCGTACACATGCCACTGCATCGAGAACAACTGCGGTACGAAGTGACGTTCGAAGCGGATCCGGCTGGCCCGGAAGTCGGCAATGACGCGCGGATCGAGTTTGAGCCGCCGGCGCTGTGCCGCCGGCAGTTCGGCGTACGTCCAAAACGCACCGGAATACTGGATTAGCGGATCGTCCGAACGCAGGCACGCCAGCGTGCCGATGTAGTTCGCATCGCCTTCGTCGGTGAATCCGGCCACGTGCGCCCACTCGTGCGCTAGCGCGCGCGGAGTCTCGAACGGCAGAAACGACTTGTTGAGCAGCGTCTCAAAGGAGAACGGCGCGTATTGGCCGCCGATCCCCGCCGCTTCGTAATAGGGTTCGAGCAGGGTGGTTTTGGGCTGCGTGAGCGTGACGTCCCAATCGTCGCCGAGGCGGCCGACCACAGGTAGAAACGCGATCGCGAGCTTACCGAGGTCCAGCCGTTTCTCCGCGTGCGCCGCCGCGACGTCGCGGTTGAGCATACCGACGATCCGTTCGCTGAACTCTGCGACCGCCGAATCGGTGACGGCGGCCGGATCGTACACGATACGGCCGGCAACGGTCGTGCGGCGGTAGTTGAAACCCCATAGCACTTCAAAGGCGACCACACCGATCGCGAGCCAGGCGATCGTATGGGCGCCCATGCGCAGCGCGGTGCGGCCGCGCTCCCAGCTCGGAACGCCGCTCATCCCGTTGAGCCACAAGATGATCGTCATGATGATGACGAACAGTGCTTCGGCGTCGGCGATCGCGACCGGTACCGCGTTGCTGACCGAGACGAACGCGCGGTTGAGCGCGGCGAAGATGCCGTTGGCGTAGACGCCTTCGACCCACTCGCGTGGGATGGGGGCTACGACGGTCGCGATAGCGAGGAGAACGACAAGCGCGTGGAGTTCGAAGTCTCGGTACGAGGCGACGCGTGCCGTCGGCCGGCGAGCCCTCACGGGAACAAGTAAGTCGCGAACGTCCCGACGCGCACGAAATTGAGCCGCTCGTACAAAGCGAGCGCGGGGCCATTGAAATCGTTGACGTACAGCGTTAGTGTAGCCTCCGTATCGAAAAGCCGGTTTGCCACGGCCGCCAGCCCAATCGACGCGTAGCCCTTCCCGCGTTGCTCAGGCGGCGTCCAAACGCCTTGAAGCTGCGCCGTAGCCGCGCTTTTCGGGCCCACGTTGCATTGGAAGCGGAGCTCTCCACCCTCGAGCCAGATCCACCAGGCTCCCTGCGCGATGGCCCGCCGGACGCCGGCCGTGAACGTCGACCTGGTCGTGCGGGGATCGTAGCCCAGCTCGCCCAGGATCATCCGGCCGCTGTGCTCGGCGATCAACTCCGCGTCGCTGTCGACGGCCCGGCGCACCCCCGGATCGTTCCCCGGCCGAAGCGCCTCAGGACGCAGCAGGTAGAGGGGCTGGTTTGCCCGCACCAGCACCGGCCCGCGGTGCCGTGCGCGCAGGCGTTCCCACAGACCGTCGGCGGCGACTTTCGGCCCGACCAGGCTGCGGATCCCCGGCCGCCGCTGCGCGTCGCGTGCCAGCGCATCGAGCACCTCGTCCCCGTCCGAGGCGAGGACGACTTGCGCTCCGAGATACGCGAGGCCGGACGGCGCGCCGCCCGGATCGCGCACCAGCACGAGGCCGTCGGGCACGCCGACGCCCAGGCCGCCCTCGAGCAGCCATTGGAGGAAGACGTTTTCGTACGGTCGCCGCGCGGCGTAGGCGATCGCCTCGTCGCGCGTCGCACGCGTGACCGGCTCGAGCAGTGGCGGTCCCGATCAGGAGAGAGGGCGAACGAACGTGGGACGCGAGGTGGGAGCCTTGCTCCCGCCTTCCGGTTCGACGCTCAGGGCCACGGCTCCGAGCTTCGCGGCGTCGCTAGAGACCGCGACGACTGCGATACCGTCCGCATTCGGAACGAAGGTGACGCTGGGCTGAACGGCTTTCGCGCCTTTCGGCATGATCCAGGCCTGGTAGACCTTGCCCTTCGGCAACCCCGGCAGCTTGGAGAGCGCGAAGTAGAGGCGGTCGCCGCGCACCACCACCGCGCCCTGCGCCACGTCGTAGCGGCGTGCGTCCGAAGCGACCAGATCCGTCACCATCTGACGGTCGTGCTGACCAACCCGCTCGCCTTCCGCCAGCTGCGCCGTCAAGCTCGCCGCGCGCTGCTGCGCCTGCGCGAGATCGCCGCGCAGGCTGACGTCTTGCACGACGGTGACGACCGAAAAGACGAGCGCCGCGGCGGCGGCGAGGCCGGTCCCCAGCAGCCAGCCTGGGGTCGTACCGCCGCGCCGGCGTGCCGTCGTGCCCCGCGCCGCGGCCTCGTGAGCGACGCGCGCCAGCAGCCGCTCTTTCATGCGCGCCGAGCGCCCGGAATCGACGGGTTCTTCGGCGCTGAATGCGAGCGCATCGGCACCCGCGCGCAGCGCGCGGTATTCTTCGGCCGCCGCGGAGTCGTTGGCGATGAACGCCGTTACCAGCGCCGCCTCTTCACGCGGCAGCACGCCCAGCGCGTAGAGCGCGACGAGTTCCATCATGTGCTCGCGCGACGTCGCGTCGTTCATTTTGGAACCCCCTCGCCCAGCCGGTTACGGAGCGTGCGGAGGCCGGCGCGAATGCGCGTCTTCACCGTGCCCAACGGCGTGCCGGTCTGGCGCGCGATCTCCTGATGCGTGACGCCGCCGAAGAATCCCATCTCGATCGGCGCGCGTTGTTCGGCGGGCAAACTCGAGAGCGCGTCGCGCACGCGCTCGGCGTCGAGACGTTCGAGGACTTCGTCGTCGAGCGCGCCGTCGAGCGGCAGGTCGGCGGGGAACTCGGACTCGGGGCGCGCGCCGCGCGAGCGCAGCACGTCGAGCGCCCGATTGCGCGCCACGCGCGATACCCACGCGACGAAGGACCCGCCGCGGAACGCTTCGGGGCTTGTCCAGACCTTCATAAAAACCGTCTGCGTGATGTCTTCTGCCACCATCGGATCGCCGAGCATGCGCAAGCTGATGCCGAAGACAAGCCGATGGTAGCTGTCGTACAGCGACTCGAACGCCGCGACGTCGCGCGCTCGCACGCGCTCCATCAAGCGAACCACCGGGTCCATCGAGCGGCCCTTCGCGCCGTTACAGAGGTCACCTCGGTCCCGTAACGGCGCGCGGGCACAAGCGGATGCTGTTCGCCCGAGCGCCAAGGTTAGCGTTCGCATGGAGGTTGCCGCTGAGGACGTTCGCGCGCGGCTCGCCGCCGCCGCTGCCGTGTGCGTTTTGACGGGCTCCGGAATCTCGGCCGAGAGCGGGCTCCCGACGTTCCGCGGCGCCGGGGGCTTGTGGCGGGACCGTCGCTTCGAGGAACTCGCTTCGCCCGCGGGTTTCGCCCGCGAGCCGCGCGTGGTGTGGAACTGGTACGACGAACGACGGCGCGCCCACGCGCGCGTCGAACCCTCCGCGGCGCACGTCGCGCTGGCG
>Ga0302178_10001336_pt1 | contig 20868 bp, 16 predicted proteins | sample I_Palsa_E1_3_FD_198790 | JGI IMG/M metagenome (GOLD analysis project Ga0302178, IMG submission 198790) | Peat permafrost microbial communities from Stordalen Mire near Abisko, Sweden - I_Palsa_E1_3 | ecosystem: Environmental > Terrestrial > Soil > Palsa > Peat permafrost | place: Sweden... | reverse complement strand
GCCTGCGGCGTGGAAGAGCCTTTCCTTTACGGTGCAGTGGCGCAGTCGTTGTCTGAAGATCAGGATATCGGAACCGACTGCGATTGTTCACATCGCCATGGAAGCGGGTGACCCAATGAAGGTTTTAGTTAATGGCGAGATGTTCACACTAAGTCGCGCGGAGCCTCTTCAGGTAAAGATCAAAACGCTCGCCGACGTGGTCTCTTAGCGAGCGATGATATTGGATTGCACATTGGATAGAGATACCGAACAGTACCCGCATCACTGACCAGGATTCCTTGCGAGACGGCGGCAGGCCCGGTTCGGGTACTAGCCTCTGAAAATATCGAATGGCTCGATCTTCAGGACCTTGCGTACGCCAATGTAACTCGACACGCCCGCGATCAGCACCACCATGCCGAACGACAACGCCAGGTTCCAGAATGTCGTAATCGCCGCGTAGTTAGGCAGCAAAGCCTTGGCGATCGAGATCACCAGTGTGACCAGTCCGATGCCGAGCCCGTAGCCGGTGAGTGCCGTAAAGGTCGCCATGAACAGGATCATGTAGACCAACTCTCGGCCCTTTGCGCCGATTGCCTTCAGTGCACCGAATTTATCCAGATTCTCGAGGATGAAGGTGTAAAAGGTCTGCCCGGAAATCGATAGTCCGACGATGAAGCTGATCACCGTCATCAGCAGAATGTTGGTGCCGATGCCCGTCTGGTACGTGTAGTAGTCGGCGATGCGCGAGTTGAACTCATCCTTTGTCAGCGCCAGATATCCCAGCTTCGCCACCTGTTGCTTGATGCCGGCAATCGCCGCGTCGCTCTTCGCCTGGACCAGGATGTATGAAATCGTGAAGCGCGTACCGGGTATGTACTCGATCGCGCGATTGTAGGTGGTGTAAAGCGTCGGCACGCCGTTGAGCCCGTTCGCCGCCACGTTGGCGACTCCCACGATGACACCTCGATGGTCATTGAGCTCGAACGTGGTGCCCACTTTCGGATTCTCCAGCTTTGCGAATTCGGAGTCGTTGACCACCACGAAGGCGTCGTCGGCATAGATATCGAGAATGTTGCCCTGCTGCATCTCCGGGCGGCCGAACAGGCTGGCGTCGTCCAGCCCGACGACGTTGACGGATTGATACGCGCCGTCGGCGAGCTTGACCTGCGCGCCGCCGATAAAAAGGGGTACCGCGTAACTGACGCCATTCATGCTCAGCATGGCGTCAAGCAGGTAGTCCGGTAAAGGGAAAGCGGTGGCCGGCGTATTGACGGCGGGGTCCATGATCCACATCGTTGCACCGATATTGGTGACCGTCGAATAGGCGCGGTTCAGGATGCCGGCAAACATCGAAGTCATTTGCGTCATCAGGAATACCGCGAAGGTAATGCCGATTAGCAACGCGGAGAACTTCGCCTTGTCATTGACCAGCAATTTGAAGCCGATGCGCATGATGCCGCTGTATTTCATGGCGACTGCTCCCCGGTGGCGTGGACTGGCTGATTCCACCACCCGCCGCCTGACGCGACGAACAGTGCCACGGTGTCCTGATGCCGCTGCGCCACGGCCTGGACATAAGCGATGGTGGCCTGGTGGAACTGCACGTCGGCGGTGAGCACCTCCAGATAGCTGACCATCCCGGCCTTGTAGCTGCTCTGTAAGAGAGACAATGCCCCGCTCGCGTCACGCTGCGCTTCAACGTGGGCTTGCAAAGCCTGCGCATCGTGCTCCAAAGCTTTTAGCGCGTCGGCGACCTGCTCGAATGCCGTCAGGACCGTTTGCCGGTAGGTGGCGAGCTGCTGCTGGTACGCGGCGATCGCGGCCTTCCGGCCATACCACAGGCTGCCGCCTTGAAACAGCGGCACCGTAATGGACGGACCGATGCTCCAGAATCTGAAACTATCCGCGGACAGGCTGCCAAAGCTCGTGCCGCCCGCACCGTAGGTGCCGCTCAGACTGATGCTGGGGAACATCGCTGCGGTCGCCACACCGATGTTGGCGCTGGCAACATGCAACTCCGCTTCCGCAGACAGAATGTCCGGACGCTGCCGCACGAGATCGGACGGCAGGCTCACCGGCAGATTGTCTGGCAGCGACAGCGAGTCCAGATCGATGTCGGGTAAGTGCGCTTGCGACGGCAGCGCACCTTCCAGCGTCGCGAGCAGGTGAGCGGCCTCGCTGCTTTTCTGCGCGAGGGGCGCGAGCGCTGCCTCGTTCGTCGCAATCAGACTGCGAACGCTCAGCACGTTCGCATAGGAGGCTGTGCCGGAGCGGATTTGCGCTTCAGTCGCCTCAAGTTGCTGTTTCTCGAGTTCGATCAATTGCCCGGTCGCGCGAATTTCGGCGGCATACGCGGCGCGCGCTACGCTGGTATTCACGACATTCGCGGATAAGGTCAGATACGCGGCTTTACTCAGATATTGCTGGAAGTCGGCTTGGGCTCGCAGTCCCTCTACCGTCCGCCGCTTGCCACCGAACACATCTAGCACGTAACTGACGCTGCCGCTAGCCGTGATGAGGTTGAAGATCGTCCCGGGCGTCTGCAAACCATTGGTCAAGGGCGCAGTGCGTTCGCGAGTCGCGTCGAACTCCGCGCCGATCTGCGGAAAGAACACGCCATATCCCGCACGAAGATTGTTCTGGCTTTCCCGCAATGTGGCCTCCGACGCGGCCAGCGTGGGACTATTCGCAATTGCCCGTTCAACCAGGCCATCTAGCGAGTCGGACTTGAACAGCCGCCACCAGTCGGCCGGGACCGCGGCGCCGGGAGTGAAGTGCTGTGCCTCGCTATCGGCCACGACGGTCGATTCCGGTAACGGCTCGCTCGTGTAGCTGTCGACATCGGGCGGAGCGGGACGGACGAAATCGGGGCCTAAGGCGCAGGCGCCGAGGAGGGTCGTTGCGATGACGCTCAACAATGCGGCAAACGCGGTCCGCGTAGCATGGTTCCTCATTGCGTCGCCCGAAGCCGGATGAGTGCGCGCAATCATTTTTTCGACCCGATGAATACGTCCACCAGCAGGCCCGGATAGATCATCGGCAGGTCTTTCGTCCTGAAACGGAAAATGACGGGCAACACTCTCAGGTCGACCTTTTCCTGGCGTTGATTGGACAATTCGATCTTTGGGGAGACATAAGGCTGAACCCGCACGAACTCGAGTGGCACCTTGACGTCGGTGCCGCGCACGGAGAGCTGTGCCTGCATATGGGCGGGCAAGGGCAGGCGCGCGACCAGGATTTCGTCCACGTAACAGCGCACCGACAGATACTCCTGCAGTGCGCCCATAACGATGAGCGGGTCTGATCCCTGCGTGTAGGCATCATAGATGCCTAGCGAAGAAACGTAGCTCCCTGGCGTTCCATTCATGGTCAGCACGACCCCGTCAGCCTGTGCTTTGAGCGTGTATTTCTGCAGCAATGCAACAGCGGCGCGATATGCCTGCCTCAGCGCCTCATACTGCTTCTGCTGGTTGCTGACGTCGTAGCTCCACGCACCCGCTCGGGTCAGCTCGTATTGCCGGTCGGCGACTTCCAGTCCGGCTGTGGCCTGCGCCACCGCATCCTGAGCGGTATCGACGACGTCTTTGCTGATCGACCGTTTGTCGAAGTCATAAGACGCGCGGCGCTTGTCATACTGGTCACGGGATGCCTTCAGGTTCGCTCGCGCCTGATCGACCTGGGCTTTCGCGACCGCGAGTGTCTCCCTTCGCGGCTGTGCCTTGAGTTCCCGCAGCAGCACCAGTGCGGCTTCGGACTGCGCGCGGAGTTGCTCGGTCGTAGCGGCCTGAACCGAATCGTCGATGCTCAGCAACGGTGTGCCGGCCGAGATCTGCTCACCTTCCCGCACGAAAACCCGGGTGATCGGCCCCGCAACTTCGGGGTAGATATTGACGTTCTGCCCACCCTGTTGCTCACTCTCGACGATGCCGTCCGCGTAGATCGCCGTCACATAAGGGTTGCTGACGGGCTTAAATACCGGCGGTTGTGCGTGACGCTGCATGCCGAAGATGTAGGCGGCAACCAGCCCGGCCAGAATGCCGAGAATGGAAAGACCGAAGATGATCCGGTTTCTCATTCCGTTCCCTTGTCGAGCCCGGTTATTCGCCCGTCTTCCATATGAATGATCCGGTCGGCGTATTCGTTGATACGCGCATCGTGGGTAACGATGACGATGCAACGATCCTTGTTGAGCACTTTCTCCTTAACGAAGGCTATGATCATTTTTCCGGTGTCGCCGTCGAGCGACGCGGTCGGCTCGTCGAGTATCAGGATTTGCGGCCCGCTCACGATGGCGCGCGCAATGGCCACACGCTGCTGCTCGCCGCCCGAGAGCTTGACCGGTAAGATTTCGCTGCGGTCTTTCAGACCGACGATCTCGAGGTATTTTTTCGCCGCGACAATCGACTCGTTCCAGTCGAGATGTTTCAGGATCAAGGGAATCGCGACATTCTCGGCGCTCGTCAGTCTCGGAAAGAGGTGATAGTCCTGGAAGACGAAACCGATTCTGTTCAGCCGGAAATCCGCCAGTTGGTCATTGGTCAGCGTCCAGATGTCGTCTCCGTTTACGCTTACCGTTCCAGCATTGGGGCGCAAGATGCCGGAGACCATGCTTAGAAGCGTGGTCTTGCCGCTACCGGACGGACCGACGATGAACAGCATTTCGCCGAAGTGGGCCACAAAGTCCACACCGTTCACCGCAGTCATCCGCGTAGCGCCTTCCCCGAACCATTTCGTGAGTCCTTTAGCGGCGATGGCCGCATGTTTCGTTGTCTCAGGGGATCCCGCTTGAGACGGAGCTGCTGTACTCATGATCAATGCCGTCTTTATCTTACGTTCATTACACTTGATGAATCACATGCGCCTGGACTAATGCGACGGCTCCACGGCGGACGCATTGCCGTCCGTCGTGAAGTGCGAGAAGCAACGCGCTAAGGAGAAACAAGGTGAGCGGATTCATCGTTTTTATCCTTGTACTGATCGACGGACGTGGATCCCGAATACAGTGAGGATCGTGGGAGCAATTCCCTGTAGGGCGACGCTGCCCCTGTGCAGCAAGATATGACCGACTTTCCCGACAGCCATAATGAAGGTGTTAGCTATGGATGTCGGTACGGTCCCGTACCACGAGCCGCATGATTGCATCTGCGGCATCGAAACGGGCGTCAGGGCGTCAATTGAAGCGGTTATTGACGCCACGCCCGTGAGTAGTTTCCGATGCTAGCGCGACGCCGCGCGATGAATCATCCTCATACGGAACGCAAACAATCCCGGGGGTAAGCATCATGTCCGCGAATTCACAAGACGGCTCTCATCATCTGTCCGCGCAACCGCACCACGAACAGGCGGCGCGATTTCACCGCGAGGCGTCGAGACACTTCGAAGCAGGAAAAGACTTTGCTCACGCGGCGCACCAGGCGTTGATCGCACACGGACATGCGTTGCAGGCGCTCGAATTCGAGCTCGCCGCCAACGTCTACTACGCGGGTCATGCTGCGCGCAAAAATGCACCGGATACACCCTCATCAAACTTGCGCCATGCCGCTACCGAGTCGGAGGGAAACACGAACATCGGCTTGAGCTGCGCGGAACATCACGCCGCGGCGGCCGGCCTGCATGAAGAGGCTTGCGGGCATTTGAGCCGGGTCGCAGGACATTTCCAGAAGAGCAAGATCGGTGAGGCGGCCCGCGAGGCGAAACTGGCGCTCGATCTTGCGGTACGTGCTGCTTTTCACAGCAATGAAGCAGCGAAAGACTATGCGAAGCAGTGCAGCAACGCGCAAGCAGTTGCTATCGCGTCGTAAACGATTGCAAGCTTTGGCCGTCCTCACAGCCCAGGTAGTTTCCGAGCCTTTTCCGAAATGTGCCTGCGGCCTATGATCCAACGACTGGATCGACTTTGGAGAATGATGATGGCCAGGATGAAGTCAGACGCATCGAACGGTACGACTCAAACTAGCGAGTCGGCGCTGTCTGAGATGTCCAGTCACATCAAGACACTGGTGATCGACCATCTGCTGGACAGCCGCTGCGCCGCGAAACTCGTCAGGCGCCTCAGGAAAGAAAGCGATGCTGTGACGAAAAGCGGAGGCGGGACGAAGGCAGGGCGCAAGACCTTACTGAAAGCATTCGAGGCGGTCGACAAAGCTTTGCGGCAACAGGACGCGGCGTTGCTCGTCGCAGCCAACGCGGCCTTGCGGGCGGACGACGATGCAAGCACATCGAAGGGAAGAAAACATTACGCGCAGTTGGGCGCAATGCTGGATTCGTAGCAGGACCATGGCACACCCCGAGGATGTCCCCGAGAATGCTTAGGTTCGTCGCGGCGGCCCGCTCGTGAACGCCGATAGCGAAGTATATTGACGACCGTCTCCAAGACCTCAATCACACGCGACAACAATGCCTTCGTCGCTGTCGAGGACGAATTCGCCCGCGATTCGATGTCCGCCTCGCCCTTCGTGCGTCGACAAGACGACGCGCCCGACGGGCGATGTGATGATGCCCGGCCGATCTTCCATGTTCAGGGCGACGAACAGTCTTGCACTGCCCAAACATCGCTCGAACGTCAATACGTGACCTTGGGCGGAGACTTTCTCGATCAACCCCGCGACTAGTGCGGGCTCGCTTCGGCGCAGGGACAGCAATTGCCGATAGAGCGCCAGGATCGACCACGACTCACCGTCCTGCGAAGCAACATTCGCTACGGCTGAATTACCGATCGGCAGCCATGGCTTGCCGCGTGTGAATCCGGCGTTACCGGATAGATCCCACTGCATCGGCGTTCGTTCCGGGTCGCGTCCTTGCCCAATACCCGGTTGGCGCAGGTCGGCGGGATCTCCCACTTGCTCGGGCGGAATTTCGCCGTCGGTCATGCCGATCTCGTCGCCGTAATACATCGTCGGGGTGCCGCGCAGCGTCAGCAGAAGCATGGCCGCGACGCGCGCCTGCGAGGCGCCGATTCTGGATGCCACGCGCGGATTGTCGTGATTGCCGAGCACCCAGTTCGGCCACGCATGGACCGGCAACGCACGCTCGTACGCCGTGATCAGTTGCGCAATATTGCTTGCCGTCCATTGGGCAGTGATCAGTTGGAAATTGAAGGGCATGTCGACGCCGTCGCCAGCACTGCCGTAGTAGCGTACGAGTTGCGGCACGGGCAGGTAAATCTCTCCGATCAATACCCGTTCGCCGTAGCTGTCGAGCGTTCTTCGCATCGAGCGCACGATGTTGTGCACCTCCGGCTGATCTTCGGTGTAGGTTTGCAACTGCGCGTGATGCCCGGGCTCGTCCGGACGGAACTGAGGATTCGGTGGATTGTCGCGGAACAGGGCGTCCTTGATCAACAACCAGAGCACATCTACCCGAAAACCATCGACATCTCGATCGAGCCAGAAGTGCAGCACGGCGTCCATCGCTTCACATACTTCAGGGTTTCGCCAGTTGAGGTCAGGCTGTTGCGGCAGGAATGAATGGTAATAGTACTGGCCGCTCGAAGGATCCCACTGCCAGGCCGACCCACCCATGCGGCTCAGCCAGTTGTTAGGTGGGCCGCCGCCGGACGCGGGGTCCCGCCACAAATACCAGTCGCGCTTCGCATTGGCACGCGAAGCACGGCTTTCGAGAAACCAGGGATGCTGGTCAGAGGAATGATTAGGCACGAAGTCGACCAGTATCTTGAGTCCCAGCACATGGGCACGCTCGACCAGTCGATCAAAGTCAGAAAGCGTGCCGAATACCGGGTCAACCGCACAATAGTCGGCAATGTCATAGCCGAAGTCCGCCATCGGCGACGGGTAGATCGGCGAGAGCCAGATTGCATCGACTCCGAGCGTAGCAAGATACTCGAGCCGCGCAGTGATTCCCGCGAGATCGCCGACGCCGTCGCCGTTTTCGTCCTGGAACGATCGCGGATACACTTGATAGATCACGCCTTTCTGCCACCAGGCTAATGCAGTCATCGCATCTCCGATCGTCGCTCCAGTCAGACCACAAGGTTCAAGACCGATGTTAAACGATCTCTGGTACAAGAACGCAATCGTGTACTGCCTGTCGGTTGGCACCTATATGGATGCTAACGGCGACGGCATCGGCGACTTCGAAGGGTTGAACCGCCGGCTCGACTATTTGCAGGGGCTCGGCATCACGACGCTCTGGCTGATGCCGTTCCAGCCGTCTCCGTGTCGCGACAATGGGTACGACATATCCGACTATTACAACGTCGATCCGCGCTATGGCACGCTCGGCGATTTCGCCGATTTCACCAACGCCTGCCGGCAGCGCGGCCTGCGGGTGATGATCGACCTGGTCGTCAATCACACGTCCGATCAACACGCGTGGTTCCAGGACGCGCGCCGCGACCCTTCGTCGAAGTATCGCGACTGGTACGTCTGGTCGAAAAAGAAACCGCTGAATGCGAAGGACGGCATCGTTTTTCCTGGCGTTCAAAAATCAACCTGGACCTATGACAAACAGGCAGCCCTCTGGTACTTTCATCGCTTCTACTCGTTTCAGCCTGATCTGAACACCGCCAACCCCCATGTGCAGGCTGAACTGTTGAAAATCATGGGCTTCTGGATTCAACTTGGCGTGTCGGGTTTCAGGATGGATGCGGTGCCTTTCGTTATCGCGACAAAAGGCGCGAAAGTCAAAGTCCCGGTCGAGCAGTACAACATGTTGCGAACCTTCCGCGAGTTCCTGCAATGGCGCAAAGGCGACGCAATCATCCTCGCCGAAGCGAACGTCCTACCCAATACCGACATGCAATATTTCGGTGACGAGGGCGAGCGGCTGCAGATGATGTTCAACTTCCAGGTCAATCAGGCTGCGTTCTACACGATGGCGAGCGCGGATACGGCGCCGCTAAAGAAGGCGCTGCTGGTCACGAAGCAGCGTCCCGCAACTGCGCAGTGGGGGGTATTCCTGCGTAACCATGACGAACTGGATCTGGGCCGCCTGACACCCGATCAGCGCTCGGTTGTCTTCGCCGCCTTTGGACCCGCTCCCGACATGCAGCTCTACGGGCGGGGAATCCGCCGTAGGCTGGCGCCGATGCTCGACGGTGATCGCCGCCGTCTCGAACTGGCCTATAGCATGATGCTGACCTTGCCGGGCACGCCGGTGTTTCGTTATGGCGACGAGATAGGCATGGGCGATGATCTGCGCCTGCCGGAACGCGAATGCTGCCGGACGCCGATGCAATGGTCCACCGAGCCGCATGGCGGCTTCACGAAGCACGCCAAGCCGGTTTCGCCCGTGATTTCAGGCGGTCCTTATGGGTTTGAACGGATCAATGTTGCGAACCAGCGGCGCGATCCAGACTCATTTTTGAACTGGACTGAACGCATGATTCGCATGCGCCGTGAGATTCCGGAAATCAGTTGGGGAGACTTTGCCGTTTTGCGGGCATCGCGCAGAGAGGTGCTCGCATTGCGCTACGACTGGCGGAATAATTCGGTTGTTTGCCTGCATAACTTCAGCGCTGTGGCGTGCACGGTCAAGTTCAAAACAGAGTCCGGCGATTCAGCCGGCACATTGCTCGTCAACCTGCTTTCCGACGAACATAGTGAAGCCGACCCCACCGGCCGGCATACGGTCGTGCTCGAACCATTTGGCTATCGCTGGTATCGGCAGGGCGGCCTTGACTATCTTCTCAAGCGCAGCGACGTGTAGCGTGTCGCCGCGATCAATGCGTCGTTATCGTCCTCGAAAAGCGATTCGATCTAGTCAAAATCGGCGCACGAACCACATCTTTTCCAGATGCGCCGGCACGGCATAGCTCATCAGAATCATCAGCAAGCCTGACGTTCCGGGCCACCGCTAACTCGCATGCGATTGCCCGCTAGCGTACCGACTTGGTGAGCGGCACACGCCAAACTGATTCAGGCTGCGCGGCTAGAGAAAATTACCCCATCCCTACAGCTTCTTCACGTTGCCTAATGGACGCGTGCTGACCGTGTTCTCTCAACATACTTGCGGTAACTCTATCCGAGGAGAGCTCTCATGGACCGGACACACAGCGTTGCGATTGAATCTGCGCCCAAACCTGCATTGTCGACGCAAACCGGTAGCCGGAAACTGGGCCTGCCGCTTTTAACGGGTGTCGTGATCGCCTCCATGATTGGCGGTGGCGCATTCAGTCTGCCTCAGAATATGGCGCATGGTGCCGGGCTCGCCGCCGTCATCATCGCGTGGATCATCACGCTATGCGGCATGTTCTTTCTGTCGAATACCTTTCGCACTCTGGCAGACAAGCGACCTGAGCTAAAGGCGGGAATCTACTCGTACGCAAAAGAAGGTTTCGGCTCGCTCGCCGGATTTGAAATGGCGTGGGGTTACTGGCTGTCCGCGGCGTTCGGCAACGTTGCGTTCGCGGTGTTGATCATGCAGACGATCGGGTATTTTTTTCCGATCTTCAAAGGCGGTAACAACTGGCCTTCGCTGCTAGGCGCATCTGCGCTGATCTGGATCATGAATTTCGTGGTGCTGTCCGGCGTCAAACGGGCCGCTATCCTGAACGTGATCTCGAGTGTTCTCAATGTCGGCACGATATCGGTCGCGCTCTGTGCAATGGCCGTGGCGGTCAAGGCCGGAATGTTTTCGTTCGACTTCTGGGGTACGCAGCAGCATCTGGGCAGCATGTTGAGCCAGGTGAAGAGCACGATGCTGGTGACGCTGTGGGTCTTCATCGGCATCGAGGGGGCAGTGGTGGTATCGGATCGCGCGAGCAAGACCTCGCAGGTCGGCGTCGCGACCTTTCTGGGACTCACCGTGTGCACGGTACTCTACTTCCTGCTGTCGGCACTGCCTTTCGGCCTGATGCATCAGGCTCAGATCGCGGGCCTCGCGACGCCATCTGCGGCGTATGTCCTGCAGGCTGCCGTAGGCGAATGGGGCGCCGTCTTCATCATCGTATCGTTGCTGCTTTCGCTGCTGAGTTGCTGGCTGGCGTGGACTATCCTTGTCGCCGAGTTGCCTTTCGAAGGCGCCAAAGATGGTGTATTCCCTAAATTTCTCGCACGCGAAAACAGCCGTCACGCAGCGGCGCCATCGCTGTGGATCTCCAGCGCGACCATGCAGCTGGCGGTGTTCGTCGTGCTGTTCGCGCAGGATGCCTGGACCTGGCTGATCTCGATTACGGGCGTGATGATCTTGCCGCCGTATCTGGCCAGTACCGCATTCCTGTGGCGATATGCGTCCCAATCGAAGTATGCGGCGAGCGCGGGAGAGACGTCGCGGGAATCCATATTGACAGGCGTCCTCGGCACGGTCTATTCGCTATGGCTGATGTATGCCGCCGGTCTTCAGTTCCTGCTCATGTCGACCATTCTGTTCGCGCTCGGATTTCCGGTGTTCTGGTGGGCACGGCATGAACATGCCCCTGACGAGGCGGTGTTTGAGCGCAGGGAGATTGTCGTGGCGGGCGTGCTCGTGCTAGTCGCCATTGTCGCCGTCGTCCTGTTTGCGCGAGGTCTCGTGAAGATCACTTGAGAAGGTCATAGAGGTAGCTCCGCCAGTCGAAGACTCGGGCGGACGGAATCAATACGGAGCGGCAACGATGCTATACGATCAGATGTTCGGCTTTCTGTTCTGCTGTCCGTTGTCGGGTGGCGCATTGCATCGCTCATCGCGGTTACAGCGCATTCTCGCGGAAGTGGTGAGGCTCGGGTATCAGACCACGCTTACCGATGCGATCCCGGAAGCCAGTTCCGCGATGCGCAGCGACGCGGGGATAGGATTGGTCGCGATCGAATGGTCATTGAACGAATCGGAAAGCGACGTCGAAGGTTTCATACGTTTTGTTCGTGGGCGTGGCCTCGATGTCCCCATCTTCGTCCTGGTCGAGCGGCATCTGCTTCAGGAAATACCGGTCACCGTATTGGGACAGGTCACCGGCTACATCTTTACCGAAGAGGACACACCGGAATTCGTCGCTCGCAATCTGGTGAGTCACCTTCACATGTATGTGCAATCGCTGAAGACGCCGTTCTTCGGTGCCATGGTCGACTACGCCGAGCAGGCGAACCAGATGTGGACGTGTCCCGGCCACAATGGCGGGATCTTTTACCAGAAGAGTCCGATTGGCCGCGCGTTCGTCCAGCACATGGGCGAAGCGGTGTTTCGCAACGATCTCGACAACTCCGTGACCGAACTGGGTGATCTCCTCGTCCACGAGGGACCGGCGCTCGCGGCAGAAAAAGCCGCTGCCCGGATCTTCGGCGCCGACAGAACCTACTTCGTGCTGAACGGCACCTCGACGTCGAACAAGATTGCGCTGACAGCGCTGGTCGCGCCGGGCGATCTGGTGCTTTTCGATCGCAACAATCACAAAGCCGCGCATCATGGCGCTTTGCTGCTGGGGGGCGGCATTCCGGTCTATTTGCAGACGCAGCGCAATGCGCACGGCATGATCGGGCCGATCGATTTCGATGCACTGGATGAAGAGCGGATCCGAACCTGCATTCGCGATCATCCACTCATCGGCGATCGCGAGGCGTGGAAGCGCAAGCGGCCGTTCCGGGTCGCCGTAATCGAACAATGTACCTACGATGGCACCATCTACGACGCTCAGCTACTCGTCAAGAAATTGGGCTCGCTATGCGATTACATCCTGTTCGATGAGGCGTGGGCCGGTTTTATGAAATTCCACCCGCTCTTCAAAGGGCGATTTGCGATGGGAGTCGACGGACTTGACGGCAACTCGCCCGGCATCATCGCGACGCAATCGACCCACAAGCAGCTGGCTGGATTTTCACAGGCTTCGCAAATCCACGTGAAGGATGCGCACCTGGACGGCCAACGACGGCAGGTCAGTCACCGCCGGTTTAATGAAAGCTTCATGCAGCATTCCTCGACTTCGCCGTTCTACCCGCTGTTCGCGTCGCTCGACGTTGGGGCACAGATGATGAAGGGCCGTTCGGGCGAGGTGCTATGGGACGACACGATCAAGCTCGGCATCGAATTACGCAAAAAAATTCGCGCGCTGCGGCACGAATACGAGGCAACCGAGCCGCAATCCGAAAGGCAGTGGTTCTTCGAGCCGTTCGTGCCCGACGTGGTCGAGGCGGGTGGGCGCAACGTCCGCTGGGAGGACGTGTCTACCGACGAGCTTGCGAGTCATGCGCGGTACTGGGAACTTGCTCCAGATCAGACCTGGCATGGCTTCGCGCAACTTGCCCCCGGCTATGCGATGACCGATCCGAACAAGTTGACGCTGATGACACCGGGATTCGACCGGCGCACCGGCGCTTACGCGGAGCATGGCGTTCCAGCACCCGTGCTTGCGCAATTTCTGCGCGAGCGCCGCATCGTGCCGGAGAAAAACGATCTCAACAGCATCCTGTTCCTGTTGACGCCGGGCCTGGAGGCCAGCAAGGCAGGCACGCTGCTGTCGGCGCTCGTTCGCTTCAAGTCGTTGCACGACGATAACGCGCCCCTCGACGAGGTTATGCCCGATTTTGTCGCCGCACACCGGGTCCGTTATGAGGGCGTCGGTCTACGCGACCTGTGCGGCGAGATGCATCGGTTTTACCGCGAGCATAACGTCAGTCTCTTGCAGCGCGAGCAATTCCGGTCGTCGCATTTCCCGGAGCCAGCCATGACGCCACAGGCAGCGACGTATGAACTCGTCCGTAACAACGTGGAGTTGTTGCCGATTACTGAAATTGGAGGTCGGATCGCCGCGACGCTCGGCCTTGTCTATCCGCCAGGGATCGCGGTCGTGGTATGCGGCGAGCGTTATAGCGATCGTGCGCAACCCATGCTCGATTACTTCAAAACTTTCGAGGAGGGCGGAAACCGCTTCCCAGGCTTCGAGAATGAACTGCAGGGTATTTACCGGAAGACTGAATCGGATGGCAGCGTGGGGCTCTATACCTACGTTCTGAGACCTGACGAACGCGAACATGAGCAGCGTTGATTCCGGGCCCCAGTTTGATCCGCAGGCTACGTGGGGTAAGGCGTGCCATGCGCGCGCAGATTTTGACGGTCCGCGTCCGCTACAGTTTGGCTGGACACCTGTCCCGGTACGGCACCGTACCGACTCCCTTTGCTTAAGGTCGCATCGTGCTTGTGAAGAAACCCGGCGAAATATTCGCAGCGCGGGGTCGCCGTGACGGCGCCAGGCGTATCGATCGCGAGGAGAAGCACCCATGACCTTAGGCGTTCATTCTGAAGTCGGCAAGCTTCGCACGGTGATGGTGTGCCGTCCCGGACTGGCTCACCGACGGCTTACGCCTGCCAATTGCGGGTCATTGCTGTTCGACGACGTGATCTGGGTGGATCGGGCGATCGAAGATCACGCGTACTTCACGGCGGCGATGCGTGAGCGAGCCATCGAGGTGCTGGAATTCGGGGATTTACTGACCGATGTGTGCGCCAGTCGCGTTGCGCGCGACTGGATTCTGGACCGCCGCATCGTCGAGGAAGAGGTTGGGACCGGCATGTTGCGGGAGCTGCGTATGTGGCTCGCGGAGATGCGTCCGGAAGGGCTGGCCGAGTTGCTTGTAGGCGGTGTGGCGAAGGCCGAATTGCCGTTCGATGCGCGCGGTCTGTTCGGCGGATATCTGGAAAATTCCGATTTCGTCATCCAACCGCTCGTCAATCTGATCTTTCAGCGAGATCCCAGCGCGTGGATCTACGACGGGGTCGTGCTGTCCCCGATGTTCTGGCCCGCACGTAGAAAAGAGGGCTTGCTGCTCGATGCGATATACCATTTTCACCCGCGTTTCTCAGGCGCGGCCAACATGTGGTGGGGAGACGACCCGGAACAGCATTTCGGCGCCGAAACGCTCGAGGGCGGCGATGTCATGTCGATAGGACAGGGCGTCGTGCTCATGGGAATGGGCGAGCGTTCCAGCCCTCAGGCAGTGACCCAGTTGGCGCGCCGGCTGTTCGCAGCTAACGGCGCGCGGCGGGTGATTGCATGTCAACTGGCAAAGATGCGGACGTCGATGCATCTGGACACGATATTTTCGTTCCTGGACATCGATCTTGTCAGCATCTATCCCGAGATAGCAGACCGGATTCGTTGCACCAGTCTCTATCCGGGCGACATGCCGGGCGAAGTTCGCTATGAACGTCATGAGCAGACGTTCCTGCAAGTGGTGGCGAGCGCGCTCGGCGTACACACGCTGCGAGTCCTGACGACCGGCGGGGACACTTACGCGGCCGAGCGTGAACAATGGGACGACGGCAACAACGTACTCGCGCTCGACCGCCGGGTCGTCCTCGCCTACGACCGCAATACCTACACCAATCAGAAAATGCGTGATGCGGGCGTCAACGTGATCGAAGTGCCCGGCGGCGAACTTGGACGAGGCCGCGGCGGTACGCATTGTCTGAGTTGCCCGGTCGAACGCGACCCGGTCGAACTTTAAGCCTTGGGCCGCCTGCCCAACTACGGACTCAATCATGTTCAACGTACATAATCGAAGCTACCTGACGCTGATGGAATATACGCCGCGTCAGATTCACTTTCTGCTGGATCTGTCGCGCGATCTGAAGCGGGCGAAGTATGCGGGAAATGAAAGCCAGCGTCTGAGCGGCAAGAACATCGCACTCATCTTCGAGAAGACGTCGACACGTACCCGTTGCGCGTTCGAGGTGGCCGCGCACGATCAGGGCGCGCACGTGACGTACCTGGATTCAAGCGGCTCCCAGATTGGTCATAAGGAGTCGATCAAGGACACCGCGCGCGTGCTCGGCCGGATGTTCGACGCAATCGAATACCGCGGCTTCGGTCAGGATGTCGTCGAAGAACTCGCGAAGTTCGCCGGCGTGCCGGTCTACAACGGTTTGACGGACGAGTTTCATCCGACCCAGATGCTCGCCGACGTGCTCACGATGCGTGAATTCAGCGATAAACCTTTGCACGACGTGGCATACGCTTACGTCGGCGATGCGCACAACAACACCGGCAACTCGCTGATGATCGTCGGCGCGAAGCTGGGTATGGATGTGCGGCTCTGTGCTCCGCGTCACCTGTGGCCTCAGGACGAACTGGTTGCGCAATGTCGCGCGATTGCTGCCACGACTGGTGCGCGCCTGACGTTGACCGACCAGCCTCATGAAGCGGTCAAGGGTGTCGACTTCATTTACACCGACGTCTGGGTCTCGATGGGCGAGCCGTTCGAGAAATGGGGCGAGCGCATCAAGGAATTGCTGCCGTACCAGGTCAATGCTGCGCTGCTCGCAGCTACGGGAAACCCGCGCGTCAAGTTCATGCATTGTCTGCCCGCGTTTCACGACACGCAAACAGAGCTGGGCAAGAAGATAGCCGATGAGTATGACCTTGCGAGCGGTGTGGAGGTGACCGACCAGGTGTTTGAGTCCGAGGCTTCGATCGTGTTCGAGCAGGCGGAAAACCGGCTGCATACGATCAAGGCGATTCTGGTCGCAACGCTTGACGGATAACGGAGGTTGAGATGCGCATTGTGGTCGCACTTGGCGGAAATGCTTTGCTCAGGCGTGGGGAACATCCGAGCGTCGAGGCTCAGCGCGAAAATGTGCGGCGCGCGGCTGCTCAACTGGCGAAAATCGCGAGCGGCAACAGCCTCGTGATCGTCCATGGCAACGGCCCTCAAGTGGGTCTGTTGGCATCGCAAGGCATGGGCATGCCGGAAGACGAACGCTTTCCGCTCGACGTACTGAATGCTGAGACAGAAGGTCTGATCGGGTATCTGTTAGAACTCGAGTTGCGCAACAGTCTGCTGGGCCAGCGCGTTTGTACAAGTATGCTGACCATGGTGGAAGTCAACCCCGACGATCCCGCTTTCGCGCGGCCCGACAAGCCGATCGGCGCGATCTACAGCGAGGCCGAAGCGAATACGGCAACGCGTGATAAAGGCTGGACGATGGCGCTCGACGGTCCGGCATACCGCCGCGTGGTTGCGAGTCCCAAGCCCGTGGGGATGCTTCAGGTGCAGCCGGTGCGATGGTTGCTCGCGCATGGGTCGATCGTGATCTGCGCGGGAGGCGGAGGCATTCCGGTCGTCGCCGGGGCGGATGGGCACTATCGCGGAGTGGAAGCGGTTATCGACAAAGATCGCAGCGCGGCACTGCTCGCCAGAGAGATCGAGGCGGATCTGTTTGTCATTGCAACGGATGTCCGCGGTCTCTACCTTGATTGGGGCACGGTGTCACAGCGACCAGTGCGCCGCGCGAGCCCCGAGTCCCTCGGCAAGCTTGCATTTGCAGCGGGTTCGATGGGACCGAAGGTCGAAGCGGCCTGTGAGTTCACCCTGCGTACGCGCAATCGCGCGGCCATCGGTTCACTCGACGACATCGGGAAGATGGTCGCCGGCACAGCCGGTACCTCGATAGTATTGGGTCAGGCGCAGCTCGAAGAAGGGCCAAGAGATATCGACGTCGGCAGCAATGAGACTCCGGAGCCGATCTCATGAGCGACACGACCTTGGTCACTCCCGCACCGCCAGCTGATGAGACGGCCGTCTCCAACGCACCCGCACCAGGCGGTCTAAGTTCCGGTGAAGCTCGCCAGCGACTCGCCCAGTCCGGCCCGAACGCCATGCCTGACACGTCGGTGCACCCCTTGCGCACGGCAATCGGGAAATTCTGGTCTCCCGTGCCGTGGATGCTCGAAGCTGCGATCGTTCTTCAGTTGGTGCTTGGCAAGTACGTCGAGGCGGGCATCATCGCCGGCCTGCTGGTATTCAACGCCGTGCTTGGGCTGTTTCAGGAAAGCCGTGCTCAGGCCACACTCGCGGCGCTTAAATCACGCCTTGCATTGAACGCGTCCGTCTGCCGCGACGGTACATGGTCGACCATTGCCGCCGCTGACCTCGTGCCCGGCGATGTCGTCAAACTCTCGCTCGGGGGCATCGTGGCGGCGGACATGCGTCTGCTGTCGGGCAACGCACTGCTCGATCATTCGATGCTCACCGGCGAATCGGTGCCGATCGAAGCCGCGGCCGGTACGCAGACTTTTGCGGGCGCGCTGGTGCGCCGCGGCGCGGCAGTGGCGGTAGTGACTGCTACGGGCACTAACACACGTTTCGGCCGCACTGCCGAACTGGTGCGCACCGCGCACGTGGTGAGTTCGCAGCAGAAGGCTGTACTATTGGTCGTCCGCAATCTCGCCCTGTTCAGTGGCGCTGTAATCGTGCTGCTGATCGGCGGTGCATTGTATTTGCGGATTCCGTTTGCCGACATCATCCCGCTCGTGCTCACCGCCGTGCTGGCCTCGATCCCGGTTGCGCTACCCGCCACGTTCACGTTGTCGGCCGCACTCGGCGCACGCGCGTTGGCCGCGCGCGGCGTCCTGTCGACTCGACTGACCGCCGTGGATGAAGCCGGGACCATGGATATCCTGTGCGCCGACAAGACCGGCACGTTGACGCGCAATGCACTGACAGTGACGACGGTCTGGCCAGGCCCTGGTCTCGACAAAGGGCACGTACTCTTACTGGCGGCGCTGGCGAGCGCGGAAGGTAGCCAGGATCCGGTCGATAGCTCAATTCGGGCGGCCGCCTCAGGCGACATCAAGGCAACGGCACTGAAGCTGACCGACTTCACGCCGTTCGATCCCGCCAAGAAGATGTCCGAAGCGAGCGCCACCGATTCGAGCGGCGCCACCCTAAAAATCGTGAAAGGTGCATTCGCGGTCATCGGGGCGCTCGCGGAGCCTTCGCCAGCAGCCGTAGCGCAAGCCGGCGAACTCGAGGGGAAAGGCTTTCGGGTATTGGCGGTGGCGGCCGGTGCAGCGTCGGCCATGAAGCTTGCCGGACTTATCGCGCTAAGCGACCCGCCGCGCGACGACGCTGCCGCGCTCGTGGCCGAATTGCATGGCCTTGGCGTGCAGGTCACGATGGTGACGGGTGACTCGCCGGCCACCGCCGCGATCGTCGCGCATGCGGTGGGGCTCGATGGCGCGACGTGTCCCCAGGGCTCCATTCCAGCCGATATCAGGCCTGACGCCTATGCGGTGTTCGCGGGCGTATTGCCCGAGGACAAGTACAAACTCGTCAAGGCGTTTCAACACGGCGGCCACATTGTCGGGATGTGAGGCGACGGCGCGAACGATGCACCCGCGCTGCGTCAGGCGCAGATCGGCATTGCTGTATCAACGGCAACCGACGTCGCGAAATCGGCCGCCGGCATGGTACTTACCGAGCCGGGGCTCAGGGGTATTGTGGCGGCGGTAAAAGAAGGGCGAGTCACCTTTCAGCGCATTCAGACCTATACGCTCAATTCGATCCTCAAGAAAATCGTCACTTCGATGCTGCTCGTGATGGGTCTGGTGATGACTGGACAGGCCGTGCTAACACCCCTTCTGATGGTGATCCTGATGATCGCGGGCGACTTCCTCGCGATGTCGTTGACCACCGACAACGTCGATCCGTCGCCCACCCCCAATGCATGGAAGATCGGCAACCTGACGCTCGCTGGCATTGCGATCGGCGTGGCATTACTCGCGTTCTGCGGCGGTGGCCTGGCCATCGGCCACTACGTTCTGCATCTCGGGATGGGGGGACTGCGCACGCTGACATTCGTTCTTCTTGTGTTCGGCAGTCAGGCAACGCTCTACGCCATCCGTGAACGCCGGAAAATGTGGGGCCCACGTCCGAGCCTCTGGCTGATCGTTTCGTCTGTCGCCGATATCCTGATCGCTTTGATCCTTGCTGTTGGCGGAATCGCGATGGCACCGATTTCCGCCGGGGTGGCCGCCTGCGTGCTGGGGGCGGCGATTGTATTTTCGGTTGCGCTGAACGCGCTCAAGATTCCCATCTTCCGACAACTGAATATTGCCTAGTCAGTCGATGTCGTGAGTAGTTTCCGAGTCTGCCCATGCTGCTCATTGCTCATTAAGATCAAGGTGCCTGCCGCAAACTGTGCTCGCATTTGCGAGGTACTTGAAACGGTGACAATGAGGAAAGCGAAATGAAATTATCTATATTGGCAGGGTATCTGGCTGCGACGACCTGTTTGGGACTCGCCTGTTCGGTTTTTGCTGCGGCGAACTCGGCAGGCACTGCCGCCGTTCACACCACTGCACCCTCCAAGGTGGTAGGTGGAGCGCAGAAATGCCTCTCGGACCTTCATACCTTCAATCTGTCGATCGCTAAAGACGGTTACTGGCTGGGTGGGTCTCGCTACGGATATGGCTCCCCCGCAAACGCCTCAGGTTATGGTTGGTACGGCTACCCCGGCGATGAATACCCGGCTGTCGCATCAGATGGCGTCAGAGACGCCCGCCCGGGTTATGAAATTCGGGCTCTGCTAGTCTCGGCAAATATTCTCGCTCGACACGGTCAGCAGCAGCAATGTGAAGCGCTACTCACCACGAGTCGCGGAATCTACCAGAGCTATGTGAGCAGCTTGCACGGCAACAGCGCGCCGCTAGCGAGAATGAATGGTTGGGAGCAGCGCCAGATTGCTTCCGCGCAGCCTGTCACCGGTCAGAATATTTCGTTCAATTCAGACCAGCTTGTCGGCACCGAGGTTCGCAACCCACAAGATGAAGCATTGGGTAGTGTCCATGACATCGTGACAAGTCCGCAGACCGGCAAGATTGCGTATCTGGTGATCGGTCGGGGCGGTGTATTCGGAATCGATGAGAAATATGTCCCGGTTCCATGGGCAGACTTCAAGGTGACGCCGAACGTCAGCCTCCTGGTTCTGACTGCAACACCCAGTGCAATGAAGGCGGCGCCAGAGGTCAGCGGCACCCAGCTCAATAATGGCGCTAACTTTGACGAGGTCAGTCAAAAGGTAGACGCGTACTGGAAGACCTCGCTTTCGAAAGCGGACTCCGAGTGAGTTCGTCGCGCTGAGGTACCCCATTTCTGTCCACTGAACCACCGAGGCGGAGTTCATGTCGCTTTCCCGTCACTTGCTCCGAACGGCGGAACAACGCCTTGCCGATTTACCGCT